>Ga0326728_10000360_pt1 | contig 183358 bp, 166 predicted proteins | sample MB3enrmetagenome_FD_207602 | JGI IMG/M metagenome (GOLD analysis project Ga0326728, IMG submission 207602) | Lab enriched peat soil microbial communities from McLean, Ithaca, NY, United States - MB31MN | ecosystem: Environmental > Terrestrial > Soil > Wetlands > Peat | place: USA: New York... | reverse complement strand
ACGAATTCATGGTCTGGTACAATACCCAACGGACGAACCAAGGCAAGAACTGCCAAGGGAAAACGCCGATGGAGACATTTGAAGTGGGTAAAGAACTTTGTGGAAAGTATGTTCCGCAGCCTGCAGAGGAGGTGACCGTCGCCTAATTCAACATCTCGACCGAGGGATCAGCTGTAAACGCAATTACTGAATACCGCAAATTATGCCAAATTAACAGGCCTTTTAAATCCACCCCAATCCCCATAGTCCTATAATGCTCCCATGGCCGATGACATCTACCTAAACCTCCTTCGGATCCTCCGGCGAGACTCCAAAGACACTACCTACAAATACACCCTCCTAGGGGAATTGATCGAAATATCCACCGACGGCGCCCAACACATCAAGGACAACGGCGATCACATATCCGCGCCAATGGGCCTGCTGGTGGAAAATAAGTACTTAATTTTTCAGAATTATCTGTACTCTTCTTTTCTCTACAAATTTATGTTGAAATAACCAATAATGTGTTCCGGCCAATTTACGGAGAATAAATAATGTATCCATTAAAAAAAATAGAAGTTCAAGGTTTCAAGTCGATTAGAGAGGCAAAAGTTAAACTTGGCCCTTTGAACATTCTTATTGGGCCGAACGGGGCAGGTAAATCAAATTTCATTTCACTTTTCAAATTATTAGATCAAATTGTTTCTAAAAATTTGCAAGCTTACATTGGACAATCTGGTGGGGCAAGTAAATTTCTTTTTTTGGGGCCGAAAGTAACTAGTGAAATTAATATTTCTTTTGATTTTGATCCGAATGGTTACGCCTGTAAATTGGGGCCGACCGGTGAAGATTCGTTTATATTTTTAGAGGAAATAGCTTCATTTAGGGGGAATAAACCAACCGGTGAGAAATATGAAAATCCATATACGGATTCTCTTGGTGCTGGACATAAAGAATCAAAAATGCCTTCAAAAAATAGTCGCATTGCCGGTTTTGTTTTTGCGAATATAGTAAATTGGCGTGTGTATCATTTTCACGATACAAGTGTATCCTCCAAGATGAAATTAATTGGCGATCTTAATGACAATGAAATCTTTAAACCTGATGCGGCTAATCTTGCTGCGTTTCTTTATTTCCTTCGAGAAAAGCATGATGATTATTATCGTAATATTGTTGATACAATAAAATTAGTAGCTCCGTTTTTTGACGACTTTATACTTCGGCCTTCTAAATTAAATAAGAATAAAATTCAACTCGAGTGGAAACAAAAAGGTTCCGAAGATTACTTTGACGCTAATTCTTTATCGGATGGAACTTTACGTTTTATTTGCTTAACAACGCTACTTTTACAGCCGGATTTGCCTTCTCTTCTTCTTTTGGATGAACCCGAATTAGGCCTTCATCCTTATGCAATTACTTTGCTCGCCTCTCTTTTGAAAAGCACGTCTACGAAAACCCAAGTTATTGTCTCTACACAATCAGTTACATTAGTGAATCAATTCGATCCTGAAAATATTATTGTGGTTGATAGGGAAGATGGGCAATCTACATTTAAGAAATTAAAGAAAGATGAAATGGATGATTGGCTAGAACATTATGGCTTGGGCGATCTGTGGGAGAAAAATATATTAGGCGGACGGCCTTCTTAGTGAAAAAAATTCATATTTTAACAGAAGGGCAAACTGAAGAAACATTCGTCAGAACTGTCCTTAATCCATATTATTTACCGAAAGGTATTTGTTTTTCGGCGAAATTAGCAACGACGAAAAAAGTCAAAGATGGCCCTGATTTTAAAGGTGGGATAGTTTCATACGGAAAAGTTAGGAATGATATTTTGAATCTGCTAAAAGATACTAGCGTTGTTTGCGTCACAACGATGATTGATTATTATGGCCCTAAAAAAAATTTCCCAGGCGTTGACACGACGAATAAGCGGGGAGTGGAACGTGCTAAGTATTTGGAGCAAAAATTTTATGAAGATATTGGGAATAGAAAATTCTTACCGTTTTTTTTAATGCATGAGTTTGAAGCGCTATTGTTTGTTTCACCAAAAGAAATAGCGAAAACTCTACTGCAAAGCAATAAAGAAGGTGAATTAAATAAAATAAGGAATCAATTTAATACACCGGAAGAGATTAATGATGATCCAGCTACAGCGCCCTCAAAAAGGTTATTGAAGGTTTTTCCAGGGTATCAAAAACCTTTTTATGGGCCATTAGTAACTCAAAGAATTGGTCTGGATAATATACGAGCTGAATGCGAACATTTTAATAGTTGGTTAATTAAATTAGAGAACTTTAGAATATAAAGGTTTCAAAATTATAAAGATTGAGTGAAGTTATAAATATTAATATTTTAATGTCGTTTATCTCAGCTCGCTTATTCTTCCGACGACTCGCCAAGTGCGGATAAAGTACATAAACTTCTAACCTTTTAGGAAATAAATAAATCCTTTTGATCATATAATGTCCCCGTGGCCAACCCCAGCGACATAAACAAGATCCTCCAAATCCTCAAACGCGACCAATACGACGCCACCTACAAGTTCGCCCTTCTGCGGGGCATGTTGGATGTCATCGATAAAGACTCTTATGAATTGGCCCCGGTTGACGTGGAAAAGGGCATTTATCCCCTGGGGCTTCTCGTCAAATGGTGGATCTATTACTACTTCCCATTGATCCAAGCGGATATACCCCAGAAGCATGGGGAATTGCCCGGCGGGGAAGGCAGTCAAATAGCTTTCAGGCCCCTTCTTAAAAAGGCCATAGCCCGTTTTCAGGGTGAGGAAGGCTACACGGCTTTCCATCATGAGTTTCAACGCGGGAGGATAGTGGGCCAGGCGGCAGGCGAATTCAAGGCCGCGGCCGATAAGATCGCCGATACCATCACCAAAATGCCCATGCTCCATTTGGGCTTTAGCGCGAACGGCAGGGACTATTCGGTCGTAAGGCCGATATCGAAGCCCATCAGGAACCAGGTTTGCGACTGTTTTGATAATGAATTCCTGAGAAATTCCTACGGCAGTTACCAAATATCAGAGGCTTATTTAGCCCCGCTGAAACAATTGGGAGCCATCATCATCGGCACCGAAAGCATCCTTTACCAATGGGCGGAATTCACGGCGGGGATCAAGAACAGCGGCGTTAAAACCGAAAAAGTCCTTAGCTTGATATCCACCCCGCCATCGGACGAAAGGGACGTCAAAGATGCCCGTGAGCATTTTCTGGCGCTTCTGGATAAGGGGGAAGTACTGCCCTGTATTTGGTGCGGCAAACCCGTTACGAAAGACAATCTGGCGGTGGATCACGTCATACCCTTTTCTTTGTGGGGGGATAACAGCCTGCCCAATCTCATGCCCTGCCACTCCGCCGAGAATTCACGCAAAAGCGATAAGATACCCACTCCTGAGAAATTGGATGAAGTGAAAGAGCGGATGCTCCATTACCTGAAGGCCATACCTACTTATGGCCATTCCAATGAACCAGGGGTATGGGAAGAAGGCCTTGGTGATGGCCGTTACTTGACCTTGTTCTACGCGATGAGGAATAAGTGTAAGAGTTTGATCGATGACCGCGGCTATTCCGAATGGAATGGATAGAGGCAGACGGCAGCTAACAGTCGACAGTCCACAGTCGACAGCTAACAGCTGACAAAAAACAGCTGACAGTCGACAGCTGACAAAAAACAGTTGGCAGTCGGCAGTCGACAGGTGACAGCTAAAACTGACAAATAACAAAAGACAGTCGACAGCTAACAGCTGACAAAAAACAGCTGACAGTCGACAGCTGACAGCTGACAAAAAACAGCCGACAGTCGACAGTCGACAGCAGGCAGGAGACCCCTATTGCCATAGCAATAGGGATCACCAAACCTTGCCTCTCACCTTGTGGGTTCGAGGCAGGAGACCCCTATTGCCATAGCAATAGGGATCACCAAACCATGCCTCTCACCTTGTGGGTTCGAGGCAGGAGACAGCACGTAGGAAAATTCGTAGAAAATAATCCTTGGCTATTGGCATTATTCCCGCTCTTTAACTGAGACCACCCCACCCCCAATGTTCTCTTGACTCCGTGTCGCCAAACGGCGACAATATGGATAAAACCTATGCCTGAAACACGACCCCGAGAATTATTGGACTATGAAAAACCCGACGGAAGAAAACCCTTCCGTGAATGGTTCGATATGGTGTTGGAAAGGGACCCTGCCACGGCTTCTAAAATCGCCAAGTATTTAGCCCGCATTCAATCGGGCAATATGGGAAACGCGAAATTATTACCAGGGTGCGAGGGAGTTTGCGAGTTGGTCATGGATTTCGGGCCGGGCTGGAGAGCTTATTTCGCCCACGCGGGGGCTGTAACCATCCTTTTGTTGACCGGCGGGAACAAGAGGGGCCAGCAAAAAGACATCGGTACCGCCGTGGATTATTGGCGGGAATTCAAGCAACGAAACAGGGGGAAACTATGAAAGGCGCCGCGTCATTCGATCAACATCTCATCAACCAATTAAGAAAGAACGTGCATTTTCGTGAGGCTTATTTGAACGAAGCCCTGAATGAGGATGACTTTGGTACGTCCTTATTGATGTTCAAGAACGTCGCGGATGCTCTGGGTGGTGTGGCGAAACTTTCGAAGGTCTCCGGCTTGAACCGTCAGAATCTTTATCGCGCTTTTTCCGGTAAAAGGGACCCAGCTTATTCCACGGTGGAAGGGATCGTGCATGGTCTGGGTTTCAAGATCAGGGTCGAACCCATCAAGAAACGCGGTATGTATACACAGAAGAAAGAGGATTTGAAACCTGTCAGTTTGGCGAAAGAAAAAGCGAAGCGTTACAAATAGAGGTGAAACATGCCAAAAGTGAAAATTAAGGTCAATGTTTATAAGGTCCTTGCCCGTGCGGTAGAGGAAGGGGTCGCATATGGATGGAATCGGGCACATAAACATACCGACACACCTAGCGCGGAAGCGATCAAGGAAGAAATCGAAAACGCGGTCATGAACGAGATATCTGAAGTCGTGAAGATGGAATAACCTTTCCCCGAAACCCCGGCAAGTGGGGAGTATCAGGATTTTGCCCTGGGCCGTATTTTTGGAAGAACTCTGGTCGGGTAAATTGATGAAATAGAAGGACCCTATTGCTGACGTTAGCAATATGGTCGTAATGGAGTTGGGTGTTGTTTAGATCTAAACCAGACAATTCCTTAGCGTCACGAAAATGGTTAAAGAATTGAACCGTCGACAGTTTGTCGATGGTTCAGAGTTAGTCGGTGACAAATTGTCACCAACTGAATTAGTGGAAGGCCAGGTCGTTACAAACTGTAACGCCCTGAAATTGATTGCCCCAGACGGCAAGGAATATCTGACAGATGTCGCGGATTCCGAGACACTTTTACGACTGGTTCAATCTGTCCCCAGCCCCAAAGCCGAGCCATTGAAGCTTTGGCTGGCAAAAGTGGGAAATGAACGGCTTAAGGACATGGCCGACCCAGCCCTTTCCCTGGACCGCGCCCGTAAGAATTCCGAATGATCGGGGTCAGGCCTGAAAAATGAAATTTTGATCGAATGAAGTGATCGCGATGGTCCCATCGATCACCGGAAAAAAGAAAGCGGAAAAGAAATGGCGTCTCGTTCTGGAAACCTATTCGGGCTCATTTTCTGCGTCGGACTGACGCTGGGTTTGGCCGGTTGCGCCGTGACCCTCTATGACTGGCCGGCGGTCGCCCAAAAGCTCAATGGGGAAGCCAACTACCCCCCCTTGAAGGCCAGCGAGGTCTATTTCTTCCTCTCGAAGGAAGCCTTCCCCCCGGACCTTCAATGGGCGCAAGTCTGCACGCTCCTGCCGCCCCAGAGATGCGAATGGTCGGACAAGAAACTGATCAGTGAGTTCCAGGCGAAGGCGGCGGAATACGGGGCCAACGCGGTCATTTTCGATGAGGTGAACACGGTCAAGACCGAGTTCGGCTTCTTTGTTTATACCGGCCGCGCCACCTGTTACAGGCTCTACAAACAAGACCCCTCGGAAGACGTGGACCTGAGCGGTTCCCAATACGGTACCCAAGACCCTAACCTGAAAGAAGTTAAGTGAAATAAACCAACTTTCACCACAGAGACACAGAGTCACGGCAAAAAGATTAGATTTTGGTTACTGCAAAACACAAACCTAAAACCAATTTTCACCACAGTGCCGACTTTTACATAAGTAAATAATGAGGTCGGTATCGTACCGATTTCTTATGCATCTATTATTTTGGTGAATCAGTACAAGACACAGAGTCATATGCTGCGGCCGGGCCTATTTATCTATGGACTCGGCACATGCCGACCTCTTTAATGGATTTATGGGAAGGTCGGCATGGCAACCTCAGCCATACGTAAGACTCTTACCCTGAGCCACGTCGAAGGGTCCAAAATAAGCCTTTTCCCAAGCCTCCCCTCAGCCCGATCCCAGATTTATTACAGTGTGATAAAACCAGGGGGGGTACCCCCCCTCCCCCTAGCCCCTGGTTTATAACGCCGTTATAAATTAAGGGGTCTGAATTATCACGGCGTGATAATTTCTGATGCCTAACCCCCGCACCCATACCCCAAATATTACCGGGTAATAAAAATTTGCAAGTGCCGGTAAATGCGCCGGTCACCGATGACATTAATTGGCAAGTGGCCGATTACTTTGTTACTCCGAGTAACGAAATTGGCAAGTCAAAAGGGGGGATTGTCGGAAACTCCGTAAACTCCCCCACAAATCCAGTAAACAGGACCCGTTTCCAGTAAACAAACCGGCTAAATCCAGTAAACACCCAAGTTTTCCAGTAAACACACCCGGTGTTTCCAGTAAACAGTAGCGGTTTTCCAGTAAACTCTCCGAGCAAATCCAGTAAACAGAACCCGTTTCCAGTGAACAAACCGGCTAAATCCAGTAAACCCGGAGTTTTCCAGTAAACAAATCCGATGCTTACATGTCCTCCGAAGCCGAGCGGCCTGCCCTTCGTAGCCTAGCGATAGCGACGAAAGGCGAAGGGGGATCGTGCCATCGTGCCATCACCGGCATCGTGCCACCAGAAACCTATCGTGCCATCGTGCCATCACCGGCATCGTGCCACCGGACGCCTATCGTGCCACGCTATTGTGCCAGTGGCACAATAGGGAAAACCGGGGACAAAACCGGATTTCTGGGGACAAAACATCGAAAAACTGGGGACAAACCTAGATTTTCTGGGGACAAACTATGGTCATCGATGACATTCCGCCGGCCTTTCCGCCGGAAGGGGTGGTGATTCCAACAATCTTGCCTCCCCTTGCCCCGCCGCAGGGCACCTGTGCTGAGGGTCTTCTTGCCCCGACTCGGGGCAAAGTGTTCAGATTCTGAGGAAATACTAATGTCTGTGACAACTTTGAGGTCTTCTGTAGAGAGGGGTAAGGTGTATACGTCCAAGAGCTGTCAGCTGTTAGCTGTCGACTGCCAGCTGCCGTTAGTGAGCTGCCGACCGTCAGCTGTCACTTGTCGACTGTTAGCTGCCGACCGTCAGCTTTCGACTGTTAACTGTCGCCTGTCGACTGTTAGCTGGTTCTAGTTGAGCCAATATCAAGCGGTTTTTGAATGCTAATTTTAGATATTCGAAAAGATACATTTTTTAGGTAGTGCCTGAAAAATGAAAATTTGGTTGGTTATTCGTTTGTGTGATAAAACATTGCATATGGAAAAAGCGGATTATCAAAACGGAGGGTTGCGATATGCCAAATGATTTGGATGAAGTTACCGGTCCAATAGATAGTAATGGACGCGATATAAACGTTATAAACAAACAAATTCGTGTGGAAGTCGGAACAGGCTCGTTGCTTTTCGAGATTGGGTTATGGACCATCGGTACAATTCCCGGGATAGTTATCCTGTTAACAGGCACACTCCCCAAATTGGAGTCGATCGAAATCTTAGTCGCGGGAGTTTTACCAGGGGTTATTTTTCAGTTCATGAAGGTAAATGCGTTAGCTTATTTGCGCAAGCTTCAGCAGAAAATTCAAGCTGACGCCTCTCAAATAGATAACTATTTGGAACAGCGTGTTGTCATTCTTGAAAATGTCGTGGGATTGGTCAAGAAGGCGATCGATCTGGATACTGACGTCATGAAATCGGTGGCGGCTTATCGAAGTGGCCAAAACGCCACAACGGACATACAACGTAATGAGGCTGCGCATCACCTCGATAATGTATTTTCGCGAATTAATGTCGCTTTTGAGTCATACCCGGATCTCAAATCGCAGGCCGTGATCGCGGACGCGATGCAACAAAACAGCTACCTTCAAAAAGAGATCACGGCCGCGCGTACGTTATACAACGATTCAGTAGCTATGTGGAATCAGGACATTTTCGCCTGGCCTACTAAGCAAATCGTTGCGGCGCGTGCGGGCTACACAACAAGAATTCCTTTCACGGCATCGGCAGAGGTCAAAGCCGCTGCTAGGGGTAAATTCTTTTGATCGAGGATGTTTACGAGCCACTTGAGCTCTACAGAACAGTGTTTAAAGAGGCCCACGCGCGGAATACATCGGAGCTATTCGAGGAATTGCTCCGACAATCGGGCGTAGACGAACAAAAAAACGCCGCGACGGTAATGGAACTTCGGGTGCTTGAGGGGCATGTAGCGAGAGAAAGCGCCACTAACAAGTGGTGGAGGATTTTGCGGGTTGTCGTAATTATCACGCTTATCTTCTCTTCGCTTTTTGTCTGTATGAATTATTCCTGGTTTTGGTTAATCCCTCCGGTGGTTCTGTTTTCATTTGCTATCCACAAACTCAATCAGTTGATCACGAATGTTAGCTCGCGACTCAAAGATGTGGAGCAACAACGCGATTCCAAGTTGCGAGAAGCTTGGCAGCAAATGGCGCCCTTAAATCAGCTCTACGATTGGGATATCCTGGCGAAGCTATTAGTGAAGACAGTCCCTCGTCTAGCGCTCGATCCATATTTCTCCAATGCTCGGTTGGACGAGCTCCACAATAATTTTGGGTTGAATGAGCAATTCAATGAGGACCGATCAATAATTTTCGTGCAGAGCGGTGTCATTAACGGAAATCCGTTTTTACTGGCGCAGACTCTCGACCATTGGATGGGTACCAAAACCTATCACGGGTCACTGGAAATTAGTTGGGTTGAAGAACAGCGTAATTCGGATGGGAAATGGGAAACAGTTACCCATCACCAAACTTTACACGCTTCTGTTGAGAAACCTTACCCCGAGTATGGAAACCGAACATTCATCATTTACGGAAATGAAGCGGCGCCCGACCTCTCGTTTTCAAGACAACCTTCCGATCTATCCAAACTAGAGGAAGGCTTTATTAACAATTGGAAAAAGAAAAGCGCTATTAAGAAACTTGAGAAAAAAGCCCGTAATATTGGGGAGGGCAATAATTTTACCGTCATGTCTAACCGCGAGTTCGATGTCTTGTTTGGGGCAACAGATCGTGACCACGAGGTGCAGTTTCGGCTTCTGTTCACGCCGCTGGCGCAACAAGAGATGGTCAAGTTGCTAAAGGACAAGGAAGTCGGCTACGGTGACGATTTTCAGTTTGTGAAAAAACGGATGATCAATTTAGTTGAACCTGCGCATATGAGGGCGATTGAAATTGATGCCGCGCCAGAAAAATTTCATAGCTATGAGCTGGCGTTCGCGCGGAAATTCTTCAACGATTACCATAATAATCTATTTAAATCGATCTACTTCGGTATCGCTCCTTTGCTAGCTATCCCACTTTATCAACAGCATCGAACACATGCCGACATCTATAAAAACGCCTATTCAAGTCAGTCGTGTTATTGGGAACACGAGACTATTGCCTATCACTTCGGTGAGAAGGTGTTTGAACACCCTGAATGCGTTACGAGAAGTCTATTAAAAACCCAATCGAGGACCGAAGCTGACAAGGCACAAACCGTTCAGGTCGCCGCTCACGGTTATAAAGGGATTGAAAGAACAACTTATGTGTCTGTTTATGGTCGTGATGGACGTAACCATGACGTTAGCGTTGATTGGGTTGAGTATATCGGCGTGGAACAAGATTCTCATATGGTCGTTTGCGAAAAAACAAACCTACGTGAAGACGCTGAAACACAACAGTCAGCTACTGACGCATCCTCATGGCAAAAGGTATTTGAGAAACGCGGCGTGGATTTTAACAATGTCATTCTGCGCCGATCGATCGCCGCGGCTGTTCTGCCTAAAAATTGATAGTGGATTCGATCTGATATAAATACAAATATTCATGCGGCTCTTTCGACGTAATCGGGGTCAAGCCTGAAAAATGAGATCTTGGTTGGTAGCTCGTTCATTTTCTATTTTCAGGCCTGACTCCGGGTTAACTGATCCTGGGTTCATTCATATAACCTTTTGGTTTCTTATGGATAATTGACTATTAGGTTTTGCGACTTTATAAAATCTAAAGGAAAGGTATAATGGTTTTCATGAACAGGAAAAACGTCTTAACACTCATCAAGAAAATCGAAGCCCTGCCGGCCGAGAAAATAAACGAAGTAGAGGATTTCGTTGAATTTTTGGGCCAGAAGGGAACAGACAGACCATTGACCAGGGCGGCTTCCAAACTCTCTGAAAAGTCATTCGCCAAGGTCTGGGATAACCCCGAAGATGCCATCTACGACAAGCTTTGACTTCGGGGATGTGGTTTTAGTCCCTTTTCCATTCTCCAACCAAACCGCCGTGAAGAAACGCCCCGCGGTTGTTGTCAGTTCCAACCCCTATAATCGTTCCCGTCCGGACCTGATCATCCTGGCCCTCACTAGTCAACCAAGTACCACCCACGCCTTCGGGGGAACGAGCCTTTCCAACTGGAAGGGGGCGGGTCTTTTGAAACCTTCTGTTTTCAAACCGATTTTGACCACTATTGAGAAAAGTTTGGTTATCCAGAAAATGGGACGCCTACATGCCAGCGACCAGAAAACTCTCCAACAAGTCTTGAAAACTATCATTCAGGTTTAAGATCATTGTTGGAATTCCGTCTGTGTTTTGCTTTTTCTTTTCCGTTTGCCGCGTCCCAATCCCTTTTCCAGGCCCCGTAATCCCTGACTTTGTAACGCGCCACCATGATCCCTTGATCGATGAGATATTTGAATGAACCTTCGAAAATGGGCTTTTTGGAGCGGAAAAAGGTTATTACGGATTACTCAGTGACTGAGTAAAAATACTCAATGACTGAGTAATCGGGGGATCTGGCGAAAACCATAAATTATCGTAATGGTTTGTCCACGATGGGATCCCAGTAGCAGACCCTATAGCGTGCCGATAGGTTCTGCTATAGGGTCTACTTTAGGGCACCGCCGTCGTGGACAAAGGAAAATGTATATTGTGTACATAATAGTTGACATAATTTTAAGAAATCCTATATTGAAGGGGTAGAAAGTATCAACGGTCGCGGGAAGGTGGTTTTATGCGAGTCGCGGGGGTAAGGGAATTTAGGGATCACGCGCCGGAGTTTCTGAGCGGCGATGATCTCGTGTTTGTGACCAAACACGGGAAGGTTGCCAGCCTTTTGGTTCCAATGTCCAAATCACAGGAACTACCTTTGGAATTGCGGAAAGAGCTTTTAATGAACTTGGGCCTTGCCATTTCGGATCATCTTAAAAAATCAGGCGTCACTGAGCGGACGGTCACACATGACTTTGAAACATGGAGAAAAAGCCGCCGGTCGGATCGCCGCGGACGCTAACGTCCTCCTTTCCGCTGTAACCGGCAGGGCTGCCCTCAAAGTTTTCACCCAATCCCACCTTGAAGTCGTATCCACAACCTTGAATATCCACGAAGTTCGGGAATACTTGCCGATCATGGCAGAGAAATATGGTATAGCCGCGGAACTCTTGGAAAGCCAATTTCAATTATTAGCCATCAAGGAGTACGGCTTGAAGGATTATCAGGGCTCGCTCGCAATGGCTCGGAAAAAAATCGGTAAAAGAGACCCGGATGATGTCGATCTGCTGGCTTTGGCTCTGGAGCTGGAAATACCCATTTGGTCAAACGACGGGGATTTTGAAGGAACCGGCATTGAGTGGTACACCACGGCCCAACTTCTTAAAAAGTTGGGGCTTTAATCTGAGGTTTTGATGTCCACGACAGGGACCCATCGTGGACAGGCAGATTTACTTAAACATCCACAGACTTCCTGGGAAAGCGGATAAACCCGTCTGTTTGAACTTGATAAAAGTTCTTTCACGTGATACACATAATTACGTGCAAAGGAGACTCCCGTGAAACAAAACTTAACCTTGAGCCTGGACAAAGACCTCATCAAGAAGGCAAAGATACTAGCCGCCCATCATGAAACCTCCATAACGGGTTTATTGGCGGCTTATATCCAAAAGATGGCAGCGGAGGAAATGTTTTACCAGGAATCCAAGGTGAAAGCGCTTGAGGCGATGGAAAAAGGGCTAGCTTTCGGCGGTAAGCGCAGCTCTCGGGAAAGCCTTCATGAGCGTTAAGACATTTGTGGACACGAACATCCTGCTCTACGCTTATGACCGGGATGCGGGGGAGAAGCACCAAAAGGCCCGTAAAGCGGTGGTTGAACTATGGGAGAACAATGGTGGGGTCTTGAGCGCCCAGGTGTTGGAGGAATTTTATGTCAATGTGACCCGCAAAATCCCGAAGCCCCTGACCAAAAAGCGGGGCTTGGAATTGATTTCCCAATATCTTTCCTGGGATACGGTGAGCATTCATGGGGGAATGGTGGCTGAGGCGGCACAACTGGAGGAACGGGCCAAGATCTCCTTTTGGGACGCCCTGATTGTCGTTTCAGCCCAAAGGAGTGGAGCCCGGCTATTGTTGACGGAGGACTTTCAGGCCGGAAGGAAGTTCGGTGACCTCACGGTTAAAAATCCCTTTTAACAGGATGTTGAAAAAGTCCGAGAGACGGACTTTTTCCTATGGCTTTGGCTCTGGAGTTGGAAATGCCCATTTGATCAAATGACGGGGATTTTGAAGGAACCGGCATTGAGCGGTACACCACGGCCCAACTTCTTAAAAAAAAAGGTGGGGCTTTAATCTGAGGTTTTGATGTCCACGACGTAGAACCAAGGGGCCTGGCCTAAACATTACACGTTGGGTTTTTGTGAAAGATCAGGGTCAAGTTGGTCGTCCCCCCACTTTCTGTGTTTATTTGAAAGGGCAAAATTAAGCATTTGAAAAATTCGTAGTAAAGCGATCGATAAAACAGGAAAGTGAATATGGAAAATTGGAATCAACTCAAAGAAATGGTGAGGAATTTTTCCATTCATCATAATTTGGAACTTTCTGAAAATTATCATGAGACAGATTCATGGAATTTGCGATTCGGATGTTCGAAAAACTCGATGGGGTTGATCCAGATACTATTTGGCTTTACTGATAGAGGACAGCCGGCGGTGCGGGCAGTATTGACGACTTATGATTTTGAAGCTGGATTCGTGAAGGAAAAATATTTTAAATTTAACTATCCTGAACTTTTTGATGAATCCAAGTATTTAGAGGGTTTAAAAAAAACAGCCCTTGAAATGGTCAGATTAGAATATGGGGAATTTGATGATAAACGGAAATTAAAAATACATTCAAACCCGAATCGGCTGGAAATGGATAGCCCGCGAATAGAAGGACTCAAGGAAGCCTTGAACAATTTGCCCATTCCTTGGTTTGAGGGTCAAGATTAAGAAAAGTTGGTTGTTCAACGAAACCAATGTACCTAGCCTAGACATCACACGTTTGGTATTTGTAAAAGATCAGGGTCAAATATTCGTTTTATAGCAACGAATTTTAAGTATCGAAGCCCGCTGAAGTAGAATTTGAGCGCCATCCAATACGGTACCCTAGACTCTTACCATCATTGAATGACTCCTTCCTCCAAATCAGTCCCAAACCAGAGGTCCTTCTTCATTACGCCGGCGGCTCCCAGGCTGTTTTTTTCAATGTCAGACTCCCAATTGGCCCGCGCTTGGGGGACATCCGAAACACCATAAACCACGATGACGGTGTTGGGGTCGTCAGCCGCCCGGCGCAGGCTGATGGCGTGGAATACGAAACCGCGGCCCAGGCGGGTTTTATTTTCGCCGTTTGCCGCGTCCCAATCCCTTTTCCAGGCCCCGTAATCCCTGACTTTGTAACGCGCCACCATGATCCCTTGATCGATGAGATATTCGAATGAACCTTCGGAAATGGGCTTTTTGGAGCGGAAAAAGGTTATTGCGAATTACTCAGTCACTGAGTAATAATACTCAATGACTGAGTAAACGGGAATCTGGCGAAAACCTTAAACTATCGAGGGGTCCGTGACAAAAGGCGATCATTATCAACATCCCGTCGTTAAGGAAATACTGGCGGGTATTGAAAAGTACTCGAAATTACTTCATGTTTTGGTTGGTCCGAGACAGACGGGAAAGACCACCGCCGCGAGGCGGATCGCGGAAGAGTGGAACGGCGAGACGGTCTTCGCCGCCGCGGATGCCCCACTCCCACACGGACCGGAATGGATCCATTCCCAATGGGATCTGGCTCTCACCAAGTGTGGACCCCGTAAAAAGGTCCTGCTTATCCTGGATGAAATACAAAAGGTCCGTGGATGGAGCGAGACCGTCAAACTCCTTTGGGACAGGGAATCGCATGAACGTAAAGGACTCAGCGTTTTGCTGCTGGGCTCATCGGCTTTATTGGTTCAGAAAGGGCTGACAGAAAGCCTGACCGGGCGTTTCTACCAGTACCGATGCGGCCATTGGGGTTATCCGGAAATGAAGGCCGCTTTTGGTTGGAACCTGGAGGAATGGATCTTTTTTGGAGGATACCCGGGCTCCGCCCAATTCCGAAAAAATGAGACCGATTGGAAACACTATGTCACCGATTCATTGGTGGAAACGGTTTTATCGAGGGACGTTCTTCAACTGCAAACAGTGGCAAAACCGGCGTTGTTGCGGCACCTTTTTGGGTTAGCGGCGGGTTATTCCGCCCAGATCCTTTCCTACAATAAAATGCTGGGGCAATTACAGGAGGCCGGGAACTCCACCACTTTGGCGCATTACCTGAAATTGTTGGAGACCGCTTTTATCGTCAGCGGTTTGGAATCCTATCGGGGCGGGCAAGTCATCAAGAGGGGGAGCAGCCCGAAGTTCATCCTTTGGAATAACGCCTTGGTTTCAGCCCATCGGGCCCTCACTTTCGCGCAAGCGAAAGAGGATGGTAAAGCGTGGGGCCGGCTGGTTGAAAACGCGGTGGGAGCCCATCTTTTGAACCACTTGGACCGGTCGTTCGGTGAAGTGCTTTATTGGCGGGATCACAATATGGAAGTGGATTTTGTGATAAAAACTGGGACTAAAATTTGGGGCTTGGAAGTTAAGTCCGGCAAAAACGCGCCCGAGAAGGGCCTGGCGGCTTTCCTGAAGAAATATCCCAAGGCCAAGTTATTAATGATAGGAACGGGTGGAATGGATTTACAGGAATTTTTCCAATCCGATCCATCTCATTTATTAGCCTAGCAGGCAACCGACCTCCATTTAATAAAAGATCAGGGCCAAGGCTTCATTTCTTAGCGCGCTTTTTAAGCATCGGATTCCGCTGAAGTTGAATCTGAGGCCCTCCCAATACGGTACCCAAGACCCAAACCATCATTGAATGCTACCTTCTTCTAAATCAGCCCCAAACCAGAGGTCCTTCTTCGTGACACCGGCGGATTCCATGGTGTTTTTTTCAGTGTCCGACTCCCAATTGGCCCGCGCTTGGGGGACATCCGAAACTCCATAAACCACGATGACTGTGTTGGGATCGTCAGCCGCCCGGTACTGGCTGAGGGCGCGGAATACGAAACCGCGGCCCAGGCGGGTTTTGCCATCGCCGTTTGCCGCGTCCCAATCCCTTTTCCAGGCCCCGTAATCCCTGACTTTATAACGCCCCACCACGATCCCGCCCTCTTTGGGGGTGGGGCCCTGATTGGGCGGTGCTGGTACGTCCACCCCGGCCCAGACCAGCGGCAGGCCCAGGCCCGCGCCCACGCAGGAAATATAAAAATTGGACGAACCGATAAGATCCGCCGCCTTTTTCAAGTTCGAGCATTTAAAGGCCAGGATATAGGTTTTGGGGTCCTGGGGGTCGCGGTGGAAACTGTAGGTGAGGAACCCATGGCCCTTGAGGTCATTCTCGCGCTTGAAGAAGCCGGTTTTGAAGTCGTGGAGGTCGCAGATCTGTTGGCGGATGAAAAGGGTTCCGGCGGCGTTCGGGTAGGTGACTTTTACCTGGCAGGCGGACGCGGTCAGGAGCAGGAGACAGGCGCCCAAAGGGAGAAGGATTTTACGGATGATCCGGTTAGGCGCGGGCGTTCGCGGCTTGGCGAAGGCGCAGTTTAAGGCGCCTCTTGGCTTTGTCCGAGAGTTTGAACCTGGAATGATCCGCCCCATTTTCCGCCTCCGCTGAAAGCAACAACCGCGTGGAACGCCTAAGGAATTTCAACTGCCTGACGTATTTTCGGCATAGGTCGCAGATCATCAGATGCAGTTTCAACGCGATGAATTTTAAAAGGGGCAGAGGGTGATGCATGGATTCGGAGTAAAGCCTGCTGGCCTCTTTGCAATCGATGTCGATCATGATTTGCGCTCTTTATGAACCGTCAAGAAATCGAACCAGTTGGTTTCCAGGCATTGCCGCAAGCCGTTCTTGGCCCTGTGCAGTAATACCCATAAGTTAGACGGACTCAGGCCCAAAACCTTACAAACTTCCTTGCCCTTCAGGCCGTCCTGCTCGCTCAGTAGAAAGACCTGGCGCATACGCAGGGGCAGTTTGTCCAAACAACCGCTCAAGACCCGCCAAAACTCCTTGTCCTCAAGGATATCCGAGGGCAGGGAACCCCATTCCTGGATGTTTTTCCAATGCCCCGTCCCATCGAAATAACCGCCGTCTTCATAGGACAAGCGGGCTTCCTCCGACCCGGAGAGGGGCTTTTCCCGGCCTGTTTTACGGAAATGGTCGATGATCTTGCGCTTCAGGATGCTGATCAGCCAGGTCCTTTCCGAGGACCCTCCCCAAAAGCTTTTGGCGTTTTGCAGGGCCGCCAGCAAGGCCTCCTGCACCAAGTCCTCCGCGATTTCCGGCTTGCCCACCCGGGACAAGGCGTAACGGTAAAGGATATCGCCGTGGAGATCGATCCAGTTTTCAGGGGTTGAAAGCATGGCTCAAATCTAGCAGAAAGGCCCGGTTTTTTATAGGCAACCGATGGTAAAGGCGGGGTCGTGGGCGGAAGGAAATAAAGGTTGGCCGGCTTGTAAGGATTCGTGGCGCCCAACGACTAATCCGAAACAAAGAAGGGGCGGGCGATCCAAGGAACGCTCTCTCGTCCATCAAATAACCCGGGGGAAACGAAAGGTTTCTAGCGGGAAGGAGCCTCGAAAATGAAAAGTTACATACCTTTCTTATCATCGTTTTTCCTGGTCTTTATCCTGGCTGGCGCGATGGCCTTTGCCGACGAGGGGAAATACGAGAAAGCGGTCTTCGCGGGCGGCTGTTTCTGGTGCATGACCCCTCCCTTTGAAAAGCTCAAGGGGGTGAAGGAAGTGCTGGCTGGTTATATGGGCGGCAAGGGCGAGAACCCCACCTATGAGGATTACAAGGAAAAGGGCCACGCGGAAGTGGTCCAGGTCGTCTATGACCCCTCCGTGATCAGTTATTCGGAGCTTCTGGACGTCTATTGGAGGCAGATCGATCCGACGGATGACGGAGGTCAATTCGTGGACCGGGGCCACCAGTACCGGCCCGTGATCTTTTACGCCGATGAGCAACAGAAACAAGCGGCGGAAAGGTCGATGGAAAAACTGGCGAAGTCGGGAAAATTCGACAAGCCGATCGTGGTGGAGATACTCAAGGCCTCGACCTTTTACAAAGCCGAGGATTACCACCAGGATTACTACAAGAAGAACCCCGAGGATTATTATTCCTACCGGTCCCACGCTGGCCGTGACGAGTATATCCAGGGCGTCTGGGGCGATTCGCCGGCCCTTAGCGATGACAAGGGCGAACCTTCCTATACGAAGCCAAGCCAGGATGAGATCAAAAAGCGCCTGACCAGCCTGCAGTACGAGGTGACCCAGGAAAGCGGCACGGAAACGCCCTTCAAGAACGAGTATTGGGACAACCATCAGGAAGGGATCTACGTGGATATCGTTTCCGGGGAACCGCTATTCAGCTCCAAGGATAAGTTCGATTCCGGGACGGGCTGGCCCAGCTTTACCAGGCCCTTGGAACCGGAAAATGTGGTGGAAAAGAAAGACAGCTCTTTTTTTGAGGTAAGGACCGAGGTGAGGAGCAAGCACGGCGATTCCCACCTGGGGCACGTGTTCGATGACGGCCCGGCCCCCACGGGACTGCGTTACTGCATGAACTCCGCGTCCTTGAGGTTCATCCCCAAAGAGGATCTGGAAAAAGAAGGTTACGGTAAATATAAAAAGCTTTTCGAGAAGTGAGCGCCTGGGCGCTTGGCTGACGGCAGTTATCTCCGAAATTAATCAAGAAAGGGTCTTCCCATGATATTTCTTCTCTTCTTCAGTTTTCTGGCGGGTTTCGCCACCATCCTGGCGCCTTGCATCTGGCCGCTCCTACCCCTGGTCCTTTCGGTTTCCTCCACCGGGGGAAAAAGGAAACCCTTCGGTTTGACGTTGGGCGTGATGACCAGTTTTACGCTCTTCACCCTGTTCGTTTCCTATTTGGAGCGTTTCCTTCACATCGACGCCAATGTTTTCCGCCTGGCGGCGGTCATCATCATCGGTCTTTTGGGAGTGGCGCTTTTATTCCCGTCTCTGGGCGCGAGGTTCGAGACCTGGATCAACAACGTCCTTCGGCCCCTTCAAAACCGCCTGCAAGGGAAGGGCGAGGGCACGGGGTTCGGCGCCGGTTATGTGGCTGGTTTTTCCATCGGCCTGGTCTGGGCGCCCTGCGCCGGCCCCATCCTGGCCACCATCGCCACCCTGGCCGCCGCCCAATCGGTCAGCTTTCAGGTGGTCCTGGTGACCCTGGCCTACTCGGTGGGGCTGGGGATACCGCTCTTCCTGGTATCCCTGGGCGGCTCGGTCCTCTTCGCTAAAATGCGGCGGGTGAACAAATATACGGGGCTCATCCAGCAGGCCTTCGGCGTGGTCATGATCGCCGTGGCCCTTCTGATCTACACCAATTACGACAAGACCATCCAACTGAAGATACTGGAGGCCTTTCCTTCCTATGGGAACCTGGTGGAGGGGGTTGAAAACAACAGGATCGTCAGCCAACAGCTGGACGCCCTCAGGGGAACCAAGGCCCGCCAGGAAACCGTCGCGATGGGAGGCCAGCTCGCCGACTTGGGGCCCGCGCCGGAATTTACCGGCATCACGAACTGGCTCAACAGCCCGCCTTTGACCCTGGCTGGCTTGAGGGGCAAAGTGGTCCTGGTGGATTTCTGGACCTACAGCTGCGTCAATTGCCTCAGGACCCTGCCTAACACGAAGGCTTGGTATCAAAAGTACGGCCCGGACCATTTCGTCCTCATCGGCGTGCACGCGCCGGAATTCGCCTTCGAGAAGGAAACGGCCAACGTCCAAAAGGCCCTGGAACAGTTCGACATCACCTACCCGGTTCCCCAGGACAATGATTTCAAGACCTGGGCCGCCTACCAGAACATGTACTGGCCCGCCGAGTACCTGATCGACGCCAAGGGGCATATCCGCCTGGCCCATTTCGGCGAGGGCCATTACGAGGAAATGGACGCAGCCATACGCCAGCTTCTGGCCGAGGCTGGCCACCCCGTGGATGGGGCCGCCGCCCTGGCGCAGGCCCCCGCCGAGACCTACGACCAGACGCCCGAATCCTATCTGGGTTTGGACCGTCTGGAGCGTTTCGCCTCCCCGCAAAAGCCAACGGCCGGGAAAAAGGTCTATACCCTCCCGGCGGCCCTTCCGGCCCACCAGATCGCCTATGAGGGAGCCTGGACCTTGAGCGATGAGGCGGCCAAGCCGGACCAAGGGTCGGCCCTGGAGATCCAATTCACGGCGGACAAGGTCTACCTGGTGATCGGTCCGGGGGCCAAGGGGGACCGCCTGTCCCTTTTTCTTGACGGCAAACCCCTGGGAGCGGATGGCGGGGCGGATGTGAGGGATGGGAAGGTCACGCTGGACACCCATCGGCTGTACAACCTGGCGGACCTGAAAGGGAAACCCGGTTCCCACCGCCTGCGTATCGAGTTCGACGACCCTGGGACTTCCGTTTACGCCTTTACTTTCGGCTGAACGGGTTCGGGGAGGCCGTGGGCCCCAGGGTCCATGGGAGTAGCGGTTGTTCAACATTAAATTCAAGGAGGTTTTTCATGAAGCGGATATTGGTTGTGTCGTTGGCCGCGATGTTTTTGGGATTGAACGGGTTGGTTTGGGCGGATGAAGCCATGATGGCGGCCACCCCCAACGCCATGGCGCCAGCCAGCACGCCGGGGGCGATGATGATGAAGAAGAAAACGAAGAAGATGAAAAAGAAGAAGGCGATGAAAAAGGACATGGGCGGGAATATGGAAATGTCCAAACCCATGGACCCGACGCCGATGGCCAAGTAAAAAGATCGGAGTTGAGACCCTTTAGCCGGGCGGTTTCCGCCCGGCTAATTTTTTTTGACGGGTTTTGTGGGGAGAAATCCCGGGTTACTTCTTGGAATTCTTATCCATTCGAGAGCTTCACGACTGGGAAAAGATAACCATTTGTCGCGGTAAAAACCCGACCTGAAAAAGAAAAGGCGCGGACCCTGATGGCTTCATCTGGGCCGCGCGCCTTATACTTCTTGAACTTGAATCCGAAGACGACCCGGAGTCGGCCGGGTCATCATTCAATTAAACATCCGGGCGGCGGATTAGAAATTGATGGTCCGGCTAAAGTATTCCCTCGCGTAAAAACTGGGGCCGTTCAATGAACCGTTGGTGATACTCGACAAATCCACCGTATCGTAATCGGTGAAGGTATAACTGTAACCGGCCGTTTCGGTATAGGCCGTGACGGGGATCGAATAGGGGGAGGCACCCGTCGGAGTACTGTTATAGGTTAACACCGACGCTGGATTTATTTCGAGGACCTGTAACTGGTGGACATCCCCTCCGTAGCTAAAGACCTGGGTAATGGCTCCTGCGCCATCCGGGATGGCCAGGATGCTTCCAGGAAGGGTCACGCTGAGCGAAGCCGTTTTCCCTAGAGCCGTAGTCGTCAGGACATAGACGTCCGCAGGGGTATAAGCAAAGTTGTTGTAGTTATAATATTCGGCATACACCTGGCCCCCAAGGGTGGTGGGACCGTAATAAGGCAGAGCCCAGATTGTCGCGGCTGTGCTATCCATCAGGCTGACCGCCGCGTTTGTCACGGCCTGGCCGTTCACCTGTAAATCCATATTTGCGGTCAGGTTCACGGTACCATTGATCGAGTCCATCTCAATAAAAGGCGCGTCCCAAACGATGGAAACCGTCGGGGTCGCGGTCGGAGTCGACGCCACGGGAGTGGCGGGATTGTTTTTGCTTCCGCACCCAACCATTAAAGTGTTCAACGAGACAATGAAAAACAACAAACAAAATGTTCCGAATATTTTCATCTGATCTTCTCCCCTTTTTCCCCTGGAAAACCAGGAAATCATTGACCCTTTCACGAAGCCATAAAGCTTGAAAAGATTTTGAGGGATAGTTTCGTTATTGAAGCGGAACGGACAATACACTTTTAGTGTAATAATTTTAAATTGAGGTATCCCTTGGGTAACCGGTTTGAACCTTTACATGAATTGAAACAAGTGATCTTTAGATGGTCGGAAGGTTCAACGCGGTTGGTTTGCTGATGTGAGGCCGTCAATGAATATGTGAAGTAGGTTCGAGGGGTAAATCAATCGGCCCCATAGGACCTAACGCAGGGCTTTTAAACCCTTATATCAATGCGGGAATGGGTGGGAGGGGGTGGGGCGTTCTCATCGTCCGGTTCCGCTCGAGTTCCAGGGGAAACAGGGTCAGATCGTCTTGGACCAGATCCGAACCGTGGATAAAGCCCGACTGGTGAAAAAACTGGGCAAGATCGGCGACGCGACTTCGGAAAAGGTTTTGCGTCTGCTCGGCGAGATGTTCGCTCCTTAAAACCCAAACCTAAAACCGATATTCACCATAACGCCGATTTCTTATAAACCAAACCGAGGGGCCTAGCCTACAGGTTACACGTTGGGTATTTCGTGAAAGATCAGGGGCAAGACTTCGCTTTATAGCGACGATTATTAAGCATCTGCTTCCGCTATTGTTGAATCTGAGTATCTCCCAAAACCTAAACCGGGGAAACTCCGATCCCTTTATTGATGAGATATTCAAAAAGAACCTTCGGAAATGGGATTTATGAAGCGGAAAAAGGTTATTACGGATTACTCAATGACTGAGTAATCGGGGGATCCGGCAAAACCTTAACCCGTTGAAGAGCCTGTGACAAACGGCGAGCATTATCACCAATCTGTTGGTTGCTTACTAAAGTTTTCCCCATGATGGTCGTTAGGATAGACGATAAAACGACTCTCCACAAAAAGTTGAGTTATAAAAACCGGGGTTATAAATGCTGATAAATTTTGATACTAGCCGTCTTTATTTCCACAGCGAATTGCCATGGTCGGCAAACCACCCAGGAGGTCCCACCGGGGGCGGTGAGGCGGTGGTGAAATGGCTGGAAGCCATGGCCCGGACCCCCCAGGAAAAAGCGGAAGTCGCCCAGGAATTTGCCCAGGACCAGACCGACCCGACCCATATGTTGGGGAATGGGATCAACGAAAATTCCCTATATGGCTGGGCCTTGATGGGCGTAGACCCATTCGATCCTTATGGCCCGGATGGAGGACTTCAAGGGGTCATCAACCAACTTAAGACAGGATCCACTGGCTCGGTCGCCACCAAGGACGCTGAGAAGCAGGCCAAAAAAGCGGAACAGAAAAGCGACCTGATCAATCAGGTCACCCCTGGTTCAAACCCCGTTTCAACCACTCCGGTAAAAAGTGGGGAGTCGTCTGCTAAAACCACCGGACAGGATGGCGATGGCGGGTTTTTGCGACAAAGCGTTCTTTTGGTTCAATTTGATGTCTTGAAGAGGGCTTTTTCCCAAGAAGAAAATTGGGCCCCGAATTCGGACGCCAAACATACCCCCTTGTCCTTCAAAGTTTAATAGAACCTCGCGGAAATAGGTCTAACCCCTCCACGGCATAACCCAAACACCTAATCTTAAAGGCCTTGTTACACCAATGACCTGATCTGAATGTTTTTTGCGGATTCTTCATTGTGGAAATGACCCCAGGGTTGGCCTATGATTATTGTGTTCCTTCTTTATACATATGAAGCACTGGATGAGCTATGAAGATTTATGTACCCCTTATTCTGATTTTCCTGGGTTCCTTGCTTATCTCTTGCGACCCGATTTCCGTTACACAACATAGCCCCCTTAGCCCCATAGGCAACACGCCCACCCCGACGATCACGCCCTATGGAGCGCCCACCGCCACGATGACCAACACGCCTCTTCCTTTGGTCACCCCTGGTTCCTACGCCTGCGGGGGGACGGACAACGTATCCGGCTTCCCTCCCTCGGGGGTCCTGTCGATCCTCCCCTCGCGTTCCCTCGTGCCCCTGTGCAACGGCTGGGTTTTGCTGGGTGACCGCACCTACAATAAGATCGACCTGATGAACGTCGTGACGGGCGCGGTCAGCCAAACCTACGCGCTCACCGGAGCGCCCAACGAGATGGCCTACGACTCCGCCAACAGCATGCTTTATGTGGGCCTGGATTCGGCCTCCGCCATGGCTAGGATCAACCTTTCCAATGGGCAGGTTTTCAACATACCGCTCTCTTACCCAGTGAGTTACCTTTCCATCGGGCCAGCCGGAAAGGTTTTTGTCGAAAGTAATACGACCAATCCCTGGTGGGATATGCCCATCCAGCTGGTGGACGGCCTGGGCGGCGTTACCCTAGCCACTTACTTGAACCTTGATCAGGGCTTTTTGGCCTACGATAACGCGCACACCCAGTTGTTAATGGGTCAAATGGACATTTCCAGCGGTCCGCTCTACGCCTTCGCCTATAGCGCCCCCGCCACCACGATCACCCAGACCCAGACCATCAACACCAATGGGTTCATCGACGGCCTGGCCCTCTCGCCCGACTGCAATCACATGGCGGTCATGGAGGGCGGAGCCGGCGTGGTGGATTTCAACCCGACCAACTTCAATATCACCTATGGCTCCTGGCCCGGAGGTGTGGGTCCCCAGGGGGGCGCCTTTAGCCCGGATAGCGCGAATTTCGTCACAGGGAACGATGTTGGCTCCTACGCCGGGAATTTCGGGGTTTATGTTTATTCCGTAGCCAGCCACGCCCAGGAGATGGGTGTCACGTTCACTTCCAGCTATTACAGCTTGAACCGCGTGGGTTTTTCTCAGGGGGGCAAAATCATTTACGCCATGGTCGGTAATTACACCACGCCCGATTCCTACCAGCTTTATTGGTACCTCTATCCATGACCTACCGGAACTTCCTTTACGCCATTTGGTTCGGGTGGAGTATGGCTGGGGTTTGCCTGGCTCAGACACCCGCTCAGGCCGATTATCAAAAAGCCGCCGCGCTATATAACCAGGGGAACTACGAACAGGCCTTGATTTATTGCCAAAACGCCGAGGATGACGATCTGAACTTTTGGCAAGCCTATGAGCTGGATGGCTATTGCCAGTATTACCTGGGAAAGTCCACGGAGATGATGGAAGCGTTCAACGCTTCCCTGAAGATCCATCCGGAGAATGAACAGCTGACCGCCTTCATGGCAAAATTGGCAAAAAAAAATGAACAGTCACCCACCAATTCACCCGTAACGGTTCAATCTGATGTCAATCCTAGTGGGCCTGACGCGGTTCTGACTCCGCCAGCCCAAACTCCCACCCCTCGGATCGTGGGGAGTAAGCCGACCGACAGTTCCAAGCAGAACGGAAGAACATCGCCGAATGGTGGGCAGAACACTCGGGTATCCGGAGGTACTAAGACCGGCTGGGTCAAGATTTCCACAGGTTTCGCGACCACCACCATGGGGGATTTTGTGCAAAACACGAAACTCTGGAATTCCATTCTGACCCAATACGATGACACGGGGTCAGGTACGACCTCAACGGTGGGTTACCAATTCGAGGGGGAAGGCGGATTGTTAATGGACCGTTTCGACGGTCTCGCACTACAGGTGGGTTACGAAGGTGGGGAAGGATCCCAACTCGCTGAAACCGACACCTATTACCCAAGCTTCCAGGATATTTCGAATCACTTGGTTACAGCCAACGTGAAGTATTGCCGGTTCATTCCCGTGGGCCACAGTCAGCTGATCCTCAGTGTTGGGGCACTGTACGGCATGGCCCTGGTGGGTTATTACGAGGACAATCCCTATGAGACGATCAACGGAAATTTGTTGGGTACGGGCTGGGGTTATAACCTGGAAGCAACTATTGAATTCCCGATATCCGGGGGGCTGGGCTTGGATGTGACGGCGCAGTACCGCGGTCTGAACATCACTAACGTCGAAAACGCCTATAAGGATTTCAACGCGAACCAGACCGGGACGGCGGTCCTGGCGGTGAGTCCCCAGGGCGAGATGGGCTTGACGGATACCCAAAACCTAGGCCGGTATGGGCTTCGGGCCGCCAACCTGGACTATACTGGTTTTTCATTAACGAGCTCCTTGAACTTGTTTCTCTTCTAGGGTCCGTTTTGGTGGCCTAGGTGTTATTCGAGAGATGCCGCTTATCGATGTTTACTTTTCGAATCCCGAACACAAAATCTAAAAGACATCGTTCACCTCAGAGAAAAAAATAAAAATCAAAATGTAATCTTGTTCCATCATTTACTTTTGGCTTTTTGTTAGTTCGTTTTCCCTGATCGAAATTTAGTTCTTTCTCGATAAACCCATTCTTCAAATCTTAGAGTTACGTAAAAGTAACTTGAGTTCCCAAATGTTGGCTGTAAAATTCCGCCAACATTAAAGGCTTTAAGAATGGGTCGACAAAAAAATGGCGGAAAAGTTTTGGTTATGTGGTTGTTGCGCGGTTATGAAAAACATTATTCAAAAGGAGCATGTATGAGAAGTTTCGGAAGTTATTCCAGGTTTTCCTTATTGGCGTTCTTGGCAGTGGGCGTGATGGCGTTGCCCATCGCCTGCGGTAAAAATCTCTCAAATGCCGTCACCGCGCCGGCCGCGCAAGCCGCCCCAACGCCCAATCCTAACGCGGGCAAGTTCTGGTTTCAGACATCGGCCTATTCTCCTTTTATCGCCCGTGACGGGCATTCGTCCGTGACATTCGACAACCTAATGTGGGTGATCGGCGGGGAAACCATTTCAACCTATGCTTTAAACGACGTGTGGTATTCACGGGATGGCGTGAATTGGACCGCGGCGGTCACCGACAATTCCACGCCGCCGAGCACGCAATTTACCGAACGGTTGACCCACTCCTCCGTGGTGTTCAATAACCAAATGTGGGTCATTGGCGGGGAAGGTACCGGCGGCTACTTGAACGATGTTTGGTCCTCGCCCGACGGCACGATCTGGACCCAGGTTCTCAACGATACTGGGTCCCCGGGAGCCACACAGTTCAGCCGGCGCCAGGGCCACGCCTCCCTGGTATTCAATAATGAAATGTGGGTCATTGGGGGTTACGGTTATTCTACCGGTCATACAAACGACGTATGGAGTTCCAGCGACGGGGTGACATGGACGCAGGTATTGGCCAACAATAATTCGCCGGGATCAACCCAATTCAGCCAGCGCAACGCCCAGGGTTGCTTGGTATACAACAATCAAATGTGGGTCATCGGTGGAATTTATAGTAACTTCTATAACGATGTTTGGTCCTCATCGGATGGAAAGGTTTGGACCAAAGTCCTGGCCAATACTTCCACACCCGGGCCGAACCAATTCAGCCAGCGCTACGCTTTCAGCGCCGTTGTATATGACAACCTCATGTGGGTCATCGGCGGGACCAATGGAACGGTTGATTACAACGACGTGTGGTATTCCAGCAACGGTTCAACCTGGACCAAAGCCGCCGCTGACGCGGCTTTCTCGCCGAGGTATAACTTCACCTCTTTGGCGTTCAATAACGAAATGTGGGTCATAGCCGGAACAAGCCTCTCATATGATAACAGCGATGTGTGGGAGACGCCCTGATGAAAAAAGTCATCCTTGGTTGTTTAGCCATCAGCTTATTCATTTCCGCGGGCGCCTGGGCCGACACCCTTTACGCCTCCAGCAAAAGGCCGAAAGCCGCGAAAACCGTGGATACCGGCAGTGAAACAACGGCCGCTCCGGATACGGAAGAAAGCCCCTGGTCCATCGGGTTTGGGACTGGGCCGGATCTAGTCGATTCCAACTGGGATCCGAATTACCTGGTGGGCGGCGGAGGGGTGGAGTTCATCGGCTACAAGCTGGACAAGAACCTTTCCTTGAGGGGCGAAGCCGACCAGTGGATATTCACGGGTGGCGGCTTTTCAGACACTAACCCTCGGTTCCTGCTGGAAGTGAAATATACCTTTGAGGGGCAGGGATGGCAGCCATACATCCTGGCCGGTCCGGGGTTTGCCCTGCAATACGGAAGCCCGAGCGGGGAATCCACCTCGAATGCCGACGCTTTGGCGGGTGTTGGAGCGCAGTTAGACCTGGGCGGCAAAAGCCACCTTTTCTTGGAGGCCAGGTACAACCTGACCCTCACCCAGGATGTCACCCTGGGGGACGTGCCGATCGTGGCTGGGATTTGGGTGGGTTTGTAACCAGCCTGGTTAGCGAAAATAAATAAAGACAGCCTGTACGCTAGTGACCCTCGGTGGGTTTGATCGATAACCAATGATCGAAAACCGGGGGTTGCTCCTTTCAAATACTTTCCAAAAAAAACAGAAAATAAAAAAGGCGCGGACCCTGATGGCTTCATCCGGATCGCGCGCCTTTTATTCCCTGAAAAAAATCACACCAATGAGTCGATCCCTGAACTAGAGTCCGAAGACGACCCGAAGTTGGCCAGGTCGTTGTTCAAGAGCATTTGGGCCTGCAATCCCAGGGCCGCGTTCATATTGGAAGCGGAAGAGGCGCTGGAAGAGGACGATGTGCCGGAGGTCGAGGGGGTTATTCCCAATTCCTGCTCCAGCTGGCTCACCTGCGAAGAAACCGAACCCAGGTCCAGGGCCAGCGAGTTAGTGGAGGAACTCAGGAGCGGATCGGAAGAATCGTCCGAACTATCACCCGAGACCGCGTTGTAAAGAGCGTTCAAGTCGTTGTATTGAACTTCCAACAACGCGTCCTGCATCTTCGCGGCGGGGGTCTTGGCCTGGTTCATGGCCTGAGTGAAAATGGAATCAAAGCTCGAGGAGCCGCCCAAGGAGCTCAACAAGGAATCGGTGCTGCTGTTGGATAAAAGGGAATTGTTGCTATTGATGGGGCTGGTACCGCTGATCATGGGTTAACCTCCTTCTTTCTTGCCTACCCTAACGGCACTTTTGAGGTTTCCTGAAGCCGAAAAAACGCCTGAAAAGGCTCGAATTATTAAAGGGTTGGCCTGGCCCATCCATGGAAAAGGGATAAGCGCATTTAAGATATAGAAGGTTTAAACCCTGATGTCGATGCGGGAGGTGCCGGGGGGAGGGGGAGGAAAATCCTCGTCGTCCGGACCCGAACTTTCCTGGTCGGTTCCGTTCCGGTCCTTCTTTTTGCCGAATTCCTTCGGAGGCCCTTCCTTTTCATCCCGGACCCCTTCCGGGCCTTCTTGGATGACCTTGCGGGCGGCGATATCGGTCAGTTCACTGTATTTCTTCAGTTTATCCGCCAATATGGATTCGCCCCGAAGGTTCTTCGCGGCCTGGTCGGCTTGCAGGGCCTTTTGCAGTTGTTCCGGGGTGGGACCGAAATTCTTCAAGAAATTGCTGTTGTTGATCTTCATGCCGGTACCTCCGTCCAGCCTTAATTCCCGAAGCGATTACTATTCAACCCGCCGCCCAAGCCCGTTCCGTGGCCGTCATGGCCGGGAGAGTCGGTGAGGGGCTCACGGGTCGGTTCTTTCTTGAAAGGCTCGGTCACGACATCCTTTTTCCCGTTGGTCCAAAGGTCCTCGCCCAAGACCCCGTCGGGCGCGCAGACGTGATAATGCCCATCTTCCAGATAGACCTGGGTGTCCTGAAGGTCCTTGCCGCCCTGCCACCACCAGTAACCCTTGTAAAAATACAGCCAGCGCTCGGCGAAGGGATCGTGCCACCAAAGGTGGTTGTTGAAATAAAGGACCCAATGGAAAGTCTCGCCTGTCCGCCAGCCGTACCAGTTCTTGCCGCCCTCATAGAAATGGCAATAATCCCAGGCGTTGAATTTATGCCAGTGATGCTTTCCGGAGATGTGTTCGGTTTTGTCGATGGATTGGATCTGGGAGAAAATGGCCGGATCGGACAGGTTGAGGATGGGTTCGCCCCTGGGGGAATGGTCCTCATCGTTCACCAGGTCCAATGACTTTTCGTCGAAGTTTCTTTTGGGCGGGCGGGGGGTTTTGTAACCTTCGCCGTCGGATATTTTCTCTTTGAGGGTGATCGAGGGAGGCTTCACGATGGTGACCGGTTGATCCCCCAGGGGAGCGGCATCCTCCGCGTGGAGCAGGGAACATCCCATGAGGGAGAGAGTGAAGCCAATAACCAGCGTGATTTTCATATCGAATCCTTAATTTAAGAAATTATTCAGCCCGTAAGCTTGCTCCTTGTTTTTTTCCCCCGGAGCGGATTATTACTACTCTTCAATTCATACAACTGTTGAGCGCCTCGGCGGTTGAAGCCGAAGGCTCCGGGAACGGGTGCTTGAGCCGTCTCCCTTGGGTCCACAACCCGCCATAGTTTAGCATCGACCGGCACTCCGTTGTCACGCACCCATTGGGCGATCTCGGCCTGCGCGCCGCCCCTGTTAAATCCCCCAAAACCGCCGTTTCCGCCGGGCCTTTGCTGACCGCCGGGCTGACCCCATTGGCCCGGACCGCCGTTACCCTGAAGAAAGAAGTAACGGATCTGGCCTTCCTTCACCATTTCAGCGAACTCATGAACGGTCACGATCGGGTCGCCTCCCATGAACCCGCCCAGGGCGATGGCCGGCTCGCCGGTTTGGATGATCAGGGGCGCTACCGCCTGGCTGTTTTGGGCCGCCACGATATATTTCTCGCCATGACGGTTGGCTTTCAGGAATTCAGAAAGCCGGTGGATGTTGTTGTTGGCGCCAAAGCCCCGGTCAAATCTAGCCGTATCCCCGGTTAACAGGTCCGGATTGGCCTCAACCGCCGTGCCGCTGCCCAGGACCGGAGAGAGGGCCCAGAGGAAGGGGCAAAAAAAGAGTATCACAATTCCCAACGAAAATATTACCTTGCCAATGGAGCTGGTTTTGGCTTGGACGGTCAGGGTGACCACGACCGCGGCCCCGCATCCGAGGAGGATGGGGAGAAGCAAAACAGCCCAGTCGGGGAATTGGGCGACGATGAAGGCCTGCCAGACAAAGGTCAGTAAAAGGGTCAGGGAAAGGAGATCGGGGTTACCCGAGAGGGTTTCCAACCATAGGGTCCTCAAGCCGATACCCGACAAGGCCGCCAGAGGCGGGGCAAGCAGGACCAAGTAATAGGGATGCATGGCGCCCCGCATGAAACTGAAAACCGCCGCGTAGAGCAAGAACCAACAGGCCCATAACAAAAGGGGCCGATGGATGGAGGACAAGGGCCAAAGGGTAGGCCGTTGGCCCCAGGTCAAAAAGAGGCCTACCAAGGCAAGGGGAAGGAACCAGGCCATCTGTCCCGCCATGTTCCTGTCCGCCAGCCGGGTAATACCCGGCTCGCCCGAACCCATCATTCCGCCCCGTCCCCCCCGGCCTCCGTTCGGCCTGGGACCGAACCCGTTGGGGGTGGCTGGAGGAAGAGAGGCTTGAGCGCTTGTTGGCCGGGAGTTGCGGTCCGGTCTTTGGTTTGCCCTAAGGGCCGGCTGACCGGTAACACTTTGACCTGAAATGGTTGGGGGCATCATCGGCCTTTGAAAGCCCCGCCCCCGGCCCCGAAGAAGTCTTTGGAACCCGTTCCAGCCCAGGGAAAGGCTGATCATGGAATTGTCCTGGGTGCTTCCCACGAAGGGACGGTCTTCGGGCGCGGTGAGGTCCACCGTCAGGGGCCAGGAGAGGGAAACGACCGCCAGGACCAGGGACGCCACGACCAGGTGCGCCAGACGCTTGCCCCAGGAAATCTTGGCGCCGAACCAGTAGACGATATAGAAAGCGGGAAGGACCACGAAGGCCGCCATCATCTTGGTGTTGAAGGCCACGCCCATCATGGCCATGGAGCCCATGAGGTACCAGCGGTTGGAGGTTTCGACGGCGATGGAAAAGAGCCAGGCGGCCAAGAGGACCATCAGCACCAGGCAGGCGTCCACGTTGTTGTAGCGGTCGACCGCCACGCAGACGGGGGTGAGGGCCATGGTCAGCCCGGCCATCAAGGCGGCCCAGGCGTCGAAATGACGCCGGACCAAATGATGAACCAGGGCGATGGAGCCCAGACCTTCCAGGACCTGGGGCAGGATGAGGGAGAAGGCCTTATAACCCAGGACCTTGGCGAACGCCGCCTGGATCCAAAGGGCCACCGGGGGTTTGTCCACCGTGACCCAGCCGGTGGGATCGAAGGAGACGAAGAAGAAGTTATGCCAGCTTATCAGCATGCTGCGCACGGCGGAGGCGTAGTAGGGGTTCCCGAATCCGTTCTTTTCCAGACCCCATAGGCGCAAACCGGCCGCCAGTAAAAGGATGGCCACGAGACAAGCCCATTCCCAAGGCTGACGGACTTGGGATGGGAAAGCTTCGGGTTCGTTCTGGGTCCGGCTGGAAGGCGTGGGGACGACGGATAAAAAGGGTTTGTTTTTCATGGCGTCCTTTTTTAGGTGAAGCGCGTGGGTGAAAAGTCGATGGAGAATTACGGGTTTGGACGCCCTGTAGGCCCATCAGGTGTCGACCATTCCTTGAAAATTTCAGGAGGGCAATCCATTTTCCGTTTCCAGACGTCTAAATCCTGTGGGCCTGGGGGGGCTATTGGCCCGAAAGACGGGTTTCAAAACTTCGAGCGTTAAAGGAGATGTCATGAGAAAAATTCTTTTGTTCTTGGGAGTGACCGCCCTGGCGGTCGTTGCCTCACCCTGGACGGCGCAAGCCCAGGTCAATGTGGGAGTGGCCATCGGCAGTAATGGCGTGGACGCCTTCCATCTGGCCATCGGGGATTATTTCAAGGTCTCCACCGAGCAGATCCAGAACTGCCAGGAGAGCGGTATCCCGGACGAGGAGCATCCGGTGGTGTTCTTCATCGCCCAAAGGGCCAATGTCTCCCCCGAGGCGGTGATACTGCTTCGCACCCATGGTTGGAGTTGGATGCAGATCGCCCTCCATTTCCGCCTGAATCCCCGGATCTTCTACACCGCGGGCGACTACGCGGGCACCCCTTACGCGAACGGCCAGCGGGTCTTCATCGGCCACGGCCGAAAGATCAATCTTTCCGACGCGGACATCGTGAATTTCGTCAATTTGAAATTCATATCCGAGCATTACGGAAGGGATCCCCATGAGATCGCCCAGATGAGGGCCTCGGGCAGGAATTTCCGCGACATCAACAATGGTTACATGCAGAAAAAAGAGGTCATGGAGTGGGACGCGAAGGAAAGGCCCCGCGGGCATTATGAACAGGGGCGTGACCGGGGTTTTGACCGCGAGCACAGGGACGATAACCGGTAAGGCTGGGTACGATCCTAGGGAAATGACGGGGTCCGCGATGAGGATGGATAACACGAATAAACTTGAGTCCCCCCTTTCCCCCTGGGTTGGGACGGTTGTGCTGGAAGCGGGAGAGGACCTGGGAAATCTGGTCCCCAAATTGGAAATGGCCCGAGGGGAAAGGGGCAAGGCCCTCCTCAAGATCGTCGTGACCTGTCGGCCTGGGAAAAAAGCGGGGATACTCCATGCGCTGATGGCAAAATTCCCGGGCGTGGAAGTGGTGGAGATCCACTCATGGCCGCGGGACCTTGCCGGCTTTGTGCCGACACAGTTAATGGCTTATTTGCCCGCCTCGGCCCCTTATTCACCGCCTCGATGGGAAGAAATGGGGAAGGGGATATGGGGAGTCATGCCCTGGATGCCCGCCATGGACCTGCCAAGTATAGGAGGGATGCATCTGATGCCTCCGATCCTGGGGTGGATAGCGGAAGCGAACCTGTTACAAACGGAGTTCTCATCGGCCGTCCCGCCAACTTTTCGGGATTTCGAGACCTTATCGGCCGAGGGCGGGAGATGGATACCTTATCTTTCAGCGAAAGCGGGCTCGACCCAGGAAGTTCCGCTTCCGCCATCCAATGACCAACCCAGGATATGGAAAGACGCCAAGGTCCTGGCCCTGATCCCTTATTACAACTGCCGGTCCTGGCTGGAATTCTGTCTGCGTTCCTTGGCCGAGCAGACCCGACCCTTGGATGGGATATTGGTCCTGGATGACGGGAGCGAACGGCCTCCTTTGGATATCGTCGAGAAGTTCAAAGGCGCGACCCTGTGGCGGTCCCCCGCGAATGTGGGGCCTTACCGGTTGATCCAATCGGCGATCGAACAGACCCGTTATGACGCCTATCTCTTTCAAGACGCGGATGACTGGTCCTCGATCGATCGGCTGGAGCTTTTGTTGGCGGAAGCGGAACGGACAGGCGCCGAGCTTATCGGGACGCAAGAGGTCATGTATCTACAAGAAAACGCCTTCCCGAACACCTATCCGCTGGATGTGAACCAGGCCCTTTTGAAATACAGCGCCTATTCCTTGTTACACCCCAGCGGTTTGGTCTCCCGGGACCTGGTGGTCCGTTCGGGCGGCTACGCGACGGGCTTGCGGTTCAGCGGGGACCTGGAGTTCCAGACCAGGGCGCGCTTCGTCGGGAAGATGGTGAACCTGGACCGCTTTTGTTATTTCCGGAGGATACGTAAAGATTCACTGATCACATCCGAACAGACGGGGCTGGCCAGCCCGGCGCGGCTGAACCTGGACGCCCAGATCAGGAAAAGGACCGTGGAAAATTCGGAACGGAGTTCCAAAGGTCAACCGCCTTTGCTGGAACCCCTGGCTTCGGCTGGGACCATCGAACTGGAACATCTGACGGGACCGAACCTGGCGGGTAGTTGATCAACGCGCTCTTTGAGTCAAACTGATTTGGGCTCTTCCTTGGCGGTGATAACGATCTCATAGGACCTGGTCTGGACGCTCACCCTGGTCGCTACCTTGAAGGGGTGGCCGAAGGGCCAGGTTTTCTTGAGCTCGGGTGATTCCTTGATGATCTCCTTCATATAGGCGTCCAGCATTTCCTGGGCGTACTGCCGGACCATCTCCAGACTGCGGTTGTTCGGCGGACGGCCCTTGCCGAAGTTCTTGTCCACATTGGCTTGGATGATGGCGGTCAATTGGGTGATGATCTTCAGGTTATCCATGGGTCTCCTTCCGGAATCACAAAATATTACCGCAAATAGAATGGTCGAGCCGGTTTAATCATCTATCTTTTTGGCCTTTCCCCCCTTATCCTTACCTGCTTCCAATTCACTTATATATAGAGGTTAGACGCGTGGGAATTTTACTGAGTTGCCAGGATCTATCAAAAACATTCGGTTCCAGGCCTCTTTTCGAGCACCTCTCCTTCGGCCTTTTCGAGGGGGAACGGACAGGCTTGATCGGGCCCAATGGGACGGGCAAATCCACCTTATTGAAGATACTGGCGGGCGAGGAAAAACAGGATGAGGGGACCCTGGCCTACCGTAAGGGCCTAAGGGTCGGCTATCTGCCCCAGCAGGACCGTTTCGAGGAAGCCGAGTCCGGGTTGACCGTTCGGATGGCGCTTTCCAAGGGCCTGGAGGGTTTGGGCCTGGAAGATTGGGAAGTGGATATAAGGGTGGATACGGGACTGGAGAACGCGGGGTTCAACAACCCGGACCAGGAAGTGTCGAAACTATCCGGCGGCTGGCGCAAGAGGCTGGCCATCCTGACCCAGGTGGTCCGGGAACCGGACCTGCTGTTGTTGGACGAGCCGACCAACCATCTGGATATGGAAGGCGTCCTCTGGCTGGAGGGTTTCCTGGAAGGCTTGAATTTCGCCTTCCTGGTCGTGACCCATGACCGGCGTTTCCTGGAGAGGGTCAGCAACCGGATCATCGAGCTGAACAAACGGTATCCGGAAGGCTTTTTCGCCAACGAGGGGAATTACAGCCAGTTCCTGGAAAAACGCGAGGACCTTTTCAACACCCAATCCAAGCACGAGGATACGGTGGCCAACCAGGTGCGGCGGGAGATCGAGTGGCTGAGGCGGGGCCCGAAGGCCCGGCAGACCAAACAGCAGGCCCGCATCGACCGGGCCGGGAACCTGATGGAAGAACTGGACGACCTGAAGTACCGCAATTCCCAGGGCAAGAACGTGGACATCGATTTCTCGGGGTCGGACCGCCAGACCCAGAGGCTGGTGGCGGCCTCCAAAGTGGGAAAGACCCTGGGCGGGCGCAAGCTCTTCGGGCCTTTGGACCTGCTGCTCACGCCGGGGGACAAGCTGGGATTGCTGGGCGAGAACGGGAGCGGCAAGAGCACCCTGTTGAAGATACTGGCCGGGGAATTACATCCGGACACGGGGACCCTGAAACAGGCGGAGCAGTTACGGGTGGTGACCTTCGACCAGCACCGGGACCAGCTGGACCTGGACCAGACCCTGAGGCAGGCCCTTTGCGAGAAGGGCGATTACGTGTTCTACAAGGAAAGACCCATCCATGTGGCCAGCTGGGCCACCCGGTTCCTTTTCGAGACGGACCAACTGGACCGGCCCTTGAGCCGGTTTTCCGGCGGGGAACAGTCCCGGGTCCTGATCGCCCGGTTGATGCTCAAGCCCGCCGATCTTTTGCTGTTGGACGAACCGACCAATGACCTGGATATCCCATCGCTGGAAGTTTTGGAGCAAAGCCTGGCCGAGTTCCCCGGGGCGCTGGTGCTGGTGACCCATGACCGGTACCTTCTGGACCGGGTGAGCCGTCAGATATTGGCCCTCGACGGTAAGGGGAACGCTGGCTTTTTCGCCGACCTGTCCCAGTGGGAGGAATTCAGGTTGGAGGAACGCGCGAAGTACAAAGCGAAACCATCCCAGGCGGTCCAACAGCCGGCCAGGGAGAAACCCAAAAAGGCCCTGACCACGAGGGAATTGAAGGAATGGGAAGGCATGGAAAAGGCGATCCATGAGGGAGAGGCGAGGGTCAAAGAAGCCCTGGCCAGGTTGGAAGACCCCAAGATCGCTTCCAATGTTCCCGAACTGGTGGAGCGGCAGAAAAAGGTCGACGCCGAAAAGGCCCAGGTGGCCGCCCTTTTCAAACGCTGGGAAGAGCTGGAGGCGAAACGCGCCCAGTCTTGAGCCCTGGGTGTTAAACGAGGGTTAATTGATCCGAAAAAGGGTTTTCACCGGCTTTCGCCGTTCTCCCCGAAATATTTTTTCCCCCACTTTCTTTTCCGCCCCTTCCGCCATTAAAGTGATGCCGTTCGAAGCGATCGGTCAATGGGGGATCTTATGGCTAAAGATATGATGGTCCTGGAAAAAAGGGGAAGCTCGCGGGTTCCGGTGAAGATCCCCGTTCAATATCATCTGGTCGACGACCCGGAACGTTTGAAGAACCTGAAGGGCCATCCGGCCCTGGCGAAGGACCTGAACCTGAGCGGGATGTACATCAAGACGGGCCAAACGGTGAAACTGGGGGATGTGTTCAGCCTGGATATCTCGGTCCCTCAAAAATCGAAGCACCTTTTCGCCTACGCCGAGGTGGTCTGGGCCAATAAACAGGGAGCGGGTCTTCACCTGTTATTGATGCCGGACGAGGATAAAGAGGCTTTGAAGGATTATCTGCAGAACGATGTCCCCACGTAAATATTCCCGAACGGGCGTTCTGAAAATGGGGTGCTGGCGCCTGCCGCTCCCCTGTTGATCACCTGAAATTTGCCCCTGTAGATCCCTCAGACAAGTTTATAATCCAGGTGTGCCGGTTAGATCCATTTCCCTTGTATCCATGGCCCCGGGAGTGTTTTCAATGCCCTTGACGGCGATGTTGTGCAACCTGGTCTCTTTCACTTTCATCGTGATATCCCTCCAGAACACCCACTATGACCCGGGAGTGGTCATTTTTTCCTTCGGGTTCATGGCCTGCGCCCGATTCTTCACGGTGGAAATGTTGATGGGCCTGAACCGTTTTGGGCCGGATGGTCTGAAGAAGGTCCTGCCTTACTTATGCTCGCCCCCTCACCCGGGGCAAAAACCCAATCTGGTGCGGGACTCCCGGACGAATAAGCCCACGGGGGATTGGGGATATTATTTCATGGTACTCATCCCTCTGTTCGTTATTTTTGGAGCCATTTCCAAATCGGAAGGATTGGTACCGATCGAGACCTATCGATCGCGACTGGAATGGAGCCTGATCTATATGGGGTTCTACTGGGTCCAGGACCTGTTGAGCCGGGCGGTGATCGTGGATTTCCATAAGGAACGGATCACCAATCTGGCTTACAACATGCACGCCCCCATGATCTTGTTCGCCACCGTTTTTATCAGCGGATTCCTAATGGTGTTTTCGCAGAAATTTGGTTATCCATTATCGCCCTGGATCTTTTGCGCGATCCTATTGGCCCTCAAACACGGGAGCGACTTCTACCTTTCCATGCTGAAACATCGAAGGAAACCCCTTCCCAAATGGCTGGGAAAATAACGGACATTCATCGAATTCGAATGGTTTGGGGTTTGATCTTGAACCCCCGGTCCTTTTAGGGCCGGGGGTTTTTCATTGAAGCGGAAAGAACCCTCAGCGAAGAACCAGCAGTTTGCCGATGGTCCGTCCCTGGGAAGTGTGGACGACCACGTAGTAGAGACCATCCGCCAGGGGTTTGCCCCATTTATCCACCAACGGCAGCAAACAATCGGTTCCGGAAGTGATCCTGGGATAGAAGGTTTCCTGGACCTTGCGATAGGCCAGGGTGAAGATCTGCACCTTGACATCGGATATGCCGAAGAAGGCCGGGGGTCTTAACCGGACCGGAACGGTCCCGTCGGCCGGATTGGGGTAGATCACCGGGATGGAATAAAGCGGGGGAGTCATGGTGGGGGATAAGGTTTCAGTGGGTGTGGAGGTTGGGGTGTAGGTGATGGTTGGGGTGAAAGTGTAAGTGAAAGTGTTCGTAAAGGTCGAAGTTGGGGTTCCTGTGAAGGTGTAGGTTGATGTCCAGGTCTTGGTGGGGGTTGCAGTGTTGGTGAAAGTGCTGGTGGGGGTGGAAGAATAAGTCGATGTCGGAGTCTGGGTGGGCGTGAAGGAGTCGGTGAAGGTAAAGGTGGTGGTCGCGGTTGAAGTGGGAGTGCCGGTCATGGTGTTCGTCGCGGTGTTGGTGGCTGTGGAGGATGAAGTCAATGTGGCTGAGTTGGTGGGAGTATTGGTGATGGTCGGGGAGTCGGTCAATGTCGGGGTCCCTGAAGGGGTATAAGTCGAGGAGTTTGTGCCGGTGTTGGTGGGTGTGGAAGTGAGGGTCGCTGTGCCTGAGTTGGTGGGAGTATTGGTGATGGTCGGTGTAACGGTCAGGGTCGAACTATTGGTCGGTGTGCCGGTCATCGTGCCGGTGGCGGTGTAGGTTGGCGTGAAAGAGGAGGTGGTTGTCGCTGAATTCGTGGGAGTATTGGTAATGGTCGGGGTGTTGGTGGGGGTGCCGGTCAGCGTGTTCGTAGCCGTGTCAGTGGGGGTTGGGGTAGGCGTGGGGGAGGGCTGGGAGATCTCGAAAATAAAAGCGTCAGGGACCCCGGCGTTGGCGGGCTGGAGGGGATTGGTCGTGGTGGGGAAGTCGGTGGAATAGGTATAGCCTGTCACATAGCAATCGTTGGTCCCGTCGACCGCGATGGCATAACCTTGCTCGCCGCCCGAGCCGCCTAAAAAAGTGGAAAAAAGCAAAGCCGTCCCCCCTGGCCCGAACTCCGAGACGAAGGCGTTGACGGGAGCGCCTGAGACCATGTTCGGTTGGACGGGATTTTGGGTGGGGAAATCGCTGGAACTGGTGTAGCCGGTCACATAGGCGTCCCCGCTGGGGTCCACCGCGATGCCGTAGGCCTGGTCGCCATAGGTGGACGAGGATCCCCCCAGATAGGTGGAATAGACCATCGCGGACCCGGTCGGGTTGATCTCGGTCACGAAAATATCGTCCAGGTTATTGGTCAAGGTGGATTGGAAAGCGTTCTGGGTCGGGAAATTGGTGGAGTTGGTGTAGCCGGTCACAAAGGCGTCCCCGCTGGGGTCCACCGCGATAGCGGTGCCCGAATCGGTGCCGTTCCCTCCCAGGTAGGTCGAATAGATCCAAGCGGTGCCGGCCGAGTTGATCCCAGTGACAAAAGCGTTGTTGGTGCCGGCCAAAGAGGCTTGGAGAGGGAATTGGGTGGGGAAATCGGTGGAAGAGGTAAAACCAACCACATAGGCGTTCCCGTTGGAATCCACACCGATGCCATTTCCATTATCGCTCCCGCTCCCCCCTAAATAAGTGGAATAAGCTAAAGACCCTCCTCCGGCGTTGAGTTTGGCCACAAAGGCGTTCTGGGAACCATTCAGTGAGGATTGGATCGGGATATAAGTGGGGAAGTCGGAGGATGTGGCGGCTCCGGTGATATAAATGTTCTCCGAACCATCCAGGGCCAGTCCGAAAGCCCCATCTTGACCCGATCCACCCAAGTAGGTCGAGAAGCCCAGGGATGAAGCGCCTGCCATGATCTCGGTCACGAAAGCGTTCAGGGTGCCGTTAAGCGAACCCTGCAAAGGGGATTGGGTGGGAAAATCGGCGGAACTGGTGTAGCCGGCGATAAAGGCGTTCCCGGCCGAGTCGACCGCGATGGCCTGACCGTAATCGTAACCCGTGCCACCCAGATAGACCGAATAGATGAAGTTCGACCCGGTAGGATCGATCTCGGTGACAAAAGCGTTCTGGGTCCCGCCGAAGGCATTTTCCGAGGGGAAGTCGGAGGAGGTGGTTCTCCCGACGATGTAAGCGTCACCGGCCCCGTCCAAGGCGATCCCGTTGCCTTGATCGGCCCCTGTTCCTCCTAAATAAGTGGAATAGTCCAAAACCGGATCGATGACCAGAGGTTTGGAATGGTCATAATTTTTCATCTCAAAACCTATTTTCCCGTCCTCGGTCAGCTTGTAACGGCCTTCCACGACATTTTTTTGCCCTTGGTTCTCTTGGTAAATACTAGGGGCAAGGAAGTTCAAGGCGCCTTGATCGGTTAAGAGTTCCAGGTCTCCTTGGCTGGTGACCTGGATTTTCTTGGCTCCCTCGATCCTCAAATGGATTCCGCCTGGGTCCGAACCAGGTTGGACCACAAAATCATATTCCAGTTTTCCCTGGTTCCCGTAATAGACCATGTCCACACCCGGAAAGACACCATGGGCCGCGACCTTGGAGAACTGCGGGATGTTTCGATGCCATTTGGATCGATCCTTGCCGATGAAATAACTGCTGATACCGGGAAGTTTATCCATGCTTTCAAAAACGGCGTTCGGCAGGGCATTCTCCAGTTTCAGGTGGATCGCGAGGGGAGGGGTATGGTCGGGTTTGAGAAAAACACTGCTTTTGGACCGGACACCTTTTATCGGGGACCTGGGGGGAGTGATGGTTTTTGGTCTTTTCAGGACCAGCACCGCTTCTTGCGGGGTGACAAAGAGGCTATAGCCTTTTCCGTGGGCGAGGAATTGGACCTGAGGATCGATCTGTCCCTGATTGGGTTCGAAGGCCAATGGAAGGCGGCCGTAGTTCTCCACTAGACGCGCTTGAACGGATGGAGAAAGCCCGCGGTGGGGAACCGGCTTGTTTTTAGAGGGGGATTTAAAGCCAAGTAAAAAAGGAAGTCCAAGGATCAAGACGATGGCGAGGATGATGTGTCGTTTCATGGGTTTGCTAATGCCTCCCCGAATATATAAGGAATAAATGTTAAACAAAATATTACCACTAATAACGTGAAAGTGGGTTTGAGGGCCCATTGTAAGGGAAGGGAATGAAAGCCGATGAGAGGAGTTGTCTATAGGTTTATATTGAGTTCGGTTTCCATCCGTTTTAGGACTTCCGAAATGACCGATTGCCAGTCCCCGTCCTTGGATTGCCTGAAAAGGGTCGCGGTTGGATACCAGGGGCTATCCGAACGTTCCAATAGCCATCGATAATCCGGCAGATAGGGCAGAAGCACCCAGAGCGGTTTGCCCATGGCGCCAGCTAAATGGGCCACAGAAGTATCGACCGAAAGGACCATATCCATTTCATGGATCAGACCCGCCGTGTCGGAAAAGTCCCTCAGATCCCGGTGATGGTCCTTCAAGGTGGGAAGGCCAGCCAGCAAAGCCTTGTCTTTTTCCCTGTATTCTTTTTGCAAGGAATGGAATTCGAAGGGCAATTTCAGTAAAGGAGCGAGGCTATCCAAACCGATGCTTCGGTTATGGTCATTGGAATGTTCCTGTTTCCCCGACCAAACCAAACCGATCCTGGGGACGGTCCGTTTCCCCAGCTTTTCAGTCCATAGATCCTTTTGACCTGGCGGAGGGAACAAGTAGGGGACGTCGGCGGGAATGGTTCCCAACGTTGTCTGGAAGACCGATGGCAGGCTCATCATGGGAAGATAAAAGTCGAAATCAGGAAGGGGTTTGCCGGCCTCGATGAAAGTGATGTTTCCCGCCAGGGTCGAAAGGACAGAAACCAGGGCTTGGGGAGCCTCGAATAGGACCAGGCCGCCCAGTTTCTCGAGCATGGGAGCGTACCGGCTGAATTGGATCACATCCCCAAAACCCTGTTCGGTATGGACCAGGATGGTCTTGCCCGCGAGGGATGCCGATCCGTTCCAAAGGGGCTGGGTGAATCGTCTGGGCTTGGCGCGTTTTTCATAAAGTTCCCATCCTTCGAGATAATCGCCCATCAGAAGTTTCAGCAGCGCCTTGTTCCAGTAGGCCTCCACATAACCTGGGTCGAGTGAAATGGCCCGGTCGTGGGCTAATAGGGCCTCGTCCAGCCTTTTGAGTTCCTGAAGGACCGTGCCCCGGTTGTTATGGGCCTCGGCATAACCTGGATGGAGAGCGATGGCCCGGTCATGGGCGGCAAGGGCTTCGTTAAGTTTTTTGAGTTTACGCAGAACGGTCCCTCGGTTGTTATGGGCCTCGGGCCGATCCGGCTGGAGCGCGATGGCTCGGTCATAACTGGCCAGGGCGTCATCCAGGCGTTGGAGATCCTGAAGGACATAACCTTGGTTCGTATAAGACTCAACGTGATCTGGCCGTTGGGTGATCGATAGCCCGTATTCGATCAAGGCGTCGTCAAAACGCCCAAGTTTTCTCAGGATATTGCCCTTATTGAAATGGGCCTCGGGATATTGGGGACGAAGAGCGAGGGCCCGGTCAAAACTGGCGAGGGATTCTTCCAGCCGACCGAGTTTTTCAAGGGCGAGGCCGCGGTTGTAATAAGCCCCAGGGAAATCAGGATGGAGGGACGCGGCGCGGTCAAAGTCGGCGGCGGCGTCCTGAGGACGGTTGAGCCCCAGCAGGACCTCGCCTCGGTTGTAATAGGCCTCGGCAAAATCCGGTTTGACGGCGAGGGTCCGGTCGTAAGAGGTCAGGGCATCTTGAAATCTTTTTAGGGTGACCAGCCCGTTAGAGCGGTTCAATAAGGCCATGGGCTGATCGGGATCGATCTGTAAGGACTTGCTCAGGATACGGACCCCTTCTTCCGGATTGCCCCGTTGAAGGTGAATGGTCCCCAAGTGGGTCAGGAGCTGGGTATTCTTGGGGAAGAAGTTCAACAGCTTCTTGATCTGTTCTTCCGCTTCCGCCAGTTTTCCCGATCGATGGAGAAAAAGCGCTTCCTCGATCCGGGGATCAGTCTTCTGGTAAGGTTTGTTCGTTTTCATTAAGGATTTCTTTTTTAGAGATCCACAAGACCGTTAACCGCATCTTGTATTATCCATTCCGCCAATCGTTCAAATGGCGGGTCATTGTATCATTCAGCTAATTTGGTCTCCTAAAGGGTTATTCTCTTGGTTACTCATGGATACAAGGCGAAATGGGATTTGTTTGGGTCTTGTTAAACGTCTTATTGCCCTGATGACCCTAAAACCCCAGTGAAATAAGGCTCATTACCTTGCGAACTGAAAATGCCAATGTTATAGTACGAATTGAGATACTCTAAGAAATTCCCTGAATTTTTCGTTAAAAACCAGGGGTTTACTTTTTTCGCCGGTTAAAAGTCAACCAGGGGTTATATGAACGTTCCAGCTAGCGGTGGTGACAAAAAAAACATCGTTAAAATGGCCTATATCTATTTCCAGGAAGGCCGCTGGGACAAAGCGATCGAGGAATACAAAAAGCTCATCGCGTTGGATCCTGAAGACATCAACACCCATAACATGTTGGGCGATGTCTATGTCAAAAAAGGAGCTGTTCGCGAGGCCTTTGACGAGTACATCAAGGTTTCGACGGACTTTTCCGCCCGTGGACAAACTGAAAAATCGGTCATCGTTAATAAAAAATTAGCCGCTTTAGATTCAAGTCTTCTCCCTCCCGAATCACAAAAACGACAAAATCTCATCAAACAAACCATCAAGGCCGAATCGGCCATTGAACAGGGTGATATCGATTCTGCCATAGAGGCCTTGAAAGAAGTCATCAGCCTGGATCCTGAGAACCTAGCGGCTTACGCCAATCTGGGGGAACTTTTCGAGAAAAAGGGACTGGCCGCGGAAGCGGTCAAGGAATACCAAGTGTTGGGCACGAACTTTCTCAACCACCGTTTATATAAGAAGGCTCAGGAGATGTTCCAGAAAGTGGTTCAGCTCGAGCCAAATAATATTGAGGGAAGGTCGAACCTCGCCCAGATCTTCATCAAACAAGGCTCGGAAAGCGACGCGAAAAAAGAATACCTGATCATCGCGGAACTGGCCTTGAACCAGAACGACCTGGAGAAGGCATACCAGTACGGCTTGAAGGCTGTCGAGTTCAAGAGCATCGAGGCCCATTATGTTTTGGGCTTGGTTTATTACAAAAAGCAGCAATATTCGGAAGCCAAATCCGAGTTCGAGAGCCTGCTCAGGTTCAAGGTGAACCATATCGGGGCGCTGGTCCATTTAGCTCGGGTTCAAATGGAACAGAATCAATTCGATAAAGCGAGCGAGAACATCCAAAAAGCCTTAAAGGTCGATAAAGAGAATTTGTTGGCCATAGAGGCCTTGGCTGAGGTTTCCCTGAAAAAAAGCGGGTCAAAGAACGAGGCCATCACGGCATTCGGCGTATTGGTCGAAAAATACGAAGCGAAAAACGATTTCAAAAAAGCGTTGGAATTCGCGAAAAACAGGGCTTCCCTTGATGAGGGCAACGCGGCTTTTCGGGAGAAATTGGGAGAGCTATTGAAGATCAATGGGGACAAAGACGGAGCCGTCGAGGCCTTTTCCAAAGCCATCCCGATCTACGAGAAACAACAAAAGAAGGATAAGGTCCAAGAATTGGCTCGGAAGATCCTGGAGCTGAATCCAGACCATACCGAAACCCAAAAAATGGTGGTCGGGGCAGTGGTGGATAAAGCTCAGGCCCCGGCTGAACCGCCCAAAGCCCCCGCGGAGACAAAAGCTCCTGTGGAAATTAAGCCTGCGGCGTCTTCAGGGGTAATGGACCTGGAAAAGGAAGCTGAAAAACCCCAAGCAAGCTCGGAACGTACCAGTCCGCCTCCGGTCGAGGCCGTGACCCCGCCTCCTGAACCCGCGAAATCGACCGTCATTGAGTTGGATACATCCGATGATTGGAAGGCGGAACTTTCGATCGCGGACAATTTCGTGAAACAGGGCATGGTCGAGGAGGCCATTGAGATATACCAGCATCTGGTCGAGACCTTCCCGGATAAACCCGAGATCAAGGAAAAGTTGAACCTTGCCTATACCGCCTATGTGAAAACAGGCGAGGATGTGATCGGAGCTATTGAGGCGGAGAAAAAGGTCAAGGAAGAGGAAGAAAAAGTTCTCCGGGCCGAAATGGAGAAGAAGGCCCATGATGAAGCCAAACGGTTAAGGGCCGAGATGGAACAAAAAGCCAAGGTCGAGGCGGAAGCGAGGGCCAAAACCGAGTTGGAACGTAAAGCCAGGGAAGAAGCCGAATTGAAAGCTAAAATGGAGATAGAGCGTATCGCTCGAGAAAGCGCTGAAAAGAAGGCGAGGGAAGAGGCGGAAAAGAAAGCCAAAGAAGAAATGGAAAGGATGGCCAAGGAAGAAGCCGATAGAAAGATCAAGGAAGAACTGGAACGAAAGATACGGGAAGAACTGGAAACAAAAGTAAAAGAAGAAGCCGAGAAGAAGGCCAAGGAAGAAGCTGAACGAAAAGCCAAGGAAGAAATAGAAAAGCGGTCCAAAGAAGAGGCTGAAAAGAAAGCCAAAGAAGAGGCTGAACGAAAAGCCAGGGAAGAAGCCGAGAAGAAGGCCAAGGAAGAAGCTGAACGAAAAGCCAAGGAAGAAGCTGAGAAGAAAGCCAGGGAAGAGGCTGAAAGATCCGTGAAGAAGGTCGAGCCTTTGGTGGACCTGAAGAGCATGAGCATGGAATCCTCCTCGAAAGGTGACAGCCTGGTCGAAGAAGGCAAGGATGAATTCATGACGATCGCCGTGGCGGACATCTATACCCGCCAAGGACTGTACGAGGAGGCTTCCAAGATCTACAAGCGGATACTGCAATTGGAACCGGATAATCTGGAGGCCAAGAAGAAATGGGACGATCTTCAGAGCTTGTTAAAGACCAAAAATCCTGCGCCCGCAGCGCCCGTGACATCCGCGCCTACTCCTCCGACGATAGAAAAAGTTCCTGAACCGACTCCAAAGGAAGAAAAAAATCCCCCAGAGCCCGCCAAAGATTCAAGTGGCAAAAAAAAGTCAAATAGGGTAGGCTACGTTTGATTTTGAAAAAGGGCGAGCAATGAGCTACGAGAATTTCTACGGCTTGAAGGAACAGGCGTTCTCCAACGCTCCCGATAGCCGTTTTTATTACGAAAGCAGTCAGCACGCCGAGGCCATGGTCCGGATGCTGCACGCCGTTGACACCATGAAGGGTTTGACGGTCGTGGTGGGCGACATCGGCGCGGGCAAGACCTTGCTGGCGCGCAAAGCCCTCGAAAAACTCGAACAAGATCCCCAGTACGAAGCCACCCTCCTGGTCATTGTCCACAGTGAAATATCCGCCGAATGGATGCTCAAGAAGATCGCCCATCAATTGGGGGTAGAAAACCCGAGCGAGGCCAAGGGTCAGATCATTTCCCAGTTGTATGAACGGCTGATGAAGATCTACGAGGAGGGCCGCAAAGCGGTGGTTCTCATCGATGAAGCCAACATGTTGCAAAAAAAAGAGATCTTCGAGGAATTTCGAGGCCTTCTGAACCTGGAGGTTCCAGGCAGAAAACTCATCTCGATCGTATTGTTGGGCTTGCCCGAATTGGAAAAATACCTGGCCTTGGACCCGCCCCTGTACCAACGGATGGCCATGAAATTCTTCATCAAGTCCCTGACCCGGGAAACCAGCGAGCAATATATCCGGCATCGTTTGAGTGTGGCCGGCTGCGACAAGCAGATATTCACGGCCAACGCCTACCAAAAGATCTTCGACTATACCAAGGGTATCCCGCGGCTGATCAATACGACCTGTGACAATGCCATGTTGGAGGGTTACCTGCTCAAAAGAGAAAGCATCGACGCTGATATCATCGAGCAGGTCGTCAAGGATCTTGGCCTGAAGAAAGACTAGGCCTTTCAAGCGGCCTATCGGGTACCCCAACAATCGGCTTAAAGTGAATTGACTCAAGATAAAGTCAAAAGTATAATTCGACGTCCAGTTGGGCCATTGAGCCTTTGGAACCACGCGGGAATAACTCAGTGGTAGAGTGCAACCTTGCCAAGGTTGAAGTCGCGGGTTCGAATCCCGTTTCCCGCTCCATCTATGTTCCTCCGTCGGGAGGTTAATCGCTTTTTTTCGCAGTTCGGTCTCGCGTAGGTCCGCGTGATGTATAAGGTCAAGCCCCTGGGCGTTCCTTTCGGGGCGGCATACCCAAGTGGTTAAGGGAGCGGTCTGCAAAACCGCGATTCGGCGGTTCAAATCCGCCTGCCGCCTCCAATTTTCATAGATGACGGAGTCCTCCAGGAGACGTTCGAATGTCCCATTGGTCGGATGAAGATCTAAGGCAGATGAGAAGCCGTTCGATCGATCCCTCAGAAGCCGACCGCCAGTTATCCCTGTTTAAAGACCCGCCCCCATTTATCCATCTCGAGCGTCCGGCTGTCATCGGGGATGGGATCCTTTCTTTGGATCAGACCCAACGTCAGACCGCCCTTGAGCATTTCGAAAGGTCACGCGCCCATGGCCGGTTGATGAAGTTCGTGCCCGCCTCCGGGGCGGCCACGCGGATGTTCCAACTCTTGATCAAATATTCCCAAGGCGCGGTATCGCTGGATCGAAAGGCTGATGGGGAAGAGGACCGGGTCCGGGATTTCATGGATGACCTGCCACACCGTGGTTTTTTCCCAGAATTACAAGATCATTTCCAACAAAAAGGTATGGAAGTAAGGTCCTTGCTCGGGGACAGGCGCTACCAGGAAATATTGAAAGTGATGTTGAACCCCGATGGTATGAATTACGCTCAACGACCCAAGGGTTTGATCCCTTTCCATCTTTATCCCGGGGAAACCCGGTCTCCCGTGACCGAACATTTGATCGATTCGACCTATTTCTTGAAAGATGATCAGGGCTGTTGCCGAATCCATTTCACGGTTCCAGAGGAATTCAGGGATGAATTCCGCCTTCAAGTCGACCGATCCAGGGCCAGGTATGGGGAAAAATACTACGCCCAATGGCGGGTGGATTACTCGGTCCAAAAACCGTCCACCGACACACTGGCCGTTGATTTTCAAAATAAGCCTTTCCGGGACACCAATGGGCAGTTGGTTTTTCGCCCGGGAGGACATGGGGCTTTGCTGGAAAACTTGAACGAACTTGGGGGCGACTTGGTTTATATCACCAATATCGACAATGTCGCGGTCGAGTCTTGGCTGGAACGGATCGTGCCCTGGAGAAAAATACTGATCGGCCATTTGGCCAAGGTTCAAGAACGTGTTTTTCATTTTCTGAGGGTTTTGAACGGTGAAAAGGCTACGTCGGCTGATTTGGCCGATATCAACAATTTCATCATTCAAGAGTTGAAGCTTCCACTGGGCTCGAACGAATTGAAAAGTCCTACGGCACAACGGCTCTTGATCGACCTATTGAACCGCCCAATACGAGTTTGCGGAATGGTGAAGAATACGGGCGGGCCTGGGGGCGGCCCCTTTTGGGTCAAGGTCCCAAAAGGGAAATTAACTTTGCAGATCGTTGAACAATCACAAGTCGATCCCCATTCTTCCGAACAATTGGATATCCTGCGAAAGGCAACCCACTTCAACCCGGTCGATCTGGTTTGTGGGGTAAGGGATTGGAAAGGGAACCCGTTCGATCTGAAGGATTTTGTCGACGGGAACGCTGTTTTTTTCAGCCAAAAGTCCATCGTGGGAAGGGATTTAAAAGCCATCGAATTGCCCGGTTTATGGAATGGGGCCATGGCTGATTGGATCACCCTGTTCGTTGAAGTGCCTTTGGAAACTTTCAATCCCGTGAAGACTGTTTTTGACCTGATGAAACCCGCTCATTGCCTTTGAAAGACGGGACGGAATGGGTCTTGAGGACAGTAATCCAAAATAAAAAGTGGACAGTTCGGGATTGTCGGATAAAATCTTCCCTCCCAAACCTTTGGATTTAAAAAGGACGGTTATCCCATTGGGATTGGATTATTGCTTCGGGGTTGGTTAAAATAACCATTCTTTAGGTAGCCGGTTTACAGAGGCGGATCAGGTTCAAGCGGGGCGTATAGCTCAGTTGGTTAGAGTACTTCCTTGACATGGAAGGGGTCACTGGTTCGAGTCCAGTTACGCCCACCATTTTCTCGCTCGAATGCCTGCCATCATCTTTCTTCATTGGAATCCCCATGTCCGATAAATACGAACCGAAACATAGGATGGACGAGGCGCTCTTCAAGATGCGCCATTCCATGGCCCATGTCCTGGCCCAAGCTGTCCTTCAGGTGCGCCCCAAGGCTCAGTTGGGTTTTGGCCCCCCCATCCGCACAGGCTTCTATTACGATTTCATGCTGGAAGAACCATTGACCGAATCCGATCTGCCGGACCTGGAAAAAAGGATGCGAAAGATCCTTCAAGAGAAGGAAACCTTCCAACGGGAAGAACTTCCCAAGGCCGAAGCGATGAAAAAGTTGGAAACGATGGGTCAAAAGCTCAAGGTGGAGTACGCTCAGGAGCTGATCCAGGAGAACGAATCACTGAGTTTCTACAAGAGCGGGACCTTCGTGGACATGTGCGAGGGACCCCATGTGGAGAACACCTCCCAGATCCCGGTCATGGCCTTCAAATTGGATTCCATCGCCGGCAGTTATTGGCGGGGGGACGTCAAACGGCCCATGTTGACCCGCATCTATGGGCTTTGTTTCCCATCGGAAAACGAACTCAAGGAGTTCATCAAGAGCCGGGAACTAGCGCTCAAACGGGACCATCGAAAACTGGGACAGGAACTCGAGCTTTTCACTATCGATGAGCACGTGGGGAAGGGTCTCCCTCTTTGGCTGCCGAACGGTACGGTGATCAGGGAAGAGCTGGAGAAATTCGCCAAGGAACTTGAGTTCAAGGACGGCTACGTCCGCGTGGCCACACCCCATATCGCCAACGGGGAATTGTACAAGCTTTCCGGACATCTCCAGTTGTACAAGGACTCCATGTTCCCGCCCATGCGCACCGTGGAAAAGGATCCGGATTCGCCCCCGGAGGAGTTCTACCTGAAACCCATGAACTGTCCCCACCATCACATGATCTACTTGAGCCGTCCCAGGAGTTACCGGGAACTACCTTTGCGCCTGGCCGAATATGGCACGGTCTATCGTTTCGAGAAATCCGGACAGTTGGCCGGCTTGCTGAGGGTTCGGGGATTGTCCATGAACGACGCCCATATCTATTGCACCCAAGACCAGATCAAGGACGAGATCAAGAAAGTCGTGGCGATGCACAAGTTGTATTTCGAGAAATTCCGCATGGATAAAATATGGGTGCGTTTATCCCTCCATGACCAGGATAAGGAAAAGTTCACGGAGAACGAGGAATTGTGGGTCAAAACCGAGAACATCCTGAGGGAAGTCCTGAAGGAATTGGAAGTGGAATATGAGGAGGTCATGGGGGAGGCGGCTTTTTACGGCCCCAAGATCGACTACCAAACCGAGAATGTGCTGGGCAGGGAAGAGACCGCGGCGACCGTGCAGCTTGATTTCACCATGCCCGAAAGGTTCCAACTGGAATATACGGCGCAGGATGGCTCCAAACAAAGACCCTTCATCATCCACCGGGCTCCCTTGGGTACGCACGAACGTTTCATATCCTTCCTGATCGAGCGCTGGGGTGGGGCTTTCCCCACTTGGCTTTCGCCGACGCAAGTGAAGATCGTTCCTGTGGCGGAGGATTTCCTTCCATACGCCAATCAGATGGCAGGCGACCTCCATGCCCAAATGATCCGGGTCGAGGTGGACTCCACCAATGATTCTTTCTCCAAAAAAGTCCGCAACGCCATCACCAAGAAGGTCCCGAATATCTGGATCGTTGGCTCCAATGAGGTCAAGGATGTGACGGTGACTTGGCGCCGATATGCGGCGGAAAAACAGGCGCAGGTTCCTATGGCCAAGGCGCAGACAGCGCTCTTGTCCATGGTCAGGGATAGGATCATGGATAATTTCCCCGATGTTGATTTGCCTCTTTAAGCCCATTTCCTGAAAAAAGCTTTGACAAAGAAAACCCCTGCCAGTACTATTCATGCTTCAAGCAGGGGATTCCGTCTCCTCACCCTCCAGCCCATTGGCGCGAAAGGGTTACGTTTTCATCAAGCTATTGCGTTGAATGGAAAAGGACGGGGCCCTATGGCTTCGTCCTTTTTTTGTTTTTTAATAAATTAGGAGGTGGGTGCTTATTTCCTCGTCAAAAGAATTAAGGATTAACCATCAAATTCGCGCGAGACAAGTCCGTTTGGTCGGAGACGCGGGCGAGCAATTAGGGATCGTCGATCTTTCCAAAGCCCTGACCATCGCGAGAGAAAGAAACTTGGATCTGGTCGAAGTAGCTCCGGATGGTGTGCCGCCTGTTTGCCGGATCCTGAATTACGGCAAGTTCAAATACGCCCAGCGTAAGAAAGAAAAGGAAGCCTCCAAGAAACAGCGGATCATCAAAGTCAAGGAGCTCAAACTCCGACCCAAGATCGACGAACATGATTACCAGACCAAGCTCAGGATGGCCTGGAATTTCTTCGACCACGGCGACAAGGTCAAGGTCACCCTGATGTTCAGGGGCAGGGAGTTAAGCCACAAGGAACTCGGACGGCAGTTGATGGACCGGGTCATTGAGGATTTGGCCGACGTGGGCGACTTGGAAGCCCCCCCTAAGGATGAGGGGATGCAGATCGTGGCGGTGTTCAATCCGAAGCCCCAAAGGCCGGCTGCCAAGGAAACTGTCAATGAAAAGGAAGGTGAAAATGGGTAAGGGACGGAAGACCAAAAAAAGCATTTTGAAGCGTTTTAAAGTGACGGCGAGCGGGAAATTGAAGATCAAGAAGCAAATGGGGCGCGGCCACTTGCTGGCTCATAAGAGCTCCAAGCGCAAGAGACAGTTGAAGCGCCAAACGATCCTAGGGGCGACCAATACCCTCAAGATCAAGCGGATGATCTCAATCTAATAAAGATCCGGAGAGAAAAATGGCACGTATCAAGCGGGCAGTCGCGAAAAGAAAGCGGAAAAAGAAGTTCTTCAAACTTACCAAGGGTTATTTCGGGGCCAAGAGCCGCCAATATCGGACGGTCCGGGAAGCCTCTAAAAGATCAGGCAATTACGCCTTCAGGGACCGTAAGGCCCGCAAGCGGGAATTTCGCCGCCTCTGGATCACACGTATCAATGCCGCGGTCAGGGAACATGGGCTATCCTATAGCCAGTTCATCAGCGGCCTGAAGAAGGCGGAAATCGACCTGGATCGGAAGATCCTGGCGGATCTGGCCTTGACGGATACCAAGGCGTTTGGCTTGTTGGTAGAAGCCGCCAAGGGCGCGAAGGTTTCTTAAAGAACGGTTCGTTGCTTCCACACCCCTTGCCCTCCCGGGTAAGGGGTGTTTTTTTTGCAGCCGAATGCGGAAGGGATTCTTCATGACGAATATTCCTGTCATTCAAAGCATCGGCAATTCCATGGTTAAACACGCTTATTCCTTGAAGGTCCCCAAAAAGTTAAAAGAATCCGAGGATTTTCTTTGCGAGGGTTTCCATCTAGTCAAAGAAGCTCTGCGTTCGGACCTGAAAATTCGTTATCTGTTCGCCACGGCCAAGGGTTACACCAGTCCTGAGGGGCAGGAGATCCTGCTTCAGGCCGATCGGCTTAAGGTTCGATGTTTCGAGATACCCAATAAGACCGTCACCTATCTTGCCGATACAGTCACACCCCAAGGGATATTGGCGGTGGTAGCGAAACCCCCCAAAGCAGACCTCCAGCCTCCTTTTGGACTTTTCCTGGCCGCTTACCAGATCCAGGATGCTGGGAATTTGGGTACCCTTTTCCGCTCGGCCGAGGCATTTGGAGCCCAGGGACTTTTTTTGACCGAGGGTTGTTGCGATCCTTTCAACCCAAAGGTTGTCCGAGCTTCTATGGGATCACTCTTTCGAGTCCCGTTCGATTCAAATAAACCTTGGGAAGAACATTTGGCTTGGTGCAAGGGGAACGGGTTTACATCCCTGGCTTTGACCGGGAATTCGGAAAAAACCTTGTTCGAATATGAACCGAAGATGCCATTGGTCCTCTGGGTGGGTTCGGAAGGTGGGGGATTACCCGAGGAATTGATAAAAGCTTGTGACCAATCCTGCAAAATACCCATGATGGGTCAAGTTGAGTCCTTGAATGTGGCTGTGGCGGCGAGTATTGCCCTGTTTTATACCCGAAAAGGGGGCCCGTTTCTTGACACCCCAGAAAGCCGGTGATAGACTTCGAAAATAGACATAGAAAGTTGGTTTCCCTTGACCCCGGAGCTACAAAAATCCTCTTCCGAAGTGAAACAGAACCTCTCCCCAGAGATTTTATGGAAAAGGTTCGAAAAAACAGGCTCGATCAGCGACTACCTGCTGTATCTCAAAAAGATAGAAGCCTCGATGATCAAAGCTCTTTTGACAGCCGCCAGCCGCTGATTCTCACTTTTCTTAATGAAATTTCCCCTTAAAAACTAAATAATATTGCCCTATTCGCATATCCTTTCTTTCGCAAGGAAACTCGATGCTTGATCGACTCAAGGAAATATCTGGCCAGGCCGAACTATCCATCCAAGGTGCCTCGGATTTGAAGACCATTGAGGATCTGCGGGTTAAATTCCTGGGCAAAAGCGGTTTGTTAACCGATGTTTTGAAGGAATTGGGGCGACTTTCCCCTGAAGAAAAGCCACTGGTCGGTAAGGCTTGTAATGATGTCAAAAATACTATCACTCGGTTATTGGAGCAAAAAAAAGAGGACATCGAAAGTCAAAGCGATTCATTACCCCGGGCTGATTTCGATCCGACCTTACCTGGCAGGCAATGGACTGCCGGACGGCTGAATCCTTTGACCAGGGTCCAAAAGGAAATCGCGGCCATTTTCAAGGAAATGGGTTTTGACCTGAGCGATGGTCCGGATGTCGAGACCGATTACTATAATTTTCTTGCCCTGAATTTTCCACCTGACCACCCAGCCAGGGATGCCCAGGACACTTTTTATCTCCAAGAGGACATTTTGATGAGGACCCATACGTCCCCCATCCAGATCCGGGTCATGGAAAAGAACAAACCGCCCTTTAAATTCATCGCTCCTGGCCGGGTTTACAGGAACGAGGCGATTGACGCCACCCATCATCATATTTTCCATCAGGTAGAAGGCTTTTTAGTGGACGAGGGAGTGCATTTCGGCCACTTGAAAGGCGTTTTGGATACGTTCATCAAAAGATTATTCGGGGACAAGGTCAAGACGCGTTTCCGCCCCAGCTTTTTCCCCTTTACCGAACCTTCGGCCGAGATGGATATTTCCTGTGTTTTTTGCGAGGGAAAGGGATGCCGCATCTGCAAACAATCCGGATGGGTGGAATTGATGGGCTGCGGAATGATCGATCCTGAGGTTTTCAAGAATTGTGGTATCGATCCGGAAAAATGGACGGGTTTCGCCTTTGGAATGGGAGTGGAGAGGATCGCGCTCTTTAAGTATGATATTGATGATATCCGGTTGTTTTACCAGAACGACATAAGGTTTTTAAAACAGTTCTAGGAGGCCCTTGTGGCTGATATGAATCAAGAAAAAACGCCCTTTTTCAAAAAACAGGGTTTCTTTACGGCGGTAGCGATTATTGGAACGTTATTGATCGCCTATGGGATGGCGAACCTGGAGGTCATTCACAGGGCCCATGCCGCATTCTTGAGAGGTGAGGACCATTTCGCCCAAAAGAAATATAAGGAAGCCATGTGGGATTATCAGGAAGTCCAGGAATTCTATTACCTTCCCCACACCCAATGGGTGGATAAGGCCGCTGAAAAGGAGTGGATCTGTCGGGCCTATCTGGGCGATTTTGTCCCGGTGGAGGGTCCCCTGGACGCGGATCTCCGTCAGACTAGGCCGGATTATCAGAAGTACGCCGCGGAGATCGCGACCATCACACCGGTGGGGGATGACTCCTATATACCGGCGCCCCTAACGACCGTGGAAAAAGAAGCTGTCGCCAAACAGCAAAAGAAACAGAATAAAAAATAAACCGGTTTTTAATACGGGTTTATTGCTTTGGCCATTGATATCCGACCGAGTTCAAATCCCCGATAAAAGAGGGCGGGAAGGGTTGTCGCACCAAGCCCTTTCCCTCCTCATATTTGAATAGTTCCTGCAGGATCACCACATCACCCTCCATGCCCTGGACCGAACTGATATGGGTAACGGATCTTTTTCCGCCGGGTAAACGGCTTTGTTGAACGATCAGGTGGATCGCTCGGGCGATCTGTTCCCGGATCGCTTTCATCGGAAGGTCCAGCCCCGTGAATAAACACATGGTTTCAAGCCTGGATAGAACATCCCGCGGCGAATTGGCATGGGCCGTGGTCAGTGAACCGTCGTGTCCTGTATTCATGGCCTGCAGCATATCCAAAGCCTCGCCTCCCCGAACCTCTCCCACCACGATCCGATCCGGTCTCATCCTCAAGGCGTTGATGACCAAATCCCGAATGGAGATTTGACCTTTACCCTCAAGGTTTGCGGGTCTCGCTTCCAAGCGGACCACGTGATCCTGGGAAAGCTGTAATTCAGCTGAATCCTCGATGGTCACGATCCTTTCGTTGTCAGGGATGAAACTGGACAAGATATTGAGGAGCGTTGTTTTGCCTGAACCGGTCCCTCCGGATACCACGATGTTTTTTCTGGCCTTGACGCAAGCGCCCAGGAAATCGGCGGCTTCCCGGCTTAAAGACCCAAGTTTGATCAGGTCTTCGGCTTTTAATTTGTGTTTTGAGAACTTTCGGATGGTCAGAATGGGCCCGTTCAGGCTTAGGGGGGGGATGACCGCGTTCAAACGGGATCCATCATGCAATCTTCCATCCACATAAGGTTGGCTTTCATCGATCCTTCTACCGATCGGAGCGAGGATCCGCTCGATCACGGTCCGCAACTGGATATCGTCGTAAAATCTTACGTTGGTTTTTTCAAGAAGCCCTTTTTTTTCGATATAGACCTGCTCGGGACCGTTGACCATGATCTCGGAAACTTCCTCATTGTCGAGCAGGGGTTGCAAGGGGCCCAAGCCAAAAGCGATATCAAGAGTTTCAGCTACCCATTTTTGCCGGATCATTCGGTCGGGAATGTCCATTTCTTGTATCAGGCGGTCCAGTATATCTCGGGCCTTAGGTTTCAGCTCGGTTTGGATTTTATCATTGGTTTGTTCGGTCAGGTATCCGTTTGATCTGAGATTTTCAAGGAGTTTTTGATGGAGAAGGTGAATGTTCCGCAGATGATCTTCATCCCCGTCGGTATTTTCAACCGTGTTTTCCTTTGTTGGATATTTTTGAAGGGGGGGGTGGACGGTCTTTTTTGTGGACGAAAAAACGAGCATTTTATCCACCAAAGGCCCTATCGCTTTCTCGATTGGGGGTTGGATAACTTTAGACTCAAATAGCTTTATGGAGAAATCATCTCCTAGATAAGGGATAGTTTCGAGAATGGAAATGTTTTTAGCCCAAGGGGTTATATCTTTGGGCTGGCTTTGGTTTGGATGGGCTTGGTTCAGGATCAATCCCGCTTTTGAGAGATCCAGTTGAAGGGAAAGGAGGCGCTTTTCCCATTGATTCAGCGCGCTCAAAGATGCCGGATCTGTCGAAGAAACGAGAATGAAATTTTGGCTGCATTCAAGGAAAGTGATCCTTTGATCACTGGGGAAGGAGGAGAGGTCCAACCATAAAATATCGAAGGAACGGGCGATCTTTCCAAGCAAAATGAGAACATTTTCCGGGCTGAGTGATGCTTCTTCGTCCGTCGCGCGGACGGGAATATAGGTAACCCCTTCAGGGCTGACCGAAAAGAAACTCTCGATCATTTTCTCATTGATTTGATCCCCATAGGGTTGGAGTTGTAATAAATGGCGGTTCGTGGATGGCGTGGATAGGAATAAAGGGGTCGTGGAATGATGGGAAGGCGCTCCGTCAACGATCGCTATTTTTTTGGAGTGTTTTTTGCTCGCAAGCCGACAGGCCAAAGAAGTGAGGGAAGAATTTCCGACCCCGCCTTTGACCCCTAAAATGCTAAATAAGTTAGATGATATTCCTACGTTTGGTCCCATACCAGTACTTCCCAATATCCATCCCCTGAATCATTCTCGTGGTATATAGCGGTCCGAATGACGCCTTGGTCATCCTGAAAAACGAATTCATAGATCGTTTCCTTTTCCTTGCTGGAAATGGAAGTTATCTGTTCACGCTTATATTGAACGATCTTTCCCCAGGCGGGATCTGGCGCTGGCTTGTGGATGATCAGGGCGTTGGAATAATTGTTATTCTTGCCGGTCGTTAGCGGTTTTGGTGTCGCGACCATTTTTTCCGTGGCTTTAGTTTTCGTGGATTCGGTTTGACCAAATGAAAAGGGCGTGATCGCCATCAAGAAGAATACGGCCCAAACCCAATTGGATGGTTTCATGATTTTACAGGGCGCTGGCGGGGGTTGATTCGATCAGGCTGGTGAAACTATCCGTGTAGGGATTGTAACCTGTCACTTGGAAAAGTTTGTACAAAGTTAACACGGCGAATGGATCCGCGGGGGCCGCCGCTGGGGTAGAGGAACCGGGAAGGGGAGGCGCGCTTGCCATGCTCCCTGGCGCGACCCCTGTATCTTCCGGTGGCTTGGTCCTGGCGATGAAACGGGGCTTCAGATTACGCACATCGTCGTACATATCGAGGAATTGGTACAATTTCTCGCTCTTCCAGTTGTAGAACATCCGATCGCAAATGAACCTGGAAAATTGCTTCTTTTCGGTGATCGAGAAGAGGGAAAAGAAATTACCTGGATGCCCCCACTTGTCCGGTGGGGCTTTCTCATCCACCCACACCATGGTGATAGGAGCGTTGATCATCGAGTTCAGCCTTTGTTTGCAAGCCGCTGTTTCAGGGGCGTCCGGTTGAATGCGCTTAAGGATGCGATAGAGGCCGAAACCCAACTTGAAATTGATGCGTTTGATCTTGAACCCAGGGGGAATGCTTTCTTTCCAGATGATCTGATGGTTTTCGTCCAGCCCTTCCTTGTATCGGTAATAATCCCAATTGGTTTGCAGCTTGGAGACCTGATTGATCAAAAAGATGGCGAATCTCGACACGAAACCCTTGGTGATCGCGGCCGACTTTGGCCATTTCTGGGTCAGCACATCCAGCCCTTTAACGCAACCGTCGTAATCCTCGGTGCGGAACGCGCATTGAGAATAGTAGTAGAGGGAATTGGCGCTCAACCCAGGTTGGGTCGTGACCGCGGCTATCTTTTGGAATACTTCCTTGGCCTGATCGAAACGCTGGGCTCCATATAGTGCGTAAGCGTATTTATAAGCCTCGGTCAATTGGGCTTCGGATGGGTCGGCAAAAACTTTTGCCGTAACCATGGTTTGTGATATCGTTATTAAAAGCGCGAGAAAGAGAGTTCGTTTCATCACGGAAGTATCTTAAGCCAATAGCTTTAAAATCGTCAATTTAAATAGCTTTTAACCAACGAGGGGGACTTTCAAAAGATGCTCGGACAGTCGCGAATCTGGGACGTTAAACAATTGCCGAAATTGGCCGGACTGGTCCTGTGGATGGGCCTGGCTGGTTTTTCTTGTCGCCCCGCGATCAGGTCCGACCTTCCCATCGTTCATCTGACCCTGAACCATCATGAGGTTCTCGCTGAGGTGGCCAACAAGGTCCCCACGAGGGATGCGGGGCTGATGTTCCGCAAATCCATGGGCGAGAACAACGGTATGCTTTTCGTGTTCCACGAAACAGCACTAAGGGCTTTTTGGATGAAAAATACCTATATCCCCTTAAGCATTGCCTTTATGGACGATAAGGGAATTATCCTTAACGTACTAGAAATGCCACCCTTGACCGAGGATAGTTTTTTCTCCAAGGGAGGGGCGAAATACGCCCTGGAAATGAACGCCGGATGGTTCGAAAAAAACGGTCTTAAACCGGGCGATCCAGTGATCGGTCTGGATCAAGCTCCCTCCGCGGACGAATAGGTCAGCCCTCGTCCGTCGTCTGCCCGACCAAACTGGGTGTGACGAAAATGACCAGTTCGGTCTGTGTTTCCTCGTTGTCCGTGAACCGGAACAGTTCGCCCAGGATCGGGATGTCGCTCAAGATCGGGATCCCGGAGGTCAATTTCTGGTTTTCGTTATCGATCAATCCGGCGATGACCAAAGTACTTCCACTTTTCATATAGACCGTCGTCTCGACCCAGCGTGTCCGCAAGGCCGGGATGATATTTCCGTTGAGAGATATGCCGTTCTGGGTGTCGACCCCGCTGACCTCGGCCCTCAGGATAGAGTTGATGTTGCCCTCCCCATCGATCGTGGGTTTGACCTTGAGCTTTACTCCATAGGGTTTCCATTGGATGTCCACCGAGCCCAGTTTGGTTTCCACCGTATAAGGAAGTTCTCCCCCGGCCAGGAAACTGGCCTCCTCGCCACTGACCGCCAACAATTTGGGTTTGGCGAGTATTTTGGCCTTGCCGCGGTTGACCAATAGCTGGAGGCTCGCCGTCAGGGATTGCCGAGTGAACGAACCGAAAGCCACTAGGGGGGGAGGGGAATTTTCACTGATCGTCAAGTTATTGGGGGTCGTTGAGGATAGGGAAGACCCGCTGGAGGAACTCGAGGAGCTGGAAGTCAGGGAACCCCAACTCAAGCCAGCTTTGAGAGCGCTTTGGGATTCGATCTCCATGATCTCGACCCCGACCTCGACCATGGCTTTTTTCAAGTTGTGGGCCGTTACGATGATGGCGCGGGATTCCTTGTTCCCGTCCGCGCCAATGAAGATCAAATTGGTGTTACCGACTGTTTTTGCCGAGAGGAGGATTTCATCATCGCTCACTGGGGTCACATTGGCGATCGCTGGATTGCCAATAGCGACCTTTTTAGCCGATTCCACAGGGACAAGTTTTGATTCCCCGAGGGTCAAATGGATCGCTGACTCATCAGCCATTGCCGGACGAATCATAACTAAGGGCATCAGTACAAAAAACAGCGTGAATTTCTTCATGAAATGTTCCTTTCTATTATTCCCCATGAATGATCTCGATCTTATGATTAGCCTTCGGCGCAAAATGACCCAGCTTTGACATAACTTCGTTTTCGCTTTGGGGCGATAAGGAAACGATCTCGTCATCGCTGGGCGCCCTTAATACCAGTCGCAACGGTTGGCCTTCCAGATACATCAGGGTTTCCGCTTGTTCTGGTGTGACCGCCAATGTGACCGTGCTATAGGAACTGGAACTACCTGATCCAGAACTGTTATTAGGGTTTTTGGCGGCGTTGGAGGGCTCGTTCAACTTCTGGCCGACCGCGATGACCTGGATGTTCTGGAGGGCGAAGGCGGTGATCTCCCTTTTCCCGGTCGTGACCTTGGTCAGGAGGTCCACCCGGTTGCCGGGATGGAGCAGATCGCCCACCCCGCTGGTCTCGTTGACTTCCAGGGTATAGGCCCGATAACCATTGTTCAAAGCCAGGGCCAGGGAATCATCACTGGACCCGAATTTATTGGCCATGATCTGTTCGCCGGCGGAGATGGGCACCAGGTTGACCATATCCTGGACATCCCGAATGTCGTGAATGGCGCTGGGGACGACGAAAGCGCCAGGGATCGATCTTCTTTCAGCCATTTCAGGTTTCAGCCAATTTCCCGCGGGGATGAACCGCGTGGCGAAAAGTATCTCAATGGGAGTGGATTTTTTCTCGATATCCGCTGCTTTTTGATAGAGGAGAAAGAAAGCCAGGACCCCGCAAAGGATCCCTACCGTCAAAGCGATGACCGAGTTGGTGTTCTTCATGACCGTCCTTTCAATATTTATTTTTTGGGTCGAACGAGACCAGGGAGATGTGACCTTCCCCTTCATCCATATTCAAGAACGCCAGGATCTTTTTCCCGCCTTGGTTGAGGAAATAGACGCTTTCGTCCTCGTTTTTCTTCCAAAGTTTTCCGGTGAAGCCTTGGGAGGAACAATAGGCCAGGAATTGATCGTCGAAATTCCGGGGCGGGGGGAGGGAGATCAAAGCGACCTTTAAATTCCCCAAACCCTGGCAATAGATCCTTAAGGCGTTGGGTGGCGGCGCCATGGGGAAGTCCCATTTCTCAACCGCTAGACTGGGGTTAAAAGCCCGATCGGGCAGTTCTCCGACCCAACCATAGGTTTCGTCGTTTCCGGGAGGCTCCCATAACCCCAAAGTTCGATAAAGATCCCCCTTCTTGAAGACGCGGACCTGAAGGTTGTCCTCCAGATCGATGGAATCATCCAACAATCCCAGGACGGCGGGGGTTAGGTCCATTTTTTGGCCATGGATTTTCCATCCCTCCTTGTCCCATTTTTCCACGATGACCGGGAGAAGTTCTTTTAAATGACCCTCATTGACCCAGATCTGGTTCTTTTCTTCCGTACCGTTAATTTTGGTCTGGAATTCCTGGAGCGTTTTCGGCGAGAACCTAACTGGAGAAAAGATCAGGGCCCAGGCGATGACCGTACTGGTGAATATCGTTAAGAATAGAAAGGTCCCCCAGAACCACTTTTGTTTCATGGCCCGCCCACCCCGTTGACCGGTTGGTCGGGATATTTCAGTACCGCCAACTGGGTTTTCAAAACCAGACCGCCAGGGAAAAGCAGGCCGAAAAAAGGCGCTGAATGGTAATGGATCGTGACGAACCACTTTTGCCCGGTGTAATTGACCGTGAATTGCTTGATCTTGGAAACCAACGGCCCCAAAAGATTTAAGCGGTCCAGCCATCCCGAACTGGCGATCGATTGGGTGGGGATGGGGACGGCCAGGATGGAACCGGGAGTGAAATATTTCTGATCCGATCCCAAGTCATCCCAAACCTCCTCGGCGAATCCGTTAGGGTCAAGCTCCCCGGCGGCGTAATAGCGGGCGGCCAATCCGCAAGCGTGCTCAAAAGAGCTTTGGGCCTGGAATAGGATGGCGAATTGCGCGACCCCGGCGGCCATCATGCAAAGGATGGGGATAACGATCAGCATTTCGATCATAGATTGTCCACGGGTGTTTAAGGAAAAAGGCTTGTTTATTCTCATGAGCCAACCTTGAAAATATCGTTGATCTTCGGCAAAGACCCATGGGTGACCCATTCCTGGATCCGGCCCTGGATATCCAAGAGTTTTGCGATCTGGGTCGGGTCCTTGGGTAGCAATCGGGGCTGATAAGGCGGTTTGAACAGGTCCCAACCGGCCAGACCCGGCCCCTCGACCGAAACTTCGCTCAAGGATTGCACTTCCGCGTTCGACCCGTTCGGGTTTTTGATATCGGTGGGGAAGTTCGAGTAAACAATGACCGTATGGTCGGGAGGATCGTCCCTGTCCATGACATCCATTTCGATACGGTTGAGCATATTGGTGATCCCGAATAGGGATTTCATTTTTGAGGTGGCTTCTTTTTTTATCCTTTGACTGGCTTCCTTTTCGGCCTCCGCTTCGCCTTCCTTGATGACCGATACAAATTTGAATTGCTCATCCAGACCTTTCTTGACCCGCATTTGTCCGGGGTTGACAGCGTTCGGGACGGGCTCAACTTCATGCTGCTGGAAGATAATTTCCTCTCCAGTATCTTTTTTTGTTAAACGGTAACTATTTTGCCCTTTGTTTTTCTTGCTCATGGCGGGAAGGAGCAAGTTGAGGGTGCGGAATTTCAAGGCCATATTGGGAAGGATCGAGGTTTCCGGGCTGGACCCTTCCAGGTTGAAAAGAAGGATGGGGGAAGGGAGGGAAGGCACATTAAAGGAAAAACTACCGATCCCGGGCCATGAATCCTTGAGTTGATTATCGGAAGCCAGGGATAAAGTCTCGTTGAATATAAGGAAAGGATAGGCACCGCTGGGATAGGTAACCCCAAATAGTATTTTCTGGGCTTCTTGTATGAATTTTCGGGTATGGGGGTCGGCGCTTTCGATCATGCCGAGGGATATCCCGCCAGTTATATCCAGTTCCGCTTCCATGACCACAATATCCACCACCGCGAAACCCATGAGAATGGCGTTCGTCAATCGGACCAATTGCATGCCGTTGGCGTAGACCGCCCCGGCCGATAAAGCCGTCAGGTCGGTGGCTCTGGAGGCTTTTTCCTTGGCGGTATAGAGCAGTCCCGATTTATATAAACCGACGAATAGGGCGAGAAATATGAAGCAAAAAAGCAGTGTCGCCAACAAAACTTGACCGGAGGGTTTTTGGGTCCAATATCTGATCCGATTCATGGGGTCGAGTCCTGACTAACCGCCGTATTTTCATCGAAACCATCGGCGGTGAAAGTCATCAGATGGACATAAGGCAACGCCGCTCCAGTGAAAGATAGGTCCGGCAGCGGTTTCCCTAAGATCTGTGAAACTTGTTGAAGATCATTCGTTAAAGGCCCTAGGTCCGAGGCGGATAGTTGGAGTTTTTCACCAAAGATCTTTCCGACCATCGGAACCCAGATGGGCATGGGATAAACGATCCTGACATGGACGCCATCATCATCGGATGTGATGGAACAGGTGGTCGCTAGAAGAGTGCCCAATGTGGCGTGATGAAGTTGACCGATGGGGTAAAGACAATAAAAGAGTTGGAAATAGGGATCGTAATTTTCCGGTGATCCGGAAGAGGAAGCTTCCCGAGCGATGGAATAAGCCGCCCTTTGCACCGCGAATGAAACATAAGCGGTATAGGCTAATTGGATGATCCCGAAAAAGAATAAGAATAAAACAGGGGCGGTCAAAATGAATTCAACCGCTGACTGCCCCCGATGATTTAGGGTTCGCAACTTTTTTAATGACCGAGCGCGTTACCCACGACTCCCGCGCCATTCGCGGTCCCGGCGTTACTGCCGACCGCGGCGGCGGCTCCGCCAAAACCTGATTGAATGGAACCTCCAAAGATCTTGACCGCCGCGATGGCCGCAACGGCGATCAAGGCAACGATCAGGATGTATTCGGTCATACTTTGCGCTTTTTGATTTAGCTTTTTCATATTCAATGACTCCTTTAAATATTAAAAGGGCTTCAGGACCAAATTGAACAGCATTGAAAGATAGCGATTCACTTGATCCGAAAATAGAGCCCCGATCCCCAGCATTCCGACCAAAACAACCGATAGTGTCAGCAGATATTCAACCGAAGCTTGACCGGAAACTTTCTGATTCTTTCTTTCCTGGGAAAACATGAAAGGAAAATAAATCCAACGTCCGATTCTTTCAAATTAAAAATGAATATTTTTGAAAAAAACAAATTGAACGTTAAAGGAATGTTCAAGAAATGTCCTAGAAAAATCTGCAAACGTTTTAAGGTTTAAAGCTGGTGGGTTAGACGATTTAAAGATGTTTCGAGACCGCCTCGTTTTTTGACAAAGGTTTTTTGACAATTAAGACCTCAAGAAATGCCTGGAAATGCCGTTATTACCTATGCGGAAGTGGGGTTTAAAAACGTCCTAAAAGCCCTTGAAACGCATTTGTGGCGTGGTATAGTTAGCCGCATTTAATTTTACGGAGAACGGTTTACATGAAATGTGAGCGTTGCGGCACCAAAAACGAGCCCAAAAGCAAGTTCTGCAGGGAATGTGGCTTGGAATTCGCCAATCCCACCGATAGTCAAGTAACCACCCCTGTCTCGGAACTCTTCGGAAAAGAAGTCGACGTCCTTTTCTTCATTGAGCAGTTCACGGGCAAGATCTCGGGCATCGTCAATCCAACCGAGGACCAGATCAGCCGTTACCGGGACGGTATCCTCCAACGCATTACCATCGATTCTGGTTCCAATAACGCCACTGACGAAACGGTCGGAACCATCCTGACCTTCATCCGGCAAAGCAAGGAATACCTGGGTGAGGACTATAACGAGAATTATTTCCGTAATTTTTCCGCGACGGACCTGAAAAAAGAGTACCTGCGTTTATTCGAGCGCATCCTGAAAGCCAAGGCCTTGCGTCAGGAACCAAAGCCGACCCCTCCACCCGATAAAAACGTGAAGAAATAACCCGGACCGGGCCTTCCAAAACTCAAAAATAATTGGACTCTCCAAGGGGCTGTGTTACACTAAACCCCCTAAAACGCTGGTTTTTTTCTGGTTTTACCGTTCCTCGGTTGAAAGACCGGGGTTCTTTTATTTGGGAGGGAATCCGAAAAGGACATCCCCAACGTCTTTACAAAGGGTCTTCGGTCCCTGAGATTAGAACCTTAAACCAAGGAGCTTCGCTTGCTTAATTTCCTACTCGGTTTGTTCTCCAGCGATGTCGCCATCGACCTGGGTACCGCCACCACGCTGGTTTATGTCAAGGGTCGCGGCATCGTCCTTCAAGAACCTTCCCTCGTCGTCGTTCATAAAGCCACCAACCAGATCCTGGCCGTCGGCAACGACGCCAAGCTCATGCTGGGACGCACACCCGGTTCCATCGTCGCCATCCGCCCCATGAAGGACGGCGTCATCGCCGACTTTGAGGTCACCGAGCGCATGCTCCGCTACTTCATCTCCAAGGTCCATAACCGCCGTTCCCTCATCCGTCCCCGAATCGTCGTGGCCATCCCCTCGGGCTGTACCGAGGTCGAGAAGCGCGCGGTTCGCGACTCCGCCGAGCAGGCGGGTGCCAGGGAAGTATTCCTGGTCGAGGAGCCCATGGCCGCGGCCATCGGCGCCGGCATGCCCATCGCCGAACCCCAGGGCAACATGATCGTGGACATCGGCGGGGGAACTACCGAAGTCGCCGTCATCTCGCTGGGCGATGTGGTCTATGGACGTTCCATCCGCACGGCGGGCGACGAGCTGGACGAAGCTGTCATCAATTACGTGAAAAAGACCTACAACATCCTGGTCGGCGAGAGAACGGCCGAGGACATCAAGATCCAGATCGGTTCCGCTTTCCCCCTGGAACAGGAACTGCGCATGCAGATCAAGGGCCGGGACCTGGTGACCGGTCTGCCGAAGACCATCGAATTGACTTCCGAGGAGATCCGGGGCGCCCTGGAAGAGCCGTTGGTCCAGATCATCGAGGCCATTAAGATGACCCTGGAACGCACCCCTCCTGAGCTGGCGGCTGATATCGTGGACCGGGGCATCATCCTGGCCGGCGGTTCCTCCTTATTGAAGAACCTGGACGAGCGTCTCCGGGACGAGACCGGGGTTCCGGTCAACCTGGCGGACGATCCGACCACCGCGGTGGCCATGGGTTCGGGTTACCTGCTGGACAAGTCCATGGACTTCCTGAAGCGGATCTCGGTACTAGAAAAAGAATATATCTGAGCCAGGGTTTTCGCCCGCGGGTAGATCACCGGCTTTTGGAGCTTCATGCTGAAATTCTTCCTTAGAAACTTCCCGCGCTTCTTCCTGGCTTTATTGCTCCTGGTCTGCGTCTGGGTCCTGGTCTACCGCCATTCCCATCCCAATTCGCAACACCTGAGCCTGAAGAACCTTTCCATGGCCGTGTGGATGCCGGTCCAAAAATCCGTCTCCTGGGTCATCACCTTCCCCGAGAACACCTTAAACGCCGTCCAGGAATTGGGACATCTCCGCCAGGAGGTCAACCGCCTCCAGATGGAGAACCAATCCCTTCACTTGGAACTTTCCAACCACAAGTCGCTGGAAGTGGAACTGGCCAGGTTGCGGGAAGTCCTCCAGATCAAGGCCAAGCTCCCCCATTCAGCCAAGATCGCCCGCATCATCGCCCACGATCCCAGCACCTGGAACAAGAGCTTCATCATCGATATCGGGTCCGAGGATGGACTGACCGTGGACTCTCCCGTCATTACCGAGCAAGGGGTGGTGGGCCGGATCATCGACGTGGCGGCCAAGAATTCCCGCGTCCTCCTGCTGACGGATACGGGTTCCAGTGTGGCGGGTTTGGATGTCAGGTCCCGGGTGTCGGGCGTCATCCTGGGCACGGGCCAGAACCGCCTGAGCTTCGGTTACGTCAACGCGGACGAGGATATCCAGCCCGGCGATACCATCGTCTCCTCGGGGCTGGGCGGCGTGTTCCCCAAGGGTTATCCCCTCGGCACGGTGGTCAAGCGGACCAGTTCGGACAACGGACTGAACACCCAGATCGACGTGGCGCCTTCGGTCGACTTCGGGGTCCTGGACTATGTGTTCGTCCTGCCTTCCATCAATATCTTCGCCGATTGAACCGGGAGAACGACCTTGAGGATCCCTAAAGAACTCCTGTGGCTCTTGGCGATCTTCTTCGTCCAGCAGACCTCGGGCATCACGGACTGGGGCATTGACCTTCCCCTCATTTTCACGGCCCTGGCAGGCCTACGCACGAACGCGCCCAAGGCCGCGGCCTGGGGTTTTACGGTCGGCACGGTCCAGGACCTGTTGTCCTCCGGGTGGATCGGCCCCAATATCGCGGCCAAGACCCTGATGGGCATCCTTTCCTCGCTTTCCCAGAAACACATCTACCGTGAAAAGATACATACCCAGACCTTCCTCATCTTTCTCATGTCCCTCTTCCAGCAGTTTTTCATTTGGCTCCTTCTTAAATGGGACGGCACGGCGCCGCCCGCTTCCGAGGCCCTGGGTATCCTCATCCATACGGTCCTGATGACCACGGCCGCAGGCGTGGTGGTTTGTTTCTTCGTGGTGAAGTTCCGGCGCAGACGTTTCGATCCGGCGACGGCTTGAAAGCGGGGGTGTCTTTTTGGCCTTAAGAAGCAACAAATTCAAGCTCGTCGGCTCACCCGAGAAGAAGATGGAAGCCCTCCTCCTCTTCATTACCATTTTATTCGGCGTCATCTTCCTAAGGGTTTTCTACCTCCAGATCCTCAATTATCCGACCTACCGCAGTATGTCCGATTCCAATTCCTTGCGCCTGATCCCCCAGCGAGCGCCCCGGGGCATCATTACGGACCGCAACGGTGAGATCCTGGCCACCAACGTGCCCACTTACTCTCTCTATCTGGTGCCGGCGGAAATGAAAGCTTACGAATCCACCTTGGTCCGCTTGAGCCAGATCTTGGGCGAGCCCCTGGACGCCCTGGAAATGCTGGTCGACAGCCGCCGCAAGAGCCGGAAGTTCGAGCCCATCCGGTTGGAAACCCACTTGGAAGACGACATGGTGGCCCAGATCGAGGAGAACCGGGTCCACCTTCCGGGCGTATATATCCAGATGGAGCCGGAACGCTACTATCCCCATGGCAATTTGGCTTCCCATATCCTCGGGTACATCGGCGAGATCAGCGAGGACGACTTGAACCGCCTGAGGGACACGGGTTACTCGGTCGGGGAAGTGATCGGCAAAAAAGGCGTGGAGCGCACCTATGACCGAGTCTTGAGGGGCCAAAACGGTGGCGTGGAGGTCGAGGTGGACGCCTCAGGGGTCCAGCGCCGCATCCTGGATTACAAGAACCCCATCCAGGGCCAGACCCTGATGCTATCCATCGACTACAAGGTCCAGCAACTGGCCGAGGACCTGTTGGGCGATCAGGTCGGATCGGCCATCGTCACCAACCCCCAGACCGGCGAGATATTGGCTATGGTCAGCAAACCCAATTACGACCCCAACGAGTTCGTCAGCGGCATCTCCTATAAGGAATGGAACAAGTTGATGAAGGACAAGAACCATCCCCTGGAAAACCGCGCCATCCAGGGCCAGTACCCGCCCGGCTCGGTCTTCAAGCTCATCACCGCCCTGGGCGCCCTGGAAGACCAGGTCGTGGATATCAACAAGGTCTTCCTCTGCCGGGGAATCTTTTGGTACAAGACCTGGCCCTATCGTTGCTGGCGCACTTCCGGCCATGGCTGGATGAACCTGGAAAGGGCCATCATCGAATCCTGCGACATCTACTTTTACCAATTAGGTCTTCTGATGAAAGTCGACAAGATCTATCACGAGGCCCGCAAACTGGGTTTGGGCAGCAAGACCAAGATCGACCTGGATTCGGAAGTGGCTGGGTTGGTTCCCAATCCCCGTTGGAAAGAAAGCACACAGCATATGCCCTGGTTCCCGGGCAACACCATCCAGATGAGTTTCGGCCAGGGTTATTTGCTCACCACCCCCCTGCAGATGTTGGACATGACATCGGGTATCGCCATGAATGGTAAGATATTCAGGCCCCATCTGCTTTACCGCGTGTTGGACCAGGTCTCGGGTAGGACGGTCTTCGACAAACAGCCGGAAATACTCCAGGAGGCGGATATCACCCAGAGCTACCTGGATTTCATCAAGAGCACCATGGAAAAGGTCGTCAACTCCGATTCGGGTACGGGCAAGAAAGCCCGCATCAAGGGTATCCGGGTGGCGGGAAAGACCGGCACCTCGGAAAATCCGCACGGCGACACCCACGCCTGGTTCACGGCCTACGCCCCGGCGGAGGACCCCAAGGTTGCGGTCATCGTGATGGTGGAGAACGGCGGGGAGGGTGGTATCGTTTCGGCCCCCATCGCCAAGCGGCTCATGGAACAGGCCCTGGGGTTGGATGTGACGCCCTGGGTGGTGCCAACGCCCGTTCCTTTCGGTACGCCCGTTCCGACACCCACAACGGTCATAGGAGTGGCGCCTTGAAGGCTTATTTTAGAAGCATGGACTGGTTCCTGATCTCGGAGATATTGGCCCTTTCGGTCATCGGTATCTTTGTGGTCTATTCGGCTACATTCCACAGCCCCGATATCGCCGGGCTTTGGCGCAAACAGTTGTTCTGGTTCCTCATATCCTTGGCGGGTATGTGGCTCTTTTCCAAGATCGACTACCGGTTCTGGATCGAAGCCTCCTACATCTTCTATTGGATATCCATCATCTCGCTCTTTGCCGTGTTATTCATCGGTGACCAGACCAACGGGGCCAGGCGCTGGATCAAACTGGGCATCCTTTCCTATCAACCCTCTGAGCTTGCCAAACTGTCGGTCCTGCTGGTTTTGGCCCGTTATATAGGAAGCCGAACGGTGGAATTATTCTTCTTCGGCCGGGTTTTGTTCCTGCTGGGCATGTTGGGCCTTCCTCTTATTCTTATATTGAAGCAACCGGACCTGGGTTCGGCACTGCTTCTGGTTCCTGTCTCTATCATTTTGATGTATGTGGGCGGGGTGCAATACCGCTGGCTGGCCTGGATGTTCATCCTGGCTGGCGCCTCCAGCCCCTTGATCTGGAATTTCCTGAAGGATTACCAAAGGGAAAGGCTGGAAGTTTTCATCAACCCGCTGGATGACCCCCTGGGCGCCGGTTACAACATCATCCAGTCCATGATCGCCATCGGATCGGGTGGGGTGGCGGGGAAGGGTTACCTGCAGGGAAGCCAAACCCAGCTGTCTTTCATCCCTGAGCATCATACGGATTTCATTTTCTCGGTCGTCGGAGAGGAATGGGGTTTCGTGGGGTGCGTTTTGGTGCTGGGTCTTTATTACTTCATGATCCGTAAATCCTTCGAGATCGCCCGCAAGGCCCGGGACCGGGAAGGTTCGTTATTGGCCCTGGGTATCGCCAGCATGTTCGCCGTCCAGGTCATCGTGAACGTGGGTATGACCATCGGGATCCTGCCTGTGGCAGGCTTGACCCTGCCTTTCATCAGCTACGGAGGTTCCTCGCTGGTCTTTAGCTTCGCCGCGGTCGGGGTGCTTTTGAATATCTCATATGCCAACCGAAGACCGGTGTTGATCGGACGTAGAGGATAACTGGTTTTTCTTGATCGCAGAGGTTTAATGTTTTGATAAAAACGGTTAGAAATTTATTGAATAACTCCGTGAAGAATATGGGCGCTTATTTTTATATTAGTTTAGCGATCACCGTTTCGACCACCGTTCTCTCGAACATCAAAAAGATATCTTTTTGGGAAGCGATGCTCCTCCTATTTGTTATTGTTCTTAAAACTTTAGGCATTGCGCTGATTGGGCTGATTTTATTGGCGATTTTTTGGCAAATGGCCAGCCACCTTTACCGTTCGGTGAAACATTTTAAGATCGAAACATTTGATCGGGGTGAAGCGTTATCTTATGAAGATGAGTTTGGTCTCTACTCTTTTTCAATTACCCAACGCGGAAGTGTTATCCATCTTTATTTACCGTGCGGGAAAAACGAAGAGCATGATTATGTTCTGACGCCCGAAGAAAAGAAAAGGATCTTGCCTAGGATCAGGTTCTATTTTTTCCCGGTCTGGTATATTTTTGTCCCTTGGTTTTATAAGTTTGAAATTGTTCACCGGAAATGAGAAGGGTCTGAACTGATCCTTAAGGAACTTTTTTCATGCGACTTTGGTCTCTCCACCCTAGTTATCTAGATACTAAAGGCCTCTTGGCCCTTTGGCGGGAAGGGCTATTGGCCCAAAAAGTCCTGGCAGGAAAAACCAAAGGCTATAAGAACCACCCCCAATTGGACCGTTTCAAGAATCATCGCTTCCCCCAAAAGGCCATAGGGCGCTATCTCCTGGAAGTTTGGAATGAAGCGGACCGGCGGGGGTATTCCTTTGAAAAGTCTAAAGTGAAGAACGCGAAATTGCCCGTCAGTTCCATCGAAGTCAAAAAAGGGCAACTTATGTATGAATGGAACCATTTGAGGAAAAAGCTAAAAAACCGAGACATGGCTTGGTATAAGATGATGAAGGGATCACAACAAGTAAAAACCCATCCTTCTTTTCGTGTTGTGACGGGCGGGGTGGAAAAATGGGAGAAATTATTTGAAAGCTCCGATCGGATTGATCGCTAACTTCTTATCTCTAACAGTTATTCTTTTTACATATCAAAACACCGGCTCCAACCCCCATGTCATTGTCTATGCGTTCATTTTTTTAATTTATATCCGCTTTCTGTCCATTGAGATCATCCAAGGACTTCATAGAAGGGGCCGGCCTAAATGGGTCAGGAATTTCGTTAGAAAGATCATATCTTCACCCCGCGATGGACAGATGCCGATCAAATTGGTGGAAAAGAATACGGAAAAAACATTGTCTGCCTGGCATTATTTTTTCGTCCTGACCTTTCTATTGGTGATGTATTTTGTTTTTATGACGGCTTATGGCATTGACCGTTTGGAATTTACCGCGGCCTGGTTCGGGAACGTTTTCAAATGGAGCTTGATCTACGCGGGCGTTTATTGGATCCAGGACCTTTGGGGCAAGAACATCATCGTTGATTTTAAAAAGAGTCGGGAAACCAACCTGGGCTATAACATGGGGCCCGTCATCGTTCTCATTGTGACGCTTTATGGCGTAGGCGCGATCGATTGGGTTTCGAATCACTTTAACTTTAATTTAAAATCACCCTGGATCATTTGCTCGTTGCTATTACTGGTTAAACACGGAATGGACTTTTTCCCAGGCTGGCAAATGGAGGATCCGAGTAAACCATCCCATGACAAGATGATCAGAATATAAAATGCAAACAAGACACGCTGTTCTAGCCTTCAAACTTTTCGCGGTTTTCATCGCTGTCCTGATCGCCGAATACATCTTGAGCGGGATCTATTTCCGTTTGGTCAAGAATATCGACTTTTTGGTCGTGGACCTTCTGTGCGGGTTATCCGCGATCGGCCTTTGCTATTGGAAATCCCGCAAAGCCTTCAAATTCGCTAAGGAAGAAAAGATCCCAACCCTATTGGTGGCCTCCCTTTTCATCGTTCTGTGTTTCTTGGTGGGTTGTTTTTTTCGCTTTAGTATTCAATTGGCCAATGGCCTATTGGATTATTCCGACCCGGAAACCCATGTGGTCTCGGTAAATGGCAAGAACGTCTCTTCCTTCGGGGGAAGCTTGAAGGACGGGCCCAATCCCATCGCCCGTCTGCTTTATTTTTCTGATTGGGACAATGACGGTTGGAATTGCGAGTTGTTGACCCCTCCCGCCTTCTATTACACGGCCCAAGTTGGGACCCGTCTGGAAGTATCAGTCCGCAAGGGCTTCTTCCATTTGGCCTGGATACAGGATTATCGGATGCTCAATTCACCCTTTGGCGGGTAATAGACCTTTCAAACCATAAAAAACGAAAACAGTAGCGGGTTAAGGTATAAGGATGGAAAATAAGTCAGCCGGATATTTTCCAAAAAGGTATGGGGAATGGGTATCAAAACGGATTTAAAACCTTTCTTTTGGTCATTCCTGGGTTTATTGCTTCTGTTAGGGCTTACGTCCGATAGCCGGGCCGCTTCCCGACAGGTTTTACACGGTCACAGGTCTTATTCGTCCAGTAATGCGACCCTAGTAGGTCCACATGATGGAACTTCCCAAGTTCGGTTGGCCATCACCCTGCCTTTGCGCAACGAAGCGGACCTTCAGGACCTTCTCAAGCGTCTCTACGACCCCCGAAGTCCCCAATACCGGCACTTCCTCACCCCCGCCCAATTCACTTCCATGTACGGTCCGACCGAGGACGACTATGAAACCCTGAAGGCATTCGCCCTGGCCCATGGTTTGAAGGTTACCACGACCCATCCCAACCGAATGGTCCTGGACGTGGTCGGCCCAAGTCGAAATATCGAGGCCGCTTTCCATGTGAAAATGAACGATTATCTCCGGCCTGATGGCACGGTTTTCTACGGGTCCGACCAAGAACCCTCGGTCGACTTGGATATTCCCCTGGCGCATGTTTACGGTCTCAATAATGAGAAGCGCCACAAGCCTAAGTACCGAAGGCCATCCTTCCATCAGCCGAATTTGGGCGGTTCTGGAACAGTTGGGGAATTCAAATGCTACGATTACCGCAACGCCTATGTGCCGGGTGTAAGCCTGACCGGATTGGGCCAATCCCTGGCCTTGGTTGAGTTCACCGTCTACAAATCGACCGATGTTTCCACATATGGAAATTCTTGCTCCCCGACAATAAGTGTTCCGCTTAGCAATGTTTATTTGGACAGCGTGAACGTCACGACCCCCATTGATTGTATGGCATCTGATAATCAACCGGAAATCGAGATTGTTTTGGATATTGAAATGGGCATGTCCATGGCGCCGGGTCTTACCCGTGAGGTCGTTTATATGGCAGGTGGGTATGATCCTCCTATTGATGTACTGAACCGCATTGCCACTGACGATTCATGCAATCAAATCAGTTGTTCCTGGGGTTGGGACCCTGATTCGGACTCTTCCACGAACGGAAGCGACCGTGTCGAGGAGAACGCTGTTTTGGCCGAATTCGCCTCCCAGGGGCAATCCTATTTCCTAGCCTCGGGTGATGGGAATGGGACGAATGGTGCCGGAGAATTTACGACCGATCCGCCCTATAACGATCCAAGCTTGGGAAATGACGATGAGCTTAACCAAACCGTTGTTGGGGCGACAAACCTAACGATGAGCTCAGGTTCGTGGAGTTCTGAAACGACCGTTAACTTTAGCATTTACGGTTGGACTGCCACAGGAGGAATATTGCAAGGTACCTTCACCGGGGATTCCATACCCTTCTATCAAGTTGGTATTGATATGTCGAACAATAATGGCTCTGTGGTCTACCGAAATGTGCCTGATGTATCCATCGTTGGTTTAGATTGCAATATTTATGATTCGTGTTATGGCAATGATGACGAGGGAGGTACCAGCGCCGCGGCGCCACTTTGGGCCGGATTCATGGCCCTGGTCAATCAGCAAGCTTTGTTATCTTCAAAAGCGCCGGTTGGATTTGCCAATCCGGCCCTTTACGCCATTGCGGAAGGGGCCAATTACAATAACGACTTTCATGACATTACCACGGGTAACAATGGCAATGCCGCTCAGTTCCCGGCTGTGACTGGGTATGACCTGGCCACAGGGTGGGGAAGTCCCAAAGGCGCAAGTTTAATCAACGATCTTGTCGGAACCCTTCCGATTTTTACCCCAACCTCAACACCGACTGTAACCTACACCCCAACCATAACGCCGACCGTCTCTGGTTTCTATCTATCCACCAATAACTTCAATGTCCTTTCTGGGGCACCACTCCAGGTAACTTATATCCTCAAGAATGCGGGCCAGGTGGATATCAGGGCTTATAACATCCAGGGACTGAAGATACGGACCATCTTGAGCGCCAACCAGCCCGCGGGCCGTTACTTCACCACTTGGGACGGTCTTGATGAAGGCGGACAGCCCGTGGAAACGGGACTGTACATGATCGTCATCAAGGGGCCTGACCCCACCCAGATCAAGAAAGTCTTGGTATACCGCCGGTGAGAAAAATATTCCTCCACCTATTCCTCGCCTTCCTTTTCTTTTTGCTGATGGGTCCTTCCTTCACGGCCATGGGCGCGCTCACGTCAGGCACAGATTTTCTCCTGGTGGTCCCCAGCGCCAGGCCCGCCGGTATGGGGCAAGCTTTCACCGCCATAGGCGATGATGTCGACTCTCTTTTATACAATCCGGCCGGTCTGGCCAGGGTCCAGATCCCCGAACTGGGTTACGACCATTACCAATTCGTTTCGGACATTTCCTTCGATTACATCAGCGCCGCGGTACCGATGGGGGAACAAGGCGTCATCGGTCTGGGTTTCATCAACTCAGGCACCGCGCCCTTCAACAGCACGGTCGACCCCAATACCCCGACCGTATCGGCCGAGGATATGGCTTTCATCCTGGGATACGGCATTCCCCTCGATTGGTTCCAATTGGGAGCTTCGGTCAAATATATCCAACGCCAGGTAGGGGATGTGCAAGGGACCGGCTTTTTGGGCGATGTGGGGTTCCGTATCAGGGCCCATCCTCGGTTGGCTTTCGCCGCCAGCGTCCAGAACCTGGGGATGTTCCAGATCCTCAACGAAAATACCGACATCCCTACACTGGTTCGGGCCGGGTTGGAATGGAAACCCCTCAGCCTCCCCCAGCACAGCCTGGAGCTGGCTCTGGATGGGGATTACCAGTTCAATTCCCAAGCGAAGCGATGGGGCGGGGGTATGGAATATTGGTATCAGGACCTTTTCGCCCTTCGGGCCGGTTATGTGGGGAACTCGGACGAGGAGAGCCTGACGGTTGGCGCGGGGGTGCGTTTCTCCTATTTCCAATTGGATTACGCTTATGAACCCTTCACCGTCCTGGGTTCCACCCACCGTCTTTCATTGCTCTGTAAGATCGAGGAAGGGTCGAGGGAGGAAATACCGGCCCCGACCGCCTTCCAAGGGGCCAATTCGAACGATGGCTTATACCTGAAATGGAAGCCTCCGACATCCGCTGAGGTGACGGGTTATTACCTTTTTGTGAAAAAGCCGGAAACGGAGGTCTTCACCAAACTGACCGCCCACCCTGTGACCGATACTTCAGTGACCTTGAAGCATCTCAAAACTGGCCAGGAATATACCTTCGGTGTGGAGGCAATCGGGCCAAATGGGGGGCAAAGCCTGATGACCCAATTGGCCATTATCCCGGAAGAACCCACTCTTTCTCCTCCCACAGGGTTCCAGGCTCAGTCGGTGCCAGAAGGGCTCAAGCTGATATGGGATAAGGTCGAATCCAAGAATGTGGCCGGTTTTAACCTGTATCGGGCGGATGAGCAGGGCGAGCAGGAAAAGAAGCTGAATCAAGAACCCATCACGGAGAACCAAGTAGTATTAAAGAAGCTTAAACCCGGCCAAACCTACCGGTTCCTATTGACGGCTGTGGCGGGGGATGGCACCGAAAGCTCCCCGACCGAGGTCTTGCGGGTGGATTACAACGGCCCTGGGAAATAAGGGTGGTTGCCACTAACATCAGGTGTTTTTCCTTAAACGCGCACCTGCCGCGAGCCCACAAGGCGAGGGGCGGTTTTGGTTGTACCAACTGCTAGAAGCGGTTGGTAAGGCGTTAACACCAGGTGATAAGCCGTCAACGCCAGGCGTTTTCCTGTAAACGCTAGGCGATTAGGCCATCAACGCTAGGTGTTAGGTAGGTAACGCTAGGCGTTAACACCAGGTGATAAGCCGTCAACGCCAGGCGTTTTCCTGTAAACGCTAGGCGATTTGGCCATCAACGCTAGGCGTTTTAGCCGTAAACACCTGGCCTGCCAATACCGGCTTTGTGCCACCGTATCGTGCCATCGTGCCAACGCCGGTAATCGTGCCATGGCACGATAGCTTGTTGGCACAATAAGGCTCCCTGGTGGCACGATAGGGGTTTCCAGCTGTATTTTAGGGTTTTTCATTACAGTTAATTGGGCCACGGACGACATCGTGCCACCTATCGTGCCATTGTCGGCAATGCCGATAATCGTGCCATGGCACAATAGTCGGTTGGCACAATAGGGCCCCGGTGGCACGATAGGATTCCATAAGCCACCGGAACCGTTATTTCCGCCCGCCGGACACCCCTGGACAGGTTGTTTCCGGCCACCGGAAAGACCGACCACCCACCGGAAGGGCTTTTTCCGGCCCCCGGAAAGACCGGGCACCCACCGGAAGGAGATTGGACCCTGGTTTGGATTATGGGTTATATAATCTTGTGATCAACACGGTCGTTGATTCTTTGGCGAATAGCGCCGAGGTTTTGGATTTCCACGACATCTGGATGAACGAAAATTAAAAGGAATCATCGGTTATGAAAACAAACAAGCAAAAAATCATCCTTTTCGGGGCCAGTGGAATGGTCGGTGCGGCGGTGTTGAGCGAGTGCCTGAACGAACCAAGTGTCCGCGAGGTGCTTTCGGTCGGGCGCAGGGAATGCGGGATGAACCATCCAAAACTGAAGGAATTACTGGTACCGGACCTGTTCGAACTGGAGGGGTTCTCTAACAAGTTGAAAGGTTTTGACGCCTGTTTCTTCACCGTGGGAGTCTCGGCGGCGGGGTTGAGCGAGGCCGAATACGCCAAATACAATCATGACCTGCCCGTGAAGGTCGCCAAACTGCTTTTGAAGCTCAATAAGAACATGTCGTTCTGTTATGTTTCGGGCGGCGGGACCGATTCCACCGAAAAAGGTCCGGTCATGTGGGCCAGGGTGAAGGGCCGGACCGAGAACGAACTAATGAAGATGCGATTCAAATCGGCGGTCATGTTCCGTCTGGGGGCGCTCCAGCCTTTGAAAGGGTTCAAGTCTCGGACCCGTCTTTACCGGGTCATGTACGATGTGCTGGGACCCATTCTTCCTATGATGGGTAAACTCTTTCCGGGCTGGGTGCTGACGCCCAGAAGCTTGGGCCAGGCCATGATCCGAGCCGCCCGGGGAGAATCCTCCAAGGCTATATTGGAACCGAAAGATATACACGAGTTGGGCCGAGGCAATACCTGAGCTTGGTAGGTCAGATGGGATATTACCTTTTTGTTAATAATGACCGCTTGAAACATTTATGCATGAAAGCCTTGAACAAGCAAAGTCCCGTTTGGCTTCAGGCAAATGGAAAGGCTCGACAATCCCAGGTTGAAAAGGTAACTTACGGGCGTCGGCATCAAAGTCAAAGGGAGAATAGGTCATGACTGGAATCATTGGTTTGTTGATCCTCATCGCGGATATCTGGGCTGTCATCAAGATCGTCCAGGGTAAGTCTTCGGTCGGTTCGAAGGTTTTATGGGTCCTCTTGGTCCTGATCTTCCCGTTGTTAGGTTTGATCATCTGGTATTTCGCGGGTCCCAAGAAATAATAAATAACGGAAGCGCCTTTCTCCTTCCACGAGGGAGGGGGAAAGGCGATTAAGGCCGATCGGGCCACTGGAGGGAATCGATGGCGTCTCAACCAACCTTTCGAGAAACAACCCATCGGCTGGCCCGCCGGACCCTTTTCGGGTTCATCCTGACCTTTATCCTGGCGCGGGTGTTCGTCTTCCTGATCATGTCCCACCAGATGCCGAATATGTACTTTTTCCTTCAAGGCACCCATGTCCATCATTTGAACTACGGCATTTTCCTTCTTTCCTTCGTGGCGGGTTACAGCGTGTTCCGCAGGCCCACGGGCCGGGCGGCGGAGGTGACCGCTCTTTTTTACGGGGTGGCCCTGGCCTTGACCTTCGATGAGTTCGGCATGTGGCTGCACCTGGGCGGGAGCTACTGGCAAAGGGTGAGCGTAGACGCGGTCATTGTGGTGGCGGCCGTGATCGGTTTCCTCGCTTTCGCCAGGACTATCAAGAAGTTCGAATCGCGCCATTTCTGGACCTTCGCCATCCTGGCCCTGATGTTGGGTGTTTTCGCCTATGTGCTGATCACGGCCGGGAACAAGGTGGGGGACGTGTTCGGGCCCAAACTCCAGGAGTTGGAAGTTTCCTCCTCGCCCTGACGGCTGGTTGGGGCTAGAAACATAAATTCCCTCAAAACCGACGGCCTTTTGATATACTCATCAAAATTTCGGGGGAACCATGGACAAGAAAAAGAAAACCCAACTGACCTGGAAAAAGGGACTTACGATCTACGCCATCTCCTGGGTCGTGACTTTCTTCGCTGTTTTCGGTCTGCGCCAGACCCTGATCCCCAAGGATGAACTGGATTGCTACGCTCGGGTCGCCGCCCTGCAAAAAGCCGTGAACCAATTCAACCAGGCCCATCCGGACAAACCCTTCACCGACAAGAATGAGATCGATGAGAACGCCTTGGTTCAGGGGGGCTTCATGACGCCCCTGACCTACGACCACGAAAAACATTATTATTTCGTGGGCGAGACGGCCCATGGCCTGAGGGTGAAGTGTAACAAGCATGAGGACAACCCCCTGATCTTGAAACTGACTGGGGATTTCATATTGGCCATGCTGGTGTTCGTCGTTTTCTGTACCTACCGGGGATATGTTCTTTTCGCGGACGAGTCCTAAACCCAAACAAAACTGATTTTTTCACCACCAAGGGCACCAAGAAAATCGTATCCTTTTACATAAAACAGATAAGAAAGGTTTTGAAATATGTCACAAGTATTGATCGTCGGTTCGGTCGCCTATGACGGATTGAAGACCCCCTATGGTTCCACGCCCCGCACTTTGGGCGGAGCGGCCACCTATTCCAGCCTGGCTTCTTCCTTATATACCCAGACCCACCTGGTCGGGGTGGTGGGCGAGGACTTCCGCGCCCAGGACCTTCAGCTCTTGAGATCCAAAAAGATCGGATTGGACGGCTTGGTCCGGGCCAAGGGCAAGACTTTCTTCTGGAAGGGCTTCTATAAGAAGGAAGATATGAACGTGGCTTACACCCTGAAGACCGAATTGAACGTTTTCGCCCAATTCGATCCGAAGATACCCTTGAAGCACCGCGACATCCCATTCCTCTTCCTGGCCAATATCCACCCGGCGCTCCAGTACAAGGTATTGACCCAGATGAACCGGCCCAAATTCGCCCTGCTGGACACCATGAACCTTTGGATCAATATCGCCCGTAAGGAACTGGTCAAGGTGATCGGCAAGGTCGATATGGTGGTATTGAACGACCAGGAAGTGAAGCTTTTGACCGGCGAGTCCCACCTCAAGAACGCCGCGCGCGCGGTGCTGAAAATGGGCCCGAAAAGGGTCATCGTCAAGAAGGGTGAGCACGGGGCCATGCTGATCGGGCCGGAAGGCACTTTCCTTTCCCCGGCCATGCCTTTAGACCGGGTGGTGGACCCGACAGGGGCGGGGGATACCTTCGCCGGAGGATTCATCGGCTACCTGGCCCGCCAGGGACAAGTGACCTTTGAAAACCTCAAACAAGCCATCGTAGTGGGCAGTTTGACAGCCTCCTTCACGGTGGAAGGATTGGGCGTCTCCAGCATCTCCAAGCTCACCCGTCAAAAGGTGGCGGCCAGGGCCAAGGCTTTCTACCGGTTCGCCAGCCTGCCTAAGATCAAACTTTGATCCGGTAGCGGGCCTTAAGAAATTGATTTTAAAATCATTTCTTTTGTTTTAACCTGTGTCCCTCAAATCGTTCCGGAGAAGAAAATGGCCTTTCAGACCGAATCCAACCTCATCAAAAAATTCCCGCCCTATATTTTCGCCAGGCTGAACGCGGAAAAACTGGCCGCCCGCCAGAAGGGGATCGACGTCATCGATTTCACCATGGGAAACCCGGATACCGCCACGCCCCAGCCCATCGTGGACAAATTGGTGGAAGTCATCCATGACAAGAAAACCCACCGTTATTCGACGTCCAAGGGTATCCCGGCTTTCCTGAAGGCCGTTTCCCGCTGGTACGAACGCAAATACAACGTCTCCATCGACCCCAAGACCGAGGCGGTTTCGGTCATCGGTTCCAAGGAAGGCATCGCCCATCTGGGACTGGCCGTTATCAACCGGGGCGACCAGGTCTATGTGCCGGACCCGACCTATCCCATCCATCAATACAGCGTGGTCATCGCCGGCGGGAAATTGATGACCGTCCCATTGCTGGGCGGACCGGATGATTTCATGAGGCGCCTGGAAAAGGCCACCTCCAAGGCCGGGGCCAAACCCAAGATGCTGATCATCAACTTCCCCCACAACCCCACCACCATGTGCGTGGACCAGGATTTCTTCAAGGACGTGATCAAGTGGGCCAAGAAGCACCAGTCCATCGTGATCCATGACCTGGCTTACGCCGATATCGTGTTCGACGGCTACCGATCGCCCAGTTTCCTGGCCACCAAGGGCGCCAAGGATGTGGGAGTGGAGATGTTCACCCTGTCCAAATCCTACAACATGGCCGGATGGCGCATCGGGTTCGCCGCCGGGAACGCCAAGATCATGAACTCCCTGGCCCGAATCAAGAGCTATATGGATTACGGTATCTTCACCCCCATCCAGGTGGCGGCTATCACCGCCCTGGACAGCCCGGAGGAGAATCTTCGCCGACTGGCCGCGACCTATCAGCTGCGTCGGGACATCATGGTGGACGGCATGAACAAGATGGGATGGCCGGTGGAAAAACCCAAGGCCGCCATGTACCTGTGGGCCAAGATACCCGAGCGCTTCGCCTCGATGACCTCCATCGATTTCGCCATCAAACTGTTGAAGGAAGCGGAAGTGGCCGTCTCGCCCGGCACCGGGTTCGGCAAAATGGGAGAAGGTTTTGTCCGTATCGCTTTGGTGGAAAATAAGGACCGTATCCGTCAGGCCTTGCGGAACATCAGGAAACTTTTTTCTTAGATTTAACCACAGAGACACAGAGAAAGACGTTTTATGGTGGTGTCACACCAACCGATACCGCGGGAACTTAACGAAATTACAGGGAAAATAGTCGATGCGGCTTACGAAGTGCATTCGACATTGGGGCCTGGTTTGATCGAGAGTGTTTACGAGACCTGTTTGGTTTATGAGCTGACTCGCCGGGGTCTTCGGTTTGAAAGACAAATGGCTGTGTCAGTTGAGTACAAAGAAGTCCTCTTGGAAAACGCTTTGCGCATTGATCTGATGGTAGAAGACAAAATAGTTGTAGAATTAAAGGCGGTAGAAAAACTTTTACCAGTGCATGACGCCCAGGTGATGACTTATTTGAAATTGATAAAAAGTCGGTTGGGTCTTCTTATCAATTTTAATGTGCCGAAGATCAAAGAAGGAATTAGGCGTATTGTCATTTAAGGTCGAAATGCCCGTTGTGTCTGTTTTTCATATGAATCAACAGGGAAGGTTGGCAGTTATCTCAGTGTCTCTGTGGTGAAAAAATTATTACGAGGTGTGAAATGGATATTGCCGAGAGAATGAAACAGATCGCCCCCTCGATGACCCTGGCCATCGACGCGAAGGCGAAAAAACTCAAGGACGAGGGCCAAGATATCCTCAACTTCGGGGCAGGCGAGCCCGATTTCAACACTCCCCAACCCATCTGCGACGCGGCCAAGAAAGCCATCGACGAGGGCCATCATAAATACACGCCAGCGGCGGGAACCCTGGAATTGCGCAAGGCCATCGGCCAGCACTTGCTCCAGCAATACAAGGTCGAGTATGCCCCTGGGGACATTGTCGTCTCCTGCGGGGCTAAGCATTCCCTCTATAACACCATGCTGGCGCTCGTGAATCCCGGGGACGAGGTGCTCATTCCCTCGCCTTTCTGGGTGAGTTATCCCGAGCAGGTGAAGTTCGCGGGAGGGGTACCGGTATTCGTGGATTGTCCCGAGTCCACCGAGTTCAAGCTGACGCCCGAGATCCTCAAGGCCAAGATCACCCCCAAGACGAAGATGCTCATCCTCAATTCCCCGAGCAATCCCACGGGCGCGGTGGTCAACCGCAAGTCCATGGAAGGGATCGCCGAATTGGTCTTGAAGCACAAGATCTGGGTGGTTTCGGACGAGATCTACAGCAAGCTCATCTACGGCGAGGAACATGTGTGTTTCCCGGCCATTTCCAAGGACGTGGCGGCCCAGACCATCCTGGTGAACGGGATGTCCAAGACCTACGCCATGACCGGATGGCGCATCGGCTACGCGGCCGGGCCTTCCAAGGTCATGAAGGTGATGGCGGATTTCCAGAGCCATTCCACCTCCAACCCCACATCCATCGCCCAGAAGGGCGCGGTGGCGGGCCTGGCCATGCCGGACTCCGAGATCCAAAAGATGGTGGATGTGTTCCAGAAACGCCGGGACATCGTGGTGGACGGCTTGAATACTATCCCCGGGGTGAAGTGCCTGAAGCCCGCCGGCGCCTTCTATGTTTTCCCTAATGTAAAGGGATTGTTCAAGCCGGGACGGGCCAATTCCATGGAACTTTCCGAGTACCTGCTGGATAAGGCCAAAGTGGCCCTGACGCCAGGCATCGCCTTTGGCGCGGAAGGTTACATGAGGATGTCCTACGCCACCAGTGAAAAGAACCTTCTGGAAGGCATCAAGCGCATCAAAGAGGCGGTCTGACCTTCGGGGGACCAGCCTTTTTGTTGAAAGCGGATAGTTTTTTGGATAATCTATAGCTCCTTTTCAAGAAAACGCCCCGACCTGCAAGGGTCCGGGGCGTTTTGCTATTTAGCGAAAAACCGGCACACCCTTGGATACCTTAGCCGTTAAAACGACAGAAACATTCGCGGGAGACAAAAATGGTTGATAAATCCATCATCAAGATCGGCATGGTCGGGTTCGGCACCGTGGGCCAGGGGGTCTATCGCCTGCTGGAAAAGAACCGTTCCCTCATCGAGGCCAAGGTCGGCGCCCAGATGGTCATCAAGAAGATCGTGGACCGGGAACCAGCCAAGGCCATCGAGCAGGGGGTGCCCCCGGAGATGATCTCCTCCAATTTTGACGACATCGTGACAGACCCGGAGATCGATATCATCCTGGAGTTGATCGGCGGCTATGAGCCGGCCCGCACCTTCATCCTGGACGCCATGCGCCGGGGCAAGCACGTGGTCACGGCCAACAAGGCGGTCCTGTCCGTCCATTGGGACGAGATCATCCAGACCGCCCGCCAGCACAAGGTGGACATCTACTTCGAGGCCGCGGTCTGCAGCGGCACGCCGGTCATCCAGGCCATCAACGATGGTTTGGCCGCCAATAACATCACGTCCATCTACGGCATCGTGAATGGGACCACCAATTTCATCCTGCAAAAGATGACCGAGGAAAAGAAGACCTTCAAGGAAGCTCTCCTCATGGCCCAGAAAAGGGGGTTGGCCGAGGCCGACCCGACCCTGGACATCAACGGAATGGACGCGGCCCATAAGCTGGCCATCCTGGCTTCCCTGGCCTTTTCCAAAAGGGTCCGGGTGGAGGACATCTATGTGGAAGGCATCGAGCGCATCACCTACCAGGACATCGAGTTCGCCAAAGAGGAATTCGGACGGGTCGTGAAACTTTTCGCCATCGCCGAGGTGGAGGGGGAAGAACTGGAAGTTCGGGTCCATCCCACCCTGATCCCGGAGGACCATTTGCTGGCCAAGGTCGACGGCGAGTACAACGGCGTTTTGGTGACGGGCGATTTCGTGGGGACCACCATGTACTACGGCCTGGGCGCGGGACAGAAACCCACCGCCTCGGCGGTCATCAGCGACCTGATCTACGTGGGACGCAGCGTCCATGACAACGTGGCGGGTGAGATATCCAATTGCTGGTTCGTGAGCGATAACCCCCAGATCAAGCGCCTCAAGAAGATGGGCGACGTGAAGTCTCGCTATTACCTGAAATTCACCGTGTTGGACCAGGTGGGCGTGCTTTCGGCCATCTCCCGCATCCTGGGCGAACACCAGATCTCCATCGCGTCGGTCATCCAGAAAGAACAAAAGAAGGGCGATAAAGTGCCAGTGGTCATCGTGACCTATGAGGCGTTGGAAAAGAACGTGCAGGAAGCCTTGAAGAAGATCAACGGCCTGCCCTTCATCCAGGAAGAGACCCTTTTGATCCGTATGGAACGCGGCGAGTAGAAGCGTTCTGGCGGCGGGAAAAACCATCTAAAAAAAGAGGAAGTCATGGCTTATTGGAAGGGCGTTATCGAGGAATACAGGTCCTACTTACCGGTCACGGATAAAACGCCGGTGGTCACCCTCAAAGAGGGGGATACGCCGCTGATACCCGCTCCCCGGCTATCGGAAAAGCTCGGCAACGGACTGAAATTATTCTTCAAGTTCGAGGGCTTGAACCCTACCGGTTCCTTCAAGGACCGGGGGATGACCATGGCCATGTCCAAGGCCGTGGAAGAAGGGGCCAAGGTGGTGGTTTGCGCCTCCACCGGCAATACCTCGGCGGCCGCGGCGGCCTACTCGGCCCACGCCGGTCTTTCCTGCGCGGTTTTCCTGCCCCATGGCTCGATCGCCTTGGGCAAACTGGCCCAATCCATGATCTATGGGGCCAAGGTCATCGCGGTGGAAGGCAGTTTCGATCAGGCGCTCATGCTCACCCGCGAATTGGCGGACAAATATCCCGTCACGATGGTGAACTCCAATAATCCCTACAGGCTTCAGGGCCAAAAGACGGCGGCTTTTGAGATCGTCGATACGCTGGGCGACGCTCCCGAGTACCACGCCATTCCCGTGGGGAACGCTGGCAATATCACGGCTTATTGGATGGGCTATAAGGAATATCATCAGAAGGGTATTTCCAAGCGTTTGCCCAAGATGTGCGGGTTCCAGGCGGCTGGTTCGGCGCCCATCGTCGAGAAAAGGATCATCGAACATCCCCAGACCATCGCCACGGCCATCAAGATCGGCAATCCCTTCTCCTGGAAAAAAGCGGAGGAAGCCAGGGACGAGTCGGGGGGGCTGATCGACGCCGTGACCGACGAGGAGATCCTGGAGGCTTACCAAATGTTGGCGTCCATGGAAGGCATCTTCTGCGAGCCCGCTTCGGCCGCTTCCTTGGCGGGTGTCATCAAATTGAACAAGAAGAATTACTTCACCTTGGGCGAGAAGAGGATCGTCTGCACCCTGACCGGGCACGGCCTGAAAGATCCGGATCGCGCGGTGGCCATGTGCGCCAAGCCCCAGGTGGTCCAGCCGACGATGGATAATATCCTCAAGGCTTTGAAACTTTAATTTGGGTTGTTGGGGACCGGGGAACGGTCCTGAAGTGAAATCTATCTTTCAGAGGTTGGTATGGCCATCATAGTCCAGAAGTACGGCGGCTCTTCCGTGGCGGACGCTCCCAAGATGTTGGAAGTGGCCCGACGGATCGCCAAGACGCGCAAGAAGGGCAACGAGGTCGTGGTGGTGGTTTCCGCCCCCGGCGATACGACGGATGAACTCATCGCCAAGGCCCAGCTCATCACCGATTCCCCGGATGAAAGGGAAATGGACGTCCTCCTCGCCACCGGGGAACAGCAATCCATCGCGCTCCTTTCCATCGCCCTGAAGAGCATGGGATGCGACGCCATCTCCTTCACCGGCCCCCAGGTGGGGATCGTGACGGACGACGTGCACACCAAGGCCCGCATCGTGAAGGTAGGGGATTCCAAGATCCGCAAGGCCCTCAACCTGGGCAAAGTGGTCATCGTGGCGGGTTTCCAAGGCGAGAACAAGGATCATGAGATCACGACCCTCGGCAGGGGCGGGAGCGACCTTACGGCTGTGGCCATCGCCGCTGCGCTGAAGGCGGATGTGTGCGAGTTTTACAAGGATGTGGATGGGGTTTTCACGGCCAATCCGAGCATCGTCAAGAACGCCCGGAAGCTATCGGTCATCAGTTATGATGAGATGCTCGAGATGGCCAGTTCGGGCGCGCAGGTGTTGAACGCCAGGTCGGTGGAATTCGCGAAAAACTTCGGCATCAAGATCCATGTGAGGCCGACATTCAACGAAAAGGAAGGGACGATCGTCATGCAGGAAACCAAAGCGATGGAAAAAGTGGTCATCAGCGGGGTGACCTACAATAAGAGCGAAGCCAAGATCACGGTCAGGGGGGTTCCGGACCGCCCCGGGATAGCATCCATCCTCTTCTCCAAGCTCGGCAAGGCCGAGATCAACGTGGATATGATCATCCAGAACATCGGGGAAAAGGGACATTCGGATCTTTCCTTCACCGTCGACCGCTCCGAATTGAAGAAGGCCATGAAGGTGGTCACCGAGGCGGCCAAGATCCTGAAACCGGCGGGGGTCATCTCCGACGAGAACATCGCCAAGGTCTCGGTGGTGGGGGTCGGCATGCGCATCCATACGGGCGTCGCGGCCAAGATGTTCCAGGCCCTGGCCGAGAACGAGGTCAATATCCTGATGATCTCCACTTCGGAGATCAAGATCTCCGTCGTCATCGACCAGAAGGACGTGGCCAAGGCGGTCACGGCGATCCATGACAAATTCAACTTGGGCAAGAAACCGGTGGCTGAGAGAGGTTGATCCTTAGCCTTGTTTAGGAAAGAAAACAGAGGGCGGCTTTGAGCGAAAAAATCGTACTTTATGACGCGTTACTTCGGGAGGGACCCCAGACCCAGGGTATCAACCTGTCGGTCAAGGATAAGCTGCGCTTGGCGCAGGTCCTGGATGACCTGGGCATGCATTACATCGAGGGAGGTTGGCCCGGGGCCAATCCCAAGGACGACGCCTTCTTCAAAGAAGCTAAAAAACTGAAGTTCAAGAACGCCAAATTGTCGGTTTTCGGCATGACCCGGCGGGCGGGGAACAAGGCCGCCAAGGATCCGGTCCTTTTGAACCTGGTCAAGGCCGGAACCCCCACGGTCTGCATCTTCGGCAAGAGCTGGGATTTCCATGTGGACCATACCTTGAAGATCTCACGCCAGGCGAACCTGGACCTGATCTTCGACTCGGTGGAGTTCCTCAAATCCAAGGTCCACGAGATGTTCTACGACGCCGAGCATTTCTTCGACGGCTACAAATCCAATCCCGAATACGCCCTGCAATGCCTGGAAGCGGCCCTGGCGGCCGGAGCGGACTGCCTGGTCCTGTGTGATACCAACGGCGGGTCCCTGCCGGAGGAGATCGAGGCCATCGTAACTCGGGTCACCCAGAGATTCCCTGGGGCGAACCTGGGCATCCATTGCCATAATGACGGTGACCTGGCGGTCGCCAACAGCCTGGCGGCGGTCGAGGCCGGCGTCACGCAAGTCCAAGGTTGTCTGAACGGTTACGGGGAGCGCTGCGGTAATACCAACCTGACCTCACTGATCCCAGCCCTGGCCCTGAAACTGGGCGGTTCTTTCCACAAACCCGTGAACCTGAAGAAACTCACCGAAGCCTCCCGGATCACGGATGAGATCTGCAACATGCATCCCAGGGACAACGCACCGTACGTGGGGAAGAGCGCTTTCGCTCACAAAGCCGGGGTCCATATCTCCGCGGTGGAGAAGGCTTCAAAAAGTTATGAGCATATCGAGCCCCATCAAGTGGGCAACGACCGCAATATCCTGATGTCCGACCAAGCCGGGCTGTCGGTGGTAGTGAAAAAGGCCGGGGACATGAGGATAAGCCTGAAGAAGGGCGGACCTGAGACGCGCGCCATCATCGAGAAGGTCAAACAGATGGAGAGTGAGGGATATCAGTTCGAGGGGGCGGAAGCCTCCTTCGAGATCCTCTTGAAAAAAGCCCTGGGCCGCCACCACCATTTCTTCGACCTGGTAGGTTTTCGGGTCATCGTGGAGAACCGGGGCGACGGGACTTTGATCTCCGAGGCCACCATCAAGGTGAAGGTCAATGGGGTCATGGAGAATACGGTGGGCGAGGGCGACGGGCCGGTGAACGCACTGGATGAGGCCTTGCGCAAGGCCCTGACCAAGTTCTATCCGTCCCTGAAGGATGTGCGACTGACCGACTTCAAGGTGAGGGTCCTGGACGCCAAGGAAGGGACCGCCGCCAAGGTCCGGGTCCATATCGAAAGCAGCGACCTGGAGGATTCCTGGGAAACGGTGGGCGTCTCGGAGAACATCATCGAGGCTTCCTGGAAAGCACTGGTGGATTCCATCGATTACAAACTGTTGAAGGACAGCGGTAAGAAAAAAGCCAAGAGAGCCGGCCGTTGAAGAACGGACCCATTGGCATCTTCGACTCGGGCCTGGGCGGTTTGACCGTCGTCAAGGCCATCCAGAAGGAACTGCCCCGGGAGAGGCTGGTCTACTTCGGGGATACGGCCCGCATTCCCTACGGCTCCAAGAGCAAAGATACCATCATCCATTACGCCATGCAGATCGTTCGGTTCCTCATCAAGCGCGAGTCGGTCAAGGGCGTGGTCGTTGCCTGTAATACCTCCTCGGCCTGGGCACTGGATGAACTTCATAAAGAATTCGATATCCCCATCCTGGGCGTCATCCGGCCAGGCGCCTCTGCGGCAGTAGAAGTGACACGCAACGGCAGGATCGGGGTCATCGGGACCGAGGGGACCATATCCTCCGGCGTTTATCCGAATACCATCCATGCGTTGATGCCCAAGGCCAAGGTTTTCACCAAAGCCTGCCCGCTTTTCGTTCCTTTGGTCGAGGAAGGGAAGCTTTCCGGCCCGGTCGCGGAGTCGGTTGCTAGGGAATACCTGAAGCCTCTACTGAAATCCGGCATCGATACGCTCCTTTTGGGTTGTACCCATTACCCCCTATTGAAGGGATGTCTATCCAAGATCGCGGGCCGTAAGGTCAGGATCGTCGACTCGGCTGAGGAGACGGCCAAGAGTCTCCATCAGAACCTGGATTCCTTCGGTATCGGGTCAGGGGCCCGGGGCGCTGGGACTTATTACGTCAGCGACCTTTCCCGAAAGTTCAAGGAGCATGCCCAACAGTTCCTGGGACGGCATATCCCAAAAGTCGAGAAAGTTTTCATCGAAAAATACTGATGGCGGTTCGATTGACAAGAACGCCGTTCATCCTACAATTGAGGAATACCGGAGGCTTCCCGTTAAACCATTAAGATTCATCCCTATATTCTGCTTTTGGGCGCTGGCTCCCTTGCCGCTTTTGGCGGCGGCGGGCCCGGACGCTACCCCGCCGACCAACTATCAAATGGTCGAGGCTCCGACCGCCTATACCCTGATGCATGGCGGTTACGACCTGGTCACCCGCATGTATGAGAATGGCGGTTTGTTCTTGATGGGCAATATCGGTTTCAAGGATATTTTCATGGTCGGTTTCTCAGCCAACGCCACCAACGTCATCGGGAGCGGGACAGTTCAGGTCCAGACCCCGGCACTGGCCCTGAAACTGAGGTTCCTCGACGAGAAATCATCGCCTATCGCCATGGCGGTCGGTTGGGACGACCGGGGATATGGGACCGAGACCAACGGAAGATTCTTCCCGGGGACCCAGCCGGGTTTTTACGTGGCGGCCAGCAAGGAATTCCCCCAAGCCGGGTTCATTCAATTGCACGGCGGGATGAACGTGGTAAGTTTCAGCGATTTTGACGCCAACAAGGACCTGGGGGCTTTTTTCGGTACTTCTTTCGCGGTGGCCCCGCCACTGGCGTTCAACCTTGAATTGAATCAATTCTTGAACAACAACTGGCAATTCAACGCCAACTTCGTCTTTAATGTCGACAATCCCTTAAGGGTCGGCATGGACTTTAGGGACATCAACAATGGAAGTCTGTTCTCGCGGATCGTTCGGGTCCAATACCTGGGTTTCTTCTGACCTAAAACCTCTTGAAAGCGATAACGTGAAAAAATCCCTCATCCTCATGATCTTTTGTTTGATTACCTCAGGTTGCGGCAGCAAGCCGGGGGTGGAATTGATCCCGGCCGCGAGCCGGGAAAAAGCCCCGGAGATCGTGGCCTACTACTTGAACGTTCCCTCGAATGGGCTTTCCATCGCCGAGTTAAAAGGAAAGGTGGTGGTGGCGGATTTTTGGGCGACCTGGTGCGGCCCTTGCCGCATGGAAATACCTTCCCTGGTGAAATTGAGCCAGCAGTACCAATCCAAGGGAGTGCAAATTTTGGGATTGTCCATCGAGGACAATGACCATCGTCCCATTGATTATTTCCACAAGTTCTGTTCGGACAATGGCGTCAATTACCCTATCGCCCTGGTCAGCATGCAAACGATTAAGGATTACGGGGCGGGTAATTACATTCCCACAACCTTTTTCATCGATAAATCCGGAAGGATCGCCCTATCGCTGGTGGGCTTCCACCCGGAAGAGGAATTGACGGGGGCTTTGGACGCCCTTTTGAAAGAATAGATGGGAAGCGCGACATTGGGACCAGTCATCTTTCAAACCGGGCAAGGGTGGGGTATAATTCCCTTAAAAGCCGTTCGGAGGCGAACATGAGCCAGACTCAAGACTCCGACGTTCGTGAATGCTTTTTAGAGCTTTACCGAGACCTCTTTTCCCATGTTTCATACCTGGAGATCGTCATCGAGAGGCTGGTCCATGGGCAGCATGTGGACCGGACCGCGTTGGAAGAGCATTTAACCCAGATGATCTCGGCCATCTCGATCAACCAGAAGAAGTTCGCTCGGCCCGTGGGCGCCAAGCGGCCGAGGAAGAACCACCCGGATTATTTCAGAAATGAGATGCTCAAGATATCCCGTATCGTCAAGGGGCAATTGGCGGTCCTGTTGAAGACCTCTTTCCTTATCGAGAACCGGGAGCCGGAAGAGGATTATCTGCAGACCCTGAGCGATGTGACGGACAATATCGCGGGCGCTTTCCAGTATGTGGTGCGTTCCAATGTCTTGATGCCGGTCATGTTGAATTAAGATCGGGTCTTTCGGCCCAAATCCACGAAGGGGAATGATATGAAAGGCTCCGCCAAAGAGAAGGGTATCGAATACGATGTTTTCCGCCAATACCTGAAGGAAAAGGACCTAAAACTAACCTCCCAAAGGGCATTGATCCTGGATACCTTTTTGGAGTTCCGGGGCCATATCTCAGCGGAGGAATTGTTCCAAAGGGCCAGGGTCAAGCAGCCCAATGTTGGTTTCGCCACGGTCTACCGGACCTTGAAACACATGAACCAGTGCGGGATCGCCCGGGAACTTGATTTCGGCGAGGGCCGGATCAAGTACGAACCTGAATATAACAAGCAGCACCACGACCACATGATCTGCACTTCTTGTGGGGTCTACATCGAGTTCCTCAATCCCCAGATCGAGGAATTGCAGGAACAGGTCAGTCGCAAACATGGTTTCAAGATCACGTCCCACCGGATGCAGCTTTACGGGCTGTGTCAGAAGTGCCAAAAAAGCGGTAAATAACCCAACCAATCGAGGAGCGTTCCATGACTGATTTTCTGGTATCCCGTGCGACCCGAGACAAGCTTCAAGAAGAGCTCAAGAGCCTTATGACGGTCAACCGGCCGTTGGTAGCCAAGGCTTTGGAAGAGGCTCGCGCCCATGGCGACTTGAAAGAGAACGCCGAATACGAGGCCGCCAAACAGGAACAAAGCCTTCTGGAAGCCCGGATCCGCGACCTGCAGGACAAACTGGCCAGGGCCCGTATTCTGGAGGACGAGAACATCACGGGAGAGCACGTTTCCATCGGCTGCCGGGTGATCGTGAAGGACCTGAAGACCAACCAGGAGGAGTTCTACCTGATCGTGGGAGAGGAAGACTCGAATTTCGCCCAGAACAAGATATCCATCCGCACCCCCATCGCGCAGGGCATGATGGGGAAGAAGGTCGGGGAGAAGGTCAAAATACCCATCCCGGTCGGCGTCCTGGATTACGAGATCCTGAAGATCGAGGTCGCCACTGATTAAGGATGCACCAAGTTTCCAAGCGGTCTTGACTTCTTAAGCTTTCCACCGCTAACATTGCCTGACAATTTAACCTCTTTATCCAGAGTGGCGGAGGGACAGGCCCTGCGAAGCCACGGCAACCAGGCCCCGAATGGGGTTGTTAGGTGCCAACTCCTGTCTCCGGGATTCAGATCATGAACCGGAGGAAGATGAGGGATGGGAAAACCAAGATCCATGGCTTCCATCTCAAGGATGGAGGCCTTTTTTTTTAGGGGAGAGTACCGAATGAGCTATGTGAAAGCGTTGAAATGCCGGGAGTGCGGCCAAGAGTACGAAAAGACAGCCAAATATGTTTGCGAGTATTGTTTCGGCCCGCTGGAAGCTTCCTACGATTACGAAGCCATCAAGAAGGATATTTCCCGGGAGAAGATCATGTCCCGTTCCCAGGATATCTGGCGCTACCGGGAGCTTTTGCCAGTGGAAGGTACGGATTTCAACACCCTGGGAGAGGGCTTTACCCCCCTGCTAAAAGCTGACCGACTGGGAGCCGAGCTGGGGCTTTCCAATCTCTACCTGAAGAATGACTGCGCCAATCCCACCCATTCCTTCAAGGACAGGGTCGTGGCGGTCGCATCCACCCGGGCGAAGGAATTGGGTTTTGACACCCTGGCTTGCGCCTCCACAGGCAACCTGGCCAACGCCGTGGCAGCTTACGGCGCCAGGGGCGGGTTGAAGCGCTACGTATTCATTCCATCCAACCTGGAAAAGGGCAAGGTCGTCGGCGCGCTGGTCTACGCCCCCAACCTCATCGGGGTCAACGGCAATTATGACGACGTCAATCGTCTTTGCAGTGAGATCGCGGGAAAGTACAAATGGGCCTTCGTGAACATCAACATGAGGCCTTATTACGCGGAAGGGTCCAAGACGCTCGGGTTCGAGACGGCCGAACAACTGGGGTGGAAAGCTCCCGATCAAGTGGTAGTACCGGTGGCCTCAGGATCCCTTCTTACCAAGATCTGGAAGGGAACCCAGGAATTCATCAAGGTTGGGCTCATTCCGGAAAAGAAAATGAGGGTTTTCGCGGCCCAAGCCTCGGGCTGTTCGCCGGTTACGACCGCCTTCAAGAACAAGACCGACACTTTCCGGCCGGTCAAACCCAATACCATCGCCAAATCACTGGCGATCGGCAATCCGGCGGACGGTTATTACGCGCTCAAGACCATCGAGGAGACCAATGGCGGGGCCGAGATGGCCAACGATGACGAGATCGTGGAAGGCATCAAGCTCCTGGCCAGGACCGAGGGTATTTTCGCCGAGACCGCCGGGGGCGTGACCATCGCCTGCCTGAAAAAGCTGGCCGAATCCAAGGCACTGGACCCCAAGGCGCTGACGGTAGCTTATATCACCGGGACCGGCTTGAAGACCCAGGAAGCGGTCGCTGACCGTTTGGGCGAGGTCAAGATCATCCAACCCAACCTGGAATCCTTCGAGGACGCGTACCACATCAAGGCCTGACATCTTGGGGTCGGGGCTTTCACGTTTGTTCCCGGGCTTTGTGAGGTTTTGGCTTCCCATCCCCGATGTTTCTTATTTGTTTCCCCTAAATCATTTTGAAATCCTAACCTGGACGAGCCGGACCAAGAATGGAAACCTTCTCGGGTTTGACGGGTGAAACCAGGGTAATAGTGCCTGGTCCCTTAGGTTGGGAAATTTTCATCATTTTGCGTAAAATTTCACGACTAAGGGACTTATAATCTACCGGCTGAAGACGGGCCTGCTGAGAGGCCCGCGATCCCCGGGGGTTTTTATGAAACGATTCCTACTTTTATCGCTCTTGATCCTGGCGCCGGCCCTTTCCTTGGCCACGACCGCCGAGGAGTATTTTGAGGCTGGCATGACCACCTTCAAACAAGAAGATTACGATAAGGCCATCCAGTATTTCCGGGCCGCCCTGAAGGACAAACCCAATTATTGGCAGGCCTATCAATTCCTGGGCGAATCCTATTACCAATCCGGCAATCGGACAGAAGCCTTGGTGGCCATGCAGATCAGCCTGAAACTCCAGCCGAATAATCCTGAACTGCGCAAGTTCGTCGAAAGGGTCAAGGACTCCAGCCCCTGGGTGGCTTCCGGTCCTCTGGATATCCGGGAGAAATTATCGGTCCTATCCTTTATGTTGTCCCTCATCACCCTGGGTTGGACCCTCTATTGGGCCTATTGGTTGAGGCCCCGGAGCATCGTGAGTTTCCTGATGAACCTGTCCGATAAGAGCGCGGGTGGTTTGGTCTCCAGTGTTTCCACCGATTTCACCATCTTCAATTCCGGGAACAAGCCCATCCAAGTGGCGGGGTACCGGTTGAAATACGCTGAAAAGGTCAAGTGGGAGGAATGGAATTATTTCGAGCCGCCCTATCTATTGAACGCTCCCGACAGCAAAAAGGTACTCAGCCTTTCCTTTACCAATCCCCGTCCCAAGATCGAAGGTATTGAATTCGGCGACGGAAAACTGGGAAAATGGAATCTCTCCAAGCGGCACCTTGTCGTATTGAACGAGGCTATGGATATGGTGGGTAAACCTAAAAAGGAACTTCCGGACGCCATCCTAGGTTAAGCCCTTTTTCCAAGTTGACTGTAACTGGTTCCGTCAGGCATCCAGTCCATAAACCCTTGGAACTATTCCTCTTTATCCCTGTTCCCTTGTTATTCCCGTACCGACTATTCCCTTAGCTGTTTCCTAGAATCCCTGCTTTGGGTATTGCAATTCATTCTCAATACGGCGTAAGGTAATTCCATTGGATAGTTTCCGGTAGACCGGATCAAAGGGGGAGAGTTCGATGGCAAACGGCATGAAGATCACCAAAGACAGCACGATGCAGGAGGTATTGGACGCTTATCCAAGCGCCCAGAGAGCCCTGTTCCGAAAATACCATATCGGCGGATGCCACAGCTGTGGTTATGAACCCAGCGATATCCTTGAGCAAGTAGCTTTGAAACACAATATCACCGACATGAACGAGGTCCTTAATTTCATTGAAGAGGCAGAGCGGATCGACCAAAAGATCAAGGTGAGCCCCGAGGAAGTCGCCGAAGCGGTGAATAACGGGCAACCCATCCGGATCATCGATGTGAGGTTCAAGGAAGAGTGGGATACGGCCCACATCCCGAACTCCACCCTCATTACCGAAGAACTCTCGCGGGAAATGATGCGCTGGCCCAAAGACACGCCCATGGTTTTTGTCTGCCACCAAGGTCTTCGAAGTATGGACGCGGCGTCCTATTTCGCGGGGCATGGGTTCACCAACGCCAGGTCCATGACCGGGGGGATCGACGCCTGGTCCCAGAAGGTGGACAGCTCGATACCTCGTTATGAGGTGGCCCCTGGTATTGTCAATGGCAAGGCGGTCATTCGTCCCTTGCGCTCGGTCGTATCCCAAGCCCAGGGCTGTATCTCCGAATAAACGGAAACAAGAAAACACAAGTTGTTCAAGGCGGGACAATTCAATGTCCCGCCTTATTTTTTCAAGAAGTGCTTGAACCTAGGCCGATCCCCGCACTGAGCATTTTTCCCCAATAAGTCCGCTTTTTAAACCGCACCCCCCAACGACACTTTTCCTCATAACCATCGTCCAATTACCGTGTTTTGCCCATAAGTTGGAAGGGACTATACTTGGGTCATACGTCCACCGGGAGGACAGTCATCGAAGAAAAAGAACTGATCAACCGAATCCTTGGAGGCGATAAGGACCTCTACGGTGAATTGGTGGACCGTCATAAGACAGGACTGTTCCAGCTTTGCCTGGCCGTCTTGAGGGATCCCCATGAGGCGGAGGACGCCGCCCAGGTTGTTTTCATCAAGGCCTATAGATCCTTAGGAACCTTTCGGGGCGGGTCGACCTTCCGGACCTGGATCACCCGCATCGGACTGAACCAATGCAAGGACATCCTCCGGCAAAAAAGTCGAAGGAAATTCCTATCGCTGGATTTTCTGTTGGAAGGGGACCATACGGTCCCCGCGGTCTTGGTGAGTAATCCTGGGATGGACCTTCCAGAAGGTCCGGCCGTGACCCCGGAGATGTTCAAGACGCTTAGCGAAGGGGAACGGAAAATCCTGAGGTTGGTGCAGGAGAGGGAAGACTTAAGCTACGAGGAAATGGGCAAGGAATTGGGGTTATCCCTGGACGGGGTCAAGGGCCGGTTGAAAAGGGCGAGAGCCAAGATACAACTTTTGCTCAAAGAAGGTTTGTCGAAGGGCGGTTGATGAAAAGCCGGTGAATACCGGGGAATACAGAGGAGTCGCTATGAGACACGAAGAACTACTGGGAAAAGCGGGTGAATATCTAAGGGCGGAACTTTCTCCCCCGGAGATGTCCGAGATCGCTCGGCATCTAAAAACCTGCGCCTATTGCAGATCTTTGGTGGACGGTTGGGCTCATGCGCCAGCTCCGCCCGGATTTACGGAGGGCATCATGACCGGGTTGGCGGAACAACCTCGACGTGCTTTTTGGGCCTGGCGGGAAATGGCCGCGACCCTAGGAACGGTCGCCGCGGCCATCCTGATATTAGTAGCTTTTTGGCATCCGGAAAGGGATTGGGTGAAGGCGGATAAATCCTTCGCGTCATTCGAACATTCGGCGAGTTTGTTAGCCCAAACCGGGAGGCATCCCTATGAATAAGAACTTTTTTCTTATTTTGATCGGCATTTTGTTGGGGGTGGCGGCCGGCGCCTGGACGATGCGGATCTACTTTGACCGGACCCTGGTGGCTTGGAATCCCGCGGATCGGTTCCTTTTCCAACTGACCGAGGATCTTCAGCTGACGGCCGATCAGCGGGCCAAAGTATCGGATGTTCTCGCCCGTCAAAAAGACCGAATGGAGGATTTGCGCAAGCAATGGAGTTTCGAGGTCGTGACCTTGGACCGTCAGGGCGAGGATGAGATCGCCGGACTCTTGACCGCGGCCCAAACCGACAAATTCATGAGAGCGCATGACCAGATCCATGGAAGGATGGATCGTTTCCTTTGGACTACCAGCGCTGGCCCCACCGCCATCGCCATTGCCCCGTCAGGTAAATAAGCAATCGACGACTTGGGACGACACTTTACCGTTATTAAGTCGTCCAATGACCGTCAGTCAGCAAAGCCGTCATTCTTTTTACGGAGGTTCGTTATGAAAAAAACAATCACCCTGGGGGTCCTGTTTTGGTCCCTGGCAGTCTTGTCTAGCGCGGCGGTATTGCAGGATTGGTCCAGCCTGGATCAGGATAAGAATTGCGGGGTCTTTACCGATAAGGATGGGTCCGCTATCCAGTTCGCCCAAACGATCGGCCCTCAGGCCGGCGAAAAGGCGGTGAAGCTAACCAATAACATCAAAGGTTGGGCTGGTATCTGGGCCGCGGTCGAAAGCGACATTTCAAAGACCGGTGCCATCCAATTCAAGGCAAAGTCGTCCGAACCCATGTTGTTGCAAGTGGGTTTGAATGACGAGAGCAAGACCCAATATATCGCCATGGTGCGGATCCTTTCGGTCGATTGGACCGAATTCACCGTTCCTCTATCCCTTTTCAAGCCAACGCCCTGGCCAATGGCTGACGCTCCCAAGGACGCTAAGTTGAACTTGGCCAAGATCGTGGGGATTGTCCTTCAACCACAACTCCATGGGGCATCCACAGTCGAAGTCGGTCCCATATCAACGGTCAAGGGTAAGGTCACGGCAAAAACTGGCATGCCGGTAGCGGACCCCAAACGCATCCTTGTCCAGGATTTCACCCTTTTGGAGAAGAACGCCTATGGACCCTTCGCGGATGAGACGACAGGCTCCAGCATCGAGATGTCCTTGGAAACCGACCAAGAGGGTCAAGGGAACAAGCTGGGAGTATTCCGTTATGACCTGAAAACCGACGGGTTCTGCGGATACTGGATCAGGGCGGGCCAAGAATGGGGTGGCCAGGATTGGAGAGGAGCCAAGACTCTCACGGTGGAAGTCTACAGTGAAGCTCCGGTGGAACTTAAGTTCGGATTCAACGACGCCAACCAAAGCGCCTATTCCTGTGACTTGCCCTGCACCAAAGGAGGGGTTTGGGAAAAAGTGTCGGTCCCTTTTAGCGCCTTGAAACTGAACAAGTACTATCAACCGCCGGAAGCCAAAAAGGGAGCCGCTTTGGACCTGTCCCATATCGAGACCTTCAACTTGGGACCCGAAACCCACGGGAAGAACGTATTCAAGGTAAGGGAAGTGGTTATCGAAAAATAGGCTTTCTCGCCGGACCAAACCCCGAGCCTTTATCGACTCGGGGTTTTTCTTTGAGTGGATGCCAAAATATGCGTTTCTAGACAACGTTTTTATCATTAAAATATAAACTATGAATCATCATTATCGCCGGACCTTCCTATCCCTACTTTCGCTGTCCCTCTGTTTTTCTGGATGCGCCTCCATCTCATCCCTTAGGGTGCCTGTCAGGCCTTCTCCCATGCATACCCTGAACTCGCCTCCCCCAGCCCGTTTGAGGATCCCTGTGATCATCTCGCTCCCCCAGTTGGGCGAGGTGGAGAAACATATCGCCGATTTCGTCAAGCAGGATTGGGGTAAAGAGATCGGGCAATCCATGACCAAGAGTATGGGTACTACCGTCTGGTGGGATCCGTTGGATTGGAAGATCAAGGATAGCCATTTGACCGCCCGGTTCCATATCCATGCCCAGGGAGACAAGTCTTCAACAGGGACTGCGGACAAAACACCCAAGGATCAAGAATCCCTGGTCCAAAAGGCGGAAAAGGACATCAAGGTCGAGGTGGATTCGGTCCTGAAGTGGAGCAAGGATTGGCGGCTCGAGGCGCCGGATTTCCAGGAGGGCGAAACCAATACGGTCAACGCCGAGAAAGAGACGGATAAAAAAAGAGGCGAGAAATTGCTTCGAAAGGGTACGGCTAAACTGCACGAAAGTCTTCGAAAAAGAACGGAAGACATCGAGGCCAAGGCCCGGGAGCTCTGGAATGAAATACAAGAGCCTATCCGAATGGCGGAGGATATTTGGCTCCAGATCGTCCCGGATAACATGAGCGTTAGCTCCACGAGGATCATCGCCGATTTTCCTTATCCGCGCATGGAATCGATCTTCGAGATCAGCATCCAGCCGAATGTCATCATTGGGAAGAAGCCATTCCCGTTGAAAGGAGACCTGCCTGCCATTACGGACTATAAGCCCGGCCCTCCAGGGTTCCACATTGAGACCAATCTCAAGATCAGCTTCAAGGAAGTCAACAAGCTCCTGTTGGATCCCAAGGTGGGTCTTTTGAAAAAGGCCTTGCCGGGAGGCGGGAATCACAACGCGAAGATCACCAATATCAACATCTATGGGTCTGGCGGGAAGTTGGTGGTGGAGGCGCAGGTGGAATACAATCCGGTCATCAACTTGGGAGGCAACCCGGCCCAATTAACCGTGTATTTGGTCGGTACCCCTACTTACCATCCGGAGGAAAGACTCATTGATTTCCCGGATATGGATTTCGACATCAAGACCAGTGATTTCCTAGTGCAAATGGCCGAGATGTTCGATCGGGATGGGATCAGGCAGACCCTACGGGAAAAGGCGGTCATCCCGGTGGGCGCGAACCTGGATAAACTCAAAGAGGACCTGACCAAACTACTCAACCGTCCCCTAGGACATTTCGCAAGGTTGAAGACTACGGTGGATTCCCTGACGATGGAAGAAGCTTTCGTGAGCGACTACGGCATCGAAGGGCGTGTTGCCCTGGACGGGGACGCCGCGGTGGTCGTGAACTGGTAGTTCCTCAAGCCGTCAAGGTGTCTTCGGACATTTCCTCAGATTCGTTTTCCAATTGGATACGGGCCATTTCCAACCGTCTCTTCCTCTCTTCCGTGATCTTGGGGAACTCGAGCCCCATCATGCTGATAGTCCCGCTCAAGATGTCCGCTACCAAAGTCCTGGAAGCCCATTTGTGGTTGGAAGGGATCACGTACCAGGGAGCCCATTCGGTGGACGTGGCTGCCAAGGCGTTTTCGTAGGCGCTCATATAGTCGTCCCAATAAGCCCTTTCCGGCAGGTCTGAATCAGAGAATTTCCAGTGCTTGTTCGGGTCATTTAGGCGGTTCAATAACCTCATCCTCTGTTCTTCCTTGGAAATATGCAGGTAGAACTTCAGGACGATGATGCCGTTGCGGGTCAGGTGTTTCTCGAAGTGGTTGATGTCGCTGTAGCGGTGTTTCCAGATGTTCTCACCCTTCACCCCCGGGGGCAATTTTTGATTCTCCAGAATCTCTGGGTGCACCTTGACCACCAACACATCCTCGTAGTAGGAACGGTTGAAGATGCCGATACGGCCCCTTTGGGGCAGGGCTTTCATGTAGCGCCAAAGGAAGTTATGGTCCAACTCGTCAGGGGTCGGCTTCTTGAAATTGTGAACCATGCAGGCCTGGGGGTTCAAACCCGACATGACATGGCGGATGATGCCGTCCTTTCCCGCGGCGTCCATGGCTTGCAGGATGATCAGGACCCCGTAGGTATCGGAGGCCCATAACAGGTTCTGGGCTTGAGCCAAATTCTCCAGGTTCCGATTGAGGATCTTCTTGGCGATCTTTTTCACCCGCTCCTCGCCGAACCGGTCCAACAAGTCCTTATGGGCCGCCCAACCTGGGTCCAGATCCTTTAGATAGACCGGCTTGCCGGGCTTGACGATGAATTGGTTGAGGAAACTTTTCTTGATCATGGATGGCTCCGTTCATTTAATTCGGCGACCATTATGGGGCAAGCGCGGCGAGGTAAAAGGTTGAGTTGGATTTTTAACCAGGATGTAACAGTAACAAGAAAGCGATGGGCCAGTTTGGGCCCCTTTAAAGGGAAATGGGACGATTTCCCTTGGCTCACAACCTTACACGGATGGTTTGTCGGTTAGAATGGGCAAACCGATATCGTAACAGAGGATATGAATGAGGATTTACAACATGTTTTCTTATATTCGAGATGGATGGTTCCTGTTGTTCATTTTGATCTGTTTTAGTTTTCCCTTTTTAGTTTGCGCCCAAGATATTCCCTGTTATGGATTATTTGAATGGCGGGAACCCGTCCAGGGAACCTACAAAAATCCTTTTGACCCCGATGAGGTAGACTTCAGCGCGAAATTCACTAGACCGGATGGGGTTACGGTTGTGGTGCCAGGATTTTACTTTCAAGATTTTGAATCGGTGGAAGACTCCCGGTTGAGGGAAAAAGGGGAGCCTCAATGGGTGGTTCGTTTTTCGCCGTCCCAGCCCGGGACATACTCCTTCATCACCGAACTTAAAACAAAGGAGGGCATCAAGGCATCCCAGCCAAAAGAGTTCAAGGCTATCGCCAGCGATAAACCGGGTTTTATCCGCGATGACTTGGTCAATCGCTTGTTTTTCCGGACCGATTCAGGGAAACCATATTTTCCTATCGGGGTGAGTCTTGCCTGGACCAGTCGGGAAAACCTACTAGGGGACTATAAAACTTACCTGGATAAACTGGCGGCCAACGGATGCAATTTCACCCGAGTTTGGACCTGCGAATGGAACCTTCCCCTGGAATGGACCGACAATCCATCCGCGCAAGGAATAGCGTTAGGATTGGGTCGGTACAGTCAGGACAATTCTTGGCGGCTGGATCGATTGTTAGAGATGGCCGAAAAAAGGGATATTCGGGTGCTCCTGACCCTGGGAACCTACGGTGAATTAATGACCCAAAAAGGGCCATGGGGGGAGCAGTCCTGGGACAGGAACCCCTATAATTTCGCTAACGGCGGTCCTTGCCATAGTCCCGATGATTTTTTCAGTAATGACCAAGCCCGACGTCTTTACCAACAGAGATTGCGATATGTCGCGGCCCGCTGGGGGTATTGTACCCATCTCTTCGCTCTGGAACTTTGGAATGAGGTCAAGGCGCCACCTGATTGGGTCAAGATCATGGGAGATTATTTGGGGAAAGTGGACCCTAACAAACATCTAGTGGCCAATAGCGTGGCTTTTCCCTGGGACCGGCCCTATGACGAGGGAAACCTTTGGAAATTACCTGAAATGGCCTATTCACAAAGTCATTATTACGGGGCCGGAAGCGGTGAAGGGGACATGGCCGAGTACGTCTATCACCAGTCCGCCCTTATGGCGGTCAAGTACTCCAAACCCTTTTTCTTCGAGGAACTGGGGCTTGATGCCTCGAAGGATGACGCGAAGATCGACTCCCAAGGGCAAGGAACTCATTTGCACAACGCCATCTGGGCTTCCCTGGTGGGACTTTCGGCCGGGGCCCCTTTAAGCCATTGGAAGGAATATATCGACACCAAGAACCTTTATGGGATATTCGCGTCGGCGCGGCCTTTCGCGGACGCGGTGGACCGGGGCATCCGACCCTGGGAGACTTTGGAACAGGACGTCCCGTTGGATGATGGCGCTAGTGAGGACTTGGTCCTCCGTGGAACTGGTCAATGGGGGGATGGGGGAGGGGAACTCATTTCCGTTTCTAACACCGGGGATATCGCAGGGACCCTGAACCGATACCTCCGTACCACTGCCAGGGATGGGTACGCTCCCGTCCTCAAGGTAGACCTGCCGGAAGGGTGTCAAATGGGATTGGGGGTGGACCAGGTCTCGGTCGGAGCGGATGTTACCGTCTCCGTTGATGGAAAGGAAGTTTGGCACCATATTTTCGACGCCAGCCCCCCGCCGGGAGGGGATGGGGAGTACCGTCATACGGCATTCAATCAGCAATACAATATTTATGTGGGGGATTACCAGAAGGACTACTTCTTCGCTCTTCCAGCCGGGAAACATGAGATCAAGATCGACAACAATGGGAGCGATTGGGTGAGCCTGACAGGTATTACCCTGACCCATTATTTAAGGGGTTCCCGTATCAAGTTGTACGGCATTCGTTCCAAAGACGAGGTGGTGGCCTGGATCCAGGATAAAAAAGATGTTTGGAGCAGGGTTTATCGCATGGAAGCCCAGCCCCCAGTCGAACGAAAAGGCGTTGTTTTCAACCTGTCGGGGCTTGATCTTGGATACTATCAGGCGCAATGGTGGGATACCTATAGTGGAAAGGTAATTTTAGAACAGGTTCTAAAGGTGGAAGAGGGGCCTTTCTTTTTGACGGTTCCGGCGTTCAAGAGGGATATTGCTGTCATCCTTCGGCGGCAACCTGGGGTTTAACTCAAAATAAATAGCCTCGCTCATGGTTCCCCATAAGCTATCCAGTTGTTATTATACAAGTGCTTATAAGGCTTTTTGTAATGGTTGAAGTCGAATACCTTTTTAAAAGATGGATAACAATATATGAAATTTTCGTGTTCCTCTCACTCATCGCGCGTCAGAGTTTTGTCCCTCGGTGTCTTTGTAGTGTTGCTCCATTTTTCCATCACAGGGACGGCCATTGCCGCAGGTAACGATTCCCTGAAGAAATCCCTGGTCAAGATCTTCACGACCATGCAGAACCCCAACTATTACGAACCCTGGAGGATCGATTCCCAGATCTCGGTCAGCGGAAGCGGCTGTATTCTTCCTGGCCACCGAATCCTCACCAACGCCCATGTGGTTTCCAACCAGATATTCATCCAAGTCCTCAAGGAAGGGGACACCAAAAAGTACACCGCCAAAAGGGAGTTCGTGGCGCATGATTGCGACCTGGCGGTCCTTTCAGTGGATGATCCAGCCTTCTTCAAAGGCACCAAACCAGTCACCTTCGGGGGCTTGCCTTATCTGAAGGACAGCGTCCAGGTTTACGGTTATCCTGTCGGCGGGGAAGACCTGTCCATCACGGAAGGCGTGGTTTCCCGCATTGAGATCGTCCCTTACGCCCATTCCATGAGGAACCTCCTGGCGGTCCAGACCGACGCTGCCATTAACCCGGGTAATAGCGGGGGCCCGGTCTTCATGAAAAAGAAAATGGTCGGTGTGGCCTTCCAGGGATACAACGCGATCGTGGCCCAAAACACCGGTTTCCTGATCCCTGTTCCGATCATCAAGCGATTCTTGAAGGAGATCAAGGCTGGCGCCTATCACAGTGTTCCTTCCTTGGGACTATTCTGGGAAGACCTGGAGAACGACGACCTGAGGGCCTACCTAGGTATGAAGCAGGATCAAACGGGGATATTGGTGCCAAAGATCTTGTGGCAATCCTCCGCTTGGAATGTCCTACAACCCAACGATGTACTCCTCTCCATCGACGGTTTCCCCGTCGGGAATGATGGGACGATCCCGTTCCGAAAGGGTGAAAGGGTTCATTTCCGTTATCCACTTTGTTTGCATGGGTTGGGGGACTCCATCCCGCTCAAGATCCTTCGTCAAGGCCAGGTCCAGACCCTGAAGATCACCTTGAAAGAGGATGTCCGCCTCGTTCCTGACATCGAATACGACGTGGCCCCTACCTATTTCATATTCGATGGGTTGGTCTTCACCCCCTTGACCATGAATTACCTGCGCACGGTGAAAGATCCCGCCCCCGATTTCCTGGTCCTGTTGAACCAGACCCCGACCGAGGACCGCAAACAGGTGGTGCTGCTTAGCCATATCCTCAACCACGAGATCAACAAGGGTTACGGTCACGACTACACCAATGTGGTGGTCCGCAAGGTCAACGGGATCCCTATCACCGAGATGAAGGACCTCCTAGCCGCCTTCGAGAAACCGGTCGGGGGACGGCACATCGTGGAAGTGGAAAGCCCCGAGAACGTGATCGACCATATCATCCTGGACGCCAACAAATCCAAACAGGCTTCGGATGAAATTTTGAAGTTGAATGAGATCCCTGAAGATAGGTCCGCTGACCTGAAGGGAGCAAGCCATTGAAGAACCTTTCCCTCAAACAAAAGTTCCTACTGGGGTTAGGCCTGATTTTTTTGGCCTACCTGATCCTGATGTTGTCCATCCCTTCCTGGCGATGGGGCCACACTAAGGACCTGAAAAAGTCCGTGGTCAAGGTATTCACCACCACCCAGAACGTCGATTTCTTCGAGCCCTGGAAGGCGGGGTCCCAGTCCTCCGTGGAGGGGTGCGGATGCGTACTCCCGGGCAAAAAGATCCTCACGCTGGCCCATAACGTGAACAAAGGTAATTTCATCGAATTGGAGAAATTTGGCGAGACCAAACGTTACGTGGCAAAGGTGGAGCAATCGGGATTCGACATGGACTTGGCCATCCTGAGTGTGTCGGACCAGGATTTCTTCAAGGATACCGAACCGGTCGATTTCGGGGATGTTCCAACCAAAGGGGACAAGGTGATCGTCCACGGCGGGGAAGAGCTGGCTGTGAAGGAGGATACCGTTTCCGGCCTGGATGTGGTCTGGGTCTGGGACGCTGCCCGTTATATGCCGGTCCTGATGACCGATTCCTCCATCGACGCCAAGAACAATGGCTGTCCAGTCTTCAGCCGGGGGAAACTGGTCGGGATGCCCTTAAGCGTTTCGGGTTCGGACAAGAAGGGCTATATCCTTCCCATCAACCTCATTCGGACCTTCTTCAAGGACATTCAGGACGGGAAGCCTTACGTCGGTTTCCCTGATATGGGTGTATTCACCCAAGACCTAGTCAATCCTACTTTAAGGGATTTTTACAAGATCCCGGCCGATCAGACGGGAGTGATCGTATCCAAGGTCCTTTACGGCAGTTCGGCCGATGGCCTGCTCAAAGAAGGGGATGTGTTGCAATCCTTCGATGGTTACGCCGTCGATAACGAGGGATATGTCACCCAGCAGAAATCCGAAAGGGTGAACTGGTATTACCTGTTCCCGCTCCACGCGGTGGGGGATGTGGTTTCTTTGGACATTTTAAGGGACGGCCAAAAAATGAAGGTCAAGGTGCCTTTGAAGCCCCTTTCCTGCCTGGTCCCTTATCGCGAGGATAACCGCCATCCGACCTATTACATGGTCGCGGGATTCGTATTCACCCCGCTGACCGGCAATTATTTCCAGACAGTGGAGTGGAAATATTTCAAACCGGAATTGAGGGACCTATACGTCCACGGTCTCCCCTCGCCGGAAACCAAACAGGTTGTATTGCTCACTCACGTGCTTCCCCATGAGATCAATAAAGGCTATGAGCGGTTGAACAATGTGATCGTGAAAAAGGTCAATGGAAAGACCATCCATGAAATGAAGGATCTGATCGACGCCTTCGATCACCCCATGGGGAATATGGATGTGATCGACGTGGACGACCTGGCATACTTTGGATCGACCGTCGTTATCGACGCTCAAAAAGCCAAACAAGCCACCGACGAGATCATGGCCAATTTCAAGATACTTTCCGACAGGTCCCAGGACCTCAAGTAAGCTTGGAAGGGTCGTCGAAAAGGGCCTCGGGTCTTCAATCCAAGTTGACAAGCTTTTGCATCATCTCACCGTAGCGCGCGCCCTGAACCTTGAAGTTCGATAGGATACGCTCGATGCCCGCGAGGTCTTCGGGCGAAAGGGACAGAGTCGCCGCTTGGGCGTTCTCCTCCAGATGATGGACCCGGGTGGTGCCGGGGATGGGCGCCACGTCGTCACCTTGGCGAAGAAGCCAGGCCAGGGCGATCTGGGAAGGGGTGGCCTTTTTGGACTGGGCCAGCCGGGTGACTTCTTCCACCAGTCTCATGTTCTGCTCGAAATTCCCAGGTTGAAACCTGGGGAGATTTCGCCGCATATCACCCTCGGGGATATCCTCAAAACGCTTGATCTGTCCGGTCAAGAAGCCCCGGCCCACCGGGCTGAAGGGCACTAAGCCGATCCCCAGTTCCCGCAGGACCGGAAGGATCCTTTCCTCCAAACTGGTTTCCCAGAGTGAATACTCGCTTTGCAGGGCGCTGATGGGATGGACGGAATGTGCTTTCCGCAATGTCTGGGGACCCACTTCGCTGAGCCCCAGGTATTTGACCTTGCCGTCCTTGACCAATTGGGCCATGCCTCCCACCGTTTCCTCGATGGGGGTTTTTGGGTCTTTTCGGTGGAGATAAAGGAGATCGATGTGGTCGGTCTGCAGGCGTTTGAGGGATCCCTCCACGGCCCTACGGGCGTTGGCGGGGGAACCATCCAAAGTATCGACCCCTACTTTCCCGTCCTTCCATGCGAATTTGGTGGCCAGGACGACTTTCGCCCTATTGCCTTTCAGGGCTTTGCCCAACAACTCCTCGTTCAATAAAGGTCCATAGGATTCGGCTGTGTCCCAAAAATCAATGCCAAGTTCCAGGGAACGGCTCAAGACCCGCAAGGATTCGGCTTCTTCCGCTTTTCCATAGGCAAAGCTCATTCCCATACAACCCAACCCTAATTCTGAAACTTCCAACCCTTGTTTGCCTAATTTTCTTTTTTTCATGGTGTTTTCCCTCAAGCGATATGGATGAAGCTTATTTTAAATGACCAAGGTTGGCAACAAAACCGATCGAAATACCTCAGTGATGGTCATCCTAATACTTTGAAACGATTTCGGAGTTCTGAAAACCGAGGTAAATTCCATGCAAAAATAATCCCTATTCCTGATAAAGCCAATGTTTCCAATGGTTTAATTTGGCCGATTTTAAGGAAATTCCTAATGTTTAAGCATATAATGACCCCACTAAAAAAATTGGTTAGAGAGTTGTCTTCATGCCTGAACCATCATTTCTCACGCCTGAGAGATTTCCTACCTCGACCATCGTGAAAGGACCTTTTTGTGTCAACCAGTTCTCCCCGTTGTTTGTTCGTTTATCCACGTTTCACGTCTCAATCCTTCTGGAATTATAGGGCTACCTGCGAACTCGTAGGAGCCAAGTACCCCGCCGCTCCATTGGGCCTGATCACTGTAGCCGCCATGCTTCCCCCAGAGTGGGAAGTCCGTCTGACAGACCTGAATGCCCAAGAACTCGACAATAAGGATGTTGAATGGGCCGATATGATCTTTATGGGGGGAATGATCTCCCAACAACCAGACCACCTGAAATGGATCGATCGTTTTAAAGCCCTCGGCAAGAAGGTCGTTGTCGGCGGTCCGGATGCCACTTCCAGCCCCCATCTCTATGACAAGGCCGACCATTTGATCCTGGGTGAGGCCGAGGTCACTATGCCAGAATTCTTGGCGGATTTTCTCAAAGGCGAGGCCAAGCACAGCTATCTAGCGGCTGACCGCAAAGCCGATATGGCCACCAGCCCCCGTCCCCGTTTTGACCTGCTGAAGTTCGACAATTACCTCCACGTTGGCATCCAATGGAACCGCGGCTGTCCTTTCATGTGCGAGTTCTGCGACATCATTGAGCTCTTCGGCCGGGTTCCCCGAGGAAAGAGCTTCGCCCAGGTCAAGGCCGAGCTGGATTTCCTTTATGAATTAGGCTACAGAGGCCATGTGGACATCGTGGACGACAATTTCATTGGTAATAAAAAGGCCGTCAAACTGCTATTGCCCGATATCATCCAATGGTGCAAGGATCACAAGTGGCCTTTCGAGTTTTCCACCGAGGCCTCGATGAACCTGGCCGATGACGAGGACTTGATGAAGCTAATGCAGGAAGCCGGGTTCACCTGGCTTTTCGTCGGCATCGAAACCCCCGACGAAGACACCCTGAAAATGACCCAGAAACGCCAGAACACACACCGCTCCATCGCCGACAGTATCCGCAAGATCATGAGCTATGGAATGATCGTGAATGCCGGGTATATCGTAGGATTCGACGGGGAAAAGGCCAATGTGGCCCAGGCAATCCTGGACAATATCGAGGCTACCGCCGTTCCCGTGAACATGGTGGGCCTTTTATTCGCCCTTCCCAATACCCAACTGACCCGCCGCCTTCAAAAAGAACAGCGTTTGGACAATTCCTTTGAGATCCCGCCGGATGACACGGCCTGCCAATGCGTGGCGGGGCTGAACTTCGTCACCCTCCGGCCCAGGGTCGAGATCCTTCAGGACTTCTACCGCGTCGTCAAGGAAACCCTCACCCCCGAGAAGTATTTCGGCCGGGTCCTGAGGATGGCCCTGATGATGGATTGCAAAAAGAAGCACCTGAACATCCCCTTGCGCCATAAACTCCGGGACTTGAAAGCTTTCGCCAAGCTATGCGTCAAGCTCGGCATCCCGAAGGCCACCCGCCCTTATTTCTGGAAGGTCCTATGGACCTGCCTGATCAAGAATCCGCTGGTCATTCGCGACGCCGTCTCGGTCATGGCCCTCTATCTCCATTTCGGGGGTTTCCGGAGCTTCGTCCTGAACCGATTGGATACCGAACTGACCATCCTGGAAAAGGACGGGGATCCTCGGGTCAAAGCCAAGGCTAAGGATCCGGTCGGCATTTTCATGCCCAACCTCACGCCCATCCCGACCCGGTAATATTTCAGGGGTTTTTCCTCTGGAAATATCCGGGCCTTTTCAGTCATAATTCAGCGGGTCATCCCCATTTCAGGAGGAATTTCATGGCCGTTAAAGTATTGATACCCACCCCTTTACGAAACCTGACCAATAACCAGGCGGAAGTCTCCGCCGAGGGCGCCACCGTCAAGGACCTGATCGAGGACTTGGGCAAGAACCACAAGGGTTTAAAGGACCGTCTCTGCGACGAGAACGGCAAGATCCGCCGGTTCGTCAATATTTACCTGAACGAGGAAGATATCCGTTTCCTGCAGGGGGACGCGACCGTCGTCAAGGCGGGAGACCAGGTTTCCATCGTGCCGGCCATCGCCGGCGGTCTTTCCTGACCCTTTAGGAGCCTCTCATGACCGACCTTAAAAAACTCATCGAGCTGGATTTTCCGGCCAACCTCGTGACTCAGCCCGTCCTTTCCAAGATGATCAAAAAATATGACATCGTTGTGAACCTTCGCAGGGCTTCCATTGGGAAGGATTTCGGTTATATCCAAATGGAGATCGATGGCGATGAAAAGGAAGTCAAGCGGGCGCTTAATGACCTGACGGCCCAAGGGGTCGAGGTCAATCCAATCGAAAAAGACATCGTCGAATAAAGATGGAAGGCCCAGGCCCCGACCAACGCTATAGCCGGCAGGTACTATTGCCGGGTGTGGGAGAGGAAGGTCAGAAAAAGTGGGGCCAAGCCACGGTCCTCTTGGCAGGGGAAAGCACCGCCTTTGAGTCGGCGCTGACAGCCCTATCCACCAGCGGCGTAAATAAGTTCTATATCCTCAGCCAGGTCATTTTCGATCCTTCCTCTTTCGTTTCCCAAAATCCCGATCTTCAGATTCAGGCGCTGGACCCTTCCATTGAAAGGGCGCCTTCCGCCTCCCTTTATCTTGTTGTTACCGAGCACTCCTCATTCCGCCGAAAGATGAGCAGGCTCGCCCGTCGCCAAAACCAAGCGGCCCTGTACGCCTGGCCACTGGGAAGCGGTTTCGGTGTTTTCTATAGCAAGCATCAGGGAGGGAAGTGCCCCTGCCTGGAATGTTTCGAGACCCTGAACCCGAAGTCCTTCAACAATGCGGAAAAGGCGGTCCAACGTGTTCTGGGAGCCGCGGCCGCGTCCGAGGCCCTGAAGATACTCCTGGGGGAAGGTTCGCCTTTGGAGAACAAGGTTGGGGTCACTTCAATGAAGTCCGGATTTTCCTTCCGCCATAATGTCTCACCTTCTTATAAGTGTCCCGTTCATCTGATGGATGAAGGGGCCGTCATCACGCCATGAGATTCAACCGTTATCCGCTGGTTCCCGATATCATCCAATTGATCGGCAATACCCCTATGCTTCGTCTACACAGCATCCCAGAAAAGGACCACGCCCAGATCCTTTGTAAACTGGAACTCTTCAACCCAGGGGGCAGTCTGAAGGACCGGATCGCCCTGGCCATGATCCAGGACGCGGAGCAAAAGGGCCTGTTGAAGAAGGGGGGCACGGTAGTGGAGCCCACCAGCGGCAATACGGGGATCGGCCTAGCCTTGGTTTGCGCCCATCGGGGTTACAGGCTGATCCTGGTCATGCCGGAAGATATGAGCCAGGAACGAAGGGTTTTACTGAAGGCCTATGGGGCCGAATTGATCCTGACCCCGGCCAAAGGGTTGATGACCGAGGCCATCCAGAGGGCCCAGGAGATCAAAAAGGCGAATCCGGAGTATTTCATGCCCGAGCAATTCTCCAACCGGGCCAATCCCGAGGCCCACAAGAAAACCACCGCGCCCGAGATCGAAAAGGACACGGAAGGCAAACTGGACGCCTTCGTGGCAGGAATCGGAACAGGCGGGACCATCACGGGAGTGGGCGAGTATTTCAAGGCGAAAGATCACAAGGTCCTGATCGTGGGGGTCGAACCTTCAGCTTCGGCGGTCCTTTCGGGTAACCCGCCGGGCCAGCATCGTATCCAGGGCATTGGCGCAGGTTTTGTTCCTCCTGTCCTGAACCGCCAGGTGATGGATGAGATCGTGAAGGTTTCTGATCGCGAGGCCTATGAGATGACCAAAAGGCTGGCTAAAGAGGAAGGTTTATTATTGGGTATTTCCTCCGGCGCGAATGTCTCGGCGGCGCTGAGGATCTCCCGGAAATTTGGGCCAGAGGCCAGGGTCGTCACCATCTGTTGCGATATGGGAGAACGATACTTCAGTATGGAAGAGGAGTTCGAGGGGGACGGTCCTTCCGACAGTTTGTGATCCACTCCTCATCCTCACAATCGATGTTCATCCGAAAAATTCTTTCGAATAATAAATAACAGACTGTCCTTTTTCTCGAAAAACAAAACCCATAAAAAAATCGCGTACTAATTTTGTCCTTCCGGCTATTTGTCCCGCCGATTGTTCCGCCTTTTATCGAAAAACCCGGCGTTTAATTTTTTGTTTTCCAGTCACGTTTTTGTAACCGCGCGCGAAAAGAAATGTGATGAAGGTCATAAGGATATTCAACTCAAAGACTGAGAATACCACCCGCGGTAGCCATACCGGCGTTCGTTCGCCGGGGAAGTTCTTTCCAGGTCGGGCCAGCCCCGACCTTTTTAATGAATAGGAAAAAGCCGGTGAACCCGGCGCATGGTACAAGGAGCCAGACATGAGCGATTCAATGATCACGACGGTAGACGGCAATGAGGCGGTAGCGCACGTCGCCTTTAGGATGAACGAGGTGGTCTCCATCTATCCCATCACCCCCTCTTCCCCCATGGCCGAATTCTGTGATGAATGGGCGGCTGCCGGCCGCACCAACCTTTGGGGTGTGGTCCCTACCGTGGTCGAGATGCAATCCGAGGGAGGGGCCGCCGGGGCCGCCCATGGCGCTCTCCAGACCGGTTCCTTCACTACCACCTTCACGGCCTCTCAGGGCCTGCTTCTCATGATCCCCAACATGTTTAAAATCGCGGGTGAATTGACCCCTTCCGTGTTCCATGTCACCGCCCGTGCCTTGGCCTATCACGCCCTCTCCATCTTCGGCGACCATAGCGACGTCATGGCTTGCCGGACGACGGGTTTCGCCATGATGTGCTCCAACTCGGTCCAGGAAGCCATGGATTTCGCCGCCATCACCCAAGCCGCTTCGGTCGAGTCCCGTATACCGTTCCTTCATTTCTTCGACGGGTTCCGGACCTCCCATGAGGTTTCCAAGGTATCCCTCATTCCTGACAGCACACTGAGATCGTTGTTGGACAATCAGAAGATCGCCGAATTCAGGAACAGGGCCATGTCTCCCGACCATCCTGTCCTGCGGGGAACCGCCCAGAACCCTGACGTTTACTTCCAGGGCCGGGAGAGGGCCAATAGTCTCTATACCGTTTTGCCGGGTATCGTTCAAAAGGCCATGGACCAGTTCGGCAAGCTGGAAGGCCGTTCCTATAAGATCTATGAATACCACGGCGCGCCGGACGCGGATAGGGTCGTTATCCTGATGGGTTCGGGAGCGGAAGCCGCTCACGAGGCGGTGGATTACGCAACTCCGAAGGGCGAAAAGGTCGGCATACTGAAAGTTCGTTTATACCGTCCTTTCAGCGCGGAGGCTTTCGTCAAGGCCTTGCCAGCGACGGTGAAGACAATAGCGGTACTGGACCGTACCAAGGAGTCTGGCAGTCTGGGCGAGCCCCTTTATCTGGATGTGGTGACGGCCTTGAACGAGGTCATCGCCACGGGCAAATCGGCCCTGAAGGCCATGCCCCGCGTCATTGGTGGGCGTTATGGCTTATCCAGCAAGGAATTCACCCCCGCCATGGTCATGGGATTATTCGACCATATGAAGGGCGCGGAATTGAAGAACCACTTCACCTTAGGTATCAACGAGGACCTGACCCACTCCAGCCTTACCTACGACGCCAACCTCTCGGTCGAGCCTCCCGAAGTCAAAAGGGCACTCTTCTACGGGTTGGGTTCGGACGGCACGGTAGGCGCCAATAAGAACACCATCAAGATCATCGGAGAGAACACCGACTTTTGGACCCAGGGTTATTTCGTTTACGACTCGAAAAAATCCGGTTCCATGACCACCTCGCACCTTCGGTTCGGTCCCAAGCCAATTCGTTCCACCTATCTGATCAATCGGGCGGATTTCGTGGCCTGCCATCAACCAGCCTTCCTGAACCGATTCGATATGTTGAAAGACCTGATCCCGGGTGGGACCTTCCTTTTGAATAGCGCCTTCAGCGCCGAGGAGGTCTGGGACCAATTGCCCCAGAAGGTCCAAGAACACCTGATCGCGAAAAAAGCTAAATTGTACGTCATCGACGCCTATGAGGTGGCCAAGAAAGCCGGCATGGGAAGCCGTATCAACACCATCATGCAGGCCTGTTATTTCGCCCTTTCGGGCGTCCTGCCCAGGGAAGAGGCCGTGGAGAAGATCAAGAAATCCATCGTGAAGACCTATCAGAAGAAGGGCGATAAGATCGTCCAGGCCAACCTGGAAGCGGTCGACACGACCCTGGCCAATCTGCACGAGGTCAAGATCGAGGGTAAAAAGGCGGGGAAGATACCTTTCAAGAAAGTGGTCCCGGACAACGCTCCGGATTTCGTCAAGAACGTCCTGGCCCGCATCATCGCCGGGGAAGGGGACCAATTGCCGGTCTCCGCTTTCCCCCTGGATGGGACATTTCCCACGGCCACCGCGCTTTTCGAGAAACGCGATATCGCCCTGGAGATCCCGGTCTGGGAAGAGGCGCTTTGTATCCAGTGCGCCAAATGCGTGGTGGTCTGTCCCCACGCGGTCATTCGCCCCAAGGTTTACGAGCCGTCACTTCTGAAGGACGCCCCTCCGGGATTCAAGACGGCCGTCGCCAAGAACCGAGACTGGAAGGGGATGAACTACACCCTTCAAGTGGCCCCGGAAGACTGCACGGGATGCGGACTTTGCGTGGAAGCCTGCCCGGTCAAGAGCAAGACCGAAACCAAGGTCAAAGCCATCAACATGAAGCCACAGCCGGCTTTGGTCGAACAGGAAGCGAAGAACTGGGAGTTCTTCCTGTCCTTGCCGGAAGCGGACCGCTCCAAGATCAACCTGGGTATGGTCAGTCAGCAGCAGCTTCAACAACCCCTATTCGAGTTCTCCGGAGCCTGCGGCGGCTGCGGCGAGACGCCCTATGTGAAGCTGGTTTCCCAATTATTCGGGGACCGCATGCTGGTGGCCAACGCCACTGGCTGTTCCTCCATCTATGGCGGCAACCTGCCGACCACCCCCTGGGCGAAGAACAAAGAGGGAAGAGGGCCGGCCTGGAACAACTCGCTTTTCGAGGATAACGCCGAGTTCGGATTGGGCTACCGGGTCTCCCTGGACTACCAGGCCAAGGCGGCTGCGATCCAGCTGAAAAAACTGGAAGCCGACCTGGGCAAGGACCTGGTGGAATCCATCCTTAATGCGGTCCAAAAGACCGACGCCGATATCCAGGCCCAAAGGGCCCGAGTGGCGGAATTGAAGGATAAATTGAAAGGCATGGCCAAACAGGAAGCCAAGGACCTGATATCCCTGGCCGACAGCCTGGTGAAAAAGAGCGTATGGATCATGGGCGGCGACGGCTGGGCCTATGACATCGGCTACGGCGGTTTGGATCATGTGCTGGCCTCTGGCCGGAACGTGAACATCCTGGTGTTGGACACGGAAGTGTACTCCAACACCGGCGGTCAAGCCTCCAAGTCGACCCCGAAGGGCGCGGTGGCGAAGTTCGCCGCAGCTGGCAAGCCCCAAGGAAAGAAGGACTTAGGCCTGATGGCCATGACCTACGGAAACGTTTACGTCGCTAGGATCGCCATGGGAGCCAACGAGGGCCAGGTCTTGAAGGCCCTGCAGGAAGCGGAAGCCCACGATGGACCTTCCATCATCATCGCCTACAGCCATTGCATCGCCCATGGGTATGACCTCATCAATGGGTTGAAACAGCAGAAGGCGGCGGTGGATTCGGGTCAGTGGGTGCTTTACCGGTATAACCCGGCCAAGCTCCAGGCCAATGAGAATCCGCTGACGGTGGATTCGGGAGCCCTGAAGATCTCCGTTAAGGATTATGAGATGCAGGAGAACCGCTTCAAGATGCTCACCCTCAGCAAGCCCGAGGAAGCCAAGAAGTACTTCGAGCAGACCCAGGCGGATGCCCAATACCGGTGGAATTACTATCAGTATCTATCGAAGTTGGATCCGAAACTTTTCCAGGCCGGTTTGGCCGCTGTGGCCCAAGCCGCGCCTGCGGCTCCGTCCGCGGAAGGCGGTTGATAGCTCAACAAGTTTGACCGAAAAGCCGGGCCACCCCCGCGGGGGTTCGGCACTTTTGGGTGTCCACCAGTCGCGGGAATGGGAAATTAATAAACCGATCAACCCTTTCAAGGAGGGGAGCATGGCTGACCTCAGCACGACCTACATGGGACTGAAACTCAAGAATCCGTTGGTGCCTTCGGCGGGACCTTTTTCTGGTTCGGTCGATAACCTCAAGCGCATGGAGGACGCGGGCGCGGGCGCGGTGGTCCTTCACTCGCTCTTTGAAGAACAGATCTTCATGGAACAATACGGGTTGAACAATGACCTGAACCGGGGCATCGATAGTTATCCGGAGGCTCTTTCCTATTTTCCGGAGCCTGAAAGCATCAAACTGACCTCGGAAAGCTATTATCAGCTCATCCAACAATCCAAGAAGGCGATGAAGATCCCCGTCATCGCCAGTTTGAATGGGACCACCCTGGGAGGGTGGACGGACTGCGCCAAACAAATGGAACAGGCCGGCGCGGACGCCCTGGAGCTGAACCTGTACAACATCCCCACGGACTTTAACACCCCGGGAGCGGTTTTCGACGAGAGGAACCTTGAGATATTCCGCACCATGAAGAAAGTGGTGCGTATCCCGGTATCGGTCAAGCTTTCTCCTTTTTCCAGCAACATCGCCAACATCTGCAAGAAATTCTCCGAGTCGGGCGCGGACGGTCTGGTGCTGTTCAATCGCTTCTACCAGCCTGACTTCGACCTGGAAAACCGGGTCGTCATGGCCAACGCCATCCTGTCGGACGCCCAGGACCTGCGCCTTCCCCTGACCTGGATCGCTATCCTGCACGGCAGGGTCAAGGCCAGTCTGGCCGCCACCGGAGGGGTACTGAACGGCCGGGACGCCTTGAAACTCATCATGGCGGGCGCCGATATCACCCAACTTTGCTCCACTCTCTTGAGGAATGGCATCCCCTATATCGGGAAGATGCTTCAGGAGATGTCCAAGTGGATGGAGGAAAATGAGTACGTCTCAGTCGCCGAGATGAAGGGTTCCATGAGCCAGAAAAATTGCGAGGATCCTTCGGCTTTCGAAAGAGCCCATTACATCAAGACCCTGGCGGGATATAAGACCACCCAGGAAGGTTACCATTAAGTTTTCAACGCGATTGGGCAGGTAATTCCAAAGCCCCTTCTTAGGAAGGGGCTTTTTTATTTCAGGACGATCGCAAGTGATTGGCCGATAGAGAACCTTAAATTGAAAATGGGGGTTTACCCTTAGGGCCCTCGTAGGCATAATCCATCCTGTTCAATCAACCTTTCGGAGGGCTTCGGATGCTTCACCTCGTTTTGGTCATCATTATCGGTACATTCTCTGGCTGGCTCGCGGGTCAGATCTGGAAAGGAAAGGGATTTGGCCTTTTCAAGGACCTGGTCATCGGTATCTTGGGCTCGTGGGTGGGAGGATTCGTGTTCGGCATCCTCGGATTCGGTTCCATGAGCGTCATCGGGGATATCATCGCCTCTGTCGTGGGCGCTTTGCTCCTGCTCTGGATCATGCGGAAGATCCTGAGCAAGTAGATCAAGCGTCGATCGGATAGAGGTTTTCAGGTATTCGGTCACTTGGAAAAATTTCGTCCCTGCTTGTTGGTCCCGCGTGTCGGCCCACCTTATATTGTGGTTTTTGCCCCACCAGAGGCCTGTCGCTTGATATATAGGAGAGTAAAGGCGCATAATGAACCTTCTTTCCGCACCCCATAGAGGGCCGGAAGGTAAGGAGCCGTACCATATGAAACAAGTCAAATACCCTGAGACCATTTTTTGCTCGGAATGTGCCAGTCATGTCAAGATGACCGACTGCCGAGTTCTGGATAAAAAATCCAAGGGCAAGATCATGGTCGAGTTCGATTATGTCTGCGTGGATTGCGGTTCCCGTGGCTCAGCCTCCAGGGAATCAGAATATCTTCAATATAGCGAGAGGGAATTCTGCCAGGCGAAGGGATTGCCTGCCTTCAAGCAAAGGACAAAGGGCGCGGGGGTCGTATTCACCGTCCATAAATAAAGGTCTAGACCCGCTGAAAAGCGGAACTTAATAGTCTTCCTAAAAGCTCGTTCCATCCAGAACGGGCTTTTTTTTGACCTAAAAACCCGTTGAACCCCAATCTGTGACCCATCTCATACCATTCCATTCTGTACTTTCGGGAGAATGACCCATCGCCGTTACCAACGGCAACGGAGTGGGCCATGAACCGGTATGGGGAAGTGTTCGCGGGTTTTTATGACAGGTATTTCGGCGACTACGCCGAGAACACCGCTCCCAGGCTTCTCTATTTTCTATCCACCTATACTTCCGCTCGCCAACATTCCAAGGTACTGGACCTGGGATGCGGAACGGGCCGTTTGGCCCAGAGAATGCTGGAAGCCGGTTATTCCCTGACCGGCATCGACCTTTCCCCTGACATGATCGAGCTTTCCCGCAAACGCTGCCGAGCCATTCCGGTAATGGAAGAGGCCCATTTTTACCAGGCTGATATCAGCCATTTTCATCTGGATGACAGGTTCGACTTCGCGGTTTCCACTTACAACGTGATGAACCATCTCATGGACGATGCCAAACTGTCGGGTTGCATGGGATCGGTCAGGGAATGCCTAGCCGAGAGGGGTTTGTTCCTTTTCGATTACAACACTCGAAAGGGTTTGGCCGAATGGGTCTCGACCGAGCATTTTAGATTGAAGGAAGGAGAGGTGGACGTGGAGGGCGGGTTCGACCCAAGGACCGGTAAGGCGGTCACCAAACTGTCCGGGGTCTTTGAGGAGCGTACTTTCCAGGAGACCATCCAGAACTTCGCCGTGCCCTTATCCCGTCTGGCGGACCTGTTGAGGGACAAGGGGTTCCAAAAGATCCGCTTTTCCAGGATCGACGACCTTCGAAAGGACCTGTCGGATCCGGAAAGCGAAAAAAGGATCGTGGTATTGGCTTCTTAATAAACCCTTGTCTTGATTTTCAGGGATTTTCCAGGATAAAGGCTTTAAAATATTCTTAGTTACTGTTGGGAACCAATCAGTAACAGGGCCAGGAACGAAAGGCGGGACATATGGGTTGGAAAAAAGGGTGGATCGAAGACCGTCGGTCGGGGAAGAACCCTACTCCCCAGTTGGTGGATTACCGCGTCCTGGCCATTCCCGACTTTACCACCCTCTCCCATGACGCCAATTACTCCAAGACCACTATCCGAAACTCATCCATCGCCAACATGATGGCGCAACTGCTCCATGTTCCGGTCGAGGATATCGTCGCTGGTCAGATCACCTTTTGCAGTCAGGAACCCTTGAAGCCCGGCATGCACATGGAATTCTTGCTCCTGCTTCCCAATTACAATACCAAACTAAAATTCCTGGTGGAAACCACCAAAGTCGATTTCCAGGCGGAAATGAAAGAGATGGTCTTCAGCGCGGGGATGGCCATCCTGGCCATCAACAAGAGCGACATGGAATTATTGACCAGGATCATCGAGAATAAAAAGAAGGTTTGAGAGGGATTATTTTTTCTTCTGCTTGGGGCGCCCGCGGACGGCTTTCAAGGATTTAGGTTCCTGGAAGAACCCCTCAATCGGATGGTTGAGGTGTTGGGCCAGGGAATAAAGGGTCTTCAGGGTGACGTTCCGTCCCGATTCCCAATATTGGACCAACTGGGTCGATACACCGGCCCTCTCAGCCAATTTGAACTGGGTCAGGCCCTTTTGGGACCGTATCTCACTGATCTTCCGCCCTACTTTTCTCAGGAACTGCTCGGTGCTGGTGTGCATGGTTTTCATGATGCGACCGCCTTCCATATTTAAAAACCAAAATAGAGTTAAGACTTCGATGGAAAAGGTGTGGTTAAATATTTTTTATAGAATGTTACAAACCTTAGGAATGATTTTACATCAATCTATTCTGAGAGGCATCCATTGAATGGGTCGGCCCTGGATTCCTGTTTTTTTCTTTAATTAAGCGGTTTCTTGACAGTGACTAAAGGTATAGTCGGCTCAACAAATTCAAGGGTTTCGTTTACACTATGACTTCTTTAAAGAAAATTGGGGTTTGCTCCTGGAAGGGGTTTCGGTGGGAGTTAAATATTTCGGGCCGTTAAAAAGGCAGCCGGTCCACCGGGTCAGCTTCACGCTGGACCTGAGACTTCTGCTCAACGCCATCATCAAGACCCTCCGGCCCCACAAGGACCGACCCAAGGGCCACAAGCGCCTGTACGCCAGTTCGCTGGCCTTCAAGACCATCCTGGCTCTCGTTCCGGCCCTGGCCATCTTCATGGCGGTCCTTTCGGGCGAGGCCTTCACCGAGAAAAGGGAAGTGTTCCTAGACCGGATCGTCGATCTCATCTACCCCATCGAGAGCGCGCAGACCGATCCTACCCTCGACCCGAAGGAATCCAAACTCCTGCAGGACCTGAACCAGAACGGCAAGCAGGAGATCCGGGCCTCGGTCAACAAGTTCGCCGGCCATGCCCGTAAGGTCGGATTCACAGGACTAGCTGTCTTCGCGGTGGTCGTCTTCCTCCTGTTCCGGGATGTGGAGGATTCTTTCAATTATCTCTGGGGCATCGGGAAGGGTAGGCGTATCGTCCACCAGGCCTTCCGCCACCTGGTGTTATTCATCACCGCGCCTATCGCGGCAGTCCTCTGGCTGACGGTGAAGGGATGGTTCCATGGATGGGCACTCAATAACGCGGTCTGGGACGGCTGGTTCTTCACCGTCGGGGTTCCTTTCTTTTTCCTGTGGGTGGGATGCACCTTGATGTACGCCCTGGTGCCCAACATGAAAGTGCAGGCCAGAGCCGCGCTATGGGCGGGATTCGTCGTGGCTTTCTTGTTGGAAGTCGCAAGACGGGGGATGAACTTCTACACCGTCCATGTACTGGAAAAATCCCACGTCTACGGGGCCCTTTGGGTTTTCCCAGTCATTCTGATCTGGTTCTACGTTTCCTGGACCATCATCCTCTTCGGGGCGGAAGTGGCTTATTACCTGCAGGACCCCACGGGTGAGGCCATGGAAGGCCGGCGCTAAGGCCCGATCTTATTCTTGGATCAAGGGTTCTTTTTCTTCTCGTCCTTCTTGCCGTTCTTTTTCCCGATATTGTTCTGTTGCTTTCCCTTTTGGCCTTTCGGTTTAACGGGGTGTAACTGAGTTCCCTTGGCGGGCGGCCGAAGGACTTTGTTCTGTTGGGCTATGTGGGCGGCGGGACGTTGCTGATGGTTTTGCGGTTGGTTCAATTTTTCTCGCCGTTGCGGCTGTTGAACCTCGGTTTTTTTATCCGCCCCGTTCATTCCGCTATTGGCCTGTTGGCGTTGTAGGTTCCTTCTCTGGTCAGCTCTTTGTCTGGCCTGTTTCAATCCCCGACCATCCCGAAGCCCTTTGTTCCGGGCGGGTTGCTTATATTGTTTTTGCTCGGGGATTTCTGACCGGTCTTTGCCGCGAGTTTTCTCGTGTTTGGATGGACCCCGGCTCGGTTCCTGAGCCACGGCTCCTCCCTTTTTTTCCTGGATCGCTCGTTTCATGGCCCGCATGCGGTCCTTAGGCTTGACCTGCCCCATGCGCTTGTTCAAATCCGCTTTATCCGCCGGGCTCATGTTTCGTGTCGAGGCCAACAGGGTTTGCCGTTCGACCGCTCTTTTCTGGACGACCGCTTTCTTCTTCAGCCACTTCCGGTAGCCAGAACGCTCGACGGGGTTGAGTTTGCGTTTGGGCATAAAATCGTTCTTGCGCGTGGAAAAAGCCAGGTGTTGGTTCTCGCCTACGGTCTGGACCTGCGAACCTTTCTTCATTTCCACCATGCCATGGAATGTGTTGGTGTGGACATCATCACCCTTCTTTTGCACCTCAAAGGCCGTGCCCCGGACTCCGCAGACCACTCCGCCTGATTCCACCTCGAAAGTGGAATGGCTTTCCTGCAGTTTCTCCACCTCCGAAAGGACCTTGCCTTGCCACAGTTTCAAACGGCTGATGAACCCGTTGGTACTATTTGCCACCAGTTGGTCGACTGTCACCCGGCTGTTGGGCCCCAAACGGAACATGGTATCGGGATTCAGGGTGAGGGTCGCTTCTGAATCGTCCTTGGTGATGACCTGGTCGCCGCCGCTGACGGTTTCTTCTTCCTCGGCTGGGACGGCTTCGGTCCCGCCCTCCTCGATGATCAGCACCGTCCCCTTCATATCGTCCACCACATATTCGGGTGGCTCGGGGGTTTCGGTTGGGGTGAAGACAGCCGTGGGAAGGGCGGCCTGGGCCTGAGGTGTGGGGGTCGGGGGAACAACTGGTTTGGGGTTGTCGCAGGAAATGGAAAAAATGAGCAGACAAGGAAGTAAGAAGATGGTTTTTTTCATGGGGTCCATTTTAAACCTGGGATGACAGAAAACAACACTTAGAACCTAATGTGTTCTTCCTTCTTTTGACGAATGGGAAGCAGCGGTGGTTACGTTAAGAGGGGGGATTAAGAACTTAACGGTTCAAAGCCCTTTTAATTGGGTTATATTGAAACCCTTATTTTCGACCTGGCTTAAAACGAGGAACTCATTGGGTAAGATAGCGGTAATCCTATTTATGGGGCTATTTCTTTGCCCCAGTCTCAACGCCCAGACCACGGACCGTTACCTGACCTCGGCTGTCATCTACCTTTCCGTCGATGACTGGGGTGATATCTGGCTCAATGGACACCACATCGTGGACCAACAGCCCTATACCGATTACCGTTCCACGGGCAAGATCATTCGAGCCCTTCCCAAAAGCCTTTGTTATTTCCAGAACGATAATATCCTGGCCATCGAAGTCAGTAAGGCGGTGGTGAAGAAACCGGCGGAGGATGAGGTGGCGATCGCCTACGTCCTCAAGTTGGGGTTCTCGGATGGGACAGAAGAGACCCTCTCCAGCAACGAACTATCAGCCCATCGCAGCTATTATATTTCAAACCGAATGGCGGGGGACCCCAGGGATTGGCAAAAGGCCGGTTTTAACGACAACTATTGGAGGGAAGCCCAGACCAGCGGAAGCTATCTCCCTCGAGTCGCCCTATTGAACGATCCAGATACCCATCAGGGCATCCAATACCTTTCGGCGAATAACGCCATGGGCAGGGCACAAAGACCAGGAGAGAGACATCTATTCAGGCGTAAATTTTCTTTGGATATCGTACCGAACCCCATCTGCCTCACGCCGACCATCAAAAAAGTGGAGCCTCCCATCTCTTTCATTATGCCGGAGGGGCCCAGGCACGTGTATGTCCCGCCGACCAAGACCCCCACCCCGCTTCCCACCTCCACCCCTTGGCCAACTCCCACGCCTTGGCCGACCTTGCCGCCGCCGGCGGCCCCAAGATATTATCCGACCAATACGCCCATCCCGCATCCCACGCCGGTTACACCCTATGTCTTCCCGAAATTACCGACCTATGGCCCAACCGCGGTTTATCGGCCGAATTTCTGGTCCCTCTCCACTGCCCCGGTTTACCAACCACCTACACCAACTTTCACTCCGCTTGTCATCAAGCCAACCAGGCGGTGGAAACCTATAAGTACTCCCACGCCCTGGGTCTTTGCGCCGACCTACTCCCCGACCGTTGTGGTCTACCCACCGGTCCAGTCCCAGCCAGTGGTTAATGAACCACCCGAACCCCTGATGCATGTCATGACACCCCTGCTTATCGAAACGCCGAACGAAAACCCGGCGAATTTGCCTCAAACCATCCTGTTCGATTCTTTCCCGGCGAATATCTACGTGGTGTTTGCCGAGGGGACAGGGGTTTATCAGGTGGAGATGTTCGATATGAAGGGGAACCACTTGAAAACACCTTACCAGAAGATGGTCGTGGCCCAAAAGGACGCCTGGGTGGATTGGGATGGAACGGACGACAGCGGGGCGCAGAAGGGAAGCGGCCCCTTTTCCGCGGTCTTTTCCAAGGATGGGATCGCCTTGAAGAAGATCATCCTCTATCAAAAACCAATCGTGCCCTGAAATATACACAACTTTGGTACCACCGATGCCCCACATATCAATAAATCTTGAAAGACTGTGGGACATCGGTGGCTAAATGGGGGAGTTCTGTGGTAGAAGTTGGCGAGGTTAATTAAATGTACCTAGCGGAAATCAAAATTCTGGTAGTGGGTGTGGGAGGGCTGGGCTGTCCGGCCGTGACCGTCCTGGCTGAGGCTGGCATCGGCACCCTGGGTCTCATGGATCCGGATGTGGTCGAGCTTTCCAACCTTCATCGTCAGATGCTTTATTCCCCAAAAGACCTGGGCAGGAAAAAGACGGAAGCGGCTTTTGACCATCTTTCCCGGCGTTTTCCCAAGACAAAATACATTCCGATCCCCGAAGCCATCGCCTCGGCTAACGCCTCGAAGACCCTTTCCTCATATGACCTGATCATCGACGGGCTGGATCGCCTGGAAAAGAAGTTCTTCCTGAATGACTGGTGCGTGAACCTTGGGAAACCTTACGTTCACGCGGGTGTGGTCAAGTTCGAAGGCCAGGTGATGGCGGTGGACCCTGGCAAGTCGGCTTGTCTTCGTTGCTTGATACCCAAAATACCTCCACCTTTCGCCATGCCCACCTGCCAGGAAGCGGGAGTATTGGGTTCCTTTTCACAGACCATCGGGTATCTCCAGGCCTATGAAGCCCTTCAATTCCTAAAAGGAGAAAGACCGGTCAAACTCTGGAAAGTGGATATGCAAAAGAGGGAATGGCGTTCCATCGTTCCGAAAAAGAATCCTTCCTGTCAGTTTTGCGGTCAGACGAAGGCTGAAGTGGAAAAGATGGCCGAACCTAGCTGCCGTATCTAATTCCTTAACTTAATGGAAAATTTAACTTTGTTGAGACTTGACATTATCGTATATATACGATAAAAGAGCGCATGGCATTCTCTAAAAAAGACCAATTCCACTCCAAAGACGGTGACCTGGCGAAGTACGCCTCGGCCCTGGGTCATCCGGCCCGTATCGCAATCCTGAAAACATTGGCCAAACGGGAATCCTGCGTGTGCGGTGAGATCGTTCAGGTCATGCCCCTGGCTCAATCCACCGTTTCCCAGCATCTCAAAGTTCTTCTGGAAGCCGGTCTTATCCAGGGAACCCTCGACGGACCCAAGTCCTGCTACTGCGTGAATCCCAAAGCCCTGGAAAAACTCTCCGGCCTGTTCCATGAACTCCTGGATGAAATGCCTAAACCGAAAAGTAAAACAGATCGGAAGAGTTGTTGCTGAAGCCCTCCATTTATTAAAACAATTATAGGGGAATCGTTTGAAAACCAAATCCCAAGGTCTATCCTCCAAAATGAACGTCTTCGAGCGGTACCTGACCCTCTGGGTGGCGCTCTGTATGGGCCTGGGCATCCTCATCGGGAAGGCCGTGCCCAAGGTCGTGACAAGCCTCCAGGGCATGGAATTCGGCACAGGCAGTCATATCAACATCCCCATCGCCATCCTCATCTGGCTGATGATCTACCCTATGATGCTGAAGATCGACTTCGCGTCCCTCAAAGGCGTGGGCAAAAGGCCCAAGGGATTGCTAGTGACCCTCTTCGTCAACTGGCTGGTCAAGCCCTTCTCTATGGCCTTTTTCGGCTGGCTTTTCTTCAAGGTACTGTTCGTGCCATGGCTGGGGTCCGAGATGGCCAATCAATACCTGGCGGGCGTCATCATCCTGGCCGCCGCGCCCTGCACGGCCATGGTCTTCGTCTGGTCCTATTTGGCGGGAGGGGACGCTGCCTATACGCTGGTGCAGGTATCGGTGAACGACCTGATCATGCTGGTGGCTTTCGCTCCCATCGTACGTTTCCTGGTGTCTGGAGCCGCTGGATTGGAAGTGCCGTTCCAGGTACTCCTCTATTCCGTCCTCATCTTCGTGGTCATCCCCCTGGCCATGGGCGCCCTGAGCCGTTGGGCTCTCATCCGCAATAAAAGCGTCAAGTGGTTCAACGAAAAGTTCCTCCCGGTCTTTCATCCTGTCACCATCCTGGCGCTCTTGGCCACGCTGGTCTTGATCTTCGCATTCCAGGCGGGGAACATCACCAACCGCTGGCTGGATGTGTTCCTCATCGCCATCCCTATCCTCATCCAGGTCTATTTCAATTCCGGGTTGACCTACGGATTGATGAAACTCTTCAAGATTCCGTATTCCGTGGCGGCACCCGGCGCCCTCATCGGAGCTTCGAATTTCTTCGAGCTGGCAGTAGCCACCGCTATCGCCCTTTATGGGCCAGGAAGCGGGGCGGCCTTGGCCACGGTCGTGGGGGTGCTGGTGGAGGTACCAGTGATGCTGTCGGTATGTTCTTTCTGTACCAGAACGTCAGGCTGGTTCGAAAAGGGGAAATAACATGAAGAAAATACTGTTCCTGTGCGTGGCTAATTCGGCCCGAAGCCAAATGGCCGAGGGCTTGGCTAAGGCTCACTTTAGGGATAAGGCCCTCATCCAAAGCGCCGGGTCCAAACCCTCCAAGGTGAATCCCTTCGCTATCAAGGCTTTGGCGGAACTGGGCATCGATATATCAGGCAACAGGTCCAAATCGGTGGATGAGATCGATCCCTCTACGGTGGAGACGGTCATCACCCTTTGCGCCGAGGAAGAATGCCCGGTTTTCCTGGGCAAGGCGGAGCGGCTTCATTGGGGCCTGCCCGACCCGGGGCTGGGGGCGAAGGATGACGAAGAAAAGCTGAAAAGTTTCAGGGAAGTGCGGGATGAGATCAAGAAAAGGATAAGGACGAGGTACCCCATATAAGGAGGATTTTATGACGGAAAGAACGGTGCTGGCGGAGGATCTATTTCAAAAGGGCTTCAATTGTGCCCAGAGCGTCCTATGCCCTTTCGGTTCAGAAGCTGGTATGAGCCAGAAGGACTGCTTGAAGGTCGCGGGAAGCTTCGGGGCCGGTATGGCCCGCCGGGCGGAAACTTGCGGGGCGGTCACGGGTGGTTTAATGGCGCTGGGCCTCAAGTACGGTATGCTGAAGGCGGGCGACGGACAGGCCAAGAAAAAGAATTATGACGAGGCCGAGAAATTCATGGCGGAGTTCGAGAGAAGGAACGGCTCGGTCGTCTGTCGGGACCTGTTGGGATGCGACATCAGTACTCCCGAGGGAGCCAAGATGGCTTCCGAACGAAAATTGACCTCCACCCTTTGCCCCCAATTGGTGAAAAGCTCGGTGGAGATACTGGAAAACCTGTTGGAAGGGGCATCGTGAACAAGACACCCTTCGAGAAAACGCTAATCCTATTGTCCTACGCCTTCATCGGCTGGGTCATTTGCGGCTCGATCATGGCGGTGGGGATGCGCCACTGGCTGATGCCTACGGTCCTGACCGTGCATCTGATCGGCGCGACATTAACCTTCGGTTTCCTTTCCTGGAGTTACCATCGGTATTTCCGTTTCACCAGGCCTCTTTATACCGCCATGCTTTTCACAGGTTTCGTGATGGTGGTCGACTTTTTCCTGGTAGCCCTGGTCATCCTCAAAAGCCTGGATATGTTCAGAAGCCTGATGGGAACCTGGATACCCTTTGGAGTCATCTTCGTCATTACATACCTAATCGGTTTGAAGACCCCTAAAAAAGGTTTGGTCTAAGGCGCGACCTCGGCTGGTCATTTTCCTTCCATCAACTTCTTTCCCGCTTCCTGCACTTCGGGCGGGAATTCGGACATCTCGTGGATCTGCCTCACCTCCACCGTTTCTTCCCCTAAGAATGGTATCTCGGACGCCCATTGGACGGCTTCTCCCTTGGACTTCACCTGGATGATCCAATAGCCCCCGATGGATTCCTTCGCTTCCGGATAAGGCGGATGGACCACCCTGGGCTGCCGGTTCCTGTAGGACACCCGAACGCCGGTGGAAGGGGGATGGAGGCCGTTAAGTTCCACCAACACCCCCGCGTCCTTCAAGGCCTGGTTGTATTTCATCATCAGCTCGACTTGCTGACGGTCCGGCATCTGGTTAGGCGCCGCCTGGTCGTAATTCTTCGGCAAGACCAAAAGCATGAAACGCATGGGTGCCTCCTGGATATTATTTATAAGCGATGCCGGCGCTGGCCGGGCCCATCAAGGGCAGGAACTCCACGCGTTTGAAGCCGGCTTCCTTGCACCAAACCTCGAACTGAGACGTGGTGTAGTCGAATCCCCCGGGCGTCTCAATGAGCATGTTCAGGGACATGATCAAGCCGAAGGTGTTCTGGCGTCGCTCGCTGTCGATCATGTTCTCGATGGCGATGAAGACCCCGCCGGGAGGAAGAGCGGAGTAGGCTTTGTGGATGAGCGCTTTCTTCCGGGGCAGGTCCCAATCATGGAGGATGTTCCCCATGGTGATGATGTCGCAGGAGGGAATGGATTCCTTGAAGAAATCCCCAGCCGTGAAGGAAACCCGGTCCGGCACTCCCATCTTCTCCGCGGTCCTCGTCACGATGGGCTCTACCTGGGGCAGGTCGAATACCTGGGTGTAAAGGTGATCGTGGCGTTGGGCGATCAGGGAACAAAGCAGGCCGTTGCCCCCTCCCGCGTCGCAAAGGGTCATGGCTTTGGAGAAGTTGAACTTATCCGCGAGAGCCATGAAGTTGCCCAACTGGATGCCGGCCATGGCGTCCTGGAATTCCACCAAAGCGTCTGGATCGCTGTAGATGGCCTCAAAAGGGGATTCTTCCCAGCTTCGAGCCTCGTTCTGTTGCTGTCCGGTTTTCAACGCCTCCGTGAGGCGGCCCCAGTAGGGATAAAGACGATGGTTGGCCATTTTTAGGATACCGCCCAGGTAACCCGGGCTTTTGCGGTCCAGGAATACGGCCGCTTCCTCCGTATTGCGATAGAGGGCCTCGGGTCCGATTTCTTCCCGGTTCAAAAAGCCCAAGGAGACCAGGGTGTCCAGAAAGTCGTAAAGACCTCGTTCGTTGAGGTCGAGTATGATCCGTAACTGTCCCGCGGTTTTGGGTGATTGGGCCAGGAGACTGAAAATGTCCAGTTCCACGGCGCTTAAGAGTGTCTTCGAGGCCATGAAGCCCATTCCCACCTGCATGATCTTCATGGGACTGACGGTTTGATTCTCTTTAACGGAAACATCCACTTTTTCTTGCATCGCATCCTCCCCTAAAACATACCCGGCGGATCCTCTGATGACCTGCCGTTGAATAAAGAAGCTAACAAACAGGAGGACAAATACCTAGAGGCTTTAAAAATTTAACATTAGGGAGAAATTCAGATTTGTAGGGCAGGAAAGGGGCGCAATTTATACCGAAAAAGAAAAGGGCCGAACGGTCATTGCCGGTTCGGCCCTGGATTTGGTTTAACTTTTCGGGAAGTGAAGCGTATCCTCCGCTCAGTTATCGAACTTCAATCCCAGCGAGAGCTGGTTGTTGACCATGTCGTTGTCCTCGGATAAAGAGGAGGATAAGGTGGTGCCGATACCGTTGGACTCCACATAGAGATAATCGTGTTCCTGATTTTGAAATCAATACCCGGCTTAATCATAAAGGCAATGTCGGATTTTGAATAGGCGGGTAGTATCTCCGACCCTTAAAAGGAAAGCGTAGCCTCTAACACTTCGGAAGGGCCCAGCCCGGTGATCAAGTAAAAAGACCGCTGACTTTTCCTGACTAAACAAAATGAAAGTTCCGAGGATACTAAAGGTATAGTCGATTGGATTAAAAAAGAATTCCTGTTTAACGTTGAATTGTTGAAAAAGAAATTCTGTAAAAAATCTGATTCACTCAACGTAACATGCCCGAAAAAATTGCCGACTCTTTTACCTCCTTCTGATAATTTCCCCAAATGTAATTTCATTTCTGGATTTTTTTTGCTAACATTACACCGCTTTTAGGGGAGAGATCAATAAATTCAAAAGGTGGCCCCTATGAAGCTTTATTTTCAAACCCTATTAACTGTTTCCCTCGGTCTTTTGATATGCCTTCCCCTGGCTTGTAGTAACAAAACCAATAATCCTACTACTCCCGCGGCTGTGGCGACCGACACATTCACTCCTGTGATCACATCGACCTCCACCAATACCGCCACCATCACGTGGACCGGTACATCGACCGATTCGTCCACACCGACAAATTCCCCGACCATCACTTGGACAAAAACGGCGACCAACACCCAGACCAAAACGGATACGCCGACCGAAACTTTCACCCCGACCATTACCTTAACGCCGACACTCACCCCGTCCAGCACTAGCACTGGCACACCCACCCATACAGGAACCCCGACGGAAACGTCCAGCTTTACCGCCTCGGCGACCCTGACCCCGACCAACACCATCACCGATACCCAAACAAAAACAGCGACCTCAACGACGACCAACACCGCAACCTCGACGCCAACCATCACCTATACCCCAACCATTACCCAGACACCCTATTGCTCCTCACCCAGTTATTTCGGGGAGCAAAGCGAGCTTCCGGGAGAAGGTTTGCCGCCGGGCGACATGATATTTGGGCGTTTCAATATGCAGGTTCCTGGCGTGGTGGAATCGCTCTCGTCTCAGGTGGGCTCCGGCAATTGCCGGATGGGGCTTTACTACGATAACAGCGGCGCGCCCGGCGCTCTGATCGCGCAGACGGGAGTGGTCGGTGCGGGCGGATGGGTCACGGGGTCCATTGGCAATAACAACCTTCCCGCCGGCAATTATTGGATCGGTGTCCTGAGCGATTCGGGCTATACCTGGGCCTCGAACCAGAGTGGAAGTGGTTGCTATTACCTTACCGGCCAGGCCTTTGGGCCATTGCCCACAAATCCGACCGGCGGATCCGATATTACTCCTTATAACACCCTTTTGGCCGGGGCGAATTATTGCCCGCTGGCGCCAACTTTCACCAATACCTCCACGCCAGCCTACACGCCCACCGTCACCTTGACGCCCAATCCAACCTGCGCGATGACTCCAGGAACCTTTGGGGACGCCAGCAGTAGCGGGGGTTACCTGGGAGGGTCCAACGTCCAGCTTCTTGCCTCGCCTTATACGGTCCCGGCGCCGGGTGGAACCTTGACACAGATCCAGTTCCACGTCATTGGCTCGAGCCTGGGCATGGCCTATGTGGGTCTTTACGACGATAACGGCGGGGCTCCGAACAACCTTCTCGTTCAGAGCACAGACGCCGTGGCCATTACAGCGGTCGGTCAGACCTATTCAGTCGACGTTCCCGAGACATCCCTTTCGGCCGGCACCTACTGGCTGGCCATCATGATGAGACCGACCACCATCGGTTCGGGTAGTTTCCCGGGTATCCCCCTGGAAACGGGGAACGCCTATCAACTTTATATGGGAAGCTCCTGGGGCAGCATGCCCTCACCTTTCGGGGGCAGTACCTACGGCAACGAGGTCGCCCTTGTGGGGGTCTATTGCCATAACTGAGTTAGCTGACCCGCCGAAAACCAAAAAACCCTCGGTCCCAACGGACCGGGGGTTTTAAATTAAGCTCCAGGGTTTGTTCAGGAGTTTGTTAGGCGTTTAGAAATCGCCGGTCTTTTATACGATTTGTTTATTTAAATTCTTTCGCTTTTTAGCAACCTTTTCCGTCCTGGCGCGTATCTAATAAGACACCAAAATCAAGACAGGGACGGAACCCATGGAAAACCTCAATCAATATCTCTATTTAGCTGCGGGGGTTTTGACCCTCTTGGAAATTGCCATCCGGTGGGTAATCCCGGCGGTCAGGAAGAATTCGGCCTGGATCGGCTGGGTGGAAACCTTGGATTCCCTCTGGGTGGCCATGCTGGTCGCCCTGGCCTTGAAAGCCATTTTGGTCCAGCCTTTCGTCATTCCTTCTGGCTCCATGGAAGACACCTTGCGGGTGGGGGATTACATTCTGGTAAAAAAATATGAATACGGTTATTCCCTCTGGAACAGCACGGACCGTTTCCTGGAATTCCAAAAGCCCCGTCGGGGCGACATCATCGTTTTCGTCTTTCCCAAGGACCATTCGAAGGATTTTATCAAGCGTTGCGTGGGTTTGCCTGGGGATGTCCTGACCTACCGTAACAAAGAACTTTATTTGAATGGGGTAAAACAGGTGGAACCCTATGTCCAACATATCGACCCGCGGATATTGCCGGTAGGTGACCCCTTCGAACCCACGGGAGATCCTGGTTCTGCCACGGCGGACGGGACCAAGACCAGCCGGGATACCTTCGGCCCGGTCACGGTGCAAGCGGGCCATTATTTCATGATGGGGGACAACCGGGACAACAGCCTGGATTCACGCTACTGGGGCCAGGTGGATGAGAAGCTCATTAAGGGCCAGGCCTGGATGATCTATTGGCATGCCAAAAACTTCCTGCCCGACTTCAGCCGGATGTTTAGAATGGTTCACTGAGGGACAGGAGCTTGGTATGGAAGACCTGGAAATCATCCTGAAGGTCAAGGCGGGGGACCGGGAGGCCTATTCCTTCCTGGTGGAAAAATACCACCGTCCCCTTTTGAACTTCATCTACCAGTTACTGGGCAACCCCTCGGCGGTTGAGGATATCGGCCAGGAAGTTTTCTTCAGCGCTTACCAGTCCCTGAAAACCTTCGACCCCTCCCGAGGAACTCCCTTCTCCGCTTGGTTGTTCATTATCGCCCGCAACAAGGTCTACGGCGAACTCCGCAAGAGACGTCCCCACTTCCCGCTGGAGGACTTTTTCCACCTGCCGGGGAAGGACGAAGGACCGGAAGAAATACTGCTCTCAAAAGAAAGGGTGGAGGCTGTCCGGAAATGCCTGAAAGACCTGCCTGAAAACCATCGGCGGGCGCTGATGGCCAGGCTGGAAGGAAAATCAGATGATGGAGCGCCGTCGGGAACGGTGAAGGCCCGCTTTTTCAGGGCGAAACAAATGTTGAGGGTACAGTTGGAAAAAAGGTTCGGAGGTTTGGGACATGGATGAATTTAAGCCTTCGGAGGGTTTTGTCAGTCGGGTGATGGGGCGGATCGCCTCAACTGAGGAACAGGCCAAGGATTGGGAATATGGCCTGCGCTACCGCTTCATCCGCTTCGCCGTGGCTGTCTCCGCCCTTTTGGGGTCGGTCCTGATGGCAAACCCCTGTCATTGAAGCGGTGGGTAGTCTGGAAGTGAGCCGGTCTGAATTTTTAAAAATAAACTAGGTTAGTTTAAAAAACGTTGGGAAAGGGGTGCGCAACTATGCAACCCCTTTTTTGTTTATAATGCTCCCGCGGTGTATAGCGAAAAAATAAATTGGCAAGTTTACTCTAAGGCTTACATGACAAGGCTAAATCATATCGGGGGGGATTATCCAGGGCGCCACGCCATGTGGTTCACTACGATATTTTTATGCCTTATCCTATTTCCAGCGCCCGGAATGACAGCCGATTGTTGCCTGACGGATACCACTTGGACCAACAATTCGTCGACCGGAAGCGGCGCGGTCGGATTCGGAGGAATCGCGGTGGATCCTACCCACAATATCGTTTTCGCAAGTGGGAGGGTGGGAGACATGAATATCTCGGAATTCAATCTCGCGACGGGCGCCTATATCCAGGACCTGGGAACCACGGGTGAATTTGGGGGAAGTTTCACTTTGTCTCTGGATCAAACCGACACCTATTTGTACATTGGGGACCGTATCCATGACGCGGTCTATAAGGTGGATGTGAGCGACGGGGCCATCGCGGCCACGGTGGTTTCAGGCTTTATCGGGGGGATCAACGGAGTCTTTGTGGACCTCAACAACGACGTGTATGTGACATCGGATACGACCAATCTGGTTTACCGGTACAGCCCTTCCGGCGCCACATTCACGGGAGGCGTTCTCACCCTGCCCACCCCTCCCACAATCGCCAAACCTACCGGTATTTACAAATTAGGGAATACCCTTGTTCTGGCAGACGCGATCAACGGCCAAGTTGTCGCTTACCAGGAATCGGGGACCAGCTTCGTATCCTCGTCCGTTTGGGCTACTTTCGGAAGTTCGGCCCCGCAGGTGTCCAATCCGATGGAAATCTCCGCGGATAGCGCGGGGAATTTCTATGTTTGCTCCAACGCGGACAACCAAATCGTGGTTTTCAGTTACACTGGAAGTTATTTATATAGTTGTTCCAACCCGCAACTTAACCAACCTATTGGGATCGCCTTTGATCCGGCTGGAAATTTTTATGCCGGATGTAATACCAACGATTATGTCACCAAGATCGAGAATAGCGCTTGTGTCACGGTGATCACACCCACCCCGACGGATTCGATGACGCCTACGGCGTCTCTCACTGCTACGCCTTCGGCTTCGCCAACAAATACCCCAACGGATTCGATGACAGATACGCCATCACTTACTGGTACCGCGACTGGAACCCAGACCCCCACCGCCACACCTTCCTCCACGCCAACGATCACTTGGACATCCACCAACTCGTTCACCCTCACCGATACGGGTACGCCTACCAATAGTCCCACCCTGACCCCGACCCCCACTAGCACTTTCACGCCAACAGAGACGTTGACGCCTACCAATACAATGACAGCGACTTTGTCGCTCACACCGACCGCGACGGCAACGCAGACCCCGACATCCACATCTACCTTCACTTGGACAAACTCTTTCACCTCAACACCCACCTATACGCCAACCATCACTTTTACCCATACCAATACCTTCACTCCCACCGATACGGGAACGCCCACCAACACCGCAACCCTGACATATACCCACACGGAAACCTTTACCCCAACGCTGACATATACCCGAACTCCCACGTCAACACCCACCAACAGCGCCACCGCGACTTCGACCTTTACACCTTCCAATACCCCGACCTGTACAGCTACACCTACCCACACCTTTACCAGGACCGATACCTTTACCCCCACGAATACTTGCACTATGACCAATACCTCGACTCCGACCCATACCCGAACCCCAACTGATACCCCAACCATCACCGACACCCCCACTGTCACGGACACGCCGACCGTCACCCCCACTTTCCCCTCGGATTGCGGCAGGTTTTACGTCTCGATGAATCTACTGAGGGTTGGCCAAGGGCCGGTTTCCATTTCAGTGGTGGATTGCATCGATCATTCGGGTCAATTCACCTTGAATATCTATAACTCGGCTGGAGAAAAGGTGAGGAACCTGATGACCTTCACCATCGTTCAGCCCTTCGTCGCGAATTATTTTTGGGACGGCAGGAATAGCTACGGGGAACCATGCGCGACCGGTGTTTATATCATCGAACTTCGTACTCCCTTCTCAAGGAAAGAGCGGAAGATACTTTTGATGCGGTAGTTGAGGGAAAAATGATGAAAATCCTTTAAGGGTTCTACTTTATGGTGCTTTATTTATATAAAATTAGGCAGTAAATTGGCCTTATCGAATTAGAGAAATTCCCGGGGGTGGCGGCGTGTCTCAGTTCCATGTGGCTTTAAAAAGAGTGGTCGATGACTCCTACGATATCGAGATAGGGCGGGACCTTTTTGCCCTTTTAAGATCCGACCTCAAAAAAGGGTTGGGCCCCAAAGCGAATAAATACGCCATCCTGACCGATTCGACTGTGAAAAAACTTTACGCGGATAAGCTACTGGAAGACCTGAAAAAAGAAGGTCTTCAGGTCGAGTTATTCACCTTTCCGGCCGGCGAAAAGAGCAAGACCCGCGAGACCAAGGCCCTTCTTGAGGATCAGATGTTGGAAAAGGGATTTGGCCGGGACAGCTGTGTCATCGCGTTGGGCGGGGGAGTGGTGACCGATCTGGCCGGGTTCCTGGCAGGGACCTTCAACAGGGGTATCCCCTATATCAATTTCGCCACGACCCTTTTGGCGGCGGCGGACGCCTCGGTGGGCGGTAAAACGGCGGTGGATACGCCCCGGGCCACCAACCTCATCGGCCTCTTCCATCAGCCCTTGAAGGTCTATATCGACGTAGAGACCTGGAAAACCTTGCCGGTAAGGGAAATTTCCAGCGGCTTGGCCGAAACCATCAAACACGCCTGCATCGCCGACGCCGACTTTTTCACCTATCTGGAAAAGAACATGGATAAGGTCATCTCCCCGTCCGGACAACCAGTCCTGGACCCCGAGGTCTTGGAGCATATCGCCCATAAGAACTGCGAGGTCAAATATAGCGTGGTCGTAAAGGACGAAAAAGAAGCGAACTTGCGACAGGTCCTGAATCTGGGGCACACGGCGGGAAGAGCTATCGAGACCTTGAGTGGGTATAGCTTGTTGCATGGGGAAGCTTTAGCCATCGGCTTGGTGGTACAGGTGAAGTTGGCTAAAAAGATGGGTCTGCTTTCCGAAGACCAATCGAAAAGGGTCATCCAACTGCTCAAACGCGCGGGACTGCACACGAAGGTCCCCGACACGATCACGCCCAAGCAATTGATGGATAAGTTATATACGGATAAAAAAGTGCGCGAGGGCCGGGTCCGTTTCGTCCTTCAGGACGGCATCGGCCAAGTGAAACGGTTCGAGGACGGCTCCTATTCAACGCCCCTCACCGAGGCCGTGATCCTTGAGGCCATCCAGGCGGCTCGCTGAGAAGCAACCAAGTAAAAGGTCTTTGTATATTTGGGGGTGAATATGAAGTCTAAAAGTTATCTAATTCTTATTTTTGCCCTCCTTTCCTTTGTTTTCCTTCCTAAACTTATGGCCTACTGTCCCGAACCAGACCCGCGAATCCGAACCATTTTCACCCGATCAGATGTCGCATTCATAGGGACGGCTATATCCGAGCGAGGTGTTGATGATGATGGAAAGCCTGTAAATATGTCGGATGGGGATGCGACGAAATTATATTTTGTGATGAAAGTGAAGCAATTGTTTCGTGGCCCGAAAATGGATTATATCGAAGTTTGTGAAGGGAATGATTCGGGAGGGATGGGTTTGGCAGTAGGCCATACTTATTTAATTATTATCCATCGGGATCCAAATGGCGATATGTGCGGTGGTTGTCGAGACGCCACTGAAGACACGGAGGATGATTACAAAAAAAGAGTTTCTGAAGTTACTGCGGTTATGGAAAACATAAAGAGAGGTATAGAAGGCGATATTATCGGTTATGTACAGGAATGGGTGGTAGATTCCGGAGGAGGAGGTACTGGCGATGGAATGGCAGGGTTTCATTTGCTTTTAACGGCTAAAGGAATGCGCAAAGAGATCGTAACTGGTAAGGATGGGTGGTTCCATGCCTCAGTACCCAAAGGGCATTACAAACTGGAATCCGCGGAACCGAACTACACTCTTGAAGAAGACATCCATTCGCTTGATGAAACAAATAATGTTGAAGTTCTTAGTGCTGGTGGGGCGGAGTTTAATTTAATTGCGAAGAAGGTAATTGCTGGCGATCAAAAGCCTTCTGAAGATAATGCAAAACTAACGAACGAACAAATTGTCATGCTTGCTCAAACACCCCCGCCGTCTATCCCAACTCAAACCATTTCCACTAATGCATCGGCCCAACCAGCAAACCGTTCATCTCAACAACCGTTTTTCGATGATTTCAATAAGATCGATCCTTCCATTTGGTCCCGTGAAGACTGGACCTACCCGGATGACGCCTGCTATCAACAACCGGCCCAGGTGACGGTCCTGGATTCCCTCCTGACCATCTTGGTGGAGCGGGCTACTGTTCCGGTCCAGGGCAGGAAGTGCGTGGCGGGAGGGTTATACAGCAACCGGCTTTTCGGTCACGGCCGATTCACGGCGAGACTGAGGAACCAATTGGTCCCGGGGATGGACAGCGGGTTTTTCATCATGTCGCCCTGGCAGGCGAAAGGTTGGCGTCACCAGGAAGTGGATTTTGAGTTCTTGGGGAAGAACCCAAGCCAGGTCCAACTGAACGTCCACAAATACATCGATCACGAGGGGACACCGGAAAACGGCGGACAATTGCCCAAGCTCATCGACCTGGGTTTCGACTCGACCAAGGCGTTCCATGCCTATTGCGTCGAATGGCTGAAGGATAGGTTGAACTTTTATGTGGATGGAAAACTAGTGCGGTCCGAATCCCGTAATTTACCCGATCAGGAACTGAACCTGCGCCTGGAAAGCTTCATCGTCAATCAGGATAACGGTTGGGGCCCGGGGTGGGCCGGGACTTTTGACCCCAAGACCCTGCCAGCCTCGGTCCAATACGATTGGGTGAAGTACGAACCAGAGCCGTAAGGATTTGGGTTTTTGTATAATCGGATTGTGTTGATATTGGATTTGAACGGAAAATAACATGAAACCAATGGATCGGCGTTTTGGTTATGCTTGCCTGGGGTTGGTGTTTCTTTGCGGATTGATCCTATGGTTCCGTCAAGATAGTTTGCCGGAGAACATCCCCATGTTCCAAACCTTCGCCGGGAGCATCGTCAAAACCAGCCCCCGTTCTTTCTGGACGGTCGCGAGACTGCCACTCATGCACCTGGTCTTACTCTCCGTCATCCTTACCTGGGCGAAGGCCTGCCCGAACGGAAGCGATTGGTCGGGGATGCTGACGATGGGGATATTGACGGCGACTTGCAAAGCTGTTTTTGAGATATTGGGCCTAGCTTTTGGGAACGCCGCGTTTGGGATAGGTGCTGGAGCGGTTGTGTTCATATTCCTGGTTACGCTCGTCTATTTTCTTAGGAAGCGAAACTGGAGTTTTAAATTCCAAACTCTGCCCTTGTCCCGGGTGCGGCGGGTGATAATCGGCTTTGGTTTGTTGGTATATATTCTGTTGGTGACCATTCCGTTTTGGTTGAACCGTTAGCGAGCGAGTTTCCGATCGAGCGCCTGTTGGATGTCCGCCAGGATCTCATAAGAACGTAGTCTGGCCTTGTGGTCATAGATCGCGGATGCCACCATCAGCTCATCCGCGTCCGTCTTATCCAAAAATTCCTCTAAGCCCTTTTGAACGGTTTTTCGGGACCCCACAAAAGAACAGGACAATCTTTCTTTCGCCTGCGATTCCTCCAGAGGCGACCAAAAATCGGCGATGTCATTGATGGGCGGAGGCAGTTGGCCCCTAGTACCCCTTTGCATATTGGTGAAGCTTTGCTGGATGGAAGTAAAGAGCTTGCGGGCCTCGTCGTCCTTATCAGCCGCGAACACGTTCACTCCCAGCATTACCCGGGGTTTATCCAGTTGGGCGGAAGGCCTGAATTCGGAACGATAGATATCCAAAGCCGGGCTAAGGTCACCCGGGGCGAAGTGCGATGCGAAAGCGTAGGGAAGACCCAGAACGGCGGCCAGTTGGGCCCCGAACAGGCTGGATCCCAGGATCCAAATGGGGACCTTGGTGCCGGTTCCGGGGGTGGCTTGGACCGCCTGACCCGGTAAAAAGGGACCGAGTAATTCCTGAAGTTCCTGGACGTCCTGGGGAAAGCGTTCCGCGTTGTTAGGATCTCGGCGCAAGGACCGAAGGGTCCTTTGATCGGTGCCGGGTGCCCGGCCCAAGCCCAGGTCGATCCGGCCGGGGTAAAGGGATTCGAGGGTGCCGAATTGCTCGGCGATCACCAAGGGCGAATGGTTGGGAAGCATGATGCCCCCCGATCCCACCCGGATGGTTTGGGTGCCCCCGGCCACATAGCAGATCACCACCGCCGTGGCGGCGCTTGCGATACCGGGCATATTGTGATGTTCAGCCACCCAAAAACGCTTGTAACCCCATTTCTCCGCGTGCTGGGCCAGGTCCAGGGAATGGTGTAAGGCCTCCGAGGGATTGGACCCTTGGGTAATGAACGCCAGGTCAAATACCGAAAAATCAGCCACTTGGTTTCCTTTCCACATCCCCAATACAACCCATCTGTGGAAAGAACCTAGGTTATGGGGCCGGTTTAATCAAGACGAGCAGGGTTGGACCCACCGGTCAGATACATCTGACCCCCCGGTTTGACCGGGCACCGGTCAGCGTAATCTACCCCCCCGGTCAGGGAAAACAGGCCCCCGGTCGACTACGGATGGTGAGCGACCAAAGGGAGTCGAATCCACGGCATTCCCACCGGCATTTAAAGGTCTCCACCGGCACGCCCACCGACATTTTGGGCTTTCCACCGGCATATCCACCGGCATTTTGGGATGTCCTTAGGCATTCCCACCGACATGTCCACCGGCATTTAAAGGTCTCCACCGGCACGCCCACCGACATTTTGGGCTTTCCACCGACATTCCCACCGGCATCCCCACCGACATCCCAGCCCCCGGTCGGCTTAAAAAGGCCTCTTTCACCCCCCGGTCAGCGTAGCTTACCCCCCCGGTCAGGGAAAACAGGCCCCCGTTCGCACTGAAATAACCCCCGGTCAATAACCTCTAAACCCCCGGTCGGGTTTGACCGGGCACCGGTCACCTTAAAACGGCCTCTTTCACCCCCCGGTCAGCGTAGCCTACCCCCCGGTCAGAGAAAACAGGTCCCCGGTCGCGCTGAAATAACCCCCGGTCAATAATCTCTAACCCCCCGGTCGGTCTTTCCGGTTGCCGGAAGGACCTCTTCCGGTGGGTAGCCGAGCCTTTCCGGTGGCCGGAAGGACGGCTTCCGATGAGCGGTCTAGCCTTTCCGATGACCGGCCGGGGACTTCCGATGGGCCAAACGCTTTTTCCGATGGGTGGTTTAGGTCTTCCGATGGCTAGAATGCCCTTTCCGAGGGGTAGCCCGGCTTCTCCGAGGCTCGGAAGACCGCTTCCGATGGGTGGCCCGGCCTCTCCGATGGACAGACTGGACCGCCTACGGATGGTGAGCGACCAAAGGGAGTCGAATCCAAGGACGGCTCTTGTCCTGTTACAGGACGTGTTGGGATGCCTATGGGACGGCCTTTGTCTTGCTACAGGACGGGTTGGGATGCCTACAGGACGGCTCTTGTCCCGTTACAGGACACGCTAGACCACCTAAAGGACGACCTTTCTGGGGCTCGAAAAACCTGAAAAAATATTCCAACCTTGTCGATTTTGGCCCTTCTCATTCGTAATACTAGGCAGAAGATAAAATTACAAAAAGGAGGAATTCATGTCATCCAATAAATCCGGAAGCTCAAAAGGGGCCGTCTGGACGGGCCGGGTCATCAGCACCATCATGGTCTTGTTTTTGATTTTTGATGGCGCCACCAAAGTGGCCCAACAAAGCTTTGTCGTGCAGGCCATGGTCCAAGGGGGATACTCGCCAAGTGTTGTAGTCCCGCTGGGTATTACCGTTCTGATCTGCACCCTTCTATACGTTATTCCATCTACGGCCGTCCTGGGAGCTGTTCTGTTGACCGGGTGGTTGGGTGGGGCGACGGATTCGATGGTTCGCATGGCCACACCAGGGCATCCAGTCCTTTTTCCGGTCGTGTTTGGGATATTGGTCTGGCTGGGGTTGTATTTAAGGGACGATCGGTTGAAACAGTTTCTGCCCTTCCGAATGAATCATTGAACAGGTAATCCTAAGGTTTTCATCTGCATTACACTTTTTTTATTGGGTGAACCACCATTGGAGTTTTTTTGCTTTTCTTGGTGCCCTTGGTGCCCTTGGTGGTTCAATCGTCGTTTTCGGTTTATTTCTTCAGCATTTCCTTGAAGAAGGCCCCTGACTCCGTGGGTGTGTAATTCCAATCCTTGAAGAGCGGCATGGGCCAGCCCGAGCCGTTGTAGAACACAAAAGCTGTCCAGGACATCCCCCTGGCTTTCGCGAAATCCAGGATGCGCTTCCCATAGTTCGTATCGGCCTTATAAACGCTCGGCAGGATGGTGTCGTGGGGGTCGAAGCCGAATTCCGTCAGCATGACCGGATGGATCTTGGCCAGGTAGCCGAAATCCCTTTCCCAACTCTCTTCCCAGGGTTCCCCAGCGTGGCCCGAATAGGGATGGCAGGCGTAAACCACCCCTTTATTGCGCAGTGGCTCGGCCCCAGCTCCTTTCAGGTCGTAAGCCCAATTGATGCCTCCCACCACGGGGATGGCCTTGGGGTTGTGGGCATAGATGACGTCGATGATACCGTCCGCCATATCCCGCCATTGGGCCCAAGTCATATGTCCTCCCTTATATTCCAACCCGGCCGGTTCGTTGAATACCTCGTAAAAGGCCACAGCGGGTTCACCTTTGTAACGGTCCGCCACGGCCCCCCAAAACTCTTTCATTTCCGCGTCTGTCGTTTTTAGCTCATCCGCCCAAGGGTCCTGGAATATCCCCGATATGGGATTGCCGATGGAATGCCAATCGACCATCACATACATACCGTACTTCTTCGACCAATCCACCGCCTGATCGAGCAATTCAAAGGCGCCTTTTTGCCCCATCTGTCGGTAACTGCCTGGGTCGATGGGAACCCGAACTAGCTTTGTACCCCAGGATGCAAGTTGCTTGAAGTAATCCTCAGTCCAATGGCCGTCGTTCTTCACGATGGAGGGATAGCAGATGTTTAGGCCCTTCAGGACGATGGATTTACCCGCTTGGTCCACGATCTTGTTGCCCTGGACGCTCAGAAGAGGCAAGGGAACCGCGGTTGGTGTGGGCTGGTCAGTAGCATTGCCATAACTGGATAAAATTAGCAATCCAACAATCAACAGGGCTAATAAGAGTCGTTTCATAATGACCTCTTCCAATTAATATAAACTGTAATTTGACAGAAAAAAGTTAAGAAAGTGTCGAATTAAACCAAGATAAATTTTCTATTAGAGAGAAGAAAACAACCTGAGAAAACTATATCCCTTGGACGAATTTTCCAGAAACCTGTGGATCAAATAATTGGAACCACAGGGTTTTTTGGGGGAATTGTTTAAATGGCTTTTTGCACGGCTTGGGCAAGGGAAGTGGTCGCCCGGCCGATGAGCTTGGACAGGTCATGGGAATTGCTGTCCAGGTCGCCCTTCGAGGCTCCCGTATCCGAATCCGCCAGCAAATGGGCCAGGGGAGCGGGCAACCCAAAACCGACCAGGGCTTTCTCGTAATCGGCGGCGGGCATATCCTTATAAACTACTTTTTTACCCGAACGTTTGGATACTTCCTCTGCAAGGTCGGCCAATGTGAAGGATGAATCACCGGCCAATTCGTAGGTCTTGTTCTCTTGTCTGGCGCTGGTCAGGACTGCAACCGCCGCCAGGGCGTAATCCTCCCGTGACGCCGAGGCGAAACGTCCCTTGCCAGCCGCGCCCATGATGACACCATGTTGGAGGGCTGAGGCCAAGTTCTCAGTGTGATTCTCCAGGTACCAGCCGTTCCTCAGGAAAACATAAGGCAAGCCAGAGGCCAGGATGGCCCGTTCAGTATCCAGATGCTCTTTGGCCAAGCCCAAACCGGAGCTATTGGCCCTCAAGACGCTGGTGTAGGCTAGCAAACTGACGCCAGCGGACTTGGCGGCGTTGATGACGGCCTGGTGCTGAATGGCGCGTTTGCCCAGGTCATTGGAGGAGATCAAAAGTACCTTCTGGGCGCCGGCCAGTACTGAGTGCAGGGTCTCCGGTTTCTCATAATCGGCTTCACGGACCTGTACCCCGAGGGCCTTCAAATCAGCCGCCTTGGAAGGATTCCGGACGGCCGACACGATCTCGGACGGTTTGAGTTTCTTCAATAGCCCTTGGATCACATGATGACCCAGTTTTCCAGACGCGCCTGTGACTACGATCATTTCCGACCTCCTAATTAAGGAACTGGTTTTGCATGGAAAAGAATTTAACATGAATGGGAACCAATTAGAAAGTACAGGCATTAATGATCTTTGGGACGAGGGGTTCAGTTTCACTTGGGATTCGGTAAAGGTTTGATCTGTGTTAACCCACCTTAAATCCTTAGATAAGGGGTCTATAATGGTCATCCAAATGCAAACGATAAGAAGTTGCTTATACCCTTATTGATGAGCGCATGAAAGGAATCAACGTGAAGATCGATCCGAAGGATTACCAAGTGAGGGAAGGGAAGAATGTGGACCTGAAGGAATGGCCCACAAGGATCAAGTCACTCTATAGCTCGAAAGAGGAATACAAAGAAGCCTTGGCGAACCAAGTGGAGGAATTGAGCGACCTGCAAAGCCTCCTCTACGCGGACAACCATTATTCCGTCCTTCTGATATTCCAGGCCATGGACGCGGCGGGCAAGGACGGGGCCATCAAACATGTGATGTCAGGCGTCAACCCACAAGGCTGTCAGGTATTCAGTTTCAAGCATCCCAGCGCCCAGGAACTCCAGCATGATTTCCTCTGGCGCACCACCCGCAACCTGCCAGAAAGAGGGAAGATCGGCATTTTCAACCGTTCCTATTACGAGGAAGTACTGATCGCCCGGGTCCATCCCGAGATACTCAAACAAGAACAAATACCGGAAGAACTTTTGGATAAAAAGGATGTTTGGGAAGGGCGGTATCGGTCGATCGTGGATTTGGAAAAGCATTTGAACCGCAATGGTACCAGGATATTGAAGTTCTTCCTGCACCTTTCCAAGGAGGAACAGCGCAAAAGGTTCCTGGACCGCCTGGAAAAGCCGGAAAAAAATTGGAAATTCACCTTGGGCGACATCCAGGAGCGGGCCTATTGGAAGGATTACCGGAAGGCTTATGAGGCCTGTTTGGGCGCCACAAGCACGGAAAAGACCCCCTGGTACGTGGTCCCGGCGGACGATAAGAAGGACGCCAGACTCATCATCTCCCGCATATTGCTGGAAACCTTAAAGAGTTTGAGGATGAGCTACCCCAAGGCGGACAAAGAACGGTTGAAGGAATTGGAAGCCGCCAAGAAACTGCTGTTGAATGAGGAAAAGAAAAAAGGGAATGAAGTTGAATGAACCGGCGGTTACATGCTGGAATTGCCCCGCAAGGGGTTATATAAAGATTTAAGCCGGTTGGATGGGGAGAGAAAGAGGCAGGGATGAAGGAAGCTCTGTTGGTCATCGACGTGCAGAACATCTACTTCCACGGTCCCATGATGATCACTTACCCGCCGGAGAGTTTCGAGAACATCCAAAAGGCCATGGATCACGCTTCTTCCCGCGGTATCCCCGTGGTAGTCATCCAACATTCGGCCTCGGCCCTGGGCGGAGGATTCTCTAAGGGTAGCGAAGACTGGAAACTCCATCCTGAGATTGAGAAACGTCGTCGGGATGTCCTGATAGAAAAAACCCTCCCAGGGAGTTTCACTGGCACTGAGTTGGAGGAATGGTTGAGGGCCCAAAGCATCGAACGGGTGGTCATTTCGGGTTATATGACCCAGATGTGTTGTGACACCACCGCGCGCCAGGCTCTTCACCTGGGATTCAAGGCCATCTTCCTTTCCGATGCCACAGGCACACTGACGGTCAAGAATTCAGCGGGACAGATACAGGATAAAGACCTCCACAACGCCGCCCTCATCACACAAGCCATGCGTTTCAGCACGGTGATGACCACGGAAGAATGGATGAATTCCAGCACTTTGCCATGAAAATGGGCCTGCTATTCAAATACAGGGGAAAATAATACTTTTTCCTTCCCCTGCGGTAAAATGAATGTGTGATTTTGAGGAGAGATTATAAGTAAGAGTTTTTTTGGCTGCCTTGCATAAAACGTTTTTATAAGGCTTTCAACCATTATGTTTGAAACGGCTTTCCGGTTCTGGAAAAACCTAAAACAATTCATTATTTATCTACCTTTGCTCCTTTGTTCATTCGCTACAGGAGCTTTTGGTCAGGTGACCATTTATCCCGCCCCGTCGGGCGCGCCTCTGGCTTCCGATTACGCTGTGACGGTGAATGGTAATCCTGTGCCGGTCTACGACGGGCAAATGACGGGGGCGGACGCGGATTACGCCACTTTCGACATGGGCAGTTGCGTGACCATCCAGGTCCATTCCTCCTATGGGTTTCCCGGTTTTTTCCTTCGGCCTAAATCCGCGAACTTGAACCCGACCTTCGTTGGCAATACCGTCTCCTTCACTTTGGGAACGCCTCGGTCGATCCAGCTTGAGTCCAATGGGATGACCAAGCCACTTTTACTTTTCGCCAATCCTCCCGAAACGGGGGCTCCCAGTTCGGGCGGGCCCAACGTGATCTATTACGCCCCGGGACTTTACACGGTTTCCAATCCCATCACGGTCGCCAGTAACCAAATGCTTTATCTGGCAGGCGGGGCCTTTGTTTACGGACAGGTGCGGGTGCAGGACGGGGCGAGCAACGTTTGTATCCGCGGCCGAGGGATTTTAAGCGGAAATGGTTTGGCCAATACCTGGCTCACCGGTTCCATGTGTCTGGCCACGAACGCCAACGCGGTAACCCTCCAGGACCTTATCTTCGCCGACGGGCAGCCGAACGCCTGGACCAGCGTCTTCTGGGGATGCACGAACGTGGTGGTGAGCAATTACAAGGTCCTGGCCCAGAACGGGAACGGCTGCGACGGCTTGGACCTGGTTTCCACCAAACAGGCGGAAGTGAAGAACAGCTTCTTTTACACCGATGACGACGCCATTGCCATCAAGGCCCGGCAAATGAATTGTTCCGACGGATCCATCACTTGCGTGGCCCCTTCGAGCCAGAACGTTTTTATCCACGATAACGTGCTCGACCCGACCTGGGCCCGAGGGGTCGAGATCGGCGCGGAGATCTTTTCAGGGGCTTCCGACCCCATCCAGGCTGTGACTGTCCAGAACAACGATTTCATCAATGTGCCGGGTCCCCCGGTGGCCATGCCCATCTTCGCCGCCTTGGGGATCCACGACGGTGGAGACTCGCTGGTCCAGGACATCCATTATTGGAACAACCGGGTGGAGGACCCGGCGGGCCGATTGTTCGAATTCAACGCGGCCTGTACCTGGGTCTATGACCCGGGCGCCGACGGGATCGTGCAGAATATCGATGTCACCAATTTGGCCCAAGTTTCAGGTCCCCAACTTTACCTTGGGAATCTCATGAGTTACAACGCATCCGTACCTCTGCAGGGAGTGACCTTCACCAATTTCACCATCGACGCGACTCCAGGCGGTTTTTCGAACGTGTACTTGCTGAATACGACCACCTCGGACGTGACATTTCAAACCGTCGCTATGACGCCCACCCCCTCGCCGACCGACGGTTGTTCGCTTCCGACCCCCACCTTCACCTACACGCCGACCACAACGGCTACCGCCACCTGGGGCGCTGAGAAGCAGTTGGAGAGCTTCAACTCCCTGACGCCACCTTGCGATATCGCCCTTTATATCGACGCCTATGGCGGGACAGAGACGAATAGCATCGATACCACCGATTACCAGGAAGGGGGAGCCAGCTTGAAGATCAGCTACAACTTGAACGCTGGAGCGGGAAACTTCGCCGAAGCGCTTAAAAATTATACGACCAAGACCCAGGATCTATCTTTCCAACCCTACGGACTCTCCATCTGGGTGCAGGGAACCGCCGGCTCCACCGAGACCTTTCGTTTCATGCTTTTTGAGGACCATAACATGGACGGAAGTTTCAGTTCCTCCCAGGATGATGTCTGGTATTGCGACAATACGACCGTGCTTTCTTCCGGAAATTGGACGAAGGTGGTCATGCCCTATACCGCCTTCCAGCTTTTTTCCGGCACCGGAAGCGGTGCTATCGCCTTGAACCGCATCGGCAAGTGGTCGGCCCGGGCGGTCTCTACCGGATCCACCGCGGTGGCCAATACCATCCACCTGGACGACCTGAGACAGTTGACCCTGTATACCCAGCCCACGAACAACTCCATCCTTTCCGGTTCCTGGTTCCAGCTTTGGAATACCGCCGGATGTAATTGCGGGACTTGGACCCAGGCCCAGTGGAACACCGAGGCCGCGAGGATCAAGGCCCAGTGCCAGAACACCATTTACGTCCAATACGGCATCTGGTCTGACGGGGTTTCCCAGTATGTGGCCTGGTACCCGTCCTCCCTGGGGTGGGTAACCAGCAGTTATCCGACCATCGATTACATCATGAACGCGGCCCAGACCAACGGCCTGAAGGTGGTGGTGGGTCTCTTCTTTTCCGACAGCTGGAACACGGCGGACAAAACCCAGGCCGCCACCTACAGCGGTCTGTTGACCAAGGACCAACAGGTCATCGACGAGCTTTGGACCCGATATGGGGCCAACCCGGCGTTCGGCGGGTGGTATATCCCGCAGGAGATCGACGACCTCCAGTGGCAGGCCGCGGGACCCCAGACCCTGCTGGCCAACTGGGAACAGAGCGTGGCGGCCTATTGCAAGGGCAAGTCCGCCAGTTTACCCGTCATCATCGCGCCCTTTTTTGGGCCCAGTGTGCCGGCGGACGTTTACCAAACCTGGTGGAACAATTTCTTCACGACAGTCACTAGTTTGAACGGGGTGCTGGCGCAGGACGGGGTAGGCTCAGCTCTGAATGTGGACGTGGACGTACCCAATTATTTCCAGGCCCTGGCCAATGCCTGCACCGCCCATGGCAAGACTTTTGGGGCCACAGTGGAATCCTTCCACCAGACCCACGGCTGCCCGGTGGATGGCTCGGCCTTCGCCTCGGTACCGACGGATATCAATACCCTAAAGTCACAGCTTTGGGTGGATGGAAGCTTTACCTCCAGCCTGGTCCAGTTCGAGTGGGCCGACATGGAACCTTCCAACGGGGCGGCCCCCACCACCCTTTACAATAATTACAACACCTACCAGCAGGCCGCCGCTCCCTGTTTCACGTCCACCTACACGCCCACGATCACCTGGACCCCGACCCCCACCTTATCTCCAACTGTCACTGCCACTCCCACTCCTTCGAATACGGCCACAGCCACGTCTATACCGACCAATTTCGTCACGGCTTCCGGCAATAAGTTCATGCTCAACGGCGGTCCGCTCAAGGATATCGGGGCCACGGTCTATCCGTTCTTCAGCGGCGATCAGGCCTATACCTACCGGGTGGTCATGAGGGCCAAGGCCAATGGACTGGTCGTCATCCGTCCCACCGATTACTTGCAGGGGTTGAGCGCCAGCATGACCCAATTGTCCAACGAGGCCCAATGGGAAACGGTCGACTGGATGATCAAGAACTGCAAGGACCAGGGTTTGAAAGTGCTCCTGGACCTGAGCACCGCCTACGAGGTCTTCAAGGCCAATTGCCTGGACGCTTATGACCCCACCAACTATACCTATTGGGACCAGTTCGTGGATTTTGTCACCTCCCGGGTCAACGTCTATACGGGCGTGACCTACAAGAACGATCCGGTGATCTTTTCCTATTCCATCGTGGGGGAGCCGGTCCCATTCGGCTATAACACGCCCTTCAACGCCTGCACGGATGACAGCCGTCCCGTGTCCTTGATCGAAAACCTGGAATTCCACGTGGCCGACCGGCTCAAGGCGGACGACACCACTCATCTGGTGAGCGGCGGGGGATTGCTTCACCTGTCGGACGGCGTTCCCCTCGACCCTTACGGAAAACCCTACTGGCAGACCATCTGGTCCTATCCCCATATCGATTACGCGGCCATCCACATCTATCCCGATTGGTCGTCCACCACTCCCGCCACCAATCAGGGGGAATGGGTCAATCTGCCCACCTACAAGGCATTCGCCGACGGTCTTCCCAAACCCTTCATGGTGGAGGAATTCGGGATCAACAGGGATTCCTGGCCCCAGACCATGGTGCAGAATTACCTAAATTACGCTTACCAAACGGCGTTCACTTCCGCGGTTCCCGTGGTCATCGTTTGGAACTGGGGGCCCGGAGGCGCCTTCGATATTTTCCCCCATACCGATTGGGAAGCGCAGATCGTGCGCAACAGCGCCGTCAGCTGGGGCTTTACCGGGTCCCTCACGCCCTATGTGGACCCGCCCATCAACGGAACGGCCGTTTACAGTTTCGAGACAGGAACCAACGGCTACACTTCCGCTGGTTATGGCGGCAACAACGGGGCCCTGAGCACGACCAATAGCACCTCCACCGACGGCAGTTATTCCCTGAGCGTCCCGGTGAGTTTCTCCTCGACCAACTGGGGCAATGCGGGTCTTAATACCACCCAGGGAACCCCTTACAATTGGACGGGCCAATCCAAACTGGCCTGCGACGTGTTAGCCCCCGTCGGGGTCTATGGGATACAGGTCAAATTCATTCTCTATAACAACAGCACTCGTTATGAGCAGGTCCAGGGCGCCATCCAGAATAATTGGTCCGCGCCAGGTACCTGGACCACGGTTTACGCCGATATATCACCCACTTCCGCCGACTGGCAAACTGGCGGCAATCCCGTGACCGGGGTGGTCTTCAACAATGTGACCCAGGTCGATTTTGAGCTCTGGCACCAATCGGGAAGCCAGCCGGTCACCAGTAATATCCTGATGGATTACGTCAGGGTGGTCGGCTCGACGCCAACGCCAACTCCGACCTTTTCCCCGACTTGGACCATGACCCTTACTCCCACCCAAACCAATACCCAATCCCCGACCTGGACCTCCACCTCAACGCCCAGCGCGACGAATTCAATGACGCCTTCACTGACAATGACCAGCACTGTGACCAGCACCCCGGTCAATAGTTTCACGCCAACGAACACGGTCACGAATACAGCCTCTATGACGCCTTCTGGAACACCAACCACCACGGCTACTGTCACCTGGACCTTTACCCCCACTTTGTCGGCGACCTTGACCTCGACCATGACACCCAGCTTCACCGCCACGGTCACCTACACGCCGACAATTACTTCAACCTCGACCAATTCTTTCACTCCAACCAATACCCCGACCTTTACTTATACCTTCAGCAATACATTGACCTTCACGCCCTCGTCGACCCCGACGGTGACTTTCACACCGACCTGGACATTTTCTCCCACGAATACGGCGACTTTGACCTATACATTCACGCCTTCCAACACCCCAACGATGACCTTTACACCTACCCGGACGATGACCTTCACGCCCTCGTCGACCCCGACGGTGACTTATACCTCGACGGATTCGATGACGCCTACGGCATCCCTCACCGCTACGCCTTCGGCTACGCCAACAAAAACGCCGACGATCACTTACACTCCGACCTTTACAAACACTTTCACAATGACTTTTTCGCCCACCAATACCTACACGCCCACTTATACATGGACATTGACCTATACGCCTACGAACACATTTACCGGTATTCCTACGAATACACCAACCTCCAGTTTCACTTTCACTCCGACCCTTACGATCACCGTATCCCCGACACTGACCCCTGTGCCCATGACCGTTCCGGTCATTTATCCGAATCCGGCGGATGGGACGACGCCGGTCAGAATCAGACCTCCCGCGTATTTTGGAGTATCGGAAGTGAGGGTGAGGGTTTACACACTGGCTTTCCGAAAGGTCCAAGACGACACCTTCCATCAGGTCCCCGCCGGTACGGATGTGTCCATGAGCCTGGCGGACAAGTGGGGAAAGCCCCTGGCTGATGGGCTTTACTACATCGTGGTCCAGACGACCCAGGGACGTTCCATCGGAAAATTACTTCTCCTTAAATGACCTGAAACCTAGAGTGTGAAGGCGTGTAGAGTGGTGCCAAATGCGTATCTTCTCGATGGATTCGTTTATAATGGGTTCGGAATGAAATTTTTCGGATCAGAGGGGCGATCAGAATGAAGAACGTGTTTTTAGCCTTTGCTTTACTCATGGGTTTAATCACCCAGGCCGAGGCGGACGAGGCCAGCTGGGGTATCCGCGGAGGATTCACCTTAGCCTCTCAGACCGGGACCGCCGACAGCATGTTGATAGGATTGACGACCGGAATTTTCGCGGACCTGAGCCTGGGGAACCGTTTTTCCTTTCAACCTGAATTGGATTTCACGATGAAGGGAACCCATATTGGAGGAGCCATTTCGGTGCCTGACCAGCCCACGGGCCTTTCCTTAGATGACTACTTTGATTACTTTGAATTGCCCCTTCTTCTGAAGGTCACCAAGGACCTTTCCCGTGTGATGGTCGGCAGTCTTTCGGCCGGACCCGCTTTCGGCCTTCTTTTGAACCCGAACGATCATTATGCCATCGGGAATTATCCCCGTGGACAGACGATCACCGGCGCCCCGGCGGACATGGGCCTAATGATCGGGGCCGGCATTGAGCTGGATCAAATGTTGTTCGACCTTCGGTATGAAATAGGTTTGATATCGGCTTACGCGAATAGTCCCGATGGGCCGCAAAACAACACCCTTTCCCTGCAGGTGGGTTATCGTATCGAATGAATAATATGCGGAGGTCATTATGAAACTTAAAACATATCTGCGGATGAGCGTTGTTCTTTTTTCTTTGCTTATCCTTCCAAAACTCATGGCCAGTTGTCCCGATCCGGACCCGCGGACCCGAACCATGTTCACTCGGGCGGATGTGGCTGTCATAGGCGCGGTCGTTTCGGCGCGGGGCGTGGATGAAAAGGGAAATCCCACCAAGAAACCGGAGGATCTTCAACCTTTAGGCGAGGCGGCCACCCTGATTTATAAGGTGAAGACGGAAAAATTCTTCAAAGGTTCCCAATCCGACACGGTCGAAATATGCGAAGGCAATACTTCCGCCAGGATGGGGATAGAGCTGGGCCACAAGTATCTATTTATGGTCAAAAGGAATGAAAAGGGCGAGCTGTGCGGAGGTTGTTACGACGCCATTGATAGTTTGGACAATGAATATGAAAAAGTGGTCGCGGAAATAGCGATCGTGATGGCCAATATCAAAAAGGGAGCCGATGGGGATATCCTGGGGTTCATTGGGACCGGCCAAAGGTCAGGTTCGGACGGTTTGGCGGGTTTCCACCTGGTTTTGAAGGGAAGAGGGCGACCAAAGATCATCATCAGCGACAAAAAAGGCTGGTTCCATATTCCCGTCCGCCCAGGGCATTACAAGATCGAGTCGTTGGAACCCAATAAACCTATTGAAATGACAGATTATTCCCCGGATGATCCAGCCGGTTTTGATGTGCTAACCGCGGGGGGGGCGGAATTGGGATTAAAGACCAAATAGAAATGATACCAAGGTGGACTTTTCTGAAACTGGGATGCAGATAGATCCAATCGCAACAACTCAAATAATAAATATTTTGAATACCGCTCTTTTTGACTCGATTAGGAGTAGTGTCCTTGTAAGTCTGTTTCAACCCATGTTGGTGAAGTGGGTAAGGGACTCCGGCTACGAGGAGATTACATGGTACAAGTACAAAAAATGATAATGTTGAATAAAGTGGATGAAAACGCCGTCCCGACAGGTGGCTCTGTCCGGGGTATCGGTATCGCCATTGACTGGCAGACGGGCCCTTTAGGGAAAGACGCGGCGCGCAAAGAACAGAACGGGGCTTTTGTGGAAGATGTGCTGGTCGCCTGTCTCGATCGATTGAAGTATTATCAGAATTCCAAGTTCAACTGCCCTGAATACGTTCTGTCCATCAGCGGATTGGAAGAGGCCATCAAATGGCTCGGGAAAAGGACAGAGGATCGAGAGAAAAGATTGGTAGAAGGCACGAACGAAAGTTGAAGCCGGGGGTTGTTCCATCCGACTTCAAGTATTTCGATGAATTTCCTTCACCTGCGTTGAAATCCCTTTGTTAAACCGGGTGGAAGCCGTGTCCTGACAGGATATTCCAGACTGCCTGATGATGCTTCTGGGGGTCTTGTCGATGGGCCACACTGATCATGGTTGTCTCCGGCAATCTTTCATTCAAAGCCTTATACAACCTTTCCTGGGCGTCCTCGTCCAAGGCAGAAGTGGCCTCATCCAGGAAGAGCCACTGGGGTTTCTGTAAGAATACCCGCGCCCAAGCCACCCTCTGTTGTTCACCCACCGAAAGCATCAAGGCCCAGTTCTCGAAATCCGTCAACCTGTCCTTTAAATGATCCAATCGACAAAGTGAAAGAACATCCAATATCTCGTTATTTGGAATATCCGCTTCGGCCTTGGGATAAGTCAAGGCGCCCTTAAGCGTGCCAACGGGCAGATAGGGTTTTTGGGGCATGACCATCACCTTGGACTTTTCAGGCAGAGTGATCGTCCCCTTGGTGAAGGGCCAGATACCGTAGAGCGCCCTCAAAAGGGTGCTTTTGCCGCAACCGGAAGGCCCGGAGATGAGGATGGAATGTCCTTTCTTGAAATCGATGGTCAGGGGGTGGGTCAGGGGTTGAGGAAGGCCCGGAAGGGAAAGGGTAACGCCGTCCAGCCGGATGGATTCCTGGTCCGTCCCAGTCCTCAGAATGGACTGGGCCTCGGCATGCAGACCTTTCGTTCGTTCCACTTCCGCCTCGAAACCTTCCAAACGCTCAACGACCGAGCGCCAGTAGGCTAGGGTGGTGTAACTTTCCACCACCACCGAAAGGGCGTCCTTCACCTTGCCGAAAGCGTTGGATATCTGGATCAAGACCCCCAGGCCGATGACCTTGGCGAAGAACCGGGGGGCCGCCACGACCAAGGGGAAAATGGAGGCGATCTGGTCGTAACCGATGACGAAAAAGCCCAGATGCATGTTCTTTCGGATGATGGCATTGAAGTTCTTGTAAACCGATTGGAAAGTTTCTTTCAGGCTCCCTTCCTCCACGTTTTCACCCTCGCTCAGGGCCACGCTTTCACCGTTCTCCCTCAGACGGACCAGGGAAAAACGGAAATTGGCCTCCAGCCATTGCTGGCGGTAGTTCAACCCGATAAGCGGACGGCCGATGCGGTGGGTGATCAAGGTCGCGACCGCCGCGTAGACCAGGCAGACCCAAGCCATGTAGCCGGGTAGGGTGAAGACTTTTCCTCCCCAAAGGGGGATATCGAGGGGCCCGGAAAGGGACCAGAGGATGGCGATGAAGGAACAAAAGGTCACGATCTGATTCAAGAGGCCCAGGGAGAGGGTCAGGGTGTTATTGACGAAATCCTTGATGTCCTCGGCGATACGCTGGTCGGGGTTATCCGTCTTTTTCTCCGTCAATTGCCAGAGGTAATGGCTTTTTTCCTGGAGCCAATGTTCCAGGAATCGCCGGGTCATCCATTTGCGCCATCGGTTCTGGAGGTTTTGTGTGAAGTATTGCCGGAAGACCGAGACCAGGATGGCGCAGGCCGCCAGGCCGCAGAACACCAGTATGAGGGACCAAAAGGCGTTGGCGTCAAGCTTTTGGATGGCGTCGTAGAATTTCTGGTACCAGGTATTGACCTTCACCATCAGGTAGACCCAGGCCAGGTTCAAGATGACAACCAGCAGGAGCATGCCCCGGGCCGGCCAGCGGTCCTCGGAGAACCAATAGGGTTTGGCCAGCTTCCAGAATCCGCTGAACAATTGGCGGAAGGTATAGGTAGCCCGGAAGGGGTTATCATTTCGGCTTTCCATGGAGACTCCTTGATTGTGGTGTTGCGGGGACGAACTTTCGTATGATTTGAACTGAAGTGACCCCGGTTGTCCAGCCCGAAGAGAAAGGCTCTTCAAATGCTTTTCGAACCGGGTTTATTGGGCGATGCTTTCCGAAGAGATAAAGACCATAAAAAAAGCGATCATATTAAAGAACCTTCTTGGAATATGTCATCATTCCGCAAAGAATCGGTCCTGCCCCCTCGACTTATCCCTCATTTCCTTTCGAAAAATCCAGGTTTGGGATTGTATACTGGTAAACGTTCTCGGGAAAAATCAAAGGGTTCTCCATGGCTGAATCGAACTTAAAACGCAAACTCGCCGCCATCATGTTCACGGACATCGTGAATTACACCAAGATGATGGAACGGGATGAGGCCGCCACCATGGCCTTCCTGAATTTCCATAACACCCTCCTACATCTGGAGATCGAGAAGAACGAAGGCAAGGTCATCAAGACGGTAGGGGACGCCTTCATGGCCGACTTCCCCAGCGCGGTCAACGCGGTCAAGTGCGCGGTCTCCATCCAACAACGGTTCCAAGAACATAACCAGACTACGGGTACCAGTTGGCAGTTACGCATCGGCATCCATGTGGGGGACGTGGTCATCTCGAACAACGACATTTTCGGGGACGGGGTCAATATCGCCTCTCGGCTCCAGGCTATCGCTGACCCGGGGGGCATCTGTGTCTCCGAGGACGTGTATCATCACATCAAGAACCATTTGGAATATAAAGTGGTTCACTTGGGAGCCAAGGAATTAAAGAACGTGTCCCGAAAAGTGATTACCTACAAGATCATCCCGGATGCCATAGGTAAACATAAAACCCCGGGTAAAAGCCGCAAGGGAATGACCGCGTTCTTGTTGTTGCTCCTGTTGGGAGCTTTGGGAGCGGCTTATTATTACGTACCTATGGACGAGGATAAAGCGCTCCTATCGAACCTGTTGGCTTTAGTGATGCCTACGCCTACGTCATTGCCAACGCCGGTACCGACTCCCACAGTGGCTATCGCCCCAACTTCGACCCGGTCGGCCACGCCGACTTCTACCGCGACGCGAGTATTTACACCCACGCCTACCATCACCCCTAAACCCAAACCGGTTAAAAAGAAACCAGTTCCTAAACACAAGAAAGTAATCATTCCACTGGCTCCTACGCCAACTCCGGTTCCTAAGAAAGCGGAGCTGGTGGCTACTGTCGTCGTTTCGGATGAGGCGGTCCCAACGCTCAATGCATTGCCCACCATGGCGTCCGACTTGGCGCCAACGCCCACCGAGACGGAAATGCCTCTTCCTCCTCCCTGATGGAAAATATCCTTCCCGATGTTATCGTTTGACCTGCCGGGAGAACGCCATCAGTGGAGCCGTTGGAACATGCGGCTGAACCTTCTTCTTTAATTCCTGACGGCGGGGGAGGATAATCGAATTGGAGAGTGGGTAGAAAGCTGTTCGCCAATGGACGAATTCGGCGCTGGTAATATCCTCAGCCGCCTAAGATTGACCTTTCAAAGACCAGAATTCCAAAAGCCCCAAACGCTTTTAGAGGGGACCCCTTTGACCTCCGACGATCAAAAGACCATCAGGTCGGTGGCCTTCCTGAAATGTTACAAAGAGATCGAGACGGTCTTTAAAAAACAGGTCACTCCCTTCGAGGCTTTCTTCATCAAAAGCCGGGTCGTCGCCTTCCTGGATTCCAAGCAGGACCGATTGAAGAAAATATTCCTATCCCTTGTATCTGGTGGTCCGGATAAGGACCAGGCGGTCATTGAGGTGGGGGATTGGGTAGTCAATAAGAAATATCATTTGGTAGGACAGGTGGAAAATGTCGTTTCTCCGACCGCTTTGGGGAACATGAGGGAATATACCGTGCACGTCGAGGAGGCGGTCCCGTCCAACTGGCTTTCCACCGATGTGGTCCTGTTCTGCAAGAGTAAATCCTTTTAAACCCATGGATCATTACGTCAGTTTTGTTACGCAAGCCGACTTTGATTCCCATTCAGATAGTATACGAAACTCTTATATTTACCGGTAAACCGCCTTTGGCATCCGTTATGCACATTATCCGCTATGTCCATTGAAGTCTTAATTTGTGCTTGTTCCTTGAAGCTAAGCTGGGACAGGAAGCGAGTTATATGAAAGTTCGTTATCGAATATTGGGTTTCAGCCTCTTGTCGGCCGTTTTGATGATGACGATGGGTTGCCAGGTAAGGGACCTAACCGTGCCAGCCCAACCCCTCGTGCCAATCGCATTGCTGACCGATACTTCTACACCCACTCTTGCCCTCTTGAATCCCACTGCGACTTTCACTCCCTCTGTTATTTTCCACACCCCGATCGTGAACCCGCCCACCTCCACGCCGACTTTCACTGAGGTATTCACTAACAGCGAAACCCCATCCTATACCGTGACGCTCAAGGCTACACCCACATCGACCTGGACGCCCCCATTGCTGACCTCCACCCCAATATTCACACAGACAGACACCTTGACGGATACGCCTACGGCGACTTTGTCCTCAACTTTCACCGATCAACCTACGAATTCGCCAACCGCCACATACACTTCCACGCTTGTAAATACTCCGACCAATTCATTCACCATGATTTTGACCTCGACTTTCACGGATACAGTGACAAAGATTTACACCGCCACTTCAACCTTTACACCGGCGGATAGCTCAACCCGTACGGCCACCCCCGCCGATACCATCACCCTGGGTAATACCTCGACCAAGACTGGTACGCCCACTATTACATCGACATCAATGCCGACATCGACCCATTCCTCGACCCCGACGGCCACTCCGGGCCCTTTTGGCTGGGTTGAAGCACTCGCTTCGGGGGTGTTCGGCCCCAGGATGCTTTCAGGAAACCTGGTTTATAACAACAAAATGTGGTTTTTTGGGGGCGGGTCCGATTGTGTTTACGAGGGCGGGGCCAAAGGGGATGTCTGGACATCCGCTGATGGAAGCACTTGGACCGAACCCACCGCCAACGCCGCTTTCGGTAGACGTTGGGCGATGGGCACGGTGGTATTCAACAACAAGATGTGGGTGATCGGGGGATTGACAGCGAGCGGATGCGCTAGTGACGTTTGGACCTCAATCGACGGGGCGACTTGGACCCAGGTGACAGCGGCCGCTCCCTTCGCTCCCAGGGAAAGCTTCGGATGTGTGGTCTACAACAACAAGATATGGGTGATCGGCGGGGATAATACGGGAGGTGTGGGTGTGGCTGGGGACACCGGCTGTTCGTTGGGGGATGTTTGGAGCTCGCCGGACGGCATTAACTGGACCCTGGCGGGGAATTTTCCCGATCCCCGGACCGGGGCCGCTTGCGTGGTCTTCAACGGGGCGATTTGGGTGATCGGCGGGGGCAATAGCTACCCCGATCCTTCCGCGGGTACGGGAGAATATTCGGTTTTCACCATGAACGATACCTGGTCCTCCACCGACGGGGTAAACTGGACGCAGCAGACGGAAAACGCCGCTTTCTCAGGAAGGGTTTACCCGATGGTCCAGGTTTTCAATAATCAAATATGGATGTTAGGTGGGGCGGGCGCTTCCTATTTCCCCCTGGTCCCCGCAACGGGCGTGGACGATGATGTCTGGGTCTCTGGCGATGGGATCAATTGGACCCAGACCTACCCGACCTTGCCTTTCGCGGCAAGGTTTGGAGGGGAGAGTTTTGTTTTCAAGAACTCTTTCTGGGCCTTAGGAGGCTGCGAGTTCGTGCCAGGCGGCGCAGCCTATTACTCGGACGTGTGGCACAATCCCTGATCGTTTGCGTAGGAAATGAGTAATAATAAAAAAGGCCATTCCCGGGTGGGAATGGCCTTTTTGTTTTCGGATGATTACAACTTTTTTGAGTAGATACGGTATTGTTTGTAGTTCGTGGCTCCTGTGGCGGCGATGCCCTTATTGATCATGTCATTGTCCTCTAACGTCCAGGACAACTCGCCTCCCACGACCCCCTTGCTGACTCCCGCCTTATAGATCTCGTAATAAAGCACGGCTTCGATACCCTTCAGGCGGTACTCGGGAACGACCCCGAGGGCCATCAACCGGGCCCTGTTAATAACCTTGCCGATCCCCCCGATCCATCCCATGCCAAACACGAACTTGAGGATGGCGAAAGGATCGTGGAAGGAGAAAAGTTCTCCGTCGATCGTCTTCAGGACCTGATTGATATCGGGGGCGCAAAGGCAGGCGCCTACCGTTTTACCGTCCACTTCCGCGAAGATGATGTATTCAGGCACTACGATATCCTTGAGTTTTTTGGCTTGATAGTTGAGCTCCTCGTCGGTCATGGCTACCGCGCCCCAATTGGCGTACCAGGCCCGGTTGTAGACATCCTTGAAGGCCATGACTTCCTCAAAGAACTTTTTCTTGTCGAGGGAACGGATCACCAGTTTTTCCTTCTTTTTGATGTGCTCGGCGATCTTAATGATCCTCTCCGGGAAGGGATTGGTCGCGTCCAGCCACCAGGCGTAAAGGTCCTTGCCCTTTGTGTAGCCGCATTTCTCGGCCAATTCCAGGTAATAGGGAGGGTTGTAGGTCATAGCCATGACCGCGGGTTGGTCGTAACCCTTTAAAAGGAAACCATAATAGTCGTCGTTGGATGTGAAGCTGGAGGGGCCGATGACCTTGGTCACGCCTTCTTTCCTCAGGAAGTTCTCAGCCTCCTGGAAGAGGACCTTGGCCACCTCGGAGTCATTGACGCATTCGAACCAGCCGAAATGGCCGGTCTTCTCGTTCCATTGCTTGAAGAAGTTCTCGTCGGCGCTGGCGGAAATACGCCCGACGATCTCTCCTTTTTCGTTGAAAGCAGAGAACAAAGCGGTCTTCGCGTGACTATGGAAAGGGTTCTTCTTGGGGTCCAGCAAGCTGCGCTGGTCATCGAGGAAAGGAGGGACCCAGTTGGGGTCGCGTTTCCCGTTGGCATCGACATAAATCTTCCAGGGAAGATGTAAAAAAGTCTCGATATCCTTCTTCGACTCGACCTGCTTGACCGTAATGGCCATGAATCTCCTCCTTCAAGAGTAGACTTTGGATTTTAATCAAGTTTGGTTAGTTTGCGTCCCTGTACTATGTCTTTTTCTCAAAAAACCACAATCGAAAATTCAGCCTTTAACATCTTTTTTACTTAATGACCCCGTACTTTTTACCGACTTTTTGGAAGCTTTCCAAGACATGGTCTAATTGCTGGTCGGTGTGGGTGGCGGTATAGGAGGTTCGGATCAGGGTCATTTCGGGCGGGACCGCTGGGGACACAACGGGCGTCGCGAATACCCCCATCTCGCCCAGTTCCTTGGTCATGGCGAAAGTCTTCATGTTATCGCCCACCATCAAGGGGATGATAGCCGACTGGGTATTCAGGGTGTTCCAACCCATGGCCTTGTAGGCTTCCCGCATTTTCTTGACGATCTTCCAGAGTCGTTCGCGACGGTCCGGCTCGCGCTTGATGATCTCCAGGCTCTTCAGAACAGCCGCCGTGTCGGCGGGGGAAAGGCTGGCGGAGAAAATGAGAGGACGGCTGTTATGCTTGAGGAAGTCTATGACTTTATGGGTGGAAGCGATGAAGCCCCCGATGGATACGAATGACTTGGAGAAGGTCCCCATGACCATATCCACGTCCTTCTGGAGGCCGAAATGGGAGCCGATACCCTCTCCCTGTGGGCCAAATAGGCCCAGGGAGTGGGCCTCATCCACCATAAGCCGGGAATTGTATTTTTTCTTAAGCTCAACGATCTTTGGAAGCTCGCAAATATCCCCGCCCATGGAGAAGACCGCGTCGGTGACGATAATCTTGGAGGTATCCTTGTGGTTGTTCAAGACCCTTTCCAACTCTTCCATGTTGTTGTGCTCGTACTTGACGGTCTTGGCGAAGGATAGCTTGCAGCCGTCCACGATGCTGGCGTGGTTATCGCGGTCGGAAATGATGTAGTCACCCCGGGTGGCGATGGTGGAAAGTGCTCCCAGGTTGGATTGGAACCCAGTGGAATAGACCAGAGCGTCTTCCATATGGACGTAATCAGCCAGTTTTTCCTCTAACTCAACCCTTATGTCCAGGGTTCCGTTCAGGAAGGGGGAGCCCGTGCAGGCGGAGCCGTATTTGCGGATGGCCTGGACCATGGCCTCCAGGACCTCGGGGTGAGTGACCAAACCCAGGTAGTTATTAGAACCCACCATGATCATTTTTTTGCCGCCAATGGTGACTTCCGTACCCATGCTGGAAGTATTGGGGCGGAAATAGGGGTAGTAACCCGTTTTTCGCACATCGTCCGCTGCGGTCCAATTATTAGCCTTATCGAAAATATCCATGGTTCCTCTTATGAGCATATTTTTCTAGAATTTAACGCTTGTTCGTCCTTGAATGAAGGACCGAAGGCCGACCTTCCTGGTTGGAACACCCGGCCGGCGCCTTGAGCGAATCCCTTATTTCACCTTTGGGGGTGAAGGGATGTTGTTGTCAAAGGCGGACGTATTATAAGATGGGGCACCATGTTAATCAAACAATTTGCCTTAAACGCGCTCCTGTCATGAAATTTCCTTCTCCCGTTCTGATCACAGGGGCCAGCGGGTTTGTCGGGGGCCATTTGGCCCAGACCCTTGCCGAAAAAAATGTGAAAACCAAGTTATTGGTCCGTCAGACGAGCCGTCTTCCTTTCGAGGTCGGCCCTAATATGGAACTGTGTTATGGGGATGTGACTGACGAGGATTCCCTGAGGAAAGCGGCCCTGGGAGTGAAGGTGATCTTCCACCTGGCGGGGGCCCTGCGCAGCGACGATTTTTCATACTACAAAAATATCAATGTCGAAGGGACCAGGAACGTTTGCGAGGCAGCCGCGCGGGTGAAGGGCCTCAAGAAAATGGTGTTCGTCAGTTCGCTTTCCGCGGCGGGACCCTCAAAAGCGGGGAGACCGATCGACGAGACCATGACCGGGAACCCGGTGAGTTACTACGGCAAGTCCAAATTGATGGCCGAGGATATAGTCCAGTCCTTCGGGAAAAAGTTCCCCTGGACCATCCTGCGCCCCGGCGCAGTCTATGGGCCGAGGGAGAAGGATATCTTCAATTATTTCAAGATGGTCCGACAAGGGTTGGTGCTGCTACCGGGGGATGACTCCCAAGAGGTGAGCTTTGTCCACGTGATGGACCTGGTGGAGGTCATGACTCGGGCGGCCCTAAGCCCAAAGACGACCGGACAGGTCTATTTCGTGTCCGACGGAAGCGGTTATCGCTGGGGACAAATCGCCTCCTATATCGGTAAAGCCTTAAATAAGTCTTATTTAACTATCAAGGTTCCCATCGGAATCGTTAAAATAGTGGCCCATCTATCGGGTTTGTGGGGAAGGGTGACGGGTAAGCCCGCCATTCTCAACGGCAACAAGGTCAAGGAAGCGTTGGTACCTGGATGGGTTTGCAGCAATCGGAAATTATGCCGGGATCTGTCGTTCAAACCCCGGTTCGACCTGCGGCGGGGGATCGCCGATACGGCGAGGTTTTATTTACAGGAAGGTTGGCTGAAACCAACCGATAAACCGTTATCACGAGGAAAAAAATGAAATTTTTCGATCTGAAGAGAACGACACTGGCCATGATGATCCTGGCTGGCGCGGCCAGGCTGGCCTGGAGCCAGACAGCTATCACCGACTCAGTCCTGCCTCCCGACCATCTTTTGGAAAACTTGCCCTGGATGGGGGATGATGGCAAAGTGGATAACAAAGGTCTTTTCGATTTCGAGGATCTTCGGAGCCTGGGCCTGAAAGACCTGATCCTGATCTATCGGCAGACCGTGCCGGTGAACGAATTGGACAAGCCCCACAACCAGACACTGGCCGCTTGTTTCTACGACCCGACGCAAAAGAAGTACACGAAGAATTTCGAGGACGACGGCGGTTCGATCCAATGGGTGAGATTGATGACGGCTCCTGAGGGAAAACATTCATTTCTAGTGTACGAAAGGGATGATCTGAAGGGTGGGCAAGTGCTGAAAGCCTACGCCTATTTGGACGGGGCCTTTAAGCAGGTCTTGGAAGCCGAGGCCAACCAGGTGTTCACCGTGTTCCATGACGGGACGGAGATACTCTGTTCCTCCAAGGAAGCTCCCAAGGACAAGCCAGACGCGGAACATGTTTTCGCTTGGGATGAGGCCAAAGGTCAATTCGCCGACGAGAACGTCGTCACAGCCGCCAACGGCTGGTCGGGTTTCTCCATCGCCATAGCCACACCGGTGGTCGCGGCCCAGGCTGTCTCACCCGCGAGCGTTAAGCCGGCCAAGCCGGGGCGCAAATCGGCGGCTGGTTGGTGGGATGTGCCTTTTGACGCGCAGGTTTCCTTTAATAAGCTGAAGAAGGAGATTGTGCCGGATAGGATCAAGGACAATAAAATCGCCCAATTGGGGCAGGACGCCAAGGCCTTTTTCCAGGAAGCCCAAAAGAACGGGGTGAAAGGCAAAGATTTCATCGCCATGAGGGCCGGTTATTACGCGGCTGTCGCCAATGCCCTTTATTCCCTCAACCATAATAAGGACGCGGTCTATTATCTGGACTTGGCCCTGAAGCTTCAGTCGGATAATCCGGAAGGTTTGGCGCTCAAGGAGAAGATGAAACAGTAGGCTGTCATTTTTTCTCCAGTTGGAGGTTAGGAAACAAAAAAGCGGTGGAACCTTTGGTCCCACCGCTTTTGAATGTTGAATAGTGGTGCCCGAGGCGGGACTCGAACCCGCACGGTCGCCCATACGCACCTCAAGCGTACGTGTCTGCCAATTCCACCACTCGGGCTTTTCCAATCAAAAGACGAGGCGCTTCTAGAAAAACGAAGTCGTATTATAACCAGTGACCTTTGATTGTCAATCAAGGCCCTAAAGGGGCAAATACCACGTCCAACGAAGGTGCGCGATTGAAAAGAGCTTTGTTATCCCTTTTGGTCCTGGCCGCATTCATCGTGGGGATAGGCTCTTCGGCCTGGTTCCCGTCCTTGAGACTGCTGTGGGATACCCAATGGGATCCTTCTCTTGGGGTGGCCTTGTGGTCCTTGAGGATCAACGCTTTCCTCTGGCTTATCCCTGTAATGATAGGTTTTTGTGGCTGGATGGCCGCGCTTGAGACCTTACTCCTCAACAAACTCCGCACTGAATTCAAAACCGCTTTAGGATTGGGAATAACCCTCTCGTTCTTTTCGTTCTTTTCTTTTGGGTTGGCAATCAATGGGATATTGACCGGACCAACGACCGCTTTTTTTTTATTGCCATTCCTTTTCAAGGGATGGCGATATCTAACTCAAAGAAAGTCATTCGAGAAATGGGGAAGGGAATGGTTATGGTTGGTCCTTCCAGCCCTATTCTGGGGTATGGAATATCTTTCCTCTCCCATAGTTTGGGACGCCGTGCTGGACCATTTTCGGTTTGCCAGGGAAGTCGCCAGGCTTCACCAATTGCCATTCCACTGGGTGAACCACACTGGGGATATGCCCAAACTGGCCGAGATGATTTGGGCCGGGTTTTGGGCGATGGGAGGGGAGGCACTCTCGAAAATATCCATGGCTTTGGCACTTCTATTGACCCTCTTGATCTTTTTTGGGATCGCCAAGGAAGAAAGAATTAAGAGTTGGGTACTGGCCTTGATCCTTTTAACCTGTCCTTATCTGATGGCTCTTTACGCTTGGGGTTATGTGGAGGGTTTCTTGGCGGTTTATGGCTTGTTGGCCTTGATCTGCCTTGTCAAAAGCCATTCGGAAAAGGAAGGGAAGGCATGGGTGAGCCTTGCCTTCTTTTTCTTGGGAGTCGCCTTGGCAGTCAAATTTACGGCGGTCTTGGCGGTCCTGGCCATTGGCGCTGTCATGCTGGCGAGGCCGTCGAGATCCATGAAGAACCTCGAGTTCAAAGCGTTACTCATATTTCTGATCCCTTTTCTTCCGTGGCTTTTGAGGGATTTCTTGGCCAATGGCAATCCCTTTTATCCGATTCTCATTAACCTATTCGGCGGACCTCCTGGGTTCGATACGACCATGGGTAACAGCTTGTTAAGCGACACGGGTTTACCTAGTTCCTATAAACCCTTTGATCTGCTTCTTCGATTGGGCCGGGTATTTTTCACCGGCTCCAACGGAGTGGGAGCTGCCTGGACACCCCTGGTATTGATGAGCCTGCCCTGGTGGGGAAAAGTCCTAAAGACAGAACGAGCCAAGTTGTTGTTTTTATTCTGTTTTGTTTTCCTGGCTGGATGGCTGTTCTTGAGCGTTGATTTTCGCCACGCTTCTGGCGCTGGTCTTGGGTTGGTTTTGTTGGCCGGAATGGCCTGGGGAAAAGCATGGGAGGAAAAGTCTCAATGGCCAAAATGGTCATTCGGGATAGGATGTTTCCTTTCTTTATGGCTATGTTGTTCGGCCCAATTGAGCGCAACCGCCCCTTACGCTTCCGCGTTGGGCCTGGAGGATCCCTTGGTCAGGTTAAAACGGAACTATTCCTTAGACATGGACACCTACGCGGCTTACCGAGCGATCGAGAAGGATTCGGGACCTCGGGATAAAGTCGTAGCGTTTGGGGTGTTCCAAACCTATCCCCTGGACCGGACAGCTTTTGTGGATTTCTTTTGGAAAAAACCCATTTTCCTCGCCTGGGCGAGCCAATGTCGAACGGCTGAGGATTTGGCCCTTCGGTTGAAAAGGGAAGGGGTCACCCATTTTCTCTATCAACAGGGCGAGGCGGTGAATATGTCCCTGCGTGAGAAAGGTTTTGAGTTGGAGGGAATGCCCGTCAAGGAGTACATCCGTTTTTGGACCGACTTCGCCCAACCCCTGGTTGGTTATGAAAATAGCATGGTCTATCGAATATGCGAACGACCCTTGGCCCATTCACGGTTGTTGGATCAATTGCCCGGTATCCAAGAGAAACCATTGGCGAACGTCAAAAGGTCTGCCGATCATCAACAATGGGACCAAGCATTGGAACAGGTATCTGGTTTAACTGACCGATTCCCCACGCTGGCCTCGGCCTGGAAGTTGAAGGCGGAAGTGGAGGAGCGCTTAGGGAATCGGCGGGAGGCTGGCTCGACCGGGAAAAAGGCCTTAGGTTTAGGCCTAGAAAATGGAGACCTCTACGATACAATGATGCGTTGTTCGAACGATGCGAAAGATTGGCAAGGAAAAAGGGACGCTTTCTTGTCGGACCGGGCTCAAGCTATCCGGGAAGCTTTGTCACATTACAGGGGTGAATGAAGATGCGGAAGATCGTGATGTTATTGCTGATAGGATCGATCGTGAACTTAGCGCAGGCGCAAAGCGTGACCGCTTTTACCGTGAGCAAGAATCTTTTCAATACAATAAAAGACACCAACGTTACCTTGGTATTTGAATCTTCCTATAACGGTACAGCGGATCTGAAACTCTATAACTCTGCCGGGGAGATGGTCCGAAACCTAGATAGCCAGATCCTAAATCCAACAACGGCTAATGCGGCTCAAACAGTCATTTGGGATGGGAAAAATAAAGCAGGGGCGCTGGTAGCCTCAGGGATCTATTTTTTCCAGTTACGGTTAAATTTCGGTGCATTCTCAAAACGGTTGATGGTTATTACCCACTAAAAACCTTTATTTACGGCAATATAGCAATGGGTTTGGTTTAAGTTCACACTCGGTAGCAATCCGCAGGCCTTTAATTTTCCCCTCGTTGCGTAATTCATATAATCGTGGCACCACCATGTCCCTTAGAGCCACAGGGGAAACTGGGTTGATATAGATCTTGGTGCCTCCCTCGAAACCCGCCTGGTTGATGGTCCGCCATTTGATAAGGATATGCCAGGGCATGACATCTACCGCGTCGCGGGGGGAATAGTACCATTCTTCATTGCAGGGAACCTGGCTTCCAGTCGCCGCGTGACACGCGTGCACCAGGTCGGAAAACCCCCGTAATTCTTCCTCTGTGTGTTCCTCTGGACGAGCGTTGCGGCTCTTGGAATAAACAGCCATAGTTGGGAAGCGATGTCCCATCTCTGAAAGGGCAATGGCATAGTCATTTTCCGCGAAGATCAGGTTGTTATAGGCTGAAAAGTTGACGATGGCTTCGTTGTAGATGTTCGGATGTTCCCGGGCAATGTCCACCTCAGATTGAATTGAGGTACCCCATTCGTCCAGACCCACCAGCTGTTTATGTAGATGGTCCAAAGAGGCGCCAGCGGCCTGGAGCCAATTCTGGAAGATGGTCACGTAACGCACATAACGGTTATTGGTGTAAATATCCATCATGGCGTCGATAGTGAAACGTAGATACTGGAAATGTTCCTCGTGCGTCATCTCGCCAGAGGAGTAAAGATCAGTATCGAACTCAGCTCCCGGTTTGTAATGGTTCCTGGAAATGATGAGCTCATGGGCTCCCCCGAAGAAGGCGTCGGAAAGCCTGAGCTTTTCCTCTTGCCCCATAGTGGAGACTTCCTCGGGAGATTTTCCCCTCAAGCGCAGTTTGGTATCGATCATTTGAATGACATGTTCCAGACCTCTTGGGTTATCCAGGTAACTTCTTTTCCAATGGGTCTGGGCGGGGGATAACTGGAACCCGTGGTTTTTTGCCCAATAATCGATGGTCACTATCTCAAAAAGATTGGCTACCCTCCGGTAGATGGCTTTGGAGGATTCGAACATGTCAGGATTCAGTTTTTCCAATTTCTGGTACTGACCGTCGGAAGTTTGTATTAGCCGGGCCTTTTCGGGAGGGGTTCGGAAATATTCGGAGAAACAGAAGTCGCAATAATTTTCTTTATCTCGTTTTTCGATGGGTTTGGAAGGCCGGCGGGAACGGTTGTAAAAGGGGCGGTGGGCCCGGTCCGGAACGGTCCAGACCTCGGTGCCTGTCAAGGGATTGATATGTTTCAGGGTCCCATCCGGCATCGTAAAGTATGGGTTTTGAAATTTAGGCATGGGATCCTCGGTGAAGCGTGTGTGGTTGTTTTAATTAGGGTAAAATTGTATCGGAAGCCTTACAATGAAGCAACTTGGTTATTTTTGATCATGGGTATTCGAACTGGATCGTTCCGAGACCCGTGGAGCAGGAGACCGTGTCTTGAAGTTCATGGCCTTTACGGATTATTTCGGAGCGGAGGAACTCCTTCCGCTGTTGACGGCAGCCATCCAGGTCGAGCAACCGGATTATATTTTTTATTGCGGCGGTTCCATGAAGGGCGAGAATCGCCTGAGCGAGTATCAAACCGCCCGGAAGTTCTTCGGCAAACCCGATATCGACAATCCCGTCATCCGAAAAGAGGTCGAAAGGGATACGGAACATCTACGGAAATTCCTGCTGGCTCTAGCGGATTCCCAGAAAATAACGTTTATTATTCCAGGCTACAACGACGCTTCCGAAGCCCTTTATTTCAAGACAGTCTTCGGATTGGCCAACATCTATCCCAATCTCCGACCCGCCCACGAAATGATGTATCGAGAAGATCAGTTCATGGTCGCAGGGTTCGGTGGGGAAATGACCTTGAACGAGGATAATCGGGAACTGGTATTGCAATATTCCCAGCCCTGGGCCGAATATTCACTGAGGTTGTTGGAATATTTCCCCGGTGAGAAGATTTTGTTATTCCACTCACCCCCGGTTTGCCGGTTGGACCATTCGGATGGGGAACATTTCGGGGTATTGCTTATCAATGAGATCATCGAAAGGGTTTCTCCCCAATTGGTCCTTTGTGGCCGTGCCCGATCGGGGCAGGGGACGGTCAAGCTCAATGATACGGTGGTTATCAATCCTGGCCCTCTAAATGAGGGACATTATGTCATCATCGATTATCCTTCCTTGTCGATCCAATTTAAAAACCTAAAGAATTACTGAGCCTGGTTGGTCGGGCCCGGCGGTAAGTCATTGTGGGTATAAACTTTTGAGCACACTAAAACCAAGAATGGTTGGCATGAACACTTTATTGGAGATCCAAGACTTGAGGATCGGTTTATCAGCCAATCGGCAAGAGGAGCGAGGCGAGATATTACGTGGTATCACCTTGGATATCCACGAAGGTGAAAGAGTGGCGCTGGTCGGGGAATCGGGATGCGGGAAAAGTATGACCGCCCTTTCCATAATGCGTTTGCTACCCGAACCTCCTATGGTCTGGAATGGAGGGCGAATCCAATACCGTGGGAAGAATCTGGATCATCTTTCTTCCTCCGGCTGGCGGAACGTTCGGGGTAGAGAAATCGGGATGGTATTCCAAGAGCCTTTTACATCCTTGAATCCGGTAAAGAGGGTTGGTCCTCAGGTCATGGAAGGTATCCTAACCCATCAGGAAGTGGCGGAAAACGAGGCTAAAGCACGGGTGATCGGTCTTTTGAACGAAGTAGGATTGTCCGATCCGACCCGGGTTTTTCAACAATATCCCCACCAGTTATCCGGTGGAATGTGTCAAAGGGTCATGATCGCCATGGCCATTTCTTGCGCTCCATCCCTCCTTATTGCCGATGAGCCGACGACGGCCCTGGATGTAACGGTACAGCGGCAGATCCTGGACCTCTTGGCGTTGATGTCCGAACGGCATCAAATGGCTATCTTGTTCATCACTCATAATTTGAGATTGGCCCAAAGTTATTCCGATCGGATTGCCATCCTCTACGCGGGGCAGGTGGTTGAAGTAGGTCGGCCCGAGGATATTTTCTCCAGACCACAGCACCCCTATACAGAGTGTCTATTGGCAGCAATGCCAAATGTGGAGCATCGTGGCAAGAATCTGTATACCATCCTCGGTAATGTGCCAAAACCCCAGGATAGGATTCTGGGATGCGCATTCGCGCCGAGATGTCAGCGCGTCCAAAACAGTTGTTCCGAAATGGAGCCGCGTTTGGAACAATGGAAAGGGGAGCAATGGGTCCGATGCTTTTATCCGTCGAAAATGTAAGGAAAAAATATCCGGTTGGTCACGGATTTTTAGGGAAGCCAACCGCGTTTGTCCAAGCGGTCAGGGGGATTACTTTTGAAATCATGCCGGAGGAGATCGTGGGAGTGGTCGGTGAGTCTGGTTGCGGTAAAAGCACGCTTGGGCGCTGTGTGGTAGGTTTGGAATCTCCCGATGCGGGAAGGGTTGTTTGGGAAGGAATGGACACCCAAGCTATGTCCACTGATGTTTTAAGGAAGAAACGAAAGCTTTTCCAGATGGTTTTTCAGAATCCCTTCGCGTCATTGGATCCAAGGCAAAGGATCAAGGACCTTCTTTCCGAACCTTTGGAAGTACATGGTTTGTCCAGTGCCGCCGAACGCCAACAGGCGGTAAAAGGCTTATTGGAAGATGTGGGTTTGCCGATTGATAGTTTACGAAAGTTTCCGCATGAATTTTCGGGTGGCCAAAGGCAGAGGATCGGATTGGCAAGGGCCCTGGCAGTTGAACCCAAATTAATCGTTCTAGATGAACCCGTCTCGTCTCTGGATGTTTCCATACAGGCTTCTATTTTAAACCTTTTGGTTCGGTTGAATCAGCAAAAAGGGATCAGCTATCTGTTCATTTCCCATGATCTACAAGTGGTTGGATATCTCAGCAATCGAATTTTGGTTCTCTATCTCGGACAGGTTGTAGAAAGTGGTCCGACCGAGCGGTTGATTCGAGAACCGATTCATCCTTATACAGAGGTCCTTTTAGACACGATGGAAGCTAATAAAGGAGGGGTCAAGGGCGAACCACCTAGTCCCGTGGATATACCAACCGGATGTTCGTTCCACACCCGATGTCCTTACGCCGAGAACCGATGCCAAAAGGAACCTCAAGACTTGGTAATGGTCGATAAAGACAGGGCGGTTGCTTGCTGGAAATGGGACCGTATCAAGGGAAAAGGCTGAAATAAGACTTTTGAGCCTGAATAGCGGTATAATTTGCGATATAGAACAACAGTCGTTAATAGGCCCGCCTATCTTTTCTTCGTTTTCCTGTTATAAAATCAAGTATACGTTTAAGAACCGAAGGGGAGCCACCGATGAAAACCATGATCGTGAATCCACCCACTTGTACCGGAATGAAATACATCCGAGAAGGACGATGTGAACAACGTTTGAGTTCATTTCAATATGTCATGGTCCCTATTTCTTTGCCCATGATCGCCGGAGCGCTTGAAGCAAAAAACAACCAAGTGAAATTGATTGATTGCATCGCCAATGATATCGACGTAGAAGGGTTGAAAAAAGAAATAGAGGCTTATAAACCCGAGTTCGTTTTGTTCAATATGTCGACGGTCACTTCCGCAAGCGACATTGAAGTAATCGATCGGATGAGGGAATGTTCGAAGGCTCATTTTACGGTCATCGGCAATCACGCCACATCCCTTCCGGAGGAGATATTAAAGGGTTCATCCCTGGATTCGGTCATTCGCAGGGAACCAGAATTAACGACACAAGAACTAGTCGAATTCATTGAAAAAGGTAAGGATTTAAGGCACGTTTTAGGTATTTCCTATAAAGGTGCTAATGGCAAGATCGTTAATAACGAAGATCGCCCTTTTAATGAAAACTTGGATGACTTGCCTTTCGCCGCTAGACATCTATTAGATAACGCCCGATATACCCTTCCGGTCATTAATGAACCCTATACCCTGATCATTACAAGCCGCGGTTGTCCTTACTCCTGTATTTATTGCACGGCTCATCAATACTATGGAAAAAAACTAAGGCTTCGAAGTGCAGAAAATGTCGTGGATGAGATGCAGGAATGTTTAGAAAAACATAAGATCCGAAATTTCACCATGTGGTCGGACACATTCAACCAGAGTAAAAAATTTGTGCTGGATGTTTGCACGGAGATCAAAAAAAGAAATTTAGATCAAAAGATCCGGTGGATGGCAAATAGTCGGGTGGATCATGTAGACGCTGAGGTTTTAATGGAAATGAGGGCATCTGGATGTATAGGCGTTTCATATGGTGTTGAGTCTGGAGTCGATGAAATACTGACAAATATGAAGAAGGGGGCAGACGCGGAACAAGCCAAAATGGCCGTAAAATTGACCAAAGAAGCGGGAATCGAGGTATTGACCCATATTATTTTTGGTTTGCCTGGCGAAACATTAAAAACCATTAATGAAACTATTCGTTATGTAATTGAAATGGACCCTGATTACGCGCAATTTTATTGTGCTGTGCCATTTCCCAAAACCGAACTGGAAGAATTGGGTAAAAAAAATGGTTGGATTACGACCGAGGATTATGGGAAATACGAGCTAAATCAACCGATTTTAAACTTACCTGGTCTTTCAATTGAGGAACTTCAAAAGGCGAGAAATAGAGCCTATCGTGAGTTTTACCTTAGACCTAGTTATGTTTTCAAAAGACTAAGGAAAATAAGGGGAATAAAGGATTTATTAACTAATTATCGGCAGGCTCGGGATTTTATTGGGAGTTGGATTTCGGAATCCTCTACTAAAAAGACCGCTATTTCTAAGGAAATAGAGGCCTCTAATTAATAAAGCTTTACTTGTGTTAATCATAAAAAAGTTATACTTATTTGTTGACAGGGAAGTGTATTTTGAGTATAAATACTCCCCCGGGCCACTAAGGCTTGTGGCTCACTTTCTCCATCAATGGAGAAGGGAACTGTGGTTCTTTGAATTAGAATTCAATAACAATCGAAGGTAATTCGACTTATTCGATTGCGGTGCTCATCGCATCGGTAAATTTTCTTGTCATAATTTCCCGATGAGATAAGCATCGAATGGATGCTTGTCTGTGGCTGGATATTTGATGATTCGTCATCGGTGTTTGGCTGGCTCTTTTCACCTTGGTGGTGATCGGGGTCATTGGTCTTTGAAAACTAAATAGTGCATACGAAACAAGTTTGGGTGCTAGTCAATAGTAGTTGAGTTGTTAGAGCCTCAAAATCTTCTTATGGAGAGTTTGATTCTGGCTCAGGACAAACGTTGGCGGTGCGTCTTAGACATGCAAGTCGAGCGTGAAAGCCCGCAAGGGTGAGTAAAGCGGCGAACGGGTGAGTAATACTTGGGTAACGTCCCTCCGAGATCGGGATAACGCGCCGAAAGGCGTGCTAATACCGGATATGACCACGGGTTCTTCGGAACTTGGGGTAAAAGATGGCCTCTATTTATAAGCTATCACTTGGAGATCGGCTCAAGCACCATTAGCTAGTTGGTAGGGTAACGGCCTACCAAGGCGACGATGGTTAGCCGGCCTGAGAGGGTGATCGGCCACACTGGGACTGAGATACGGCCCAGACTCCTACGGGAGGCAGCAGTTTGGAATATTCCACAATGGGCGCAAGCCTGATGGAGCGACACCGCGTGAAGGATGAAGGTCCTCGGATCGTAAACTTCTTTAGACCTAGATGAACGTTCCAGGGTGAACAATCCTGGAATTTGACAGTATAGGTAAAATAAGCCACGGCTAACTCTGTGCCAGCAGCCGCGGTAATACAGAGGTGGCAAACGTTGTCCGGATTTATTGGGTGTAAAGGGCATGTAGGTGGTCTTGTAAGTCAAAGGTGAAATGGCCAGGCTCAACCAGGTCTTTGCCTTTGAAACTGCTAGGCTTGAGTACGGAAGAGGAGAGCGGAATTCCCAGTGTAGCGGTGAAATGCGTAGATATTGGGAGGAACACCGGTGGCGAAGGCGGCTCTCTGGTCCGAAACTGACACTGAGATGCGAAAGCCAGGGGAGCAAACGGGATTAGATACCCCGGTAGTCCTGGCCGTAAACGATGAGAACTAGGTGTTAGAGGTATCCACTCCTCTAGTGCCGCAGCTAACGCATTAAGTTCTCCACCTGGGGACTACGACCGCAAGGTTGAAACTCAAAGAAATTGACGGGGGCCCGCACAAGCAGTGGAGCATGTGGTTCAATTCGACGCAACGCGAAGAACCTTACCTGGGTTTGACATCCTCTGACCGCCTATGAAAGTAGGTTTCCTCGCAAGAGGCAGAGAGACAGGTGCTGCATGGCTGTCGTCAGCTCGTGTCGTGAGATGTTGGGTTAAGTCCCGCAACGAGCGCAACCCTTATCTTTAGTTGCCATCAGGTTAAGCTGGGCACTCTAGAGAGACCGCCGGTGACAAACCGGAGGAAGGTGGGGATGACGTCAAGTCCTCATGGCCTTTATATCCAGGGCTACACACGTGCTACAATGGTCGGTACAAAGGGCTGCGAACCCGCGAGGGGGAGCTAATCCCAAAAAGCCGGCCTCAGTTCAGATTGGAGTCTGCAACTCGACTCCATGAAGCTGGAATTGCTAGTAATCGCGGATCAGAACGCCGCGGTGAATACGTTCCCGGGCCTTGTACACACCGCCCGTCAAGTCACGAAAGCCAGTTGCACCAGAAGCGATTGCGCTAACCCGCAAGGGGGGCAGATTGCGAAGGTATGACTGGTGATTGGGACTAAGTCGTAACAAGGTAGCCGTATCGGAAGGTGCGGCTGGATCACCTCCTTTCTATGGAGACCATGTTAGAGGAACCCTTTTGAGGGTGCGCTCTAACGTAACTCCAAGTGGATACCCAAACGAGATATGCGCTATTTAGTTTTGAGAGGCCAATCCGGATTTGGCTCTTTAAATGTATGGGTATGTGGGCGTCATGCCCTGCGCCAAACTGGGATGGGCCTATAGCTCAGTTGGTTAGAGCGCGCCCCTGATAAGGGCGAGGTGACTGGTTCGACTCCAGTTAGGCCCACCATTTATTTACCGTGGGCTGACTGGTAAGATTGAAGGCGAAGGGGATGTAGCTCAGTTGGGAGAGCACCTGCTTTGCAAGCAGGGGGTCGCCGGTTCGATCCCGGTCATCTCCACCAATTTGGTGGGGGCGACTTCAAAGGTTGCACGAATCTTTTGTTCATTTGAAGGATTCGTGGAGCTTTTGCTGTCCGAGTGATAGCTGGCTTCTTCCGTCCAAATTGGCGGAACCGGTCCTTGGGGATCGGATAGGTTCTTTGACAAACGATAGAAATACTACTATGTAAGCTGAACCGAGTGCATTAGTGAATTCTTATGCGGTGGCGAAGAAGCATGTGATCAAGCTACTAAGAGCATACGGAGGATGCCTTGGCGTCAGATGGCGATGAAGGACGTGACAGCCTGCGAAAAGTCGCGTGGAGCCGGCAATAGGCTTTGAAGCGCGAATGTCCGAATCGGGAAACCGTATGGGGCAAACCCCCATAACTCCCGCCTGAATAAATAGGGCGGGGTGAGCCGACCTGGTGAAGTGAAACATCTCAGTAACCAGAGGAACAGAAATCAAAGAGATTCCCCAAGTAGTGGCGAGCGAAAGGGGAACAGCTCAAACCTTGTGTGTGTAAGCCCGTAGGCGTTGCACATGAGGGGTTGTAGGACTTACAAGGTCGCGTTACGGAGCGGCCATGGAGTTACAAAAGAGGCGAATAACCGAAGGGCCTGGGACGGTCCGACACAGAGGGTGAAATCCCCGTAGGTGAAATTCGATCTCTCTCCAAGTGAGTTCCTGAGTACCACGAGACACGTGAAACCTTGTGGGAATCCGGGCAGACCACTGTCCAAAGCTAAATACAAGCTGACGACCGATAGTGAAACAGTACCGTGAGGGAAAGGTGAAAAGAACCCCGAAAGGGGAGTGAAATAGTACCTGAAACCGTGTGCTTACAATCAGTGGAAGCACTATTTTAGGAGGTTTGCAGCCTACGGGTTGCAGGCGCCTATCAGTGTAACCGCGTGCCTTTTGCATAATGATCCGGAGAGTTATCAAGCGATGCAAGGTTAAACCCCGTTAGAGGGGCGGAGCCGTAGCGAAAGCGAGTCTTAAAAGGGCGAATGAGTATCGTTTGTTAGACCCGAAGCGGGATGATCTAGCCATGACCAGGGTGAAGCCTTGTTAACACGAGGTGGAGGCCCGAACCGATGTATGTTGAAAAATGCTCGGATGAGTTGTGGATAGGGGTGAAAAGCCAATCGAATTCCGTGATAGCTGGTTCTCCTCGAAATATCTTTAGGGATAGCCTCGGGAAGTAGTTGGCGGTGGTAGAGCACTGATTGGGCTAGGGGCCTTAACAGGTTACCAAATCCTTTCAAACTCCGAATGCCGTCAATGTAAATCCCGGGAGTCAGTCTGTCAGCGCTAAGGTTGATGGTCGAAAGGGAATCAACCCAGCCCATCAGCTAAGGTCCCCAAGTACATGCTAAGTGGTAAAGGATGTGGAGTCGCCTAAACAACCAGGATGTTGGCTTAGAAGCAGCCATCATTTAAAGAGTGCGTAACAGCTCACTGTTCGAGCGATTCTGCGCCGACAATTTAACGGGGCTCAAGCATGTCACCGAAGCTGTGGATTTGTATCCTCCTCTGGGGGGTACAAGTGGTAGAGGAGCGTTCTATAATAGGATGAAGGCCGACCGTGAGGACGGCTGGACGAAATAGAAGTGATCATTCCGGATTAAGTAGCGAAAAAGCGTGTGAAAAACACGCTCGCCGTAAATCTAAGGTTTCCTCGAGCAAGGGTAATCCGCTCAGGGTAAGTCGGTTCCTAAGTCGAGGCTGAAAAGCGTAGATGATGGATATCAGGTTAAAATTCCTGAACCACCGAAAGGCGTTATCACCGATGGGGAGACGCAGAAGGATAGGAGATCCCGGCCGATGGTCGTGCCGGGAGGGGCTTATAGGTGGGCTCGTAGGCAAAATCCGCGAGCCGTTACACCGAGGAGCTACTCGAGCCGCAAGGCGAAGTCTTTGACTCCACGCTGCCAAGAAAATCCTCTAGGGAGTCCTAGGTGACCGTACCGCAAACCGACTCAGGTAGATGAGGAGAAAATCCTAAGGCGCTCGAGTTATGTGTTGCCAAGGAACTCGGCCAATTACTCTCGTAACTTCGGGAAAAGAGAGGCCACTTTACGTGTAGGGCTTGCGCCTGAAGCGTGAAGAGGCCGCAGAGAAATGGCTCAAGCGACTGTTTAACAAAAACACAGCACTCTGCTAAGTCGAAAGACGACGTATAGGGTGTGACGCCTGCCCGGTGCTGGAAGGTTAAGGGGATGGGTTAGCGCAAGCGAAGCTCAGAACCGAAGCCCCAGTAAACGGCGGCCGTAACTATAACGGTCCTAAGGTAGCGAAATTCCTTGTCGGGTAAGTTCCGACCTGCACGAATGGCGTAACGACTTGGGCACTGTCTCGGCAACATGCTCGGCGAAATAGTAGTTCGAGTGAAGATGCTCGATACCCGTATCAAGACGAAAAGACCCCATGAAGCTTTACTGCAAGTTGACACTGAACTTTGATTTAACATGTGTAGCATAGGTGGGAGACTTTGAGGGGGGAGCGCCAGCTTCCCCGGAGTCGTCAGTGAAATACCACTCTTGTTGTATTGAAGTTCTAACCTAGGGCCGTAATCCGGTTCAGGGACAATGTCTGCTGGACAGTTTGACTGGGGCGGTCGCCTCCCAAATTGTAACGGAGGCGCCCAAAGGTTCCCTCAGCGCGGTTGGAAATCGCGCCTACGAGTGTAAAGGCATATGGGAGCTTAACTGCGAGACTGACAAGTCGAGCAGGTGCGAAAGCAGGGCTTAGTGATCCGGCGGTACCTCGTGGGAGGGCCGTCGCTCAACGGACAAAAGCTACTCTGGGGATAACAGGCTGATCTTGCCCAAGAGTTCATATCGACGGCAAGGTTTGGCACCTCGATGTCGGCTCATCACATCCTGGAGCTGAAGTAGGTTCCAAGGGTTAGGCTGTTCGCCTATTAAAGTGGTACGTGAGCTGGGTTCAGAACGTCGTGAGACAGTTCGGTCTCTATCTGGTACGGGCGGAGGACATTTGCGGGGAGCTTTCCCTAGTACGAGAGGACCGGGAAGGACGAATCTCTGGTACTCCTGTCATCCTGCCAAGGGTGTTTGCAGGGTAGCTATATTCGGACGAGATAAACGCTGAACGCATATAAGCGTGAAACTCACCCCAAGATGAGATGTCCCGGGCCATAAGGCCCCTAAAGGCGCCTCGTAGACTACGAGGTTGATAGGCTGGGTGTGGAAGACCTGTAAGGGTTTAAGCTGACCAGTACTAATCCGCCGTGAGGCTTGGTCATATGTTTCATTTCCATCGCATCTTCACTAGTGACTTCGGTTCAAGAAGTAGTGTTTCTATCGTTGAATTTATTTCCAGTACTGCGTAAAACAGTAACTGAGCTCGTTGTTTCCCGGTGGTTATAGCGGAGGGGAAACACCCGTTCCCATTCCGAACACGGAAGTTAAGCCCTCCAGCGCTGATGGTACTACACATGTCTTGTGTGGGAGAGTAGGACGCTGCCGGGATTTAAAGTGAACCCGACTTATCGAAAGATAGGTCGGGTTTTTTATTTACGACCCAAGTTTGTAAATCGCTTCTCGAATCAATTGATCGTGTGGGTTCAATGTTAAAGCTTTCTTAAGATTCTCTTTGGCTTTTAAAAGATCCCCGGAATCCCAGAATAGAAAACCAGCGTTTGAAAAAGCTTGTTGGGATTGTTCGGTTTCTCCCAGAAACAGGTCGCCGATTGCCTTTTGGTTCCAAACTTGTGCTTGCCAATTTAAATCCCTAATTAAAGATAAACCGCGTTCAAAAAACAAATCCCAATTCGATAAGTCGCCTTTTGATTTTAAGAAAAGTGCGGAATTTAAGAATGGATGCGCACACGCCTCGTAAAGAATGTAATTAACTGGGTCTGGATTTATATTCTCTTCTTTTAAAGCTTCATACCAAAAGTCATGTAGAAAATCAGTTTGTTTTTTAATGTTAATTCTGGGATTGCCAAAATTCAATTTTAACAAAATGCCTTGTGGGGATAAACGTACCAAGTGGTCGGAATCCAAAAAGATGTCGTTAAAAATACCATTTGTGTAAGTACAAAAAAATGGTTTATTAAAGTCGGTTAAATAGATCAGGTCATGAATTATCCCTTGGGATGTCTCTTTCGAGGAGAAGTCGGCTCGTTCGATTCGCGAAAAAACAGGATATTGTTTTTTAAGATCAGTAAAAGGATAGTTTTTCATCAAAAATGGACAGCCCAGGATCGTGATATCCGGACGGTAGTTTTCAACTTTGTTCAAATAGATTGTTCCGAAATAGTCAAAATCAGTTTCCGCAAAAAAAACAGAGTCATTATTTAACGACCTTAATGCCGCAAGCCCGTAGTCGTAATAAATCTTTCCTTCTTTAGAACGCGCCCTGTAATTGTTGGTAATAAGATCACCTGCAAACAAAAGGATTAGAATAAATACAATGAACGGGATTGTCCGTTTGATCAGTGGCGTGAATTTGCATGACAAGTCCTTGATTTTTATCCATACAAAAGAACATCCAACAACACAAAAAATCAATTCAGCCCAATCGTTGAGAAGTAGATAATCATCTAAATGCCAGAATTCAATCGGCGAAAGATTCATGTAAAAAATGTTTGATATAACCGAACTGAGAAAAAGCAAAAGTAAAAACAAACAGATTTTAATATTAGTTTTATACAGCGGCCAAATTCCTAAAATAGCAAATACTCCTAAAATCCCGAATTGATAAAATGTATGTGATGAGATGTAATTGGCTCGAGGAAGGGCAGGGAGGACGATCGAGGTAAAAACAGCATTGAAGGGATGATTCCAAAAGGCAGGATTAATGAGACCAGAAAAACCTGATTCGTAAGAAAGCGAATCCAGTCTAGTAATCAATCTTGCAAATCGGACTAAATTTGTTGCATCCCCCGTGTTGAGAAAGGGATATTGACAGGCTCTTATTGGTAGATAGAGGTAAGGACTGATTCCGAGCAAAAAAAATGTAAAACAATAGCAAGAATATTTAATTGCAGTCTCAAATCGAATTTTATAAAAAAATCTTACTGAAATAATCATAGTTATCAATATCGATGGTAAAAGGAAAAATTGTAATGGCCAATGATGGGTTATCCCCAAGCTAAAGGAAAAGATTGAGAGTAAAAGCCAGCGATTAAGATTTTCAGGTTTTGCTTGTTGTGCGGCTAAGCCATTGTTAGATATGAAAAAGTTTGATTTTAGAAAAAGGATAAAAATAGTCGTTACGATGGCTAGTTGAAATATATAAACACCACCTTTCGCAGAAAGAGAAGCGTTCCAATAGCTCTTTGAGAACGCTAAAAGAAAACCTCCCAACACGGATATTAAGTAAAACATCGTGGAATTTCGAGAAAAGTATTCTTTAAAAATGGTTTTAAATAATAACCAGAGATTGAAGGTGAATAGAACACATCCAATCGATGATATAAACGCCGCATAAAGGTTGATTAGAAATGCGGGATTGCCCAAAGGGTTCAATTGAAAAATATGTCCTAATAATGTGTACAGCGGATATCCCGGATGATGAGCAATTCCTAATAAGCTAATAGCCGTGATGATTTCTGGAGAGTCGTCGCGATAAAGTGTGGAACACAATGTACGGAGATAGATACCGAAAATAATTAAGAATGAAATTAATATTGGTGCGAATGGAAAATCACGGATGTAAGATAATTTAAGGTTAGCGTTTTTCATTTGGGGCATCTGAACGAGATGAGAGTTTTTTCAATGATGGGAATAACTCCGAAAAAGAATTTATTAAGTCTAAGGCGTTATTTTCAGCACCCCGATCCTGTTCTACTTTTATCCAATTTGTTAAAGCTTGTTGATTAATCTGCTCATTTTCTGAGTTTTCAAAGGCTTTTGTTGCCCGGCCCCATTGTCGGGATCGCGCCAAGTAAATCCCCCAATCGTTCCAAATTTTAGAGGCTTTGCTATGATCGCGGGTAAGAATAATAGCATTGCCGAAGAATGGGTCTAGGGATCGGATGCCATTATCCCTCAAGAAGTTAGCGCTTGCCCAATAAGCTGTAGAATAATTTTCACGTAAGGTAAGGGAAACAACCCGGGAATCCATTAGAGAACTTTGAATATCGCGAATTCGGAATGAATTAAGCGCTTTATCAATATTTAATTTCCAAGTGTTTTTCCCAGGGAATAAGTATTCATATGTGAGTCCGGAGGGAAAAATCGATCCGTTAGAATGATATTGAAGGAAATATAAATTAAATAAATTGCCGCTCTCGGAAAAATAAATCGAGCGACTATTGTTAGTGATGATGCCTTGTAAATTTTTCTGGATTAGGGTTTGTGGGATCGTTCCAGTTGGCACAAATTGTTCCTTGTAAGAGAGCAGACCCTGATTTTGACATATTTTAAGCCCCCAAGGTTCAAACAAAAGAAAAGTTGGGATCAAAATATTATCTGGACGACGATTCTCGACAGTTTTTAAATAATATTGGCCAAAGTAATCAATGTCCCCCTCGGCAAAAAAAACAGAATGAAATTTCATCGTTTTTAAAAGATTTAAACTGTAATCATAGGCCCAATATTGTGATTTTTGATCGTTCGAACGGTTGTGATCAAAGTAATCGCTGGTTATTGAAGGAAACAAAAGTGCGATTAAAAGTAGTCCCCCAATAGACTTGGACCATTTAGAAAAACGACGTTGTTCTATTATCTGCTTTTTGATTGTGATCAGAAGAAAAAACAAACCCAACCCAAAAAGAACAGATATAAATAAATCGATCGGAAGTAAAAAGTTATCCAAGGTCCAAAATAGATGAGTGGGACTGTTAACAAATAGAATTGGAGAAAATATAAATGCGAGAATAGGGACAAGCAGAAGAAGGATATTCTTCCGAACTTTTCTTATAAGGAAATAGATGCCCACGGAAAAAATGATAATTATTAAGGGACTAAATTCTCTTGTGGGATATTTTCCACAATAACTTAATAAATCGGCAAACGGATAGGCGGTTTTATTGTAGAAAATCTGTTGAATTAAATTTGATTCTTGGTTTTTGTAATATGAACGAGAAAGAACTTTGGCAAAATTGTGAAAGGTAATTGGATCACCCAAGTTTAGAAAGGGATTCAATCGGCACCGAAGGGGTAAATATAGGTAAGGGCTTAAACTAAGTGAAAGGAATACTGCACTTTGAACTGCTTTTTTGAGAGTTGGGATGGATTTTATAAGAGGCAACAAAGATAACGTAAAAATAATTTGGATGGGCCAATGGTTAGCTAACCCCAACCCCAAAAAGAATATGAACAGGAATAAACTGTTTTTGTTTGGGGCATAGGCGGTGTTTTGTCTATTGGATATAGATTCTCTGATGTCGTAAGGCAAAAAAACAAGGCAACATGAAAGTATGAAACATTGAAGAGTGTAAATGCCGCCTTTGGCACTTAAAGAATCTCCCCAAAAGGTGTTAGAAAAAACAAGGACTAGAAAAGAGCCGACCACTGATGTGTTTATGAAAGTCCAATAGTCCTTATTGGTGTTGTTTTTATTTTCGCCGAACGAAGAAAGAAAGACACGACAAAAAAAAGCCATCACGCTAAAACAAAGAAGAGAAAATATGGACGACATCATATTTATGCGAAAAGACGGATCGCCAATGGGAATCATATTAAATAAGTGACCACATAGAGCATGCAAAGGATATCCCGGTGGATGTTGAATACCCAACGTAACAGACGCAGTAATCGTTTCGGGAGAATCATCGGCTAAAAAAGCTGGGTTCAAAGTACTGATGTAAATATAAAAACCGAATAAGAAAAGGATTGGAATTAAATAAACCGATTTGGAGGCCAAGGAGATATCCTTATAATTTCGATCTGAAAAAACTAAAAAGTGAATCGTGTTCTCTTGGTGAAAAATTTCTATACATTTTAACATGAACGAACGGGATAAATTTTTGACTTTAAATATGTTTCTTGGGATTTTGGGAGGAATTAAACATGAAAAGAAAAATAAAACCGAAAATCATTCGTAAAGTTTGGAGAATCAACCCCAAAACCAGGTTGTGTCAACTTTTCAGGTGTAAAAGTGGTGGGCTGGTTCAAGCGGCCGTGGTTAGGTTCTCCTTTCGGCTGGTGTGGACTTTGAGACGATTCCACCGTTCCTGCTGAGCCGTGGCCACGGCGTAGAGCAGTTTCTCCAACTCGAATTCGTTTTGCATTCCCCGGGCAGGTTTCAACCGCCTCTGGATTTCCTCCACAAAC
>Ga0326728_10000355_pt1 | contig 185434 bp, 147 predicted proteins | sample MB3enrmetagenome_FD_207602 | JGI IMG/M metagenome (GOLD analysis project Ga0326728, IMG submission 207602) | Lab enriched peat soil microbial communities from McLean, Ithaca, NY, United States - MB31MN | ecosystem: Environmental > Terrestrial > Soil > Wetlands > Peat | place: USA: New York... | reverse complement strand
TCGCTATCCCTGCTTGTCATCTCTGCCTCCTTTTCCTAAATCAATAAGAAAAGCAGATAGATGATGACCAACAAACTGTTATCTGTCAAACATCAGTTTGGTACGTATAGCAGGAAGGAAGTAATACCCAAGTTGTTATTGTCTATTGGAGCGGGATTTGGCCGGAGAATTTTCCAATATAAAAATTCTTACAGCCGTACGTGTTGTGGTCTAATGATAACAACGATGTTTATGATATCAATTTTTGAGCTGTAAGATATAGGACAGAAATTGCAAGGAAAATGTCGAAGTAAAGGGGCCCAATTTTCAGGATTGGACCCCCCTTTTTTTATGGCTCCCCGGGCGGGACGCTCAGCAAAATTTTTTAGGGCACAAATTTTCCTTTTTAATGATTCCAGTGCGGGCGAAAAATCCAAGAACAACATATAGGTTCGAACTGCTAAATCGGTGAAAATGAGTTTTGCTGAAGCTGTGGGAATAGAAAAATATGCTTCTTTAGCTTAAGCGTAGGTACCTAAGATACATAGGTTCCTCGTTGGATATGCCTTTATTGTATGGATAATCGACTTTAAATCCTTACAGTGTTCCATTCGACTAATTCGCTGAATGCCAGTTGAAACGCGCACTACCTGAACTGCCTATTTTTCCGTCAAAGGAAAGTGTGAATGCCTTCCTGTAGGCAAGCGTTTGGTAAAGTTTACGGAACTACATACTTTCAATCAGAAATGAATGACGGTCACCTTTATCAAGACCTTGAATATTCCTGGGATGAATATATTCAGGCATAACGCTTTGCGAATTTGAGGCATGCGGGAGAGGTCTGTCTGAATGCCGCTAAAAATGGCCTTCGTGGCAGGTAAATCAACAAAAAGACGATCCGATTTATCAAAAAGACAGCGGATGCGATACATCACTCGCACGATGATCGGCAACGCACCCCATATTTTGTGGTCAAAATCCTTCTTCATATGCTCCGACCGTGAAAAAGGAAGTTCTTATCAATTCAATTAATTTTAATAAGCAATGTCAAGCCATATTCGGCGGTGGGAAGCTGGGAGTTGTTCCAGTCCCAAATAATAAAAAAATGCCGGAACTTTAACATTAAGTGTGGTACAAGCTTCAGGGGTAGATATTCCAATCTGCCAGTTTCATGGGGAGTGATTCCGGTCGTTATCGGATTCGCCGAGATTCTTTGCTACGGTAAGATAATCTTGCGTCAAGGAATGATAAAAGTCTGCTGCCACCATTGCGACCGGTTTGGGATACTTCTCCTCAATAATACGAGGTTTGAAAAGTGAAGTTCATCACCAAGACCATTTTCGAGAACCTGTCCCATTTGTGGACAAGCCTTCGCGGAAACGATTTGGCGCAAAAGTTTGCCTGTTTCGAGCCGCCGCTGCGAGCGGAGTTATTCAGCGCCGATCAGATGGAGCAGCACGGCAAGACTCTCGCAGGCTCACACACGTTAAGCCCGGGACACGTTCCGGATAGGCTTCTGACACGACTGGCTGAGAATGAAGGCCTCCTGATTAGCGTCCAAAAATTGCTGACGGAGGCGGTTAAGGCAAACCGCCGGATTACGCCTGCCGGGGAATGGCTGCTCGACAACTTCTATCTGATTGAAGAGCAGATACGCACTGCCCGGAGACATTTGCCAAAAGGGTACAGCCGGGAACTCCCCCGCCTGATGAATGGTCCTTCGGCTGCTCTGCCGCGCGTATATGACATTGCGCTGGAGATGATCTCACATGGCGATGGGCGGGTTGATCCGGAGATTCTCGGCAGATTTGTTGCAGCCTACCAGACCGTCAGCGCACTGAAGTTAGGCGAATTGTGGGCCATTCCCATCATGCTGCGCCTAGCCCTGATCGAGAATCTCCGACGCATTGCCGCCCGGATCGCTACCAATAGAATCGACCGCAACTTGGCCGATTATTGGGCAGACCAGATGACGGAGAGCGCCACGAAAGACCCGAAGAGCCTGATTCTGGTGATCGCAGACATGGCACGATCAAACCCGCCGCTGGTGAGCTCGTTTATCGCGGAAATTACACGCCGACTGCAGGGACAGGGTCCTGCTCTGTCATTGCCGCTTACCTGGCTTGAGCAACGGCTGTCCGAGTGTGGCCAGACGATCCGGCAACTGGTACAGGCGGAGAACCAACAACAGGCTGCCGATCAAGTATCCATGAGTAACAGCATCGGCAGTCTTCGTTTCCTGGGCGCGATGGACTGGCGCGAATTCGTCGAGACGATGAGCGTTGTCAACCAAGTGCTGCGCGAGGATCCTGGCGGCGTTTACAGCACAATGGATTTTTCTACCCGTGATCGTTACCGCCATGTCGTGGAAAAGATAGCGAGACACAGCCGGTTTTCCGAGAGCGAGGTGGCGCGCACGGCGATCGGGCTGGCACATGAGGGTGCGAATGGGAAAGAAGGCAATGATCGCGCGGCACATGTCGGCTTTTACCTGATCGACAAGGGATTGCCCCAACTCGAACGGGCGCTGGAGGTACGCCTTTCCCCATCTGAGTACATTCAGAGATGGAGCCGTCGGCTTCCTTTGCTCCTCTATCTGGGTACAATCACACTGATGACGGCAATCTTCGAAGGGGGCTTACTGGCGAAGGGGCATGTCGGTGCGTTGCCGGATTGGGTAATTGTTCTGATCGTACTCCTCTCAGTTCTAAGCGTAAGTCAGCTTGCCATTGCCGTAGTGAATTGGCTGGCGACGTTGCTGGCGACACCTCATCGGTTGCCGCGCATGGACTTCTCCAAAGGGATACCGCCAGAATTCCGCACACTGGCCGTGGTTCCGACAATGCTAATGAGCACGCAGAATATAGAGGATCTGATCGAGGCGCTTGAAGTGCGGTTCTTGGCAAATCGGGATGCTAATCTGCACTTCAGCCTGTTGACCGATTTTCGAGACGCACAGGAGGAAACGCTCCCTGAAGATGAACCGCTGTTGCGGCTTGCCCGGCAAAGGATTGAAGAACTGAATATCAAATACGGTCATCCCCGAGGCGACACCTTCTTCCTTTTCCATCGCCCGCGTCGATGGAATCCTCAAGAGCGGATCTGGATGGGTTACGAGCGTAAACGGGGGAAACTTGCGGATTTGAATGCCCTCCTGCGGGGCGGGGAAAATACGGGGGATCGTTTTTCCCTCGTCGTCGGTGACACGACAGTTTTATCGAGCGTGAAGTATGTGATCACCCTGGACACGGATACGCAACTGCCGCGCGATTCAGCGTGGCAGTTTGTGGGCGCCATGGCGCACCCTCTGAATCAAGCGCGGTACGACGAAGATAAGCAGCGTGTCTGTGAGGGCTATGGCATCCTTCAGCCACGGGTCGCCGTAAGCCTGCCTGGCATGAACAGGTCGCGCTATGCAGCAATGTGCGGAAACGAGCCCGGCATCGATCCCTATACGCGTGCAGTTTCCGATGTTTACCAAGACCTGTTTGGCGAAGGCTCGTTCATCGGCAAGGGCATTTACGAGGTTGACGCCTTCGAGCGAACGCTCAAAGGACGTTTCCCCGAGAACCGAATCCTCAGCCACGACCTTCTGGAAGGGTGTTATGCTCGGGCGGGGTTGTTGAGCGATGTAATGCTCTATGAGGAATATCCGCATGGCTACAATGCGGACGTGAACCGCCGGCATCGCTGGATTCGAGGTGATTGGCAGCTACTGCGATGGTTGCTGTCGGGTGTTCCCGGCCCTGGTGCGCGTCTTCAAAAGAATCCTCTCTCATGGTTGTCCCATTGGAAGATATTCGACAACCTGCGGCGCAGTCTCGTGCCCGCGGCGTTGACACTCCTTTTACTGCTGGGCTGGACGGTCTTGTCAGCGGCCTGGTTCTGGACCCTATCGGTGCTCGGAATCATCCTGCTCCTTCCTCTGATTACCTCTCTCCTGCAGATGCTTCAGAAGCCAGACGATGTGCTTCTGAGTCAGCACCTCGATGCAACCCTGCACTTCGCCGGCCGGCACTTCGCTCAAGCGTCATTTACACTCATCTGCCTTCCCTACGAGGCGTTTTTCAGTCTGGATGCGATTGTGCGCACGGGCTGGCGGATGCTGGTAACCCACAAGCGGCTTCTGGAATGGAATCCGTCGAGCGGATCGGGTCGCCAAAGTCGCACGGACCTTGCCGCCTCCTGGGAGACGATGTGGATCGCCCCCGCCATGGCCATGGCCGCGGCGGTTTATCTGACGCTTTCGAGGCCGATGGCATTAGCGGTGGCCGGGCCCATACTGGGACTCTGGTTTGTCTCTCCTTTTGTCGCCTGGTGGATCAGCCGTCCGCTTGCTCGTCGCGGAGCAAGGCTGACGGCTGACCAGACCATCTTTCTCCGGAAGCTTTCCCGCAAGACCTGGGCCTTTTTCGACACCTTCGTCGGCCCGGAAGATCATTGGCTGCCTCCTGACAATTTTCAGGAGTATCCCATTGCCTTAATTGCGCATCGCACGTCGCCGACCAACATGGGCCTGGCCCTTCTCGCAAATTTGTCCGCCTACGACTTCGGCTACATCCCGGCTGGAGAACTCATCGAGCGCACGGCAAATGCAGTCCATACGATGGAAACATTGGAACGTCACAGAGGCCACTTCTACAACTGGTACAACACGCAATCCCTGCAACCGCTGCGACCTACCTACATCTCGACCGTGGACAGCGGAAACCTTACAGGCCATTTGCTGACACTGCGACAGGGACTGCTCGCACTTCCCGACGACCGGATTATGGGATCGCGAGTGTTTATGGGAATCAGCGACACTATCCGTGTCATCGAGGACATAGATGGCAAAACCGCTTCGGATAAACTCGCGCAAGTACAAAAACTGCTGAAGTCCGCAATCGATTCCCCGCCCACTACGCTTGCGGCGGCGCGGCTGTGCCTTGATCAGTTGGCAACGTCCGCCGCGGAAGTGGTTACCAGCGCCAATGTTCTCGATGCGGACCTCGAGAGCCAGGCGCAGTTGTGGGCGCATGCCCTTGCCCGGCAATGCCGGGCCGCCCTCAATGAGCTGACGTTTCTCACGGCCTGGACATCATTGCCGGCATCGCCGGACAGGCTCCGCGAGATGCCGGATATCGATGAAATCCCGACGCTGCGCCAATTGGCCAACCTTGAGGCGGAACTCCTGCATGCAATCGAATGGCGTCCAAACTCTGACGAGACGTCGGAAAGCGTATGGCTCGGCGAACGTCGTCAGCTCATTACGGAGGCAAGCCGACGCGCCGGAGCGAGGATTAGGGCAATCGAAGGGCTGGCACGGCAAATCGACGAACTCGCCCATATGGAATACGACTTTCTGTTTGACAAGGCACGCAATCTCCTAGCTATCGGGTACAACGTTGGTGAACGTCGGCGAGACCCGAGTTACTACGATCTGTTGGCTTCGGAAGCAAGATTTTGCAGTTTCATAGCGATTGCGCAGGAACAGCTGCCACAGGAGAGCTGGTTCGCCCTGGGACGTTTGCTGACCACTGCCGGTGGAGTGCAGGTCCTCCTTTCCTGGAGCGGTTCGATGTTTGAATACCTCATGCCGCTCCTGGTGATGCCGACGTACGAACACACGCTGCTCGACCAGACCTGCAAGGCGGCGGTGGGCCGGCAGATCGAGTATGGGAGGAAACGCGGGGTGCCCTGGGGCAGTTCGGAATCCGGCTACAACGCAATCGACGTTCATCTCAACTACCAGTACCGCGCCTTTGGCGTACCCGGCCTGGGTCTCAAACGCGGTCTCGCCGAGGACCTAGTCATTGCGCCTTATGCCTCGGCACTGGCACTGACGGTAGCGCCCGAAGAGGCATGCCTGAATCTCGAGCGCCTTGCGTCTGAAGGCGTTATGGGAACGTATGGTTTTTATGAGGCAATCGACTACACTCCTTCCCGTCTGCCGCGCGGTCAATCAAGCGCCGTGGTCCGCTCCTTCATGGCACATCATCAGGGCATGATCTTCCTCTCTCTGGCCTATGCGCTCCTGGACCGTCCGATGCAGAAGCTATTTGAGTCGGAACCCATGTTCCAGGCGACCATGCTGTTACTCCAGGAGCGAATCCCCAAGGCGACGGCATTCTACGCGCGCACCGTCGAGTTCTCCGACCGCCATGCAGCATCCATGGGCACTGAGGCGCCGGTGCGCGTGTTCGGCAGCCCGAACACGCCGAAACCAGAGGTGCACTTGTTGTCAAACGGCAGATACCACGTGATGATCACGAACGCAGGCGGCGGGTACAGCCGTTGGAAGGACATGGCCGTCACCCGCTGGCGTGAAGATAGCACCTGCGATAATTGGGGCGCCTTCTGTTACATCCGCGATGTGACGAGTGGGGAATTCTGGTCAACGGCCTATCAGCCGGCTCTTAAACAAGCGGATACTTATGAAGCGATCTTTTCGGAGGCGAAAGCAGAGTTCCGTTGCCGCGACCACGACCTCGAGACGCATACAGAAATTGCCGTTTCACCCGAGGATGACATCGAGTTGCGCCGCATCACCATCATCAACCGTTCCGGGAAACGCAGAGCGATTGATGTCACGAGTTATGCGGAGGTCGTCCTCGCTTCGCCTGCGGCGGACGCGCTGCATCCGGCGTTTAGCAATCTCTTTGTTCAGACTGAGATCCTCCGCCGGCAGCGGGCGATTCTCTGCACGCGCCGGCCCCGCTCAAAAGGCGAGCGCGCTCCTTGGATGTTTCATCTCATGGCCGTGCACGGCGCGGAAATCGGAGAAATATCTTATGAGACCGACCGTCTGAGGTTCATCGGTCGCGGTAATACGGTTGCCAACCCGCAGGCGATGGGTGATGCATCGGCGCTGTCTGGCAGTGAGGGCTCCATGCTGGATCCGATCGTCTCGATCCGCTATCGAATCATGCTCGATGCGGAAGAAACGGTAACGGTCAATATTGTCTCCGGTATCGGCGAGACTCGCGACGCAGCCTTGAGCCTGGTAGGGAAATACCATGACCGGCGTCTCGCGGATCGAGTATTCCATCTGGCGTGGACACACAGCGATATCTTTTTGCGGCAGATCAATGCCACGGAGGCCGACGCGCAGCTCTACGGAAGCCTCGCCGGCTCGGTGATCTATGCCAATGCTTCGCTACGTGCCGATGCGAACGTCATCATCAAGAATCACCGCGGGCAATCCGGTCTCTGGGGCTACGCCATTTCCGGCGATTTGCCGATCCTACTCCTGCGGATTGGAGACCCGGCCAATATTGAGCTGGTGCGTCAACTCATACAAGCCCATACCTACTGGCGCTTAAAAGGACTGGCGGTGGACCTGGTGATCTGGAACGAAGATCACGCCGGTTACCGGCAGCTACTCCACGATGAGATTATGGGGCTCATTGCCGTAGGCGTCGGAACCAACGTGACGGATCAACCGGGCGGCATTTTTGTAAGGCCTGCTGATCAGATATCGAACGAGGAACGCATCCTGCTCCAAGCGGTCGCTCGCGCCATCGTCATCGACAGCCGGGGGATGCTGGCGGACCAGATCAACCGTAGGAGCCTCGTGGAATTAACTATGCCGCGCCTTACGCCGACCCGGACTCACCGTGGCGCTCCCCCGGCAGTTGCCGCCTTGCCTCGCCACGATCTGCTGTTTTTCAACGGACTCGGAGGATTCACCCCTGATGGCCGCGAGTACATCATTACAACCACGCGTGATCAGGTGACGCCGGCGCCATGGGTGAATGTGCTGGCGAATCCGCACTTCGGAACCGTCATCTCGGAGAGCGGTTCTGCCTACACCTGGGCGGAGAACGCCCACGAGTTTCGCCTCACTCCCTGGTATAACGATTCCGTGAGTGATACGAGCGGGGAAGCGTTCTACCTCCGCGATGAAGAGCGCGGCCATTTCTGGTCTCCAATGCCGCTGCCCAGCCGCGGGGCAATGCCTTACGTTACCAGGCATGGATTTGGCTACAGCGTCTTCGAGCACACAGAGCGCGGCATCCGCTCCGAGGTATGGGTTTACGTGGCCATGGACGCATCAATCAAGTTTACGGTATTGAAGATAAGAAACGAGTCAGGCAGATCACGCCGGCTCTCTGCTACCGGATATGCGGAATGGGTTCTGGGAGATCTGCGGCCCAAAACGACCATGCATGTGATCACCGAAATTGACCCCGTGACCGGTGCGCTTTTCGCGCGGAATCCTTACAATACGGAGTTCCCGGACCGGACTGCCTTTTTCGACGTGGACGAAACGACCCGGACGGTAAGCGGCGATCGGACTGAATTCCTAGGGCGCAACGGCACGCTCGCGAGTCCGGCCGTGATGACCCGGTTGCGGCTCTCCGACAGGGTAGGGGCGGCTCTGGACCCCTGCGCCGCGATACAGGTTTCTTTTGAACTGGCCGATGGGCAGGAACGTGAAATCGCCTTCAGGCTCGGCGTAGGGCGGGATACCGATGAGACCGGCGATCTGGTGCGTCGCTTCCGGGGATCTGCCGCCGCGCGCAACGCACTCGAAACGGTCTGGCAATACTGGCAACACACGCTCGGCGCAGTGAACGTTGAAACACCGGACCAGTCCCTCAACATGTTGACCAATGGCTGGCTCCTGTACCAGACGCTGGCATGTCGCCTATGGGCGCGGAGCGGATTCTACCAGTCCGGGGGCGCCTTCGGTTTTCGCGATCAGTTGCAGGACGTGATGGCGCTCATCCACACCGAGCCGCGCCTCGTCCGCGAGCACCTCCTTCTTGCCGCAGGCCGTCAGTTCCCCGAGGGTGATGTACAGCACTGGTGGCATCCTCCTCAAGGCCGCGGCGTGCGCACGCACTGTTCCGACGATTATCTCTGGCTTCCCTGGGCAACATGCCGCTATGTCCGGAACATCGGAGATTACGGTGTATTGGATGAGACAATCTACTTCAGCCAGGGTCGCCCGATAAACGCGAATGAGGATTCCTATTACGATCTGCCTAGCCGGTCTCAAGAAGCGGCCAGTTTGTATGAACACTGTGTAAGAGCCATCGTGAGGGGTCTCAACTATGGCGAGCACGGATTGCCGCTCATGGGCTCCGGCGACTGGAACGACGGCATGAACATGGTGGGTGCAGAGGGGAAAGGCGAAAGCGTCTGGCTGGGCTTTTTCCTGTATGATGTGCTTATGCAATTCACTGAGGTTGCCCGCAGGCGTGGCGATCTACCCTTCGCCGAACGGTGCGAGGCAGAGGCGGTTCAGATCCGCCGGAACATCGAGCGGCATGGCTGGGATGGCGGGTGGTACCGCCGCGCTTATTTCGACGACGGCTCGCCGCTTGGCTCGATGAGCAACCCCGAATGCCGGATTGATTCGATTGCGCAAAGCTGGTCTGTTCTCTCCGGTGCAGGTGATGCCGAACGCGCGCGCATGTCCATGGAGGCGGCGGATCAGCGCCTTATCCACCGGGACCAGACGCTGATCCAACTACTGGCCCCGCCCTTCGACAAGTCTGATTTGAATCCCGGCTACATAAAGGGATACGTCCCCGGCGTACGGGAAAATGGCGGGCAATACACCCATGGGGCGATCTGGATGGCGATGGCCTTCGCTCAATTGGGCGACAGCCGGCGCGCCTGGGAACTGATGGCCATGATCAATCCGGTGAACCATGCGAGGTCTCCTGAGTCGAGTGAGACTTACAAAGTGGAACCTTACGTCGTCGCGGCTGACGTTTATGCGCTCTCACCGCACACGGGCCGTGGCGGATGGACGTGGTACACCGGTTCGGCCGGCTGGATGTACAGGCTGATCGTGGAATCACTCCTGGGGCTGAGGCTGGAGGTGGATAGACTGAGTTTCGCACCGCTCCTCCCTGCGGAGTGGGAGGGCTTCACGGTGCACTACCGTTATCGGGAAACGGTCTACCACATCGCCGTTCTGCCCAGGCAGGTTGGCGATGGCGCAGCGGGTGTGACCGTCGACGGCGTCCCGCAACGGGATAAGACGATTCCCCTTGTTGACGACCATCAGGAGCACGCAGTCGAGGTGAGAATACCTGCCGACGGAATTGATTGATAAGAACTACCCTTTTTGTGATTTGAGTAGAAGAACGGCTTTGTGTCAATGAAATAATGACCAGAAGGTGTAACACGCAATGTGGAAGCATTACTTTTTAGAATAGCATAACCTCAAATCACAAAAAAATGGCCCATCACAAATTTAGCACATAGGGCGGCGGACTATAGATCCGATTATCTGGCTGTTTCACCTCTTCCTGGCCAGCCCCTGACTGCTACCGAGCAGACATAAAAATCAGCGACAGATTTCACCTTTACGTATATGTTTCTTTATTTCTCTAGATGAAGTTCTCAGGGTCTTCCCGATCAACAAATACCTTTCTGCCTCCGCGAAATGTCACTACTGGTATTTCACCGGCCCAAATCCCTGTGGGCATACTCCATACGGTGAGCCCCAAATATTCAGACCCGGCCTTCAACGTCAAGATTCTCGGAGTGTGAGTGGCATTGGGTTTTGGGGACATCTTAAATATAGATGAGCTCCTTCCTATATTTCTTCTTCCTGTTTTTTTTCAATTTCGAGATTGCAATCTCCCACCTTGGGCAAAATCGTCCGCCTACTGATTCGATTGGATACACTCTGCAGCCCTCTGGTCTCGCAGGATAAATTTCACAATAATATCCCGCACAAGTGCTTTTTAAAAAAGGACATGGGATCCTCTTGCTGTCATTCGATTCCCATTTAAAACCGTCTGCTGATAATTCCCCATAATATTTTTCGATAACCTGTTTTTCGGAAATGTTTAGATATGTAGACATATTTAAGAGTGACTCTTGGTTATAAGGGACCGAGTTTAAGACAACATTTCCCGCATCTTTGACATTCAAAATATTTCCACAACTTATAATGTCTTTTATCTTTCTTGTTACTCATCACCGGTTGCTCTCAATCGCTCTTATTTCCTCAATAGCACTATTTATGTCAATTTTCATAAAGCTGGCGATCTTGCTCTCAACAGTGAGTATCAAGTTTTTGTTTTGAAGTATCAGGCTTTCTATCCCCTCCGCTTTTCCATATCGTTGTAACAGATCATGCACCCTCCCATCGATGGTGACTATCTTGTCGTGCATCACCCTCTTGTCAGCATAGTATATTATCTCACGCTCCTCAAGCCTTCCCTGCGGATTTAAATTATGAAGAACAACATGCTGCTCCACGATCTCAGCTATGCTTGCAAATCCCATTTCCCGTAAAAGCTCTCCGCCGGATAAATCGTGTCGTTCCTTTGTTTCAAGTGATCTCGTCTTGGTAATGTCGTGCAGGAGTGCGCCTGCAATAACCAGGTCCCTGTTCACTGCTCCGGTTTTCATTGCTGGTATGGTTATCAACCCTGAAGGGAAGGGGGTTAAGGCCATGATAGCGACTCACAAGACACAGCAAGACCATAAAATGTACAGGGCGATTTTTATGCTGAGTTCATGGGGGTTTGTGATTGTGATTGCCTCTTTCCTCTTTCTCTATGTGGGATATAAGCTGGACGAGCTTCTGGGCACTTCTCCCAACTTTATGTTGGGGTTATTTTTCCTGGCCACATTTCTCTGTATCGGCAGGTTATATCAGGATGCCTGGCGGAGGAGAAAAGATATCTGAGATCACCCTTCCAACATAAAAAGTCTTTTCATGATCCTATTTTCTGCCTACCCATCTTTTATGGCCTTCAGTTTCTTCTCTCTGGGTAGACGCTTGATCCTGTATTCCAACCGAAAGGCATCTGCTTTCCCAATTACTCGACTTATTGCCAACAGCGTTACGGGCAATCTGGCACGGGTAAACTTTGAGCATTTCCGTTATTGTGGACTTCTAATATCTAAATCATTCGTAACTCCGGTGTAAATTTTCCCATCAGAACAACAGAGAAGATATACAATCCATGATTTATGCATGGGAAGCGTCTCAAGCATTCACCATTTCATCAATCCCAGTCCCACCAGGCATCATTGTATTTGCAAGGAACAACTATTTTTAACCATCAATATTCAATAAGAAAATTAAATCTGTATTTGAAGGCCAGCATGCTTTATAGTGTATTGAGATACGAATAGGAAGGACAAAATATGCCCACCGTGATTGTCGAAGCGGATGAAGGAAGAACAGTCAAACAAAAGAGGGGTCTGGTGAAGGACATTACCGATGCCGTTTGCAGGAATTTCAAAGTCCCTCCGGATTCTGTGACCATTTTTATTCACGAAGGGAAAAAGGAAAATCGCGGGAAAGCTGGAAAGCTCGCTATTGACTGAGACCTCCACCACGTTTATTTTTTCTAGTTCGAGCCGCTATCATATAGCCCCCGGAATGCTGGAATTCTAATTTAACGTGTGGCGCATGTTCCGGGAATTTCTTTAATAAGAAATATCGTGAAATACGCAGGAGTCTGCGCTTTTTAATAAATCCAGAAGCACCATATAAGAACATTCTGTTGATACAAGCTGGTGTAATCCGGTAGTCGAGTTGAAGATCTCAATCCGTAATCTTTACTGGGGGGGGGTGATACTTGATGATTATGGGAAGGAGCTGGCAGGAATGTATTTTGTCAATTCCACTTCTTCAACTGAGTGTAAAGGTTGCTTCCCAGGTACTGTCCCACAAAATAAGCCCCAGCCAATAAGGGAAACGTTTGAATATGCCAGCCAACCCCGCCAAGTATACGCACAATAATTACGAGAGGAACCGGTAGATGAACTGCGAGAATCCACGGAAACGAAAACGTCCTCACGTGACCCCGCCAGTATCCGAAGGGGAGGTTGAGCAAACAAATAATCACTAATATGATAGCCAGATTCATCTGTTCTGATCTAGTAACAGATGTCTAAGGAAATATCACGAAATATCCGGTTATTACTACGAAAATAAAGCCGCCTAAGAGCTATAACAACTTATTTTCATGCCTTCGTGGTGCCCCCACGGGGCATGATGATTTTTAAGAAAATATTTTTAAGATTTGACCCATTCTCTTAAAAGCGCCTTTTTTGCCGTTAGATAATGGCTTCTTCCTGAAAGTAAGTGTTCGATGATTTTTAAAGGCATGCACTATTTCAAACGGTATTCATTATGAGCTGTTGTCATTTTTCCCATATCTTACAATTAGGTATTTTGTGTTAATAAAGACCAAAAACCTAATGGTGAAAGTTCAATTGTGTTGATTTTATGATGTAATATTCTCTTTTCATCTTTCATTAAATAAAGTAGGATTACGCGAAACTTCGGAAAAAACCAAGCAAGTATATTAAATGTTCGGCGGCGGGCGGGGAAAACCAGGGCTCTTTCGACACGGCATCGTCGTCATATTGGGCAGAGGAGACACAATTGAGTCATTATGAATACGCATGACGATCTGGTGAAGGCACGCTTCCAGCTGAATATGGGCAGAATCAGTGCTTTGGTAAAGCTCGCTTTTTCTGACATAGATTCGTTGAAACCATGCAGGGCCGACATCCTTCGCACAGTTGTTGTATTCCTCCACGCCACTTTTGAGGACGTTCTGCGCACCATGGCTCGTCAACGCATCGCTGTCGCGAACTCGCAGGTTTTGGACAGGATTCCTTTGGTCGAGACATCCAGATCGGGCCGCGCCGAGAAGTTTCTTTTGGGCGCGTTGAATGCGCACCGTGGAAAGACTGTTGATCAGTTGATCCACGAGTCCGTCGAGAACTACTTGGACCGGGAGAGCTTTAGCTCGTGCGGCGATGTTGATGAGGTCCTCACCCAGATGGGGCTGGATACCGCACCGTTCAAACCATATTACGCCGATCTCGATCAGATGATGAAGAGGCGTCATCGAATCGTGCACGAAGCTGATCTGCCGAGTCCAAAGGACAGCCTTTGTGCCTCTTGGACAATTGCTGACGACTACAATCTGATCCTCTGGTTGGCGGTTGTTCCGGTATTCTATGGGCTGCTACGCATGTCAGTTGATCCGGCGGACGAGGTACAGCGTTGGTTTCTTGAAAGGAGGATAAAGGCGATCGAGCTTACTCGTTTGTGGCGTGAGGAGTTTATCGCTGTGCGAAAAGAGCCGCCGGAATTAATGCTGCTCGACCTCCAAAAGGCGACGGAAAGGTTGAGCGAGGCGAAAGCGTTGCTCGAGCAGCAGCCATCGGACGAGGAGATGCTCTCGATCTGGAAAACAACGAAGTCTGCGGATGATAACACTACTGAGGAGCAGGCTCGAGCAAAGATTGTTGCCTGGCGTGACAACAGGAAGTGATGAGAGGGAAACAGCCGCGCATCTTTTCTGATCGCACAAGGCTACTCAATGTGAGCAGACAGCCGTGCCGAACCAGTAGCTGCACCGGACGTGGCAAAACGGCGCGCCACGCCGGTGAGCACCGTGTTGCACCTTTCAAATCGTAATCCACAATGTCAGGACTTTTCAAAGTTGTTTGTTAGTAGGGTATGCCGTGTAAAACGTATGACTAGTTGGTTAAAGTCCGACCGTGGGAGTTCGGTAGTTCGCCCACGTAGCTTGAGGGAGGTGTAAAGGGTAACCTGAAGCACTAAGTTCTCTGACAAAGGCTCCTATAGGGAGTCGAGCAAACCTGCGGGCCGCAGCGAGAGCGAACCTGGATGTAGCCTCGAAACACACGATGGAGTTGTCGACCCTTTCCTACAGTGGGGAAGACCGGAGCATCTATCCTGACGAAAACTACCATAACCGATAGATGGGCTCCCGGGGTAACAGGGGTGGCACGCAGGGGCAGCCATACGAGAATGAACGCGGGAGGCCCTTGTCGATGCTGCGAGAGCGGCAACCGGTGGATATAAGGAAACGAAGTTTCACTGGGTTGGCAAGGGAGTCGGAGTTGCTCATAGTACCGCTTGTATCTCAAAGACAGCATAACTTTGGGAGAGGAAAGGGGCAATACCTTCATCATGCTTCTAAAGGAGAGAAGGAAAGGAGATTGCGGTAACGCTATCAACTCCAAATATTCCTGGAACTCCGGTGGAAGCTATACTGGAAGGCCAAGTGAAACCGAAAGCCTCTGGAAGAAGATGATTGGAAAGCCGTATTCGGGAAAACTGAACGTACGGTTGTGTGTCCAGTGAAGGCTGGTGTGTTCAGCAGGAGTTAGTCTTGCCGGGGAAAAAGTCAGAAGCCCCGTAGCTTGGATAGCAGGGTGGCGGGAAACCAAGACTCTGAAGCCTATCGACAACGCCACCGGAAGGGTGGTTGCGAGTCACCGGGCCGTAATGAAAGTGAACGCAGAGGTGGCCTCGAAAATTCGAAGCTCCGGAAGCCGAGCCTGCAACCGTAGGGCGAAGGCAAGATGAACAGACGAAAACTGGATGATACGTTTGATTCATTCCGGCGGGGTGATAGCGACGGCACGGTGACAAGGACATGCCGAGCAACTGGAGAAGCCCTCCTCGTCCCAGGAAGAAATTTCTGGAGCAAGGTAGATTCTATAACCGTGAACAGCGGGAAGTGGATCGAAGGCGAGAGGGTGGCGGATGGGCTCGTAAGAGCGATGAACCGGAGTAATGTCCGGGGAGCAAAGGAGCCCTGCTGTTAACGATCTTCCAACAACACTGGGAGGTAAGGGCGAGATGATAAAGACGCCCATCAGTTTACAGGACCTGAGGAGGAAGATCTACTTAAAGGCGAAGGCTGAAAAGGGATGGTGATTCTGCAAGGAACCGCTGTGGTTTCGGCTGTAACAGGTGGAATAGGGACTGATTATCAGGCCTGAAAGCGCTGCCAGAAATGATAGGTCAGATAAACCTTTAAGTGAAGTTAACAGGAAAGCCCAGTGCGGGAAATCCGCATGCTGGGATTGACGAGGCGGGGGCTGGAAACGCACTGATAAGATGCAGAGGCGCGCCAGTCCTCGACCCTACTGACGAGGGGGAGCTGGAGATAGAACCATTCGGCGACTACGCCAGCTCTCTACTCTACTGTAAGTTACGATTTGATATATTTTCTTAAAAATCATCATGCCCCGTGGGGGCACCACGAAGGCATGAAAATAAGTTGTTATAGCTTCGACGGTTTTATTTTCGTATTAATCCACATGCCCCGTGGGGCACCACGAAGGCATGAAAATGAGTTGTTATAGTCTTCGGCGGTTCTATTTTCGTATTAATAATGATATTTTTAAGACTTCATACATTATCTAAAAAATTTCTGTTCCTCGCCTCATCAATGCCTGATTCTCGAATATAGTTTTTTGTTACTTCCCTTACCGATACCAATACACATTCATTTCAGAATAAAATTCCGGAAGCTTGTATAAGCGAACATACTACTTTTAAAATTGGTGTGAATGAGGAGAGAAAATGACAAAAAGCGAAATTCGGAGATAAGAAATATTTATGACGATATTGAAATTACTTGAGGGAATCTGTGAACTGATCAGCGGCATCCGTGAGGTAATTATGATTTGTTTGTGCACTGAATGTACCCCGAATGAGCATGACTTGCGCTGTCGTCATGGACAGACTGTGACGCCGTTGAGCAAATTTGTGACTAGATGTGTTCGCCTAAATCTTCTTTGCTTCGCAATCCACTTCGTCCGCTGCTTAGACCTTGCAGCGACCTCCGTTCAGATTGAATCTCCCCTGAGAGCTCCATCCGCTGCGAAGAACTTGCATCGATTTACATTCTTGCCTTCAAGATTTTATGACACTTTTTGACCTGGAACTGTTGAAGTGGGAATCATGCGTAGAGCCTAAAATCGAGCAGTGCGATCACGCGAGTGAAACGCTGAAACCCTGCCTGACGGAAGTTTGAATTTATATTATTATATATAGTATACCTGTTCACCACTATTTCACATGTCCGACAGGAAGAACCCGCTAAATTTCATAACTCTTTGTAATTATTCAGTATCATGTAAAATCGGAAATTTATATTATATAATAGTAGTAGTGTTCACATTTATATCACTATTCCTCCGTTTTGAGGCAGAAATTAGCATCGTATTTTGTACCTTTATGGATAAAATTGTTGGGGAACGTGGAGAAAAAATTTTACTCAAGAAGCCTGGAAGAAATTCAATTCCAAGCTTTCAGTTTTACAGGAGAGGTCATCTATCAGAAGACCAATAATCCTCCTCCTTCTTATGCCGTGGTTTTAACCAGCAGATCGTCCTGATCCAGCCCTGCCGTCTGCGCCATAATACTTCAGGTTGGGTTTTGAAATGAATTACAGGAATTGGAACCAGCAGAGGCGTATAGGTCTTGTGAGGATCAAGAGATGAACGCAAGACATACGGTCTGCCAAAGGGAAACTTCTCCAGATCGTAATCAGGGCTCAGCAACTTTTTATCGTGTAAAACCTTGATAACTTCCTTTGTCGCTTCCCATGTGGCGTAGCCGTTTTTGTACTCAAACAGGAAGTCTGCTACCATCCAGGCTTTTTGTTCGTACACTTGCTTTGCCATTTTATAGAGGGAATAAGGATAGACATAGACCATATCCCCCCGGGAGAACGCATGGATTTTAGACTTGCCATTCTTTGTTTTTTTACCGCTGTAATCCATGATATTAACCCATCTCTCTATCTTATCAATCAGGTTATCAATCTCGTCTTGACCCTGAAGCCATATACAGTAAGGTAAATGAACGTATGGCCCCCATTTCTCTGTTGCGTTTAGATCCGCCTCCAGTTCGCCACCGCGCGCTCTCATATCCGCCTGCCTTAAACAGTTAACTATTTTTGCATCCTCTATCATATTGCCGTGATGCTGGCGGACGGCCTCCAACACTTTGGAATTTTCCAGCCACTCGACGGGAGCGTCAGTTTTTTTGAATATTTCTACAAGTGCGTTGGCGCTTCTATCCGCATGCTGATAACGGTTCCGGTCCTCGATACCACGGTCCTCATTGTACCGCGGCAGTTTTCCGATATCATGGGCGAGGCCGGCAATGATATTACGTGGCATTCCTGTTCTGTATGCAAAGTCATTACCTCGATCAGCTGTATCTTTTTCGTGGATCTCAATCATCTTTATTGCGACGTGTAACGCATGCCAGTTGAGGTTAACCCTTGCCAGGCGCTCAGCCGTTTTCCCCGACATGGTTGGTTCCCCAATCCTGGCTGACGGGTAATCACAATCTTTCGCCAGGATATCCAGCAGTTCACAAAGAGGACGTAATGTCCCTGTGTCATTAAACTCTTGGAGATACACTTTTATATAAAATTCCCAGAAAGACCGCTGACTCGATTGCGTGGGAGAATACTCAAAATCCCCTACTTTGACTCCGCCGGATTTCATTATCACTTTATCTTCTTTGTCCGCTTCTTGTAACTTTCCAAAGTTCGTATTGCCGGGCCTCTTGGTCAGCTTTACATAGCCATTCAGTCAGCCTGTTATTGCCTACGGCGGCGTGATGCTGTCTGATAGCATACAGAACCCTCTCTTTCCACGGAGGGTCGGCGCGATGTTTCTCCAGCAAATTCAAGATAACCTCAGCGCTGACCTGAGGATGTCGGAACCTGCTTTGCCATTTCGTTATAAATTTGGGAATCTTGCCAACGTCATGCCCCATGCCGGCGATGAGAACCTGTTGAACGAAGAACGTGAAAGCGCCGTCATGACGATAGTACTTCTTGTACAGATCAGCCAGATTCTCCGTGACGTTCAATGAGTGCGACAACAGTGTGACCGTACTTAAGGCCTTGGCAGTCTCGTTGGCATATTTTTTAACAACTACGGACGGGCAATTTCCCTCACAAGAAAGCAGATCCAGCAGGTCGCAGAAAGCCGGCCAAACCCCTGGGTCCCAAAAACGGCGGCCATATGGTTCAATGTACTTGTGGTACAGTGGCAAAAAAGCATCAGGAATTTGATATAGTTTGTTGTCGGTCATGGTCTCTTCTCCCATCTTGAGCCTCGAGCTTGCGTCTTTCCCGCAGGCGACGCATACATTCCTTCTGCTTTACCTTCTTCATCGGTTTATATAGCAGGTTTTGAGGCCATCCCGCTCTCGAGCAATATTCATGTGCCAGGCGTTTGGGTGTAAGTTTCATCAGCTTTTCCGGGTCTTTTTCATTCCGCAGCCGGCTTTCCGCCCACTTAATGGCCCGGCCAAATTTATTTTGATACTTTTCCTTTTCGGTGAAATTACCTTTCTGGATGTCCTTGACTATCTGAGCCAGGGCATCAAAGAGCTGTTTGTCATTTTTCAAATCATACAAAATCCCCTGGATGGTCCTCAGCTTGTATTCTGCCGGCAGCCCTTGGAGAAGTTGATTTATGTATCCCATCTTGCCTTCGATATCCTCCTGAACCATGCCTATGCCTCCTTTTCCATGTGGTTCCTGCCAATGGACTGTAATAAAATTGATTCTGTGAGTTGAAACCTCAACTCAGCTACCTTGCTATTTCCTATTCCCACCCTCGCCGGGTTTTTCCCGAGGCGATAACGGTGGATCATGCAATCATCAGACTTACAGTCTCGCACGAAATCCTTCCGCCCCCCCATGCACTCAAGGCAATATTGGCGGAGGACTTTGACACGAGGTCTTCTGTGACCCAACCTGTACTGATAAAACGGACAAGGCTTTCCCGTAAGAAAGACAGTATGTCCTGTGCAGTCCTGGACATCCTCATCCCGTTTGCTCTGGACACAATAATGACACCAGGCATGTACTGTCTTTTTGGGTGTTGTTTTTTTCATCCCTCCGCCTCTGGTCGATTCCATTGGATATGAGAACAGCAATTGTTCTATTCGCCGAAATAGTGTGACACCTGGCATGTGTCGTATGATAATAATGAACCATCGCTCTTTTCATCCATGGCCAATTTTACAGCCACGAACTGTAAATACACGTCCGACGCGATATGGCCGTATTTCTTTCGAGCAGCATCAAGATATTTCTTTTTTTCGTTGTCGGGCATGGCGTTAAATTTTGCCCTTGCCTCTTGTGCATCAGTCTCATCTTTGTTTCTCTGTTCTTCATCGGTCTTCTCGTCTATGTATTTTTTCTTTATGTGGGCCTCCTTCCAGCCCTCTGGAACTTTAAGATCGCCATTCTTTAACTTTTCCATCATCCCATGGATAAGCTTGCTTCTGTTTTTGATGCCTTCGCCGCGAGGATATATAATTTTAATTACATCCTGGATGATCTTGTCTGCCTCTTCCCGGGTGGCAGGGACCCGGAATGTTTCTGCGCTGACTTCCTTCTGCCCATTTTTTTCAGGCGTAAACAACGACAACTCGTTCATTGTTGTAGTTGTCTTTGTCAACGTAGTCTTTGTATTATTACAAGATGCCAAATTGGCATCTTCCATTGCGCCAACCTGGCACGTCGATTGTGCCATTCTGGCACCATCGACAACAGATTTACGTTGATCGCCACATTCAGTTGGATGACGTTCGCTCTGGCCTGATTCGGAAGTAGCGGTAGGCGTGGAGGTCTTCAGTAGCAGGTGGTCATAATTGATGCTGTACCATTTTGTTTTGTTCAGATTAGAGTCGTTATAGTTACCAACTAAAATCAATCCTGTGTTTTCGAGATTCAGGAATATCCGCTGCAGGCTCCGGACTGACAAGAAAGGAAAATAATTTTCTTGCCATTTGTCATATGTGTTCCATACCCAGACGTGGCCATCATGGATGTCTCTTGCTCGTTCTTCCGGATGTTCTCTGTGTCGCTCAATCTTCAGGCGAATCAAAAAATGTAGCTGCTGTAAAACCACGGCGGCCTCGAGTCCTATTGCCCGCGCGAGGGAAGGCAATATTACCAAAGGTGCTTCGTCCAGCAAGAGTTTACCGCTCTGAGGTTTAACAGGCCTATATACAGTCATTTTTTTGAATCTCCCCATAGAGCTGCTGGTAGTCACGATGAGCAACAGTATTTAGCCCCCGCAAGTTACGTGATTCAAGAGGTTCTTCTTTCGGCTGTTTTTTTGACTCAAGTACACGGATTACACCCTGTGTCAGAATTTTTGAGATGGCAGAAAGCCTAGCGTCTGAAGACATGTGTTTTTTTTCCATGCACCGAACATAAAGAAGGTCTTCAGTTTTGTCACCAGTCAGGAGTCTTGACGAGTGATACGAATTTGACGGAAAGCCCAAATAATCAAATAGTTGACTTTTTCAAAAATCTTCAATAAGAATGACGAGAAATGGAAAAATATGGATGGGATAAAAATAGAAACGAAGGCCTGCGAGAGTTGGAGCGAATCATTGCGTCGCGCATCTTGGCCAGGAAATACGTCCAAAAGCAAATACTTGAGACTTATTTAAAAATCTACAAAGAAAAACGGGAAACAGAGATAAAAGGTACAACTTTTTATCCTAATTGTAGCAAGGAAGACGCTTATAAAAATGCCTCAGATATTATGGGACGCTTGAGATCTAGTATCAAAACATTTTATGACTCTGATGAAGGAAAAGAGTCAGATTACGAAATCTCTTTTGCAGCTGAAAGCGGAGATTATAGGCTTCGGATAGAACCTAAAAAGAATAGTGAGCAAACGAAAAGGCAGCATGAAACTGTATCATATGATGAACTTAAACATTTTGTTTTTCCATACAGGCCCCTCATAACTAGAAGTATCATTTTTGTTTTTTATTTAATCGCCCCTTTTTTAGCTTTTATCAGTGTAGTTATTCTCTTTGTCGAAAGAACACATTCGCCGTGGCTAATTTTCTTTGTAGGTTGTGTCGGACTTATTTTGAGTATTGGCTTGGGATATACTGGCAGAGTATTAAATAAATCATGTACTACCGGGTTAGCATATTATATTACAAAATACTTCTTGAGAATAGCAATCCAGGATTTGGCCCTTGTTTCATATTCTGGAAAATGCTGTGTACCAGAGTGCAAAGGAAATATTTTTCTCTCTAATGAGTTTAACAAAGGAACAGGATATATTGCTAAATGTACGGATTATCCAGACGGACACAGATTCTCTTTTGATCTGATAACTCTTAAGGGAGAGCGAATTAGAGCTTGAATGTGCTTAAACAAACTGTTTAGCCTTTCGGCGTTCCTCTTTGTCGACGCTAAACTTCAAATATATAAACTGATAAATTTCTCTTTCTTTTTTTTATTCTACTAAATTCACTGCATTGTTGATCACTTCTCTATACCCACTCAGAAACTAACTTAAGGAAAAATAGCTAATGCCCTTGACTTAAAATCGGGTATTTGATACTGGCAAAAAACAACAAGGAGGAATTTATGCCTGAAATATTAGACAAAGATAGAAAATGTGCCTTATATGTTAGAGTCTCGACACCTAACCAGGCAGAGGAAGGTGAATCTTTAGACGAACAGATTCAGAAGCTTGAGGGCTACTGTTCCTTCAAGAGTTGGAAGAACTATGCTGTTTATAGGGAAGAGGGCTTTTCTGGTAAAGATCTCAAGCGCCCAAGTTTTCAGCAGATGATAGCCGATATCCAGCGGGGGAAGATCAATACAGTCATCGTCAAGAAAATTGATCGACTTTCACGATCTATTGTAGATTTCGAAAATGTCTACAAGATGTTTGACGATAGCGGTGTTGACCTTATTTCGATACAGGAAAATTTCGATACATCAACAGCAATCGGCAGAAGCGTCATTAGGATTGTTCTAATATTTGCTCAGCTTGAGCGAGAACAGACTTCAGAAAGAACTATTGATGTCATGGCTTACAGGGCAAAGCAAGGGCTTTTCAACGGAGGGTATCCGCGTCTCGGTTATGATATAGATTATGAAAATAAATGTCTTATTCCTAACGAAAGTGAAATATGGAGTGCCAAGGAAATATTCACGACTTATATTAGATTAGGTTCGTTGAGCGAGACTGCAAGGGAGCTCAATAACAAGGGCTACAGGCTCAAATCATGGACTACCAGAGCAGGCCAGAAGAGGGGCGGTGAGAGATTTCAGAAGAACAGTGTTAGTCGTATCTTGAACGATCCGATCTATATCGGCAAAGTCAAATATAAGAATAATATTTATCATGGTCAACACCAGGCCATCATCAGTGAGGAACTATTTAATGCCGCCCAGACAATCTTACAGACAAACAATGTGACCAAGAAAGGATATAGGCAGAACGATAACTCATTTTATCTAAAAGGACTGGTCCGCTGCGGCTCATGCCGGTCATATATGGCACCGAGCTTTGCCTATTCAAGGGGGAAGAAATACTTCTATTACCGCTGTACAGTTGATAATGATAGAAGTAAAAGCCAGTGTCGAATAGGCAGTGTCAAAGCTCGGAACCTTGAAGACCTTGTTGTGGATGAGTTGAAATTCCTTGCCGAGGACCCACGTATTATCGAAGGGGTTGTAGAAAATGCAACGAAAGAACATCGGGAAAAGGCAAAAGAGCATAACGCCAAGAAAAAAATTCTCATGGACAGGCAGACTCAAATTGAGAAAAAGGTTAGAAATCTTCTTGAGGTTTTAGGGGAAGGTGGAAGCAAAAGTAATGGTGCTGATTACATCTTAAAAGAGCTTGATGACCTTGATCTTCAAGCAAGGCAATTGAAAACCGTCATTGATGTCATCGAGTTCGAAGCCAATGACCTTGAGAATAAGATTTTCAGCGCAGATATCATTCGAGATAATCTCAAGGTATTCAAATATGTATATGACCATCTTACCCCCGATGAGAAATATGATCTGCTCCATTTAATCATCAAAAAAGTTGTCTATTTTGAGGAACCGGAACAGGCTGCAGACGGTAAAAAGGTGGGCAAAATAAAAATGGATTTATGGGAGTTGCCCCCCATAAATCCATCAGCATTGAACTCAGCAAAAGGTTTTGCTGAGAGTAACGTCTGGCTCCCCGGCGCGGACTCGAACCACGGACCCGATGGTTAACAGCCATCTGCTCTACCGACTGAGCTACCGGGGAATTGAAAATTACTTCTTTCTCAATAGTATAAGATAATCCTAAAGTCAACTATCGTCTTATACGCTTTGCAGTGTCATGAAAAAGTCTTGATAAATCCTATTAAAGTGGATATTGAAAGTTAATATGAGTTGCGCCTTATAATACAAGACAATCTTCTTGTCAATAAATCTTAGTGAGAGACTTCAAAATCTTCACATGATATTGCCGGGAAGAGGAAAACTTTCGGCTCTTCTTTACGTTTATCATGCAATAGCGATAGGAGGAATGTGGAAAAATGGAAAAGTATGTTTGCAGTATCTGCGGATATGTGTATGACCCTGCACAGGGAGATAAGGAGGGCAACATCCCTCCCGGCGTCCCGTTTAAAGAACTTCCGGATGAATGGGTATGTCCCATATGCGGCGCTGACAAGGAAGAGTTTAATCCTGATTAACGAAAAATCGCTGCGGAAGGGACCTTTGATCGTCTATGCTGAATGGATTCCCGTTTCTTATAGGCTTCCTGGTCACATGTTTTTTCACTGGATGTGAACAATTGCAAAGAAAGGTTCTTAGGAGATGAGTACAATAGATGCTTTATATGAAGCATATACGGGTGAAGCGAAGGCGGCGCTAAGGCTGAAAGTCTTCGCTGAGAAGGCCAAGGAGGAAGGATACTCTCAGATCGCGAAACTCTTTCGCGTTATCGCGTTTTCGGAAGAGATCCACGGTGTGCGGGCACTCCTTGTCCTCGGGAAAGTGAAAAGCACCGAGGAAAATCTTGCCGCCAGCTTTGAATCGGAAACGCGAGTCGCCGGGGTTGCCTATGATGAGTTCATTAAACAGGCGGAAGCGGAAGGGAATGCAGCGGCCGTGCTTCATTTTAGTCAAAGCAAAGATGTGGAAGAGGTTCATGCAAAGCTCTATAAAGAAGCGATGAGCCACGTGATGGAGGAGAGGGAAACCACATACTACGTCTGCACAGTATGCGGTTACGTGTCGGATGGAGTACTTCCTGACGAGTGCCCTGTTTGCAGTGCAATGAAGGAGCAATTCAGGCATTTTGATTGAGAGATTTTATTGTCATGGGAATTTTAATACGCTGGATAATTCTGACTGTATCTATTATCACGGCCTCTTACCTGCTCGAAGGCATCCATATCAATGGTTTTTTTTCCGCATTCTTCGCGGCGGCCGCACTGGGAATCTTGAATGCCTTATTCCGGCCCGTGTTGTTGATTCTCACCCTGCCCATTAATGTCCTGACTCTGGGACTTTTCACTTTCATAATAAACGCCCTGATGTTGGAGATGGCATCCGGCATTATTCCCGGGTTCGAGGTACACGGGTTCTGGACGGCCGTAATCGGCTCCCTTATCATCAGTGTCATAAGCTGGCTCCTCAATTCTTTCATCAGTGACGGGGGAAGGGTAGAACGAGTGGAGTATATCGACCTCACGAAAAAGGGCAATAAATGGGAATGATGGGCACCATGAATCTGACCCCCGCTATGAGGCAGTACCTGGAAATCAAGGAGCAGCATAAGGATTGCATCCTTTTTTTCAGGATGGGGGATTTCTATGAGATGTTTTTTGAAGATGCAATTACCGCTTCCAAGATTCTGGAGATCACTCTCACGTCTCGGAACAAGGGAAAGGAAGACAGCATTCCTCTCTGCGGCATACCCTATCATGCCGCGTCATCGTATATCGCAAAACTCATCGAGAATGGTTTCAAAGTCGCAATCTGTGAACAGACAGAAGATCCAAAAGAAGCAAAGGGCGTTGTGAGAAGGGACGTGGTCCGTGTCATCACGCCTGCTCTCTTTGTAGATGAAGATGACACGAACATCAAGGAAAATGCCTTCTTGATGGCTCTCGCGCTCCGAGACGACAGGTTCGGTCTTGCTTTCCTGGACATATCTACAGGGGAATTTCTGATCACGGAGTCTCAAAGCAGGGATATTTTCATGGCGGAAATAAGCGGCCTTGTTTTTCGCGAAGTCATCATTGAGGAGGACTTCCTTGAAAAAGCTGTTGTGAAGATGTTGTCGCAGAGGAATCCCGGACCAAGAATAAACTTTTTTACGAAGGATTATTTTGATTATGATGCCGCTTGCGGCCGATTAAGAGAATACTTTTCTGAGGAACTTCTGACGAAGGAAGGCATATTGAGACATCCGGCCACTGTGGCTGCAGCTGGTGCTATTCTCCGTTACGTGGAAGAAACTCAGAAGGATCACCTTTGCCATATTAATACCATTCATTGGTATGAGACAGACAGCTATCTTGTCATGGATGAAATCGCCAAGCGAAATCTTGAATTGTTTACAACCATAACCGAGAGCAGAAAGGAAGGGTCGCTCTTTCATATTCTCGACAAGACAATTACGTCTATGGGCACGAGGAGACTCCGGTGGTGGATCAACTATCCTCTCTTGGATCCGGAAAAAATCAAAGCAAGATTGGAGGCGGTATCTGAAATTAAGGAGCACCACATACTGAGGGCAGATCTGAGGAACGCCCTTTCCTGTGTCTATGATTTAGAAAGGCTTGCAAGCAGGGTTTCTATGGGTGTCGCGAATGGGCGCGATTTGATTGCTCTGAAAATATCCCTGAATGCACTGCCGAAAATCAGGTCCTTCATTTGTGACTTTGATTCTTCGCTCTTGGCTTTAATTCGTGCCGGGATTGACGAGATGCCGGATATCTGCGGCGTGATTGAGCGAGCGATTGTCGAAGATCCTCCTATGACAATTAGGGAAGGTGGAATCATCAAGGAGGGTTATGATCAAGAACTCGATGAGCTGATATCCGTGAGTAGGGACGGAAAAAAGTGGATCGCCGTCCTTGAACAGAAGGAGAGAAAACGAACCGGGATCAATTCTCTGAAAGTGGGATTTAATAGCGTCTTCGGATATTATATTGAAGTCACCAAGGCGAATACAAATCTCGTGCCTCAGGATTATATCCGGAAGCAGACCCTCATAAACGCAGAGCGTTATATTAATGAGGAGCTAAAAGGATACGAGCAAGCCGTGCTGTCCGCAGAGGACCGCCGGAAGGAGCGGGAATATGATCTCTTTATCCGAATCAGGGGAGAGATATCGAAAGAAATAAAACGGATTCAGAACACGGCTTCGCATATTGCCGATCTCGACGGCTTTGCATCTCTGGCAGAGACGGCAGAGCGCTACAACTACTGCTGTCCAGTTGTCGATTGTGAAGACAGGATTGAAATAAAGGATGGCAGGCATCCTGTCGTGGAAAGGATGCCGCTGCCGGACGGTTTCGTGCCCAATGACGTCCTTCTTGATCTCGATGAAAACCGCCTCCTCATTATCACCGGCCCGAATATGGCTGGAAAATCGACATACATCAGGCAGATAGCCCTCATAGTGATACTTGCTCAGGCTGGAAGTTTTGTGCCGGCGCAGGAGGCACGTATTGGTGTTGTCGACCGTGTGTTTACGCGTATCGGGGCGGCGGATAGCCTGGCGAAGGGGCAGAGCACCTTCATGATCGAGATGAACGAAGTTGCCAATATATTGAAGAATGCCACAAGGAGAAGCCTGATCATCCTCGATGAGGTTGGAAGGGGAACCAGCACATTTGACGGGCTCAGCATTGCTTGGGCAACGGCAGAATACATTCACGATGCTAAACTTATAGGGGCGCGCACACTGTTTGCTACTCATTATCACCAGTTGACAGACTTGGCGTTGACGAAGGAAGGGGTGAAGAATTTCAATATTGCCGTGAAGGAGTGGGGAGACAGGATCATCTTTCTCAGAAGAATTGTGGAAGGCGGAACAAACCGAAGCTACGGCATTCAGGTCGCGAGAATAGCAGGAGTGCCTGATGAAGTCATTGTCAGAGCTAGGGAGATTTTGAATAACCTTGAAAAGGGCGAATTCGACGAGGTCGGCATGCCCAAGATAGCCCGCGGCAGGAGAGCGACACCGAGGCATGAGGCCCAGTTAAGCCTCTTTGTGGACGGGGAGGACATACTCGCAGGCGAGCTCAAATTGCTGGATATCTCAAATATGACGCCCCTTGAGGCCCTGCAAAAGCTCAGCTCCTGGAAGGATAAACTCCTGTAGGAATCTGGTCAGCCGGACAAATTTTTCGATTGACTTCCTATTATTTAATGCAGACCCTGCGAACCTGCTTTGCGTCCGTTACACCCCGGAGGGCTTTTTGCAGTCCGTCCTGAAGCAGGGTGGTCATCCCTTCCGCGATTGCCGTATCACGAATCTCCTCAACAGATGCATGCTTCTGAATCAATCGCTTGATCGTGTCTGTATTGAGAAGGAGTTCATGGATACCCATTCTTCCCCTGTATCCTGTCTTGACGCAGGCCTCACATCCCTTTGGACGATAGAGGACCAGGTCGTCTGAGTAGGGTATGTTCAATTTTTCAAAAAGCTCGTGGCCGTAACCTTCCACCAATTCATTATATTCATCAATTGATGGATTATATGCCTCTTTGCAGACCGTGCAGAGGGTTCTCACCAGACGCTGTGCAAGGATTCCCAAGAGGGAGTCCGCAAAATTCAGGGGGTCTATACCCATATCGAGAAGCCTGACTACTGTCTCAGGGGCGCTGTTCGTATGCAGGGTGCTGAACACCAGGTGTCCTGTCAGTGACGCCTCAATGCCGGTCTTTGCCGTTTCAAAATCCCTCATTTCGCCGACCATAATAACATCCGGATCAGCGCGGAGGAAAGCGCGAGTAACGGCGGCAAAATCCAATCCGATCTTAGGATGCACCTGAACTTGACGAAGCCCATACTGGGTAATTTCGACAGGATCTTCCGCCGTCCATATCTTCTTGTCCGGTGTATTTATGTGGTGCAACGCTGCATGCAGGGTCGTAGTTTTTCCGGAGCCGGTGGGGCCAACGCATAGGATCAGGCCATACGGTTTTTCGCAAACGTTGATGAGTCCTTTGTAGTTTCTGTCCAATAATCCCATTTCTTCAAGGGGCATGGTTGTACCCTTGGCAAGTATTCGCATGACCACGTCCTCTACGCCACCCTGCGTAGGAATTGTAGCGACGCGAAGTTCTATTTCTTCACCGCCGGCACGCCTGAACTTTATTTTTCCGTCTTGCGGGAGTCTCTTAACGGTTATATCCAGATTGGACATTATCTTTATTCTCGAAACGATAGCGGCTCGGTAATTGTACGGAAGGGTCTGGTAAAGCATGCATTCCCCGTCAACTCTGTAACGGATTTCCACATTCTTTTTCGCGGTATTTGGTTCCACGTGAATATCAGATGAGCGCCTTGCATATGCATCGTTGATTATCTTATTCACGATCTGCATGATGACGCTGTCAGATTCTGTGACAACTTCGCCTTCATCCTCTTCAGCTTCTTCATCTGAGACAAGCCGTCCCAGAATGTCGGTAATAGACTGGTCGTCCTCATTCGTTGAGTAGAACAGGTTGATGTACTTAATGATATCTTCCGGCAGCGCTACGTCATATTTGACCGCCTTTGTTTTTAAGATACTCTCGATCGTATCGCGCTTGAGGATGTTATAGGGGTCATCCATGACGACGTGGATGCTTCCGTCCACTCTTTGAAGGGGAACCCACATCTCACGTCGGAGAAATTCTCTCTTCAAATTTTTCAGCAGGTCTCCCGGGATAGGGAACTTCTCGTTGTATGGAATGACTTTGCAGTGAAAGTATTCTTCATAAGATCTGGCGATATCACTCCTCGAGATCTTGTACTTACTCATAAGGAAGTTTTCCATCGATTCCTTTTCTTCTCTCGCTCTATCCCAGGCGCTATCCAGTTCGTATTCTTTGAGAAATCCGCGAGTGACGAGGTAATCGAATCTTGTCTTCCTCCTTCTTCCGTATATCTCCTGATTATTAATTGCGATTCCTAAAACATCGGCAATCTCCAGCAGGAACCCCTGTTCATCTTCTGTAAATTTACCCTCGCCTTTTCTGTTCAATATCTGGACAACACCCTTGAGGGTCTTTTCATAAAAAATGGGGGCCGCCAGAACCTGCTTGGTTCTGAAGCCTGATTTCTTGTCCCATCTGTAATCAAAGGCCAAGTCTTTATCAACGCTCTTGAGCTCCTCAATATCATAAACGTCAGCTATGTTAATCGGCTTACCCGTATTTGCCACATAACCGGCGAGGCTTTTGTTATTGACGGGCACCCTGATTTCTTTAAGCTGAGAGCCGACGAGGAACATGGAATATATTTCATTTTTCAGTTTGTCCACCATGTATATGGTGATTGAATGGGCATCAAAAAGGTTTAGAATGCCGTCCTTCAGATCCACGAGGATCTGTCGCGTATTGTGTGCAGAGTGGATGCGGTTTGTGATATCCTGCAATGCCTTACGGAGGCGCAGTTGCTCCTCGAGATCGGCTTGCTGATTAATCGTCAGATTGCCATCCATCATTTTCTTTTCTGCTTGCAGAACGTCCATTTTCATTGCCATACAATAATCATTACTCCACATTCACATGTTCTCGAATAGAATCAATCTTCTTGTTATAATACATCAAAATAAAATAAAATACAATACCAACTTATTTCTCGAGGATTGCTGAGAATATGGACGAAAGTGACAAATATCACTAAGGACGTAAAAAAACATGTACTAATCGGCAAAGATAATCAGGATCCTGTAACAATTTTCGAGAAGTCGGCTATCATATGGAATACGGCTGAAATTTCGTTGAGAAGGGAAAGACGGTTAAACCGTACTGCATCGTCTTTCGCCATAACCAGGACATTATTAAAAAAATCATCGACAGGTTTTCTCAGGGTGGCCAGTTCGACCAGAGCGGATAGATAGTCATCCCTTTCGATATTTCTTGTAATTTTATCCTTTGTGCGCAAGAAAGCACTGAATAAAACTCTTTCTTCTTCAGATTCGAACTTCTCGGGATCAACAGAACCGTTCCTAAAGTCCTTGATAATGTTGCCTACGCGCTTAAAAGCGATCGCAAGCGGTTCGAAGTCAGTGTGCGACTTGAAAGCTTCCATTGCCTCGATTTTCTCAAATGACCGGACAATATCAGCGGCGCCCGTTTCAAGTACAGCGTCAACTACATCATAGGGGTGTCCCTGTGATGTGAGTAGATTTTCGAATCTGCCCTTGAAGAACTCAAGCACATTGGACATTATCTCCTCTGGGGCTCTTTTAAACTTACCATTTAGAATAGTAATGCTCTTCTCGATCATGGCTTTTAGGTTCAGGAGATAGCGCTTGTTCATTATAATGTTGATAATCCCGATGGCTTGTCGTCTGAGAGCATACGGGTCTGCCGTACCGGTGGGAATCAGATTGACACCGAAGAATCCAACAATGGTATCGAGCTTATCCGCGATGCTGACTATGGCGCCTTCATCCGTTTCTGGGAGATCACCTCCTGCAGCCGTGGGGAGGTAATGTTCATAGATTGCTTTTGCAACGACAGGATCTTCACCAGCTATCAACGCATATTCTTTTCCCATGATACCCTGAAGTTCGGTGAACTCGCAGACCATCTGTGTTTCCAAATCCGCTTTGGCGAGAATGGCAGTTCGATCAACCGTATCTCTAAGAGAAGGGTTTATTTGATCCGTTATATAAAGGGCAAGCTCTCTCATCTGCATGACCTTTTCGTATGAAGTTCCCAACTGCGAGTGAAATACAACCTGCCTTAACTTCTCGAAGTGCTGATCGAGGGAGGTTTTTTGATCCTCTTCGAAGAAGAATTTTGCATCCGCCAACCTTGCCCGAATTACTTTTTCGTTGCCCCTCGCCACGACCTGTGGATCTCGGGCAAAAGTGTTGTTTATAGCTATAAAATATGGCAGTAATTTTCCTTTATCATCGACTACGGGAAAATATTTTTGATGTGAAATCATAGAGGTCGTAAGAACCTCTTTAGGCAGCTTCAGATAATCTTTATCAAAGCTTCCGCAGACGGCAGTCGGATATTCAACAAGATAGGTGACCATTTCAAGAAGATTTTCCGTGTAAAAGATCTTGCCACCCACGGTGTCCGCGGCTTTTTCAGCCTCCTGAAGTACAATCCTCCTCCTTTCTTTAGGATCAACAATGACAAAGTGCTTTTTGCAATTTGTCACATATTCTTTTATCTTTTTTACTTTAAATGATTTTGTGCTCATGAAGCGATGGCCGTAACTCCTATCTCCGCTCTCTATATTTCCGATCACCAACGGTATCGTTTCGCCGCCGTATATAGCGAGTATCCAATGAATCGGCCTTACGAAGCGAATTTGCAGGTCAGACCAGCGCATGGACTTTCTGAAGGGGATGGATACTATGAATTTTGTCACGATCTCCGGTAACAGCGCTATCGTATCTTCACCGGTAATCTTTTTTCGCGCACAAATATACTCGCCCTTGTCAGTCGTAACTACTTCGAGTTCCGAAATGTCTATTCCCTGACCTGTTGCAAAACCTGTGGCTGCCTTGGTTGGATTCCCATTCTCATCAAAAGCAACTCTCCTGGCAGGACCGATCTTTTCAATAATCTGATCTTCCTGCCTGTCTGCTACATTAACGGCGCAGAGACAAAGCCTTCGGGGTGTTGCCATTGCCTTGATTTCCTCGTGCCTGATGCGCCTGTTGGAGAGTTCCCTCCGAATAATTTCCTCCATGTCTCTGATAGCTTTCGGCAGAAAGGCTGCGGGTATTTCCTCTGTCCCTATCTCAAGTAGAAGTTCCTTGCCCATTCATCATCTCCAATTTCAGGTTCTAAATTTGACGATCAAAAATGCAAAAGTATTCAGAAAGTCAAGTCTTAATATTGCTTATTCACCCATTTCTATTTTCTCCACTTTTCCTTAGGAGTGGAAAACCCATCTTTTCTCTTTGCTTGAGATAACCTTCGGCGCTTATTCTGGCTAGATTCCTCACCCTGCCTATGTAGCTAGTACGTTCAGCCACGCTTATTGCACCGCGGGCATTTAGCAGGTTGAATATGTGGGAGCACTTGAGGCAGTAATCGTAAGTGGGAAGGATCAGCTCTTTCTCAGACATTCTGATGGATTCAGCCTCACACATATCGAAAAATTTCCTCAGCATCTCAACGTCTGCATATTCAAAATTGTAGAATGACCATTCCACCTCACCTCTGTGGTGCACATCACCATAGGTGATCTGGTCATTCCATTTAAGGTCGTATACATTGTCTATTTCCTGTATATACATGGCAATGCGCTCGATTCCGTAAGTGAGTTCGCCGCATATAGGATTGAGGTCGATGCCTCCGCACTGCTGGAAGTAGGTGAACTGGGTTATCTCCATGCCGTCGAGCCAGACTTCCCATCCCAGTCCCCATGCGCCGAGTGTGGGCGATTCCCAATCGTCTTCAACAAACCTGATATCATGATCGAGGGGGTCTATACCGAAATTCTTCAGTGAGTCGAGGTAAAGAGCCTGGATGTCAAGGGGCGAGGGCTTCAATATCACCTGATACTGGTAATAGTGCTGCAATCTGTTTGGATTGTCTCCATATCTGCCGTCAGTGGGTCTTCGCGACGGTTCGACGTATGCCACATTCCAGGGTTCCGGTCCCAAAGCCCTGAGAAACGTTGCGGGGTTGAATGTTCCGGCTCCCACCTCAAGGTCATAAGGCTGCTGAATGACGCATCCGTAGTCTGCCCAGTATTTATCAAGGGCGAATATTAATTCCTGAAAGTTCACCTGACCCTCCTCGGTTGTATAGTGGCTTCTGCTTTAATTTTATAGGAATTTAATTGAAGTGAAGTAACATGGGTATGGATGCGTGTCAACATGAAAAACCCGGGCAGGCTACTGTGAAGACAAAATTCCCATTTTTTGTATGTCATTAAGAACCATGAATGATTTAACTTCTTTCCCGAGGATATGCTGAATGAAACCGACAAGGACATCCTTGCTTTCTTTAGCTATCTGCTCAGAAAAGGTAATTATGTTAATTTTTGCGATATCTATCTCTTTGCCCATGAGAAGCGTTCTTATGGTTCCCAAAGAAACGTAAAGAGAACCGGAGTTGTTCCGGTGGCACTCATTACATCTCAGACCGCCATCGCTTATGATAAAATGATAGCGGATATGTTCGCCAACAGGCTTCTTACAAGTCATGCACCTATCTAAGACGGGTTCATATCCTGCAAGTCTTAGGAGGCGTATCTCAAAAAAACGTATCAACGCTTCCGAGCAGGTTCCATTGTCAATGAGGCTGAGGAAGTTCAGTAATAATTTAAATAGGTCAATATTTTTTTTGCCTTCCAGCGTGAACTTATCGATTAGCTCTTCAATATATGAGGAGATAAGCGTCTTATGAAGGTCTTCCCTGATATTTGCGTGGTGGTCTATGACGTCACACCCTTCAATAAGAGCGAGTGTCCCCCGTCCTTTCTTGGAAAAAATGATGTTGCAGTAAGATGAAGGTTCAAGGGCATTGGAGAATCTTATCTTGCTTCGCCGGGCGCCCTTCGCGATTCCCTTAATCTTACCGAAATCGCTCGAGAAAAAGGTTACAATACGGTCTGCTTCTCCATAATCGAGAGAATGTATGACGATTGCTGAGGTCTTATGTACGGCTCTCGTGTTCATGGCAGGTCCCGATATTTTATTTCCCCACCCATAATTGTCATTATGGCCTTTCCTTTCATCGCCTGCCCATGAAGTGGTGTGTTTTTCCCTTTTGATCGCAACTTGCTGCGATCAACCGTCCAACTTCTATTGGGATCAATTACAGTGATATCGGCATCTCCGCCTGTCTTCAAGGTTCCCTTCGGTATATTAAGGATCCGTGCAGGATTTGTACTCATCCCGAGTATCAACTGGCCGAGTGTGAGGATGCCGTCGTTAACAAGCCTGAGGCTGAGAGCAAGCGAGGTTTCCAGCCCTGTGATACCGAACGAGGCGTATTCGAATTCCACTTCTTTGTCAGTTGACGCATGCGGAGCGTGGTCACTTGCGATGACGTCGATGGTTCCATCCCGGAGCCCTTCTCGTACAGCTTTCACGTCTTCGATAGTACGCAATGGGGGATTGACCTTGGCACATGTGTCGAATTCTCTCAACGCCTCGTCAGTAAGAGTGAAGTAGTGGGGAGCGGTTTCCGCCGTTACCCTGAGGCCTCTCGCTTTGGCATCCCTGATCAGTCTGACGGCGCCCGCAGTGCTCACATGTGCAATATGAAGAAGCGCTCCTGTGTAATCGGCTATGATCATATCTCTGGCAACGATCGCGTCTTCCGCAATATTGGGAATCCCCTGAAGACCAAGTTCGGTGGACACAAACCCTTCATTCATAGATCCCCCGTGAGATAAGCAGGTGTCCTCGCAGTGTGAGATGATTGACATGCCGAGGGAAGATGCATATTCAAGGGCCCTTCTCATCAGAGCGCTGTTTGTGACCGGTTTTCCGTCATCGGAAAATGCAACGGCACCGGCATCCTTCATGTCCATGAATTCCGTGAGGGAAACCCCTTCTGATCCCATGCTGACAGCTGCAATGGGGTATACATTAACGAGGTTGCAAGAAGCCGCTTTTCTCCTTATATACTCAGTAACGGATCGGTTGTCATTGACCGGGTTGGTGTTGGGCATGCAGGCAAGGGATGTGAATCCACCGGCTGCGCCGGCTTCGCTTCCCGTCTGAATTGTTTCTTTGTATTCAAACCCCGGTTCGCGCAGATGGGTGTGCATATCGATTAATCCAGGCACCACAACCATACCATTGATATCGACAATATTGATTTCTCGGGCCGCTGATTTCCGGGAATCAGTCTTGGTCTTGTGCGCATTTTTCCTGATCTCGGCGATCTTTCCATTTTCTATCAGGATATCCATGTGCGCGTCCAGACCCTGTGAGGGGTCAATTATCCTTCCGCCCGTGAGCAATAATTTCATCGTTGGCCTCCTATGAGGAGATACAGCAGTGCCATGCGAACAGCCACGCCATTTGTCACTTGGTCAAGTATTATGGAATACGGGCCATCGGCAACGTCGGACGAAATTTCGATCCCCCTGTTAATTGGTCCGGGGTGCATAACCAGGACGTCTTCTTTAGCCAGATTGATATTTTGTTTATTCAGACAGAAAAAGCTGGAATACTCCCTGAGCGATGGGAAAATTTTCTGCTGCTGTCTTTCCAGCTGAATTCTCAGCATCATGATTATATCAACATTTTTAATTGCTTCTGCCAGACTATTATAAACAGTTACCCCCATGCGAGCAATATCCTTGGGGATCATCATTGCCGGTCCAGCCACAATCACATGGGACCCCATCTTCGTAAGGCCGTAGATATTGGAACGGGCCACCCGGCTGTGTGCAATGTCACCCACAATCGCCACCTTAAGGCCCGAAAGCGTCCCCCTTTTTTCCTTTATAGTCATCATGTCCAACAATGCCTGGGTTGGGTGTTCATGGGCTCCATCACCGGCATTAATTATGGATTGTTTGACCATTTTTGCCAGCATATGGGGCGCGCCTGCCGCGCTATGTCTGATGACAATGGCATCCGGATTCATAGCCTCCAGGTTCCGGGCAGTATCGATAAGGGTCTCGCCCTTCACGACACTACTCGTCGTTGCAGAAATATTAATGGTATCGGCACTGAGTCTTTTTCCTGCGATTTCAAAAGATGTTCTGGTCCTTGTACTGGCTTCGAAAAAAAGATTTACGACGGTCTTGCCCCTCAGGGTTGGGACCTTCTTAATTTCCCTTGTAGAGACTTCGATAAAGGATTCTGCGGTATCGAGAATCAGATTTATCTCATCAACTGACAGCTCTTTAATGCCGAGGATGTCTTTATTCGTTAACTTCATAAGGAAACCTCAAACAAGTGATTGTTTCTGTTCGTTTAAGTTCTTAAGTGTTCCCTTTTCATTGGTTGTCGTCCTGAATGACGACTTCGTCGACTCCGTTCTTCTCCATGAGTTTTACGACTACCGATTCCCATAGGGACGACGGTAGATTCTTCCCGACGAAATCCGCTCGGATTGGAAGCTCGCGGTGTCCCCTGTCAATGAGAACCGCAAGCTCTATGAGCTTGGGTCTGCCGAAATCAATAAGGGCATCCATGGCTGCCCTTATCGTCCTGCCAGTGAAAAGGACGTCATCAACTAAGACGACTTTCCTATTATCCAAGGAAAACGGTATGTCTGTTTTGCCCAACATGGGCTTCTTGTTGGTTAGACGAAGATCATCTCGATAAAGTGTAATATCCAGAATGCCTATCGGTAAATCAACCCCCTCAATGTTGGTTAATTTCTTTTTCAGCCTCTCCGCAAGGAAAACGCCTCCTGTCCTGATGCCTACCAGACACAATTCTTCGGTGCCTTTATTTTTTTCCAGAATTTCGTAGGCGATTCTTGTGAGAGACCTGTCTATGCCATCTGCATCCATGACAACTTTTTTCTGTTCCATTGCAGTTTTTTACCTCTGAAAATAGTTACAAAAAAGCCTTCCCATTATGATGAGAAGGCTGGCGAGAAAGCTGATGACTGTTTTGATTCATATCCTTTTTCAATCTCTCCGGATTAAATTAAAAGGCTGCCTCAGCCTGCAATATCTAAGCTTTGCTTATCGTCTTGCTGGGCAATCAAGTATTTCATATCACATCAAGGCAGAGAAAAAAAGCTTTTTTGTGCCCCTAGGCGATCTATCCGCATCTTCGTAATGCTTAACATTACCTGCATCGAGGAAAGACGGTTTTCATCAGCTTACTGCGAAGCTACGCAAATGGAGGATACGCAGTATCAGGATTTGCCGGGTATAGTTCCTGTTGCAAATATTCGTCTGAGGCTTAAACTATGAGATTCAATGAAACGAGCTGTAGCAGTATTTTAAATGCTGCGCTAACGAGGCAATTGAGCGATTCTCTTCCACTTGATTCTGCTTATCACACTCGAAAATCTGCCCCAGAAAGAACCGTCTTTTTCATCATAAGGCGCAATTGACCAGTATATTATAAAGGCTTTCCCCATAACATCTTTCAGGTCAACCAAACCCCAGAATCTGCTGTCATAACTCTGGTCTCTGTTATCACCCATTACAAAAATGGCATCAGGACGAACCGTTGTTGGCCCAAAGTTATCTCGTGGCTGGATAGAGCCGGGTATTATGAAATCATCAGTGTAAATCCCGTAGGGATCATTGTATGGCAGGCCGTTTAAGTAAATTTTTTTGTTCCTAATTTCTATGGTATCACCGCTGACCCCGATGACACGTTTGATAAAATCCTTGGATCGGTCTTCAGGGTATATAAATACCACTATATCCCCGCGTTTTGGTTCGCTGATGGGAATCAATGTGTTTCTGATAAGTGGTATCTTTATGCCGTAGATGAATTTATTTACGAGTATATGATCTCCGATTTCAAATGTTGGCTTCATGGACCCGGAAGGGATTTTAAAGGCCTGAATGACGAATGTCCGTATAAAAAGCGCTATAAGGATGGCAATGAAAATCGCTTCAGCATATTCTTGAAATTTGGATTTGTTTTTGGTCATGATTCAACCTTTCAAAACATTCGCAGAAAGTTTCTCAGTCCGCCTAAGTGCATGTTCACAAGCGGTGGCTCATGCACCCGTCATTCCCCGATAGAGCTTACGATTCATATGAGGAAAATCAACCGTTCATGAATATATATTTGACATTGTGATAACTATCATTACGAGAGCACAAAATCCTTTTATGAGCGTCCCAGTAACCCTTCCCAGGATAGCACCGTAGCCCGCCCTCAGCGCAGGTTTCAACTTGGCTTGATGGATCAGCTCGATCGCGAGCACGCCAGCAAATCCGCCGAGAAAAATTCCTGCAACGGTGCCCAAGCCGAGAAAGAAAGGGGTCATTGCCACGGCACCGACGAAGCCGCTAATTGCGGATACCCAAATTGCTCTCCCGGAAACTCCAAATCTTGCCGCCCCTGCCATTCCAAAAGAAAAATCGATGGCCTCTGCAATTATAGAGATGACGAGCAGGATCAGGACGATCTTGATACTGACTCTTTCGAAACCGGTGATCAGAGCATAAAGGATGACATCAATAAGTATTACGGCCGTTCCGGGAATGCCGAATACTATGGAAAAAATTCCCATGAACAGTATGAGGACAAAGACGGTCAAGCCTGCAATTTCAAGAGGAATCACTACTTTTTTCTCCTCTTTAGCGTAGAGGGCCTATATCTCTCCCATGCAAGAACTACGGGAGCCGCGATAAAGACAGATGAATATGTGCCGAAGATTACGCCCACAAGAAGCGCAAAGGCGAAATCATGAATCACAGCGCCGCCGAATATGTATAAAATGGCAACAACAATGGCCACGGTAAAAGAAGTCAGAATGGTCCGGCTCAACGTCTGATTTATGCTCTCGTTCATGACTGTTCGAAGATCCTTCCTCGTATTCTTTCTCACGTTTTCTCTGACCCGGTCAAAAACCACGATTGTATCGTGAATGGAATAACCGATAATAGTCAAGAGGGCAGCAACTATGGTGAGCGTAAATTCTATGGCGAAGATGGAAAAGATTCCTACTACTATAGTAACATCATGAATTACACCTACAATGCCGCCTACGGCATGACGGAATTCGAACCGCATGGCTATATAGATGAGCATACCGACCCAGGAAAAAATAACAGCCAAGAGCGCTTTTTGCGTTAAATCCTTGCCGACCTTTGGTCCCACCACCTCGACCCGCTGCACCTGGAAAGCATCTTTCCCGTATGTGGCATTCAATGATGCCTCGATCTTAGCGGAGAGACCCTTGATCTCCGACGAGGCCTTTGCCGTTCTGATTATTACCTCATCGGTGCCAGATGTTTGGATAACGCTGTCATCGATGCCGATCTGAATCAGAACCTTTCTAAGGTCATCGGCTGACACTGCCTTGTGAAATTTAATCTGGACGAGCGTGCCACCGGCGAAATCGATCCCGTAGTTTAATCCCCTCCATACGATAGAAATTAGGCAGATAATAGTTAGCACTACCGAGAAGAGAACGGCGTATTTTAACCTACCGACAAAATTGATATTAATTCCCGGTTTTACAAGTTGCATTTATATCTCCTATGGGTCAAAGGTTATAATAAACTCACAAGCAGGTTCTTCTGATAGCGTCAAACACTGACGGATTCAATTTTTCTATACCAAATTAAGTAGTCAAAAATAATTCTTGTCACAAAGACGGCAGTAAACAGGCTCGAGATTATGCCTATACTCAGGGTAACGGCGAAACCCTTAACGGGTCCTGTACCGAAACCAAAGAGGAATAGGGAAGCAATCAAAGCGTTAACATTCGTGTCAAAAATAGTCATGAAGGCCTTGGAATATCCCGTTTCGATAGATGCCCTCGGAGTCTTGCCTGCACGAATCTCCTCACGAATTCTTTCAAATACAAGGACGTTGGCATCTACTGACATACCGATAATCAAGACAATGCCCGCTATACCGGGAAGGGTCAGGGTTGCCTTGAAAGCTGCTAAAGCGCCGAGAATGATAAATATATTCATGAGGAGGGCAACGTTCGCAATAATTCCAGAGATCCTGTAATAGACAATCATGAACACTCCTACCAAAATGCCTCCCAGAATAGCGGACCATATCCCCTTGTCGATGGAATCCTGCCCTAATGAAGGGCCCACGGTCCTTTCCTCCAGGATATTCACCGGTGCAGGGAGAGCCCCCGCCCGCAGGACTATTGCCAGGTCTTTGGCTTCATCCATAGTAAATGATCCGGTAATCTGGGCCTCACCACCTGAAATTCTCTCCTGAATTACCGGGGCCGAGTAAACAGAGCCATCGAGAATAATTGCGAGACGCTTTTTCACATTTTCTCCCGTTATCCTGTCAAAAACCTTCGCGCCCTGGGCATTGAACTTTATGGCCACATATGGCTCACCGAACCTGTCGCTTATTTTTACCTGAGCACTTTCGAGGTCACCGCCGGTAAGGAGAGTTGTGCCCTTGAGCAGGATAGGGATATTTGTTCTCCGTCCCGTTTGTCGATCCAGTCGTGTCTCATAGGCAATGTAATCGCCCTGGGGCACATTGCCTTTCAATGCGTTATCTATGCTCTGTTCTTCATCAACAAGCTTGAATTCCAGAAGGGCCGTTTTTCCAATAAGATTCTTGGCGCGTTCTGTATCCTTGATGCCGGGAAGCTGTATCACTATGCGGTCATTTCGTTCTGGAATGATTTCCGGTTCCGTAATACCGAATTGATCGACCCTGTTACGGATAGTCTCAAGACTCTGTTCGATGACCATTTTTTTGATCTCTTCGGCACGTTTGTTCTTGACCTTAAGGGTAACAACTTCTCTGCTATCTCGAATTTCTGATGAGACAGTTTCCAGATCCGGATAATTGTCTTTGATGGTTTTTTCAAATGCACTCTTCGATGCACTATCGGGCAGCTCAAACGATATGGTGCCTGTCTTCCTCGCTTCCTCAAGATACATGAAACGGACTTTGTTGTTCATCAGGGTTTCTTTCACTTCATTAGACAGGCGTTCGGTGGTGTTTTCGAGCGCCTTCTCTGTGTCAACTTCCAGCACCAGATGGGTTCCTCCCTGAAGATCCAGACCCAAGTGGATCTTATCCATGGGCAAGTGTTTTTTCCAAACGTCCGGAAGGTCCGTTGTCAGGGAAGGTGCAAGATAAAATAATCCCAAAAGGCAAACAGTCAATGCTATAGCAGCCCTTATTTTAATACCTTTGAGCATGTTTTACCCCTTTCAACCTAATTGACGAATTTGTAAAGTACAAATGCTGGAGTTGCAGTCTATTACACACCGCCGTGACTTACGTCCAGAATAGTTTCGGTCCGGGGAACCGGGACTCTCCTGCAACCCTGCTCGTGCGGCGCAAAAAAATATGCCATTATCATTTTCCCCGTACGGTGATGCATTTCAGCCAAAACACAAATTCGGCGCCTCGTGACTTATTCTTTCCACAAAACTATCCCTTTATACTATACAGTCTGGGACTTATTGCAGTTTCAATATCGTTATTAAGTAGCTTTTTGAGTTACAGCACCTATATATTCGCGTGAGATCTTTATCCTCACTTTTTCAGCAACTTCAAGCGTAACGATAGTATCTGTCAAAGCCGTCACTTTTCCGTGAATCCCTCCCACAGTTACGACCATATCTCCATGGGTGAGGCTTTCACGCATTTTCTTAATTTCTTTTTGTTTCTGTTGCTGAGGCCGTATCATGAGGAAGTAAAAAATGGCAAACACGACAACCATCATTATTATAAAACTAAAATTGTCTCCTCCTCCGGTGCCGCCTCCTCCGCCCAAACCACCCATAGCATAAGCAATATCTGTCAATTCCAAGTCCTCCTCTTCGCAATTTGACTGTCAACTATCAGGTTTAAGGACTATTCAAATCAAGTCCCTTTGCTGATCGCTGTATTCGGATAAGTCAAAAAAGAATTTTTGAATTCTTTGTACTTACCATCTTTTATGGCTGCCCTGATGTGTTCCATCAGGTGCAGAAAATACCTGACATTATGAATAGTATTTAGAACCATAGCCAAAATCTCTTTGGCCATATACAGATGTCTCAAATATGCCCGTGAGTAGTTTCTGCAAGTATAACAGTCACATGTGCCATCCAATGGCAAATCATCATCCCGGTATTGGGCGTGCTTTATAACAACCTTTTCATGATTTGTAAATAATAATCCGTGTCTGGCGCAACGGGTGGGTATTACGCAGTCGAACATATCAATGCCATAATCCACACATGTCACAATATCCTGAGGCGTTCCCGCACCCATCAGATATCTCGGCTTGTCATGGGGAAGGAGGGCAGCGGTCGATGAGGTGATGCTCAGCATCTCTTCTTTGGGTTCCCCCACGCTCAACCCACCTATAGCGTAGCCATCAAAGCCAATATTTTCCGATATATCTTCCACCGCCCGCAGTCTGAGGTCCGGATAGATGCCACCCTGCACGATGCCGAATAGGGCCTGTTCGTGATTTTTCTTGGCGGTTTTGGATCTCCTCGCCCAATTTAGAGTCAGCGCCAAAGATTTTTCTGCCTCTTGAAAACTGGCGGGATATGCCGTACATTCATCAAGGCACATCATGATATCCGAACCGAGAGCCTCCTGCGTCTCAATCGCAAATTCCGGACTAATAAAATGCATCGAGCCATCGATGTGGGATTTAAAGATTACTCCGGCATCCTCTATTTTCTTGAGTGTACTTAAGCTGTATATCTGGAAACCGCCGCTATCAGTCAGTATGGGAGCGCCCCAGTTCATAAATTTGTGGAGACCGCCCAGCTTCTTAATAGTTTCATGCCCTGGCCTCAGATAAAGATGATACGTGTTTGCGAGGATCATTTCCGCGCCGAGGTTCTGCACAGTTTCGGGAATAAGAGACTTGACAGTACCTTGTGTGGCTACCGGCATGAAAACGGGTGTATTGACCTCGCCGTGGTTTGTGTGGATTCTTCCAAGACGGGCTTCCGATGATGGATCTTTCCTGAGCAATTTAAATTGATACATAATACATGACTAATACGTGCACATATTGAAACTTCACTGCAATTTGTCGTGAAGCAGAGAATCTTGAATTACAATGCTTATTCTGAGGATTTCTCCGTGCAGCCCAAGTGGTACCTTGGCGTCGATGATTTTGAACTCAGGAAATGCCGGCCCAGCAATCATCTCTTTGTTCCCAACCTATAGAATGATCATGCAATCTCCATAACTGTAAAAGCGGAATCTATTTCTTACAGCTTCTTTGTAGGCGCGTTCTGTCAGGTATTTGCCAGCAAAGGCACACACAAGTAAGTAAAGGGAGGATCTGGGAAGATGAAAATTAGTTATTAGTGTATCGACCCTCTTAAAGCGATAACCGGGATAGATGAAGAGCCTGGTATAAGCGGAGCAGGGTTTAATCTTTCCCGCCTCGTCAGCAGCCGATTCAAGAACCCTTGTAGATGTCGTTCCCACGGCAATAACCTTTTCGGCGCTGTTTATTACCTCTGCCGCTTCAGGTGTTATTTCAAAGAACTCCTCTGCCATCATATGGTACTCGACGTCATTTGCTTCTATGGGCAAAAATGTAGCATAACCTACATGCAATGTAACGGGCACGACGTATACACTATTTTTTCTTAGGGTGTCGAGGATATTCCGAGAAAAATGCAAACCTGCCGTTGGTGCTGCGACTGAACCGGGAAACCTGGCATAGATTGTCTGATACCTGTCTATATCCGCCGGAGATTCGAGAGAGTCCCTGTGTCGTTTAATATATGGTGGGAGGGGTGTTCTCCCGTATTTCTTTAGAAAATCACCGAACGTCAAGCCTGTCGCGAATGAAACGATCCATTTCTTGTCCGACACGCGGTCAACGACTTGCGCCTCACATTCAGTGTCGAATAATATTCTCGCTCCCACAAGGACTCTCTTGGCAGGTCTTAATAATACCTGCCAAGTTTCTGATGAATTAGGATCTTTGGACAGTCTGGATAGAAGGAGTATTTCGATCATTCCCCCTGTTGACTTCTTTCCAATTAATCTTGCCGGAATTACCTTTGTATCATTAATGACCAGTACATTGCCCTTTTCTGTAAATTCCGGCAAGTTACGAAAGGTTCTGCATTCAATATCGCCTGTCTTTCTCTTAACAACCATCATCCGAGACTCGTCTCTCCGATGACATGGAGTTTGAGCGATAAGTTCCTTGGGAAGATGGTAGTCGAAATCCTCTAATTTCATCCTTCAACTTCTTCCGAAATATATGAGAATCAAACCTGCTATAATTGCGGAGAGTCCCAAGATTCTCAAGACAGAGTCGGGCATTTCCTGCAGTTTCATAATATAAGACTTAACCTTCTCTGGGAAAGCAAAATAAGGGAGCCCTTCGACGATGAAAACCATTCCTACGACACACAAGAAATACTCCATTGTATGATTATTCCTTTAGTTTCGATTCATTCCACAGATCATCCATTTCTTTGAGTGATGCACTGGCGGGCTCCTTACCCCGTTCTGCAAGTTTTTCTTCGATGTAGGAGAATCTGTCGATAAATTTCGCAAGGGAAGCCCTGAGAGATTCCTCGGCATTTACATTTACAAACCTTGATATATTTACCAGGGAAAACAGAAGATCGCCAACTTCTTCCCTGATACATTTGCTGTCATTAGCTGCGAGGGACGATTTGAACTCATTGAGTTCCTCTTCAATTTTGGCTAAGACTTCTTCCGTTCTTTCCCAGTCAAAACCGGCCCTGGAGGCCGCCTCGGTTACTTTTTGTGCCTTGAGTAAAGCCGGCATGGAGCGCGGAATGTTATCAAAAAGTCCGCGACGAATCTCATTTCTCTTTTCCGTTTTCCGCTTGATATCTTCCCAGTTGTTCTTTATCTGCTCGATATTCTCGACTCTTGTGTTGCCAAAGACATGAGGATGCCTTCTTATCATCTTTTCATTCACATCATTCACAATATCAGGGAGCTTAAAGTCACCCGCTTCCGCTGAAATATGAGCCAAAAACAAAATCTGAAATAGAAGATCACCCATTTCCTCTTTAATAGCTTCCGCTGAACCATCTTCTATAGCATCAACGAGTTCGTAGGTTTCTTCCAATATATATTTTGCCATATCCTCTTTTTTTTGTTTTCTATCCCAGAGACACCCGTCTTGGGATCGCAGCTTTTGAATAGTTTGAAGAAGCCTCTCAAAACACGCTTCAGCTTTGCAGGACATTTCTTTGATTTTCCTTACCATAAGGATTCAACCTATGTGCATTATTAACATCTTTATCATGGTGTTACAATCACAGAAATATTTTCAAGGATGCACAGGCATGCAGAGCTGCAAAGATACTGCTGAGACGACAAGCTTATTCTGAAAGATCAGAAAAGAGAATCTATTTTCCGAAAAATGAATATTTGTGAAATTTGCCTGAAATTTTCATTTTGTTGTTGCATGTTCTACTGTTAGTTTGTATAAAGTATCAAGGAGAATCATCATTTATTGTCTGTTGCTATATGGAGAGCATATGTCCTTGGACATGTAATAATTCGGCTTGACTAAATGGACGTTCAGGATAAGGAGGATTGAGTATGTCAAACAGGGTTGATGATTTCATTAAAGGATTGCTTGTTGGAGGTTTGATTGGTGCGGCAATTGGGATTCTCTATGCACCCAAGAGCGGTAAAGAGACACGGGAGGATCTCAGCAGGAAGGCTGAGGAATTGATAGAGAAGGCCAAAGAAGAATATGAATTGGCGCTGGAAAAGAGTAAGAAAGTGTATGAAAATGCTATTCAGCGCCTGAAGTTGCTGGAATCCGCCGCAAAAGAGAAGGTTGGAGAGATGGAAGCCAAAGTTGAAGATCTTGCCGATCGGGGAAAGGAGACGGTTCAGGAGACCAAGGGGCGCCTGAAGAAAGCAATAGATGCAGGGGTCGAAGCCTTCAAGGAAGAAAAAGAAAAAGTGTAGTGTAGAGCACGTGATCACAAGAAACGGGGGATATCCATGTTTCTCGAAATCAGTATCGTAGTCTTGAGCTTTGTATTTCTTCTCATTGCGGTGTTATCCGTTCCGTTTCTGCTGCAGATTTGGCGTACGGCAAAGAGTATAGCAGAAACGCTGCATATGCTTAATGAAAGCTTGCCCGGCATCCTCAAGAACCTGGAAGAGATTACCGCGAATATCAACAAGGCAACTCGCACCGTGAACGAACAGATTGAGGGACTAACAATCATTGCCAAGCGCATTCAGGGACTGCTGGGCTTCGTATCGGACATTGAAAATATTTTGCATGTTGGAGCGCGTCTTCCCGTTTTCAAAGCAGTCAGAAACGCCTTGGCAGTTGTGACAGGCGTGAGAGTATTTCTGAAGGTATTCTTGTCTTCACAGAGATGCGAATAGCCGTCGTATCAAACTAATTATCTATATTCTGTCGAAATCATGGAGGTATGCGTTATGCCGCGCGTCACCTATGGAAGAAAGGGGGGGCGTGTCCGTACAATTACCGTCAAGGACCAATCTCAAGATATGAGGTCGGCCGAAGACGTGGTTCGTGATCTGAAAAGAGAACAACAGAAACTGCCTGGCGAAGACTACCGCGAGAGATCACTGGCCCTTTATGGCTTTATTTGTGCCCGATGTGGAAGGGAGTTTGATGAGTCGACACGGCATCTTCTCACCGTTCATCACAAGGACGGCAATCATGACAACAACCCACTGGATGGCAGCAACTGGGAAAACCTCTGCGTGTATTGTCACGAAGATGTTCACAGCCGGGGAATTCTCGGAGAATATCTGACAGTGTCCTCAGGTCGATCCGACAGTAGTCTTGCCTATGAGGACTTGAATGTGAAAGACACCCCTCAAGCCAAGCTGGGGTCTCTCGGCGATAAATTGAAGAAGGCCATGGAGAAAAATAAGTAGTTACCGCCTGTCATTTAATTATCCTGAGATTATCTTTCTGTTTAACGATCTTATCTCCCACTGAAGTTCCGCAGTATACGCACATGTAGTCATACTTATCGCCGTCAGAAAGAATTAACAGGAGTCTCTTTCTTACCGGGACCGCTTTTTTACATTTAGGGCAGAGAAGCTCTGTGGCATCAAAGTCCTTATAAGTTTCCCGCCTCATTCTTATCTGTCGTCCCTTTCGGGTATTTTTTTTGCATTTTGTAACCAGACAGTAGATTCGCTGTCGCTTGGCGCACGATAATCTCCCCTAGGAGACAAAGACCCACCGGACCCTACTTTAGGGCCATTAGGTATACATGAGCGCTTATACTGGCTCAGCTTAAAGAAACGATGCAGATATATCGTTAGCCAATGTTTTATTTCGCCGATTGTGTATTGATTTCTCTTTTTTTCCGGGACATCCGGCCACTGGCCTTTGGTCTTATCTCGCCAAGTGCAATAGGCCATGAATGCTACTTTGGTAGGAAGATAGCCGAATCTGGTTATAAAGAAATTGTTAAAATCCTGCAAATCGTAAGGGCCTATTACAGACTCAGTCTTCTGCGCCGGCTGGTCGCCATCTTTTCCCGGAATCAATTCAGGGCTGATTTCGGTCTCAAGTATATCGAGCAAGACTTCCGAAGTTTCCTTCTCAAACAGCGAGGAATATGCGACCCAACGTATCAGATGCTGAATAAGGGTCTTCGGTACGCTGGCATTCACGCTGTAATGGGACATGTGATCACCCACGCCGTAAGTGCACCATCCTAATGCGAGTTCACTTAGATCCCCGGTACCGACAACGAGGGCTTTCTTCATATTGGCTATGCGAAACAGATGAGAGGTACGTTCGCCGGCCTGAATGTTTTCGAAAGTAATGTCGTACAGTTTTTTCCCTTCTGCAAATGGGTGACCCACATCTCTTAGCATTTGCATGCAGCTTGGTTTTATATCAATCTCATTGGCCTCCACACCTATGGCCTTCATCAACTTCAGCGCATTTGTGTATGTTTTTTCTGAAGTTGCAAATCCAGGCATGGTATAGGCCTTAACGTTGGATCTCGGTAGACCCAAGAGATCCATAGTCCGTGCCGCGACAATCAGGGCATGGGTTGAGTCCAAGCCGCCGGAGATGCCGATCACCACGTTCTCGATCTCCGATGATTTTAAACGTTGTGCAAGCCCATGCACTTGTATGTTGTATGCTTCATAACAGCGCTGATCGCGCTTTCCCGGGTCTGTGGGTATATATGGGAATCTTGGATATTCCCTGTTCAGGAGAATCCGTTTTTCAACGGGGATAACTGTTAATGAAACTTTCCGGAATTTTTCCAGTTGCTCCCTGTGCGTGTTGGCATTCTGGCCGAAGCTGTTCATCCGCATCCTATCTTGTGCTAACCTATCGAGATCCACATCTCCGTAAATCAATTGGGACTGCCATGAGAAACGATCCGATTCCGCCAGTGGATTACCGTTTTCATAGATCATGGCGTGTCCATCCCATGCGAGATCAGTGGTGGATTCTCCGGGACCTGCTGCTGCATAAAGGTATGCAGATATACAGCGGGCAGACTGGTTTGCTGCCAGAGATTGGCGATAGTCAGATTTCCCAACGGTTATGTTGGATGCAGAGAGGTTTCCGATAACGGTCGCCCCGGCCATGGCTGCGTAGCTGGAAGGTGGAATGGGTACCCAGACATCTTCACAGATTTCTATAAAAAAAGTGAAATTATCTATATTTTTGACATCAAAAAGTATGTCAGCTCCGAAAGGAACGTTTTCCTGACCGCAAATGTCGATAACTTTTGACTGTGCTCCTTCAGCCGGACTGAATTGGCGGCCCTCATAATACTCGCGATAGTTGGGCAGATAAGACTTGGCTGCAACGCCAAGGATGCGGCCTCTATACAGGGCAATGCCGCAGTTAAAGAGCCGGAAATCAACCCGCAGCGGGGCGCCAATGATCAAGATTGTGTTTACTTCCCTCGTGGCATCGAGAATTTCTTTAAGTCCGTCCATTACGCTTGTGAGAAGGGCATCCTGATGAAAGAGATCCTCGTTTGAGTATGCCGATATGCCGAGTTCAGGGAAGAGGGCAAGGATGGCATTATTGGCCGATGCTTGCTTAACCAGTTTGATTGTACTGGCTACGTTGAATGGGACATCAGCTACCTTCAACTCCGGTATGCAGACGGCGACCCTGATGAATCCATGATTGTATAAATTAAAATATTGGCGTTCTTCATTCGATTCCATGGTACAGAGCAACTTTCCGTTTTACTTATTTGTAATCAACCAGATATTTCCGAGTATATATTTGAAATCGACCCTTTGTTTATGCCTCATGAATTTTGTAAATGATTACTAAGGTTTTGTCAAAGAAAAATGACAGATAGTGCAGCATTGGACCTGTCAGATAGTCTTTTCAACGTAGGCGTAAGCACTGTGATTGTGTATACTTTCGAAATTTTCAGCTTCCACGCTGTACCATGTGAAATTATCATTTCTGTTTAGCTCCTGGGCCACATTTCTTACCACATCTTCTACAAACATCGGATTCTCATGTGCCTTTTCGGTAACAAATTTTTCATCAACCCTTTTCAGGAGGGAATATACTTCGCCACTTGCTGAGTCTTCAATTAGCCTGATAATGTCCTCGATCCAAAAAAATTTTTTGAATCTCACCTTGGCAGTTACCATACTTCTCTGGTTATGGGCACCAAGATTGCTAATTTCTTTGGAGCAGGGACATACCGTAGTGACCGGTACGATTACCCCCACGAGAAAATCAGCCGTGCTGACGCTGTTTTGTCCGCTGAATAAGCACGTATATTCCATCAGACTTTTCGCCCCCGATACAGGAGCCGTCTTTTCAACAAAGTAGGGAAACTCAATTTCCATGTGCGCTGATTCGGCATGAAGTTTATCCTTGACCTCCTGGAGAATCTTATAAAAGGTCTTAATATTTATCTGTCCCCTAAATTCGTTCAAGATTTCTATGAAGCGGCTCATGTGTGTCCCTTTGAATAGGTGAGGCAGATCTACGTAGATGTTGATGGTTGCATTGACATGTTGCGTGCCGTTCGCGCGATCCAGGACCACAATAGGATACTTAATCCCCTTAACGCCCACTTTTTGTATATCTATATTCCTGTTATCTTTTTGATTTTGAATGTCGATCATGGTTATTTCCGTAATAAGAAGCTCTCGCATCCTCTGACTCCCATACGGTGACTCGGGATACGTCAAGATTACTTTTTTTTACCTTTTCCGAAATTCTGTCATAAATGTACCTGGCAACATTTTCTGATGATGGATCCATACCCTTAAAACAGCTAATTTCATTGAGACATTTATGATCAAAATCTTTCAGTATGTCATAGGTCCACTGCTTTAATATCCTGAAATCAATTAGAATGCCAGCATCGGTTAGTGTAGTGGAGCATATGGAGACTTCAACAATAAAATTATGACCATGGAGTTTGTCGCATATACCGCCTGCGTCCTTCAACATGTGAGCGGCAGAAAATGACTGCTTTATTGTAACTTCGTACACAGGCTCTCCCATCTAAATTATTACTTTATAATATAGTGAAAACGAAGTGCGGGTGTCAAGGCAAGAAATCTCTTAAGAACAGGTAATCTCATTCTTGATCAATAAAAAAATTAGGCAAGCATGAATCCTTATTCAATGAAAGGAATGCGAAATTAACAGAGAATTGGTGAAAATTACTGGTTTTTGCTTAAAAGTTTTCAAATATAAAACAGTTCAGCTAATACATATTTATGTCTAACAAATGATAATGAAAGATAAAAAAGTCAATCTTGTTTAAAATTTGCTGCAAAAAATGATTTGGTATGGTAATTGCTCACTAGCTCATCAAGTCTATTCGCATATTGTTTTTTGGGGATAATATAATTTTCTTTGATAAAGGGGGTGGTGGTACAGATCGATTTTCAGTAACAGTATATAAAAAAACAAAATTGACTCATTAAAATATCTATGCTAAGGGCAAATTGAAAGGAGCGATGAAGATGATTCGTGCATTTTACAAGAAAAGAGGACAGAAAGGTTTTACGCTGATCGAACTGATGATCGTTATTGCCATCATCGGTATCCTGGCAGCCATAGCCATTCCGCAGTTCGTGGCGTACAGGGCCAGAGGTTTTAGCGCATCGTCGGTCTCTGCGGTGAGGAATGCGTACACAGCAGCAGAGGCGCTTTTCAGCGATTCACCAGGGGGAACAATTACTGTGGCTGCTCTAACAGCCTATGGTTATAACGCTGACCCCAATATAACATTAACATTGGTTTCTGGCGGACAAATAGGCACCTTCGTATTACAGGCAGTAAATGTCGGTGGTGGTTCAACCTTCCAGATTGATCAGAACGGCGGGATTACCAGAAGCTGAGCGTTAATAATGTATCATGACATGTCGAGGGGGTGGGGTTTATACCTCACCCCTTTTTTGTCATTAGAAATCAATGTGCCCTAAGACTTACAATAAAGATTTTGCCCTAACTATGAGATGGAAGATAGGAGACATGAGACGATATGTCTCTTCCTGTCTTCTTCTATTTGTCATACTAATACTCAGCTATGCGAACAGTTTTGATTGTTCATGGCATTTTGATGATTATATCAATATTGTCGAGAATCCAGGCGTTCAGATAAAGACTCTGTCCTGGCAGGAGATAGGGAGGAGCCTTTACGGTATAGCTGGTGGCATCAGGTGGCAGAGGCCTGTTTCATATTTCACCTTTGCCATGAACTACTATTTCGATGGCCTGAATGTTTTCGGTTATCATCTCGTCAACTTTTTCATCCATTACATTGCCTCCGTTTTTTTGTTTCTTTTCATTTTCAATACCCTCAAACTTCCCATTCTTGAAGGACGCTATGAGAGGAATGCTTATTCTATTGCTCTTCTGGCCACGCTGTTTTGGGCGATTAACCCTGTAGAGGTCATGGCCGTTACCTACATTGTACAGAGGATGGCGAGCATGGCGGCCATGTTTTATATCATGGCCATGTATTTTTACCTGAAAGGGAGGACCGGGGAGAAAACATGGAAGAGCGCCGTTTTTTTTATCTTAGCCGTTTTTTCTGCTTTATTGTCCCTTGGTTCCAAGGAGAATGCGGCCATGCTGCCTGTAAGCCTTTCCCTCTTTGATCTTTTTCTCATTCAGGGTGTAACAATCGAGAACATAAAGAAGAATTGGACTGTATATCTTTTTGCCTTGTTGCTCGTTCCGGCTATTGGATTGATGTATTATAATTTTTCTTCAATTACAGGAGGCTATGATGAATTCAGGCCCTTCACGATGTGGGAAAGGGTGCTGACACAGCCGCGGGTGATCCTTTTCTATATTTCTCTTTTGCTTTACCCTATCACGTCCCGCATGATGTTGATTCATGATATGGAGATCTCAAAATCGCTCTTTGACCCCTGGACGACCTTTGCTGCCATTGTTGTGATTTTTTTAATACTGGTAGCGGCTGTGTTGATCTCCCGGAAGAGACCCCTCATCTCCTACTGCATCATCTTCTTCTTCCTGAACCATTTAATTGAGGGATCGTTTATTTCCCTAGAGCTTGTTTACGAGCACCGGAATTACCTCCCCGCCATGCTTTTTTTCGTCCCTCTGTCCATCCTCATGGTTTATGCCCTGAGCTACTTTGAGAAGAGAAAAAGTATGATTGTCGTTCTCTCGTCTGCGATTACGGCAATCATAATTATCATGGGGGTGACGGTCTTTATCCAGAATAATATTCTAAAGGATGAGATATCTCTCTGGAGCGACAATATCGAAAAGGCGCCACGACTGCACCACGTTCGGCAAAATTTGGGGGTAGCCTACTTTATTGGCGGCCGTTTGTCAGAAGCCTTTGCGGAATTAACGAAGGCGCTTGAATCCCTTTCGGTGGCTCATCTCAAAGCGAAAGTGAAGACCCATGGTTTACTGGGAGAGTATTATATATTAAGAGGCAATGATGAAAAGGCGATGATGCACTATATGCAGGCCCTGAAAATAGATCCTTACTTTTACCACGTCTACAATAGGATGGCAGAGATTAAGGTGAGAAAGAACCAGCTCTCCGATGCCGAGAAGCTAATAAAGATTGGGATTGCGCTGCAACCTCATTCATATGCCTTTCATCTTACTCTGGCTCGTATCTTGTTGAAGCAGGGGCGTCCGGACGCAGCTATCAAGGAAGCTCGAAGCGCACTCATGCTGGGCGGGGATTCTTCAAAACCCTATGGCATCTTTGCCGAGGCATTCGAAATGAAAAGAGATCGCAGAACGGCAAAACATTTCAATAAACTCGTGAATGGGTTGCAGGTCCCCAATTCTTCGTGTGAAAGCGATAAACAATTATTGACGCTTTATAAAGGAGCATAAGAAGAGGAATCCCCTTTACTTCTCTTTTCCTATATTTATGTGAGAAAGTATCGTGAATAAGGAAGAAGATTTTGAACTGGACATAAAATTGCCGCCCGAGAAATGGAGGGATCCTCTGTTTGCCTCCGGCCTCCTGTTTTTCATATTGGTGGTGATCTATGCGAACAGTTTTGATTGTTCATGGCATTTTGATGATTATATCAATATTGTCGAGAATCCAGGCGTTCAGATAAAGACTCTGTCCTGGCAGGAGATAGGGAGGAGCCTTTACGGTATAGCTGGTGGCATCAGGTGGCAGAGGCCTGTTTCATATTTCACCTTTGCCATGAACTACTATTTCGATGGCCTGAATGTTTTCGGTTATCATCTCGTCAACTTTTTCATCCATTACATTGCCTCCGTTTTTTTGTTTCTTTTCATTTTCAATACCCTCAAACTTCCCATTCTTGAAGGACGCTATGAGAGGAATGCTTATTCTATTGCTCTTCTGGCCACGCTGTTTTGGGCGATTAACCCTGTAGAGGTCATGGCCGTTACCTACATTGTACAGAGGATGGCGAGCATGGCGGCCATGTTTTATATCATGGCCATGTATTTTTACCTGAAAGGGAGGACCGGGGAGAAAACATGGAAGAGCGCCGTTTTTTTTATCTTAGCCGTTTTTTCTGCTTTATTGTCCCTTGGTTCCAAGGAGAATGCGGCCATGCTGCCTGTAAGCCTTTCCCTCTTTGATCTTTTTCTCATTCAGGGTGTAACAATCGAGAACATAAAGAAGAATTGGACTGTATATCTTTTTGCCTTGTTGCTCGTTCCGGCTATTGGATTGATGTATTATAATTTTTCTTCAATTACAGGAGGCTATGATGAATTCAGGCCCTTCACGATGTGGGAAAGGGTGCTGACACAGCCGCGGGTGATCCTTTTCTATATTTCTCTTTTGCTTTACCCTATCACGTCCCGCATGATGTTGATTCATGATATGGAGATCTCAAAATCGCTCTTTGACCCCTGGACGACCTTTGCTGCCATTGTTGTGATTTTTTTAATACTGGTAGCGGCTGTGTTGATCTCCCGGAAGAGACCCCTCATCTCCTACTGCATCATCTTCTTCTTCCTGAACCATTTAATTGAGGGATCGTTTATTTCCCTAGAGCTTGTTTACGAGCACCGGAATTACCTCCCCGCCATGCTTTTTTTCGTCCCTCTGTCCATCCTCATGGTTTATGCCCTGAGCTACTTTGAGAAGAGAAAAAGTATGATTGTCGTTCTCTCGTCTGCGATTACGGCAATCATAATTATCATGGGGGTGACGGTCTTTATCCAGAATAATATTCTAAAGGATGATATATCCCTCTGGAGCGACAATGCTCAAAAAGCACCGAATCTTGAGATAGTTCATGCCAATCTAGGAGCTGCTCTGTTGACCGCTGGCCGTTACCCAGATGCATTTGTCGAATTGACGAAAGCACAAGAATCCCCTCCATCGTGGGATACTAGAGTGCAATTCAAAACCTATCAGTTGTTGGGAGACTATTATCTATTAAACGGCGATACCAAGACAGCCCTTATCTTTGTCGAAAAAGCTTTGGAAGGTCTTCCCTTTAACGCTGATCTGTACAACAGTAAGGCAATATTACTAATGCAAGAGAAAAAGCCGGGAGAGGCTGAAATAGTGATAAAAAAAGCGACATCTTTCAATCAGGACAAGTCCTTCTTCCATGTCAACCTTGGTATCATTTACTTGCTAAGAGGACATCCCGACGCAGCCATAAAGGAGGCTCAAAAAGCCATTCTGTTGGGCGGAAATCATTTTAAGGCTTATTCCCTGCTTTCAGCAGCCTTCAAGGCGAAAAAGGATTACAAGACATCCGATCATTTTAGCAGAGTGGCATCCGGTTTGGGACTCACCAAGAAACCATGTCCATAGCCGAAGAGGACAACAAAATACTCAGGCTACTGCACTTCTTACTATCCTTGCATCATGTTCGAGAAAATATTATGTTCTCCTCTATGGTGGATAATCAATGATTGACATCAGCGAAGTTGAGACAATTCTTTCAGCAAGCCTAGAGCGGGCTCATTTATTGGGCTACATGGGCTATTCCAAATTTGACGGTCTTTACAGTCCTCTGGTTCGCGCCCTGTCTTTCGATTTATGGCCGCTTCGTCTCATATGGACGCAAGTAATCATGCGGGCGCCCATAAATCTGCGGCCCGTTCTCCTTGTGAAGAGGGGCATTAATCCCGAAAGTCCGGCACTGTTTGCCAGGGCAAATTTGGATATGCTGTCCATGAATTTCACTCAGCCTTTCCAGGAAAGAGCCGAGGATTGTCTGCGGTGGTTAATAGAAAATACTTCAGCAGAGAAAGGAAACTATCACGGCAGTTGCTGGGGTTATAATCATCCCTGGCAGAGTCCGGGTTTCTTCCAGCCACCAGGTTATCCCAATTGCTATGTTACCGTCATTGCCGGGGGGGCTCTCTTACATGGCTTTCGCTTGCTTAGCGATGAGACTTATCTCATGACTGCCCGGAGCGCCGTTGATTTTATTTTGTCTGATTTAGAAGTGCTGCGAGAGACTGCCGAGGAGAAATGCATCTCATACGTGCCTAAGATGAAAACAGATTTTGCTGTGATAAATATTAACGCTCAGGCTGCAGCATTTATGGCTCAAGTGGGAGCATTGACGGGTGAAACTTTTCTTCTGGATCAGGCGCGGAAACTCCTCTCCTTCGTCTCTCGCCTTCAAACTTCGTATGGAGCATGGTATTATACCACGAATCCCAGGCAAAGCCTGGTGGCCCATGACAACTATCATACGGGCATGATTCTGGATGCGTACTTAGATTATAAATGTGCGACAGGAGATGAGTGCTTCAGAGACAACTATGAACGCGGTCTAGAATTCTATTGGAAAAACCTATTTCTCGCAAATGGTGCCCCTAAGTGGTCAAGTGACAAAATCATGCCGCATGATGTTCACGGGTCCGCACAGGGGATTCTTACCTTTGCCAGAGCAGGTGACCGGGAAAAAGCTCTACGTATTGCTCATTGGGGGATTAAGAATTTTTATAAGGGCGACGGAGAATTTGCCTATCAGAAAGGCCGATTCCTAGGCAAGCGTTTCACTCTTCTCCATTGGTGTAACGGCTGGATGGCCCGCGGCCTCGGGTTATTACTTTCACTGGCAGGAAGAACGGAAGGTGTGGGAGGACATTAATGCCATTTGGTTCAGAAATAGCGCTGACTCCGGGACTATCTCCGTTGGAACGAATATATGTGAAACTTTTTGGTGCCCCCATCTTAGGGCTCCGTATACGCGCTCGCACCATCCTTCCCTTTCTGGATCAGATTCCCGATCCCCATAGGATCGCCGATGCGGGATGCGGACGGGGTATGATTACCCTCGCCTGCGCCAGGCGTTTCCCCGCCGCTGAAATTCTTGGCGTTGATCTGGATGAGGGCCAAAACAGGATCAATAGTGAAATTGCCACGAGATTGGGATTCAGAAAGATGCAATTTGTTACCATGGACGCAATGAGACTTCCTGAATTAGGCGGATTTGATCTGATCATTTCTACGGATATGCTTGAACATATCGAGGATGACCTCGGCGCTGTAGGGATGTTTTGCACGGCACTTAAACCGGGTGGCCACTTGCTCGTCCATGTGCCGCATCTGACACGGAACATTTTCGGCTGGGAAAGAGAAAATTGGATGGACATTGACGGACACGTAAGGCCCGGTTACACAAAGGATGAGTTGATGAGCCTCCTTTCCAGGGGAGGATTTCGTGTTAAAACCTGTGTCTATAATTATAATGCAATGGAAACATTGACTAACGACATAAGCAAGTTCATAACTGGCGCCAGAGAGCGAAATAAGGGTCTTTATGCATTGGTTTTTCCTCTGCTGCTGTTCTTCAGTTTTGCGGGCTCATTTTACCGATCACAGAAGAGTGGCTCGGGTCTTGTAGCATTGGCTGTAAAGGAGGCTTAGCCCCCGTGAAATTTCTGATAGATATACTTCATCCCAAGCATGTGCATTTCTTCCGGCCGCTCTTGAAGAGGTGGCAGGAACGTGGCCACGAGGTGAAGATTGTCACCCGCGACAAAGACATCACCCATCAGCTTCTGGATTTGTTCAACATTTCCTACATTTGTTTGTCAAAACAGGAAAAAGGACTTGGACTTGTCCGGGAGTTATTAAAACGCTGGATAAAATTTACTCTCATTCTCCGAGATTTTCGCCCGGATATTGTGTTGTCCATCGGCGCTATAACTACATCGCTCCCATCTCGATTGCTAGGCATACCCAATATTGCCCTGACTGATACAGAAACTGCCGAACTCAGCAATAGAATAGCCTTTCCCTTTGCCGACAGGGTTCTCACACCGGAGTGGTTTACCAAAGACTTTGGCAGGCGTCATTACCGTTATCGGAGTTTTCATGAATGGAGCTATTTACACCCCAATGAATTTATTCCCGATCCAGAACTCGTAAGGGGTGAAGGGATCGATCCTGATCAGCCTTATGCTGTGGTGCGCTTCGTTAGTTGGAATGCCCTCCATGATCAAGGAGAAAAAGGATTCAGTGCGGAGGATGCGATTCGATTGATTGAGCAGCTATCTTCGAGAATGAAGGTAGTGTTGACAAGTGAGACTTCCCCCCCAGAGGCACTGAGAAAATTCGCCGTTGCCATCAGGCTCGACAGAATACACCACATCATTGCATTTTCCCGACTGGTTGTGGGGGAAAGTCCGAGTATGTGTGCTGAGGCTGCGCTCATGGGTGTACCTTCCGTGCTGGCGTCGAGCTGGGCCGGAGAATGCGGGAATATGAAGGTTCTGTCGGATCGATTCAGGCTGATGGAGGTTTATGACCGTGGAGGTGATGCTGTCGCGGCAGCGCTCGCCATGGCCAATACCCCGCCATCCAGGGAACATATGCGTGAACAGAGAGACAAGCTTGTCAAGAGTTTGGATTATATTCCGGAAATGATTGAGGGTCATATACGGGACCTAACAAGGGGAAGGGATGTCTGAAAGATTGCCGGTAGAGGTAGTTTTCTTCGGAGAACCATTTGACAGAGATGCGATAATTCACACACTGCGCCATCTCGCGATGCGCACCGGATGGACTTTTCGTCCGCGGGCAGAGCGACGGATAATATACGCTACAATGGAAAATCCGCGCGAGTTAGCTGCCAGGGAAGACGATCTCGTCATATTATCTTCACATGATGTCAAGAAGCACATGACTGAAAGCCGGGCAGGCATTCCGCTTAAGGGAGGTAATGGCAGACGCTTTCCATTTTGTCACCCAAGAGCGAACGATATCCACCAACGGGGATGGATCAAAGCGGATGTCATTGCAGGAACGCATGCGCTCCTTAACCTTTTCTATGAACGGAAAAACCGTCCTGAAAAGAGGGACGGTTGGATTCGTTTTGCGGAAGATTGGTGGGCGGCGGCGGGTTTTGTACGGCCGGAACCCTTGGCGGACCTTTGGCTTGGTAGTATTGCTTTAGAGGCAGAGAAAATTGGATGGCCCCGTATCGAAAGACAGAGGGAAGATGCAGGGCGTCTCGCTTCAGGGACGGTCGTTCTCACCCATGATGTCGATTATATGCCGACACGTGCGAATCACGGTTTTCCACGCTTTCTCCGGGCAGTGTTAAGGCAATTGTTGGTTAGAAAAAGTGTAGGTTATGCACGGCAGATCATCAGCAAATACTGTAAAGCCTTTTCTCAGCCCGCGCCTTATGATACATTGAAATGTATTGCCGACAAGGAAGCTCATCTGGGAGCAATTTCCTCTTTTCAATTTACCGTAAAGCGAAGGCACAGGAGCGATCCTGCTTATGATTTCTCAAGATATTATAACACTGAAAACGATTTAAAGAATCTGCTTCACAGAGGATTTGAAATCTGTCTCCATGGGAGCTACAGGGCGGGGAGGACTTCGGGACAAATTGCGGAAGAAAAGATGGAACTCCAAACTATTCTGGGCACAAATGTTACAGGCCATCGCCAGCATTACCTCAACTTTCATCCCGCCACATTCTTTCCCGAATTAGAAAAAGCGGGGCTAAAGTATGACATGTCAATCGGCTACAATGACATGAGTGGATCTCGCGCAGGGACACTATTTCCCTTCAGACCGTATGACATGGAGAAAGCTAAGCCCTTTTCCCTATGGGAAATACCTTTTATCCTGATGGACACGACCCTAGCTACAACCTACCTTTTTTCATCCGAACAAGCCCTTGATCATTGTATGGATCAAATTCGGCCTATGGAAAAATCGGGAGGCTGCGTTTCGGTTATATGGCATCAGGAACAGCTAAGCGGGTTGTTAGATCCCGGCTTCGACAGTATCTACTGGACTTTGTTAAAAAGGCTCAGCGAGCGCGGGATGAGGCTGACTAGTGGGCGGGTTGTCGTTGAGGAAGTAGATGCGTTATGGAATCAAACTGTCGGGGATTGATGAAATCTGTAAGTACACGGATTTCATGATGTGTTACTATAAGCACCGCGTATTATTTGAAATGATAAAGTTTTAAAATAATGGAAACGCAGAGAAACAAGACGAGTTGGTTATCGCGGAGCGCTTTAAATGGATAGAAAGGTACAGCCCAAAATTTTTCAGGATATTGCAGAATTCTGGACATTTCAGCTCAACAACGAGATTTATCTGCGCAACTATCCGAATGTTATTCGCGGAAGCAGGGAATATTTTGACATTATTCTCGAAGCGCGGCGTAAGTTCATTTATTATTTCCCAACGATTATGAAGTATTTAAAAACAGGCTTCATGCCGAATCTTTTGGAAGTAGGCTGTGGGATGGGGACCGATGCATTGATATTTGCCAAAGAGGGGTTTAAGGTTACCGGACTTGATATCACCCCGGCTCATCTAGTATTGGCAGAGAAACTCTTTAGTCTCTATAATGCACAGGGCACATTCGTTGAAGGCAATGCGGAAGATCTCTCTTTCCCAGATAACACCTTCGACTGTACGTATTCATTCGGGGTATTGCATCATACACCTGATACAAGGAAGGCAATTCAGGAAATCCACCGTGTGCTGATTCCCAAGGGTCGCGCGGTAATTATGCTGTATCACAAGTGGTCGTTGAACAATTTTGTCCATTGGATATTGAGGAGAGGGTTCGAGAATGCAAGAGAGGGGCCTGATTCTCCCGTAACATATCGCTTTAGCAGACAGGAAGTCCGAAAAATGTGTGCTGCCTTCACCTCGTGCCATATTGAAATCGAATACCTCTTCGGGGCAGGATGGGGTAAGGTATATGAACTCATACCGAGAGCCATTTACTTTTTCCTGAGCAGGAGGATGGGTTGGCATTTGGTTCTCTACCTTGAAAAATGAAGGATGAATAGGGATGAAAGTGGGTTGATATTAACATAAGGAATCAAATAAGGGGATGAGGAATTATTTTCCAGGGAACTCCTCCCAAAATCCGAATCTTCACAAACTTGAATTATTTGAAAACCCGATGCAAGATTAATATTTGGCGCGCTAATCTCATGGATATGCCGCCATCAAAAATTGGAGGCTGTTGTTGAGGATAAATTGCGAATATGTGAGAATCTATTAACGAGGAATGATTAGTGCAAAAATCATATTCCGAGAAAGACGTAGCATACTTTAACCGATTCACTTCCGGTTATTCCCCATATGCAGAAAAAGATTTGGATACCATGCTTGAACCGATTGATTCCTTAATCGGTCAATTTAAGAAATTACGTGTTTGTGAAATCGGTTGCGCTTCAGGCCAGTTTTCCCAAGCTTTGGCAACAAGGTATATGAGCGAGTCTATTTCCTTCTTCGGGCTGGACATTGCTTCACAGGTACTGTCTCTTTACCCCTATGAAAAAATATGCGGCAGTGCCTTTTCAATGCCATTTGCCAGAGAAAGTTTTGATATGACCTGTCTTCCTGCGACACTGCATCACCTCTTTCCTTTGAAAAATTCGCTCAATGAATTGCATAGAATTATCGTTCCTGGTGGTTATCTATATTGTATGGAGCCGAATTACTACCATCCGCAGAGATATTTTTTTATGAGGCATGCTTTCCTGTATCGAATGTATCGAAGTGCCAACGATGTTCCCGTCCACCCGGGGAAATTGAAATCCCTCTTGAAGGAACTGAACTTCGAAGTCACATGGTTTCGATTTGTCAACATATACTTCAAGAATCCATCTGTGCTCCAGAGGGTGCAGAATACGATCGCAGATGCAATGCCGACGATGAAAATGAAGAAATACTGGATGCCATGGTTTATATTAATGGCCCAAAAACATTAGAAACATTATGTGTACCTATGAGTGAGTTTACAGAAAACGATGAGCATGGCGATCATGACCAGGGGAAAATAACTATGCAGGCTATGGAATATGACGAAAATCCTGAAATGTTAGGTCTGGCTGAAAAGGAACTACAGTGTGAGCATTCTGCGGGAAAAAAAATCTTCTCCTTTGTCTTTCGCTTTGCGGTTAGTATTGCTCTTCTCTTCTGGATATTCAAATCTGTCGATTTAAGTATTTTCAAGGAAGTCATAGTATCACCGAACGTTATTCCCATTGTGGCAATGATAGGGTCTAGTCTTGTTTTTCTCTTTTTGGGTGCCGTTAAATTATGGATCCTTTTTCGGAGTTTCAGCCCGATAAACTTGAGGCTTTTTACAGGATATTTCTTTCTGGCAGGATCAGTGGGATCTCTTGCGCCGGCAATTTTCGGTGATTTTACACTGATCGGTCTTGCAAAGGACAGTCAGATACCGGTTCACAAGAGTGTATCTGCTATCCTCGTGGATAGATTTATTACCATGGTGATCGCCCTGTTTATATTTACGCCCTTTACGTTGATTTTCATTTTGCCCGTGAAACCCGTATTCATACTCGTTCTTATGTTAACACTTCTTGCGCTTCTGGGATGTGTGATGTGGATTTCCAGGAGGATTGCCCCATTTCTGTTCGCAAAATTCTTGGTGACGAAGAGATTCTGGGAGTCTTTTTCCATGTATTTTAAGGGAGACAGAACAAAACTTTATGCTAATATTTTTATAAGCATTGTTCGAGGGATCGTATCTGGTGTTACTCTCATTTTTGCCCTCATGGCGGCTAATGTTAGCCCTCCCTTCATCCCGACAATATGTATTTCCAACTCCCTTTCCATTCTCACCCACATCCCCGTGAGTCTGAGCGGTCTTGGAGTCTTTGAAGGAAGTGGGTTAATCCTGTTTGAGACGCTCGGTCTGAATAAGGAGCAGGTTTTGGCTGGACTCCTCTACCACCGTATATATATTATCTGCTGGGCTATTTTAACATCGGTTGTGTTGACTTTACTGTTCGCGATACGAAAATACTCCGGAAATCGTGATATTCACAAATGACGACATGCAACTTAAATTAGAGAACATGACAGCAGAAGACAGAATAAAAAAGCGTATCCTCCTGCTATATCCGCAATTGGGGCCACAGGCGTTGATGCCTCAGGCTCCGTTATCCCTGCTTTCGATTTGCCCCAATCTGGAACATGCCGGTTATGCTCCTATCATTATTGATACTCGTGTTGAACCGGACTATGAGGAGAAAATCAGGAAAGAATTACCAGATAGTCTGTTTGTTGGTATTACCAGTATGACGGGCCTGCAAATTCAATATGCCCTGCAAATAGCGACATTTGTTAGAAGACTTGATCCGGAAAAAGTTATTGTCTGGGGCGGGATACATGCCACCATTCTGCCGGAACAGACACTCCAAGATCCAAGGGTTGATATTGTAGTTGCAGGAGAGGGTGAAGAGGTAGTTGTTGAATTAGCAGATTGTATTTCTTCAAACGGAAACTTAAAAGCGGTCAAGGGCATTTATTATCACAATGAACAGGGGAATGTTGTTTTTACCGGCAAACGGGCATTTCTGGATATGAATAAGGTTAAGATGCCGTCGTGGCATCTGGTCGATGTTTCAAGATATTCGGAGATCGGTGTTCAGGCGGCGCGAGGATGTCCATTCCGCTGCCGTTTTTGTTTTAACCACCTCTATAATGGCGGAAAATGGCGGGCAAAAGATGCGGATCTTGTTATCAAAGAGCTCCGGGTCCTAAAAGAACGGTATGATGTCGGCCATGTCGTGTTTTATGATGATAACTTTTTTTCCAATCTCAAGCGGGTTAGATATTTGTGTGAAAAAATTGTCGAAAATAATCTGGACATAAAATGGAGTACAACTTGCCGGGCGGACATTCTGGCTCGTCGCGTTGACACTTCTTTTGCTGATCTGATGAAAAACGCCGGTGTACATATCCTGTTTGTCGGTTCTGAATCGGGATCTCAAAGGATATTATCAGATGTGATCAATAAGCAGATTACTGTGGATGATATTCTCGGCATGGCCAGAATCACGTACAAACATAACTTGCGTGTCCATACATCCTTCATGGCGGGACTTCCTGGTGAGACTGAGCAGGAGCGACGTATGACATTTGATCTTATGGATCGTATCAAGATGATCAATCCTAATATTTATATTACGGCCGTATGCATCTATACACCTTATCCTGGGAATCCACTGTTTAATGAGATCGTGACTGAGCAATCATATGAGCCGCCTCAGTCTCTTGAAGAATGGGCACAACTGACTTTTTTCAACTGCAGACTGCCGTGGCTCACTGCAGAAGAATGTTCGATGCTGGAGAACTTGGCCTTTATTTCCCGCTTCGTCTTCTGGTACGGAGAAATTAGAGATAGATATATAAAGTGGTACCATTACCCTGCTTATATATTTTACCGGTTAGATGCTTTGCTCCGGTGGAAATTTCGTTTCTTCAAATATGCGCCTGAGTGGAAAATGTTTCGACACATTGCAGGCTATACCGAGGCCTGATGATTTTCAGCTGGGGATATATCTAATGTGTGGTATTTGCGGCATAGTCGGCCCTGGAGCCGAACACGCCACAATTCAAAGAATGAATCTTTCCCTTGCGCACCGCGGGCCGGATGGTGAAGGCGTCTATCAGGGAGACGACGTCTTGCTTGGGCACCGCCGCCTGTCTATCATAGATCTCGTGACGGGCGAACAGCCCATGACGAACGAAGATCGGACCATCTGGGTTGTCTTCAATGGAGAAATATATAACTTCCAGGATCTGCGCCGGGAACTTCAGGAACGCGGGCACCGCTTTGCAACCCGCAGTGATACGGAGGTGTTGATTCACGGATATGAAGAGTACGGGCCGGAATTCTTAATCAGGCTTGATGGTATTTTTGCCTTTGCCCTCTGGGATGTAAGGAAGAAGAGGCTTCTTTTGGTCAGGGATTATTTCGGCATCAAGCCCCTGCATTATCATTTTGATGGCCGGACCCTCCGCTTTGCCTCCGAAATCAAGGCGATCCTTCAAGACCCCACTGTTCGGCGGGAGCCTGATTATCAGTCCATCCATTATTTTTTTAATCTGCGTTTCATTCCCGGCGAGGGGACCTTGTTCAACGGCATCAAGAGGCTTTTGCCAGCTCACTACATGATATATGAAAATGGCACCATTTCAATCCACCGTTATTTCAATCTAAAAAGGGTGGCTGGTATTCCTGTCGATGAAGACCACTGTGTTGATGGCATCAGGCATTATCTTCGTGAAGCAGTCCGTAAGCAAAAGATCAGCGATGTGCCCCTCGGCGTGTATCTTTCAGGGGGGCTTGATTCGAGCGCCTTGGTTAAGTACATGAGCGAGTTTTCCGCTGAACCCGTCAATACCTTCTCTATGGGATTCAATGAGCCTACGGATGAACTGGAGGATGCCCGTATCATATCAGATCAGTTTAAGACGAATCATCATGAAATAAGCATATCACCTGACCCTCTGCGCCAGTTTCCTGAGGTTATCTGGCATGCGGAAGAGCCCAAGGAAAACATCCTGCAGGGGTTTCTCCTGTCGAGATTTGCCAAGAGTCACGTAAAAGTCTGTCTTAGCGGACTGGGCGGGGACGAGCTCTTTGCGGGCTACGAGCTTCACAGATATATCTATCCTGCGAGCTTTCTCTATCCCGCGGCGCCGAGAGCTCTGGACTCATGGCTGTTTCGGCCGCTCAGCAAATTCATATTCTCTGCCGAGAATGCGTGGGGATCATTGTGCCTTGATGAGTACCGCCGGGGCTTGCAGATGCTTCTTTCCCTTGGCGATCCAGCCCGGTACTACCTGATTCTGAGAAACGTCTGGGATTACGATGAGAGAGCTTATGAGAATGTCTATGGATCTGTGCTTTTGAGACAGAACCTCAAGAAGACCCATACACAATTCGACCATTTCTTTTCTCCAAATGGTGGGAGCGTTCTCGATAAGGTGCTCTGGGCGGAGTTTAACACCAAAATGCAGGAAGATTTTCTGATGAATGAAGATCGTACTTCCATGGCAAACGGTCTTGAAGTCCGCGTGCCATTCCTGGACAGAGACCTCGTGCAATTTGCCATGTCCATACCGGCAGAGTTGAAAATGAAAGGAAACCGGCTCAAGAACCTTTTCAGAAAGGCTATGGAAGGGGTCTTGCCAGAATATACCTTAAGAAAAAAGAAATGGGGCTTTAGCTTCAACCCCTACTATCAGTTTCAGAAGGATTTGAAGACCGTTGCCGAGGGCGTCTTGACGAGGACGCGGGTGGAAGATAGAGGGATACTAAATTACGACTACCTGAAGAGGATCATGGATCATCCGCCCCATCCGCGGCTGCGATGGCACTATTTCTTTCTCTGGCTAGCGCTGGGCATGGAAATATGGTTCCAGATGTTTATTGAAGGCGACCTTTCAGCGCCTGTTTTTAAATTGGAACACTATCTGTGTAACGGCGGGCGGGATAATGCGGTATAGGCAGGCTTGAGCCCGTTCTTACGAGGCGAGGATCGCGACGACCCTTTTTGCATGTTCGATGCCCGTGATACAGGAGATTCCCTGTTCGATGCAATCAATGAAGTGGTCTATCTCCACCTTCAAAGGTTCCTGAAAATCTATCTTCGGCAAAAGAACATCTCCAGACCGGTGATTGAAAGCGGGGAAACGCTGGTTGTCATAGTCCATGTCTTTGCCCAGGACTGCCATGCGGTCTATTCCTTTATCATAAATAGCGACTTTATTGTCGGCAACATCATCGTATACCACCATTTTTTTTGAACCCACAACGGTTATGGAACGGATCTTATTGGGGTCAAGCCAACTCACATGGATGTTTGCCATGATCTTATCCGGGTAGAGAATGTTCATGAAGACCACGTCGTCGATCCCTTTTTGTATAAAATCGACTCCGTGCTTTACAACGGAAACAGGCGTCGCATTGTTCAGCCAGTACTGGATGATGCTGATGTCATGGGGTGCAAAGTTCCATAAGGCATCGACGTCGGTCCGTATGCGCCCAAGGTTCAGCCTGTGGCTGTATATGTAGCGAATATTTCCGAGTCCGCCAGAATCTATCAGTTCTTTCACGTAGCGGACAGCTGCATTGAAAATAAAGGTATGCCCTGCCATAGCCACCCGCTTCTTCTTGTCTGCGATTTTTCCGATTTCTTCAACCTCAGCCACACTTCTTGCCATCGGCTTCTCCACCAGGACGTGCTTTCCCGCTTCCAGGGCCATCATGGCAAGATCAAAGTGGGAAGCGACAGGTGTGGCAATAACGATGGCATCTGTTTGCGGATCTTGAAGTGCGTTGTCTACGTTTTCAGTTGCCTTGATTGCAGGATACAGTCTGTGGACGTAGTCACGCCTCTCGGGGTCAAGATCGACTGCGGCTGTCACATGACATCTCTTGTTTTCAACGAGATTTCTCAGGATGTTCGGTCCCCAGTAACCAACACCTATTTGGGCGATCTTCAACATACAAATTCTTCTCCTCATCCACCGATAACATTCTTTACCTGGTTGCAGACGTACTGAATTTGACTTTTCGTTATTTCCGGAAACATGGGCAGACTGAGGATTTCCTTTGAGTATGCGGTTGCAATGGGAAAATCTTCCGGTCTATATCCCAAATACCGGTATGCTATAAGGTTGGGCAATGCTATAGGATAATGGATGCCCGTTTCAATCCCGCGGTTCGAGAGTTCCCTCATGATAGATTCCCGGCCTTTAACACGAACAACGAAAAGGTGATAGACGTGTCTTGTGCCTGTTGGTACGGTAGGCATTACGACAGGGCTATCTTTCAATAAATCACGGTAACAGTCTGCTGCGGCCTGGCGTCTTTCCGTCCATGTTTCGAGATGTTTCAGTTTTGCTTTCAAGATGGCCGCCTGAAGAGTATCCAGCCGACTATTAATACCTTCTAATTCATGATCGTATTTAGTGAGCCGTCCGTGGTTGGCAATCATCCTGCATTTAGTCGCTAATGCTTCATCATTGGTGATGATCGCACCTCCATCACCGTATGCTCCCAGATTCTTGGCAGGATAAAAACTGAAGCATCCCGCATGTCCTATGGCGCCGACACGCCGGCCATTGATTTCGGCTCCGTGGGCCTGTGCGGCGTCTTCAACGATAAATAATCCGTGCTTCCTGGCAAGATTGTTAAGTGACAACATATCGGCAGGGCAGCCGTAAAGATGAACAGGTACAATTGCTTTTGTCCGCGATGTCAGCAACCGGGACACCTGTTCCGTATCGATATTATATGTTTCCGGATCGCAGTCTGCAAAGACGACTTTGGCGCCGGTCATGGTGATCGCCTCTGAGGTGGCTATGAAAGAATTCGCTACCGTGATGACCTCGTCCCCTTGCGCCACACCCAAAGCCCGGAGAGCTATATACAGGGCATCTGTGCCATTGCCCACGCCAATACAGTGCCGAGCGCTGCAATAGTCTGCAAAATCTTTTTCAAATTGCCTTACGTAAGCGCCGCCAATAAATACTGCTTTGGCGATGACGTCGGCTATGGTCTGCTCTATCTCATTCTTGATGGCCGTGTATTGTGTCTGCAAATCGACAAATGGCACCTTCATCGATGAAAACCTCTTCACGCGACCCGCAGTCCTTTTCTCGATACTGCATATCTTTTCTTACAGGCGGGACATTTCATATTTTTGGGAAGTTTTTCCCCGCATTCACACATCCATCCGGTTTGTCTGGCAGGGTTTCCCATCATTAGCGCATAATCAGGCACATCCTTCGTTACGACGGCGCCAGCGCCCACAAATGCTGATCGACCGACAGTATGACCGCACACAATAGTACAGTTGGCTCCCAGTGTAGCGCCTATCTTAATCAGTGTTGGTTTCAATTCGCTCATGCGGCTTATATGAGCGCGGGGGTTGAAGACATTCGTAAATACCATGCTTGGTCCGCAGAATACGTTATCCTCAAGGGTAACCCCTTTGTATATGGAAACATTGTTCTGGACTTTGCAGGAGTTCCCTATGACCACATCCTGGCCAATGACAACGTTCTGGCCGATGTTGCAATTGCTGCCGATGGCAGCCCCCGGAAGTACATGGGAGAAATGCCATATTCTGGTACCTTCTCCGATGGAGACATTATCGTCGATAATGGCAGTGGGATGGACCTGGTAGTGTCTGTTATCCGCGGCATGGTCGTAGGGCGCAACGCTATCTCCTGCCGATGAAGGTTTGATCTCAATCTTCCTGCCGTAGTCATTCAAAGACCGTTGGCCGGCGTTGAGAACCGTGAGGACGCGCAGTCCTTCCCGTCCGTCCGTCAAAGGCTTCTTGCCCGTCGTAATACAGTAGAGAAAATGTTCGCATTCCAGCTTCAGAGGCTCCATCTCAGCCACATCGACATATTCGGGTGTCGCTGTAGACGGTACAGGGACGTAATTCTGCCATTTAATCTCGTGCGGATAAATTAGAAGCTTTTCATTCCAGGGTCTCGTATCATCGAAAACCGCCATTTTCCGCTCGCCAACCACAACAAGCTTCTGTTCCTTGAAAGGATGAAGCCATGATACAAAGATATGGGCCTTTAAGCCGGACGGGAATTCGAGGTGGGTCGTGGTTACATCGGCAATTCTTCTGTGAAGGTAGTTTCCTCCGGTTGCCAATATGCTTTCCGGTTCTTCTCCGGCCAAGGCGAGAATCATGGATATGTCATGGGGTGCAAAAGACCAAAGGATGTTTTCCTCTCGCCTTATCTTTCCGAGATTCAAACGGTGGGAATATATGTAGTTGATTCTGCCCAACTCCCCAGCGGTGGCGAGATCTTTTAGCCTGACGAATGCCGGATGATACTGGAGAAGATGTCCAACCATAAGTGTGAGTCTCTGCTCCGCCGCGAGATCGATCAGCTCGATGGCCTGGCTCTCCAAGAGGACAAGAGGTTTTTCAAGATAGACATGCTTTCCAGCAAGCAGAGCTTCCCTTGCCAGAGTGAAATGCGTTTCCGCCGGTGTGGCAATGACGACCCCTGCAATATCGGCTCTGCCAAGGACATCATTGAGAGCCAGGCATGTCTCAATTTGAGGATGCCGTTTCCTGAGTTGAGCAAGAAGTGCTTCATTCTTGTCACAAATCAGCTTGAGTGCGCCGAGGTCTGCATAGTTTCTGACAAGATTCTTGCCCCAGTAGCCTGTGCCTATAACGGCGACATTTGGAAGAGCTGTATTTTTACGATTCCTCATATTATCACTTATACAACCTTTCATTATCCTGAATATCCATCCACATGGCAAACAGGAGGGACTGAAATGAACTGATAAAGAGAAAAGCGAAAGCCAGCATCGTTAGGGCAGACACGCTATCTGCGGTGAAAAGAATGATGCAGGCGATTTTGATTGCATAAGGGATTGCGATGATGCCAAGTAAAAAGGAAAAATGATACAAGAGAAAAAGGGGATGGAAATCTTTTAGGAGGTACTTGATCCATAGCCGTTTGAAAAATGATTTAAGCAAGAGCCAGGAGATTTTCGGAATAACCCTTGAGACCTTCATCTTTGACTGCTCGCCTATGTTATAGACAGGTTTGATGCTTACCTCTTTGGCTGTGCAGTGGGCGATATTCAGTTTGACCAAGAGATCATTTGGCACGCCGTAATTGCGATAGATATCGTGAATCCTGATTGCCTGCAGGGCATTTAGTGAAATGGCGGTGTATCCGCATTGGGTATCTGAGATGTGCCAGTATCCTGAGGCTATTTTTGTAAGTATCGAAAGAACGGCATTTCCGATATATCTTGTCTTAGGTACCACTAACCATGCACTCCGATGGATAAGGCGATTTCCTTTTACGTAGTCGATGTCCTCCTCAATCACAGGACGGCAGATGGACTCCAGTTCGGCGGGATCCATTTGTCCGTCACCTGCCATTACGGCAGTACAATAAATTTGATGATCAAGACACCATTTGTATCCTCTTGCGATGGCGGCCCCTACACCGCCGTTTATTAAATTGTTAATGAGTATGATTCTGTCAGATTCAGGTTTGCTGTTTGCCACTTCGGAAGGAATATAATATTCAATCTCTTTTTCCGCCATCTCGTGAAGGACTACTTCCGCCTGGTTGTACTTAGTATAGGCAGGCCTAACTCTCTTAAACACGATTTCGACGGCAGATTCTTGTCTTGATATGTAATCAGAAACAAGGTCGGCAGTCTTATCCGTGGAAGAATCATTGACTACTACAATGCGATCTACGAATTCCGGCATCGTCGATATCACGTGAATGATCTGTTTTTCTTCGTTATAGGCTGGGATAACTACGGCAACGGTCTTATTGTTCAGCATAGAGCAACAACCCTCGCAGGGAATTGTTTGTTATTCAAGAAATGATAAATTCAATTTGCACAGGATATGTAGCATATCCAATCCATGATTTACAATCGAAATTCATAAGATAATGATCCTTAAATGTTGTTCTTACGGCTCTGTTTACTTCGCCGTCGACGGATGTAGACGGCAAAACCCCTCGCCATCATGCCCATAATTTAGTATATTGTTGCCGGATTGTTTTTTCTAATCGCTTTTTGTGAAGTAGGATACGTGTGAAGGCGCAAAGCGGCGTAAGGGAACTTAGTGTGGCTTACGGGGAGAGATTTCTGCAGTTTTTCAAATATCCAGGGGCGAAGATACAGACGAATTGGGATTAAGAAGGTTTCCTGGCAAAGACGAAACAATGTCATCTGAAAGGCCGTGGTGGAATAACAATGCTGTCAAGAAGCGATAGACATACTGATGATGATTTCAAGAAATTTCGCGACCTCTTGATATGTATGCTAATTTCAGCCGCTATCCTTATTGCATATTGGCCGGTGCAGCATTATGACCTCATTTCCCTCGATGACATTGACTATATATCGGGAAACACCTATGTCAAGTCAGGATTGACGTGGGACAGTCTTTTGTGGGCGCTGAAAGACATCCATACGGGCTACTGGCATCCCCTAACATGGGTTTCGCACATGTTGGATTATCAGTTCTTCGGATCTAGGGCGGGCGGACATCATTGGACGAACGTGATCTTTCATATCACAAATTCAATACTGCTGTATATGGTACTGAAGCGCATGAGCGGCGCTGCGTGGAAGAGCGCGTTTGTGGCAGCGCTTTTCGCTGTTCATCCCCTGAATGTGGAATCCGTTGCATGGGTTTCGGAACGGAAGAATGTATTATGTACGCTCTTCTGGTTCACTGGGATGTGGTCTTATGCTTATTACTTGGAGCGTCCGACGCGATGCAGGTACTCACTCATCCTCATGTCATTTTTCTTAGGATTAATGTCCAAACCAATGATTGTGACATTCCCCCTCACATTATTGCTCTTGGATTACTGGCCATTGGGTCGCCTCACGTCGTGGAAGATTTTTCCGCGTCTCGTATTTGAAAAAATACCTCTTTTTATTCTCGCAGTCATCGTAGGTATCGCAACATTTCTCTCCAGCATTGACAGGGACGTTACAATCTCTATTGATAAATTGCCTCTCGTAGACCGCATGGCCAATGCAGTTGTTTCCTATGCAAGATATTTGGGGAAGATGCTCTGGCCAGAGAACCTCGCCGTCTTCTATCCGTATTGGAAAGAATTTGGTTCGTTTCAAATTATTGGAGCCCTCTCGCTGCTCGCAGTTCTATCCTGCTTGGCGGTCTTTGGGGCTCGTAAATACCGGTATGCACTTATGGGATGGCTTTGGTATCTGGGAACCCTTATGCCTGTCATTGGGCTGATACAGGTGGGCAAGCAGGCTATGGCAGACCGGTATGCCTATATTCCCATGATCGGTCTTTTTATTATTATTGCCTGGGGCATATCTGATCTCCTAAGAGGATGGCCGTGGCGGAAGGTTATCTTTGCCATAACTTCGGGAGCCGTCATCTCTGGTTTAATGATTTGTACCCTTCTGCAGGTCCGCTACTGGCAGAACGGTGTGACGCTCTTCGAACATGCCCTGCAGGTGACCGAAATGAACTCTCGCGCCCATTACAATCTTGGAATCTCCTTAACAAGCCTGGGGAAATATGAAGAGGCTATCTATCATTTTGCATATGCTATAAGATTAGAACCTGAATACGCTGGACCATACTCCTATATGGGTGTTGCCTTGGCAGGGCAGGGTAAGACAGATGAAGCGATATTTTATTATCATGAAGCATTGAAAATAAAACAAAATGATGAGACAACGCACAACAATCTGGGCGTAGCTTTAGCCGGCAAAGGTAAGTTTGATGAGGCAATCCTACATTTTCAGGAGGCTTTGCGAATCAGACCTGACTATGTATACGCCAACCGAAATATGGGAGACGCTTTGGCCAGGCTGGGGAAGATGGAAGAAGCCATAGGCTATTATGAAAAAGCCCTGAAAATTGACAGAAACAACGCTGTGACCCACAACAATCTGGGCCTGGCATTGGCAAGTGTGGGGCGGACTCAAGAGGCAATTGGACATTTTCAAGAGGCCCTGAGAATCAATCCCCATTATGCTGCTGCTAATAATCTGAAGTCCGTTCAGGGGCAGACCATTTATCGCTGATATGAAATTGCAGGATTTCCAGCGTCGACTATTCGTCAGGCAGCGGAAGAGCATGGCAAATGAAAGACTGAAATTCGGCATAACGTGCACAAAATATTAAAGGTGGCCCAACGCAATGTTTAAAGAGAAAAAGGTGGTAGTTGTTATGCCGGCATATAATGCGGCGCAGACCCTCCAAAAAACCTATGACGAAGTGATGGCCCAAGGGATCGTGGATATGATTATAGTTGTCGATGATGCCAGCCAGGATAATACTGCCGAGATTGCGAAGACCCTCACGAATGTGGAGGTATACGTTCATGAGCGCAACCGCGGTTATGGTGCAAATCAGAAGACATGTTATAGACTGGCGCTTGAACGGGGAGGCGATATTATCGTAATGGTGCATCCTGATTATCAATACACGCCGATGCTGATTCCGGCCATGGCAGCCTTGATCGGGAATGGTTTATACTCCTGTGTCTTGGGTTCGAGGATACTCGGAGGTTATGCCCTGAAAGGCGGGATGCCGCCCTGGAAATATCTTGCTAATCGTTTTTTAACGCTTGCAGAAAACATTCTCATGGGTGCAAAACTTTCTGAATACCATACAGGCTATCGAGCTTTTTCGCGGCAGTTGTTAGAGGAACTGCCGATAGAGGCAAATTCTGACGATTTTGTCTTTGACAATCAGATGTTAGCTCAGATCATCTGGTTTGGATATACCATAGCCGAAGTCAGTTGCCCTACAAAATACTTTGCGGAAGCTTCTTCAATCAACTTTAGGCGGAGTGTGAAGTATGGTCTCGAATGCCTTTTAACAGCTTTTACATTTCGTCTCGCAAAGGCCGGTATAACGACATCAAAATTATTTCCGGAGAGCCGGTGAGTTTATCTTAAGGCCATCGCTTCCGAAGAAAATCTATCCTATTTTCAACTCTCATTAGATGGCTGCAGGGACTCTACGACCGGGGTTGGCATGGGTCGATGCGAGTCCCTTACCATGCCTCCTATCGCCGGTTCCGTTATTCCCAATATGAAAAGAAATAGCTGCATCCGTGTATTCGCTCTTCAGAGATGCCCCTGGGTAATTATTTTAGCTTATTTTTCTTGACATTGTTTGGATTATGATGTTATGGGTGACCAGCAGTCATATAATGACTATGGTTCATCTTAAAGATAAAGGCCTCAGGCAACCGTCATACGCAGTTTTCTTTCAGTTTCACGAGGGAAGGTTCTAGGATCTTGTCATTTGAGAAAAGAAGAAGTCGGGAAAAAGAAAACAGGAAGAGCGCCATCCTCAAAGCGGCGAGGAAACTGTTTTTCGAGAAGGGCTTCAAGTCCGTGACCGTCGAAAGCATTGCCAGGAAGGCTGAGCTGAGCAAAGGCGCAATCTACCTTTATTTCAAGAGCAAGGAAGAGATATATAGCCAGATTCTTCTTAACGACATTGACAAGTTTCACAAAAAGGTTGCCGATTTGTTTGGGGACGGGGGAAAGGCGTCGGAGATGTTGTTTCGTCTCTCTTCCACTTATGTGGACTTCTTCCTCCGGGACAGGGAACTATTCAGGATTCTCATAACCTTTATGCTCCATGCCAATCACAGCAATTTACCAGAGGATCTTCAGAACCATATCATTAAATCCACCAATAAGACCATCTTCATGGAGAAGATATTTCAGTACGGAATTGACACTGGAGAATTCCTATCGTCCATAAACGTACGGCAATGCAGAAATGCCCTTTGGGGGCTGCTCAACGGTATTATCTCGTTATATATATTTGTCGGGTCGGAATCGAAGAGAGATGACCTGATCAGGTCGACCGTCAATGCTAGCTTGGATATCTTCATCAGAGGCCTAAAAAATAGTTGACCGAGAGCTTGCATGCTTGATTATTCTTGCTGGTATCAGAGGTGCTCAACTATAGTTTTTTCAAAAAAAATGAACGGATGTAATTGAAGGGAGGTCTCGTATGAGTAATTTGCTAGTTAACACGAGAGATCAGCAATTTGTTCTCTTTGAGCAGCTCGGCATAGAAAAGCTGTTCGAATATGACAGTTATGCGGATTTCTCAAAGGAAGTGGTACTAATGATGCACAGCGAGGCGGAGAAGCTGGCAGTGAATGTCCTTCTTCCGGCATACGCCCTTGGGGATAAGGAGGGATGCGCCTTTAAGGACGGAAAAGTTTATGCTCCTGCAAGCTTTCATGATGTTTTTAAGAAATATGTTGAAGCTGGGTGGCTCTGCTCGAGTGAATCCCCCGATGTGGGAGGTCAGGGGCTTCCACTTGTTGTGAGATCCTCCTGCTTGGAGTCTATGTTTGCAGCCAATTACGCCTTTCTTATGTACACGGGGCTCACCCACGGGGCTGCCCATTTGGTTGAACAGTACGGCACAGAGGAACAGAAGAAGAAGTACATGTACAATATGTATGGCGGCAAGTGGACAGGTACGATGTGCCTGACCGAACCGGGGGCTGGGAGCGACGTCGGCGCCTTGAGGACATCTGCAAAGAGACTGCCGGACGGTACATTCAGCATTACGGGCACAAAGATATTTATCTCCTGCGGTGACCATGACCTTGCAGAAAATATAGTTCACCCTGTCCTTGCCAGAATCGAGGGTGATCCACCGGGCACGGCGGGCATTTCGATTTTTATCGTTCCCAAGTATAGGGCCAAGGACGACGGCACTCTCGGTCAATTCAATGATGTGCGGACAGGCAATGTGGAGCACAAGATGGGTATCAAGGGGTCTGCAACCTGTACGCTTAATTTTGGCGATGAGGGGAAGTGCATAGGTGAGCTTCTAGGGAAAGAGCGTCAAGGCATGAGAATAATGTTCCTTATGATGAATGCATCGAGGATGGACGTGGGGATGCAAAGTCTTGGTCATGCAACGGCGGCATATGAACATGCTGTTCAATATGCCAAGGACAGAATACAGGGCACCCCCATATGGGATATGAAAAATCCGGATGCCAAGGCCGTTCCCATTATTCAGCATCCGGATGTCAGGAGAAAGCTTCTGTGGATGAAGGCCCACTTAGAGGGAATAAGGACACTCCTCTACTTCACTTGGTTCTGCATGGATCTGGTAAGAGTATCAACAAAGGAACAGGAGAGGGAGAGGTGGCAGGGAATGGTTGACCTGCTTACGCCTGTCTGCAAGGCATATTCTTCGGAAAAGGCGCAGCTGATCTGCTCCTATGCCATCGATATCTATGGCGGTTACGGCTACTGTTCCGAGTATCCAGTGGAGCAGTATTTCAGGGACTGTAAGATAGCGAGCATCTATGAGGGGACAAACGGTATTCAGTCCCTTGACCTAGTTGGCAGGAAACTCGGCCAGCGAAAAGGTGCGAACGTCATGAACATGTTTGGCGAGATAAATGCGTCACTAGTGAAATTGAAGCAGATTGAAGATCTCAAGAGACATGTGGCTTATCTGGAGGAAGCATACAACGCGCTGATCGATCTCACCATGCATTTTGCGCAGCTCGGGAAGAGCGCGGGTTTTCTCATGCCGGTCTTGAATGCAACCCCGTACCTTGAGATCCTCGGTGATGTAATAATCGGGCACTTCCTGATGCAGGCTGCAGGCATTGCCGATGAAAAGCTAAATGCAATTTACAAAGAAAGAGGCGCAGAAGAGTCAAAAGGGAGGAAGCGTGCACTGATTCATGAAGATCCTGACGTTGCCTTCTATTACGGCAAGAATGCGGCTGCGAGGTTTTTTGCAGTTGATGTTCTTTCCACGGTAAAGTCCAGGTGCGAAGCCATCAAATTTGGCGAGAGAGTTCCCATTGAAATGGCGGAAGAGTCTTTTACCTATTAAGCAAGGAGGAGAAATATGTCTTACAATATCAAAAAAGCTGCAGTCTTGGGCGCAGGGGTCATGGGTGCTTCAATAGCAGCGCATCTGACCAATGCGGGGATCGGATGTGTGTTGCTCGATATAATTCCCTTCGAGCTCACAGAAGCTGACAAGCGGAAGGGTTTAACCGAAAAGAGCCTCGAATGGCGCAACAGATTTGCGGCAAATGGACTTGCTGCTGTCTCGAAATCCAAACCTGCTTCCTTCTATACAAAGAAGAACGCTTCAATGATCAAGATTGGAAATTTTGAAGACAACCTGACGTGGCTCTCTGATGTGGACTGGGTTATTGAGGTTGTCATCGAGAACCTCAAGATAAAGCAGGAACTGTTTGCAAAGGTTGAAAAAGTGATAAAGCCGGGCTGCATCGTAACGACAAATACGTCTGGCATACCCATCAAGGACATTTCTGCCAATTTCGGTCCAAACTTGAAGAAGAATTTCCTGGGAACACATTTTTTCAATCCGCCACGCTATATGAAACTTCTGGAGGTCATTCCCGGCGAGGAAACGAAAAAAGAGATTGTGGATTATATGGTAGAGTTCTGCGAACGCGTACTGGGTAAGGGTGTTGTGATCTGCAAGGACGTTCCTAATTTTGTCGGAAACCGTATCGGTACGTTCGACATATCGAATGCCGTGAGGTTGATGGTGGAAAAGAAAATGAGGATCGACGAAATCGACGCAGTTATAGGCAAAACCCTGGGAAGACCGGGTTCGGCGATCTTTGGAACCCTTGATCTGGTGGGTCTGGATACTGGCCACCATGTCATGAAGAACCTGTATGAAGCGGTGCCCAATGATGAGATGCGAGACATGTTTATTCCTTCGGATGTCATGAACGCGATGATGGAACGAAAATGGCTTGGGAATAAGACGAAGCAGGGGTTCTACAAGCGGGCGCCCGGGGACAAGGGGAAGAAGGAAAAACTGGTTCTCGACTATACTACCATGGAGTACATGCCTGCAACCAAACCGAAGTTCGATTCGATTTCGCAGGCTAAGAAGATGGAAGATGACATTCCTAAAATGATCAGTACCGTATTTAACGGGACGGACAAAGCGGCCGATCTCGCCCGCGAGTACCTCTGCAACAACTTTATCTATGCGGCCAACCGCGTGCCGGAGATTTGCGAAAGCATCGTAGCCATCGATAATGCCATGAAATGGGGCTACAACCACCAGCTCGGCCCGTTTGAGACTTGGGATGCCGTAGGCGTCCGGGCAGCGGTTGCCGTAATGAAAAAGCTTGGTAAGCAGGTTCCCAAGAAGATCGATGAAATGCTCGATGCCGGCTTTGAATCATTTTACATCAAAAAGGAAGACGGCCTTTATTACTACGACTTCGAAAAAAAGAATTATGTGAAGCTGAAGGAAAATGCGAAAATCATAGTTCTCCCCGCCCTCAAGGACAGAAAGAAAATTGTAAAGCAGAATCCGGGTGCAAGCCTCATTGACATAGGCGACGGAGTCGTCTGCCTTGAATTTCATACCAAAATGAATTCTGTGGATCAGTACATAGTCGAAATGATGATGGATAGCTGCGATATCGTGGAAAAGGATTTTGCAGGGATGGTTGTAGGCAACCACGCCACTAATTTCTCTGTCGGGGCAAATGTATTTATGGTTCTCGTGGGAGCCCAGAAGGGCGACTGGGATGTTTTGGAGAAGATGGTGGAGGATTTCCAGAATGCCAATATGAGGATGAAGTATCTGTCCAAGCCTGTCGTTACGGCCCCTGCGGGCATGGCCTTGGGTGGGGGCTGCGAGATTGCCATGCATAGTGCGAAGTGTCAGCCCTATGGAGAAACATATATAGGCCTCGTGGAAGTCGGCGTTGGTGTGATACCGGCAGGAGGAGGTTGCAAAGAAATAATGGTGAGGGTTACCGAAGGGATTCCCGATGGCGTCATTCAAGCGGGATTGAACCTTCAGCACTTCTATTCCAAGGCATTCGAAAATATAGCTATGGCAAAGGTCGCTACAAGCGCCGTGGAAGCCATGGAACTAGGGTATGTCAGGAAGACAGATAGTATCAGCATGAATAGGGATCAGCAGATCTGGGATGCTAAACAGGTGGTCCTCGGCCTGTCGAGATTTTATAAGAAATCCGCACCTGCACTCATTCCTGTCATGGGCGAGAACCTGCGGGGTATTTGCAGTGCATTTCTGTACAATATGAGGCAGGGGAATTTCATATCAGACTACGACGTTCACATTGCCGGAAAACTCGCCTATATCCTTTCCGGCGGCGACTGTCCGGAAGGGACTTTGGTCACGGAACAGGAAATCCTGAACCTGGAGAGAGAGGCATTTTTGAGTCTTTGCGGTGAGCAAAAAACCCAGGATAGGATCATGCACTTGCTGAACACGGGCAAGCCTTTACGCAACTGATTGAAGAAGACATCTTAAGCAATCTGAAACGGGGTTGAAATGGAAGGCTTCGTTAATGAAGGAGGAATATTATGAGTGATGCTGTTATCGTCGAATCGGTGAGAAGTCCGGGTAGTCGCTACAAGAGAGGCGGCCTTGCATATACCCGGAGTGATGAAATAGGTATACAGGTGATGAAGGGACTCATAGCGAGGGTTCCCCAACTGAAGCCTGAAGACGTGGATGACGTAATTGTCGGGTGCGCTTTTCCTGAAGCAGAGCAGGGCATGAACCTGGCAATGGTCATAGCGATGGGTGCAGGCATTCCGGTAACCGCCTCCGCCATGACGATTAACCGTTTCTGTTCTTCGGGGTTACAGGCTATAGCGGATGCCACAGCGAAGATCCGGGCGGGCTGGTCGGCTGTGATCATCGCAGGGGGTTGTGAGAGCATGTCCCATGTTCCCATGGCAGGCAGTGTCTTCCGTCCTCATCCAGACTGGGGAGATCTGCCGAACGTCTATGTATCCATGGGTATTACGGCAGAGAACGTTGCCGCCAATTACAAGGTGTCGCGTGAGGATCAGGACAGGTTCGGTCTGGAGAGCAACCGCAAGGCATATGAGGCAATAAAGGCGGGAAAGTTCAAAGATGAGATCATACCGATCAACGCCTATCGATATGCTAAATCGAAGAGCGGGAAGAGGGTCAGGGAACAGTTCGTATTTGATATGGATGACGGTGTTAGATGGCCAACTACGATGGAAGATCTTGGGCGATTGAAATCCCCCTTCAAACAGGGGGGGTCGGTTACTGCCGGGAATTCATCACAGATGACTGACGGAGCGGGGTTTGCTCTGTTAATGAGCGACGAAAAAGCCAGAGCATCCGGATTGAAGCCCCTTGCGAGGCTTACCCACTATGCTGTCGCCGGCTGCAAACCGGAAGAGATGGGCATAGGACCGGCCCTTGCGATACCGAAGGTGCTTAAAATGGCCGGATTAACGACAAGAGACATCGATGTTTTTGAAATTAATGAAGCCTTCGCCTGTCAGGCCATTTACTCTATAAGGGTTGTAGGCATCGAAGACAGGCTGGCCGCGGGTGATATCAATCCAAACGGCGGCGCCATCGCCCTCGGGCATCCCCTCGGCGCCACAGGCGGCAAGCTGACGGCTCAGCTTCTCTATGAATTGAAACGACGTAAAGGTAAAAGAGGCATAGTGTCCATGTGCATCGCGGGAGGGATGGGTGCAGCGGGTATCTTTGAGATGCTATAGCACTCCATCTGTTGAGCTGTAAAGAAAAAAGCCGTGGTTCTTGATACTGCGGCTTTTTCGCGTCAAAATTATTCTCAGGCGACATAAATTGTGGGGTCGGAAATACCGGCCTCCCTGAACCCTTTCTTTCTCAATAGACAGCTGTCGCACTGGGCGCAGGCTTTTCCGTCCGGTGAAGGATCGTAACAACTGTGGGTAATACCGTAGTCCACACCCAGTTCTCTCCCGCGTCTGATAATATCTGCCTTTGACATGTCGATAAGAGGCGTCCTTATTTTCACCCTGGTCTTCCCCTGCACCCCGGTCTTGGTTGCGAGATTGGCCATCTTCTCGAACGCAGCAATATATTTGGGCCGGCAGTCAGGATATCCGCTGTAATCGATGGCGTTGACGCCGATGAATATGTCAGAGACATGAAGAACCTCGGCCCACGCCAGCGCGTAGGAAAGGAAGATCGTGTTTCTTGCCGGTACATAGGTGACAGGAATGCATTGCTGCATCCCTTTTTCATCCCGGCCTTTGGGCACTTCTATATCGTTGGTAAGGGCCGATCCCCCAAATGCTCTCAAATCGATATTGACGACGAGGTGCTTCTTGGCACCGAGGAATACGGCAACCCTCTTTGCCGCTTCCATCTCGAGAGAATGGCGCTGGCCATAGAAAAAACTCAGACTATAAATATCGTAACCTTCCGATTTGGCCATAGCCATTGCTGTGGTGGAGTCGATTCCGCCGCTGGAAAGAACGATGGCCTTCTTGTGGTGGTTCATATAGCTTTTTCTTTTAAACTCCTCTCTTTTCAGAGCCCCAGATGACTTTGTGAAGTTGGATCTGCATCCTCACATCGAGATGATCCGCCAGTATCCATCGTGCCAGAACTTCCGGATTCATTTTTCCGTAGACAGGAGAAAAGAGAGGCGGCTTGATTTTTCCCTCGGCTCTGTTTATTAAAGACAGTATGTTTTTTGCGTAATCATAGTCCTCCCTGCTTCCCATGGCAAACTTGATTTCGTCTTTCGTCTGAAGATTCTTGAGATTTTCGAAATTGTTTCTCGTTGCCTCTCCGCTTGACGGGCACTTGATGTCCAAGATTTTTACGCAGCGGTCGTCGATTACACTTATGTCCATGCTGCCATTGGTCTCCAGGAGCACCTCGAAGCCCGTATCGAGCAGCTTCTTTATGAGGGGGGGCGTGTCTTTCTGCATCAGTGGTTCGCCGCCTGTAAGTTCAACCAACCCGCACCGATGGGATGTTATCCTCTTGATGATGTCTCCCATTTCGAGATCATCACCTTCCTCATATGCATACCGGGTGTCGCAGTATGAACACCTGAGGTTGCATCCGGTAAGCCTGACAAAAACGCAGGGCCGTCCGGCATAGGAAGATTCGCCCTGGATGCTGTAGAAAATCTCATTTACCTTCAGCAACTATTCCTCCCAGTAACAGGCCCCTGTGTTCGGTGTCTCGGAGACCTTCACCCTGGAAATTTTTGCATTCTCCGAATTGACTCTTGTGCCGAGTTCTTTGTATAAGAATTTGGCGACGTTTTCAGAAGAGGGATTTGTGCCTTCGAATGCTGGGTGCTCATTCAGGTAGGAGTGATCAAGAATCTCGACGGATTCTTTAATTGCCCGCTTCACTTCTCGGAAATCGATGCCGATGCCTATGTCATTCAAAGCCCGGCATTTCACAAAAACTTCCACGGTCCAGTTATGTCCATGCACCTGAGAGCAGTTGCCCGGATAGCCTTGCAGGGAGTGGGCAGCGGAAAATTCGGTTGCTACGGAGATTTCAAAGACTCCCGGCATAAATGCTCGCTCCTCTTCGTAATTATCATGCTGCTCTGACTATGATCCCGATGTGGATTAGAGGTCAATTGATTGAAAGGTGTTCTCATCAATAGATCAAGACGGGACCGTTTTTTTCTCCCGCTGATCCATCTTGCAGCAGCTTCCCGCGAATTTCTTTGCGTAGCCCTTCATCTCTGAAGCCCTCTGCATCATTTCACCGTGATGGCTGAACGCACGTCTCTCCGTATCCGTTATGCCTATAGAGATGCTAGTTACGGGCAGTTTCGACCAGACGCCCTTCCGGTCGGCGGCGAAGATGTAACCGGCATCCCAGTCTGCCGTGTCGTAAAACCCCGCAATCAGCGTGTCGAAGCGTTCGATGATGTTCTCCGCTGCCTTTTCAATGAGATCGGGCTTCATGATGAGGACAAAATCGTCACCCCCTATGTGTCCTACAAAAAATCCCTGTAACTGGCTGTCCTTGACGGTGTTAAGGATGATCCTTCCTGTCATTTTTATTAGTTCGTCGCCGCGGCCGAAGCCGTAACGGTCGTTGAAGGGCTTGAAGTTATCGAGGTCCGCATAGGCGAGGGCGAAAATCTCGTTGTTGTCAAGCCTTCTTTGTATCTGCCGGGTGATAGAGAGATTACCCGGAAGGCGCGTCAGCGGATTGATCTCCACAACTCTTTCAAAGCGCATGATACCCAAATTGACCCTCGGAAGAATATCTCTTTCGGTATCCACCTTTCTGATATAGTCCTCGAAAAGGATGTTTTCCCAGCCTCGCGGATCGATGTCCTCGTCAAAGACGACGAGGATCGGGAGCCGGCTGAAAAGGGGGTCTTCCTTGAGGAGGCTGAGGAAAGATACAGTGCTATCGTCGCCTTTCGTAATCTCGATTATTACAAGAGCGGGCGCATCATTGTATATATAATCCACAGCGGGCTGCAAATCACCGAATGACACAGTTCGGAAATGGTCTTGTAGTATCCGGTTCGACTTCGCCTGAAAAGAACGGTCTTTGCTGATAATCATGACCGCTTCCATAGTTACAGCATAACCTCCTGCGTTGCCTCAATAGACCCTTCCAGTTCTTGGAATATGTAGATAATATCCCCTTCCGAAAGCTCGAGCCTGTCGAAGGCTGTATCATCTACTATGGGTACTACCTGGTCACCCGAGAAGCCGAGACCCCTTGCCTTTGTCAGGATATCCGCGAGATGCACAATAGCAGTTTCGAGAGGGAAAAGTGCGGCGGACCGCGGCTGGTGATGATATTGAATCGCTTCGGTAAGCTTTTTCGGGAAACGCCACTTCTCCGAAAGGACACCGCCAAGCGCCGCGTGGTTGTCGGCAAAGAATTTTTTTTCCGCCTGCATGATGGGAATATGCCCCGTTTCTGCTAAGGCCAGTGCTCCCTCGTATGCCTTGGTGAATTCCAGCGCCATAACTACTTTGCCTATATCGTGGATGAGGCCTGCAACATACGCTTCCTCCGGCTCTCTCAGCCCTTTTTGCTGAGCGATTATCCTTGCGGCGGCTGCACATCCCATTGAGTGTTCGTAGAGACCGGTCATCGCCTTCTGCATGAGTTCGAAAACCGAGACGCCGAGGAGCAGTCCCTTAACGACATTAAGTCCGAGGAGCATGATAGCATGCGATACGGAGGCGATGCGCCCAGGAAAGCCGTAGACGGCGGAGTTTACCATCTTCAGGATGCGGAAAGTGAGTGCGGGGTCCGATTGAACAAAAGAGGCGACTTCAGTCAGAGAGACGTTCTGCTTTTCCATGATGCGGGAGAGCTTCCTCAGGGTATCGGGCACCGTGGGAAGGTTACCTATGTTTTCAATGCGGTGGCGGAGGATTTTAGATTCTATGACTTCACTCATAAAGTTTCCTGATGTGCTTTTCAGCAGCGCTCCTTATCATTTCCATTCTCGGATTCCCATGAGTAGATTGGAAACGCCCTTCGAGAGCGGCCAGCATCTCGTCCATGGGAATCTCCATTTCCAGTTTTCCTTCTACGTAGATCGCTCCCTCCATCTCCATATCCTGGATTCTCGCTATCCATGTTTCTGTAAGTTCTGTGCCCTCACCGAGGAGCGCCATACCAACCTTATTCATGACCGGCTTAGCAAGTCGCATTCCAGGCTGGAGCTTATCAGGCGTAATTTTTATCATTGCTGTCCCCCATCGTGTAGCGCAAAAGTTTTCTGTCTTATTTCAAGGACATTGAAAGTGTCAGGCCTTGCCATCACTTCCCAGGACTTTGATGATCTTGTGTTTGTAGAGCTCCTTCAATGCATCGCGGGCGGGGCCGAGATATTTTCTCGGGTCGAATTCGTCCGGTTTTTCATAAAAGACTTTTCTGATTGCTGCTGTCATGGCTAATCTTCCGTCAGAGTCGATGTTTATTTTGCATACGGCTGACTTAGCGGCCCTGCGCAACTGGTCTTCGGAAATCCCCGCTGTATCATCGAGCTTGCCGCCGTACTTGTTGATTTCATCAACTATGTTTTGCGGTATGGAAGAGGCGCCATGTAGAACTATCGGAAAACCTGGTATCCGCCTTTCCACCTCTTCAAGTATGTCAAATCGCAGCGGCGGCGGGGCCTCGCCGGGTTTGACCTTGAACTTGTATGCGCCGTGGGACGTTCCGATTGATATGGCCAACGAATCGACTCCTGTCCGTTTCACAAAGTCTTCCACTTCTTCCGGTTTGGTGTAATGGCTCTGTTGAGATGAAACATCGTCTTCAACACCTGCGAGCACACCCAGTTCCCCTTCAACCGTCACATTGTAACTGTGGGAAAATTCAACAACGTGTGTGGTAAGTTTTATGTTCTCTTCGTAAGACAGATGGGACCCATCGATCATAACCGAGGAGAAGCCGGTTTTAATGCATGATTTCGCGAGGTCAAAAGAATCGCCGTGGTCCAGATGGAGTGCTATGGGGATTGCATAACCCATCTCCCTTGCCACTTCCACTGCTCCTTTGGCCATGTATTGCAGCAGGGTCTGATTTGCATATTGACGGGCGCCTTTTGAGACCTGCAGTATAACCGGAGATTTCGTTTCCACGCTGGCGGCTACTATGGCCTGCAATTGCTCCAGGTTGTTGAAGTTAAATGCAGGTATGGCATAGCCGTCGCGCATGGCCTTTTTGAACAGATCCCTGGTATTTACCAATCCCAATTCTTCGTAATGTACCATAGCTTCTTATTCTTCTACTGTAATTGCTTCAGTGGGACAATCGTCCGCTGCTTCCCGTACGGCATCGTACAGCGACTTCTTTACAGTCGCCACCTTTACGGAGGCCTGATCGTCGACCAGTTCGAAAACGTCCGGGACAGTATCAACACATAATCCGCATCCTGTGCAAAGATCCTTGTCAATGCTCACTTTCATATGAAGCTCCTCACCTTTCTTGATTTTTGGTCATAAAGATGCATTTTTAAAGCGAGTATACGGGAAAGCTGGTTATATGTCAAAGGGAAAGCGTGTTAAAACAAACATAGGGCAGTTGACACACAAACCCATTTCCCCTATAGTGACGCGACATTGATGGGACATCATTTGATGCAGGGGAGAAGATAAACCGCATGATGAGGCGTCCAATAATCGGACTCAACATGTCTATGGATCCCATAGACAAATATGAAAAATACGGGCTTCTCGTGCCCATCAGCTACGTGGATGCCGTGGAAGACGCCGGCGGCGTGCCGCTTTGCCTCCCGCCCTGTGAAGATTTCTCTACGATCCACGCTCTCATGCCTATTCTTGACGGTACAGTACTCATCGGAGGTGATGACTACTGGCCTGATCACTTCGGGGGGCATCCGCAGCCGGAAGATGAACTGATGCCGAAACGCCGTGACCGCTTTGACGTGGAGCTGGCGAAATGGGTGCTGCATGAAACTGCCTTACCAATCCTCGGTATCTGCGGCGGCCATCAGCTTATCACAATCGCGCAAGGGGGCGTGCTGATACAGGATATCAGAACAGAATGGGATGTACCTAGGGGCAGCTCCTACATTCCGCACTCAAGGAAGGAGAGAGGTGATAAAGAGCCGAACTTCCGACATGACGTGCGACTTGAGAAGGGTAGCCTCGCTGCCCGGGCCGTAAATATGCCCGCGGGTGGCATGCTCATGACAAATTCCAGCCACCATCAAGCTGTCCATCCTCAGAGGATCGGCCAGGATATGCGCGCCTCTGCCTGGTCACAGGATGGTGTGATCGAAGCGATCGAGCCCGCGGAAGGCTCGCCCTGGGCCCTCTCCGGCAGATTTATATTAGGCGTTCAATGGCATCCGGAACAGATGCAGGATGAAGAAGCTCATCAAAATATCTTTCTCGCCCTGATTGAAGCGGCTCGGAAAAAATAATTCCTTTGACACGTATAAGTGATTGCACTATGGAGCGAAATATTTTTAACTGGTTTAAGGTTTACCTGAGCGGGAAAATGCTCCTCATGCTGGTCCTGGGGTTTTCCTCTGGCATGCCTCTTGCACTCACGGGTTCCACCCTATCCGCGTGGATGGTGGCAGAGGGAGTGGATATAAAAACCATCGGACTGTATTCGCTCGTGGGGTTGCCTTACGCCTTCAAGTTCATGTGGTCGCCGCTGATGGATCGTTTCGTGCCGCCCTTCTTGGGGAGGAGGCGGGGCTGGATGATCATCACGCAGCTTGTACTCATATTCACAATTTCCACACTTGGGTTTTTCAACCCTGCCTCCATGCCCCTGCTAGTCGCCGCCGTGGCACTCAGTCTTGCCTTTTTCAGCGCCAGCCAGGATATCGTTCTCGACGCGTATCGGACGGAGTACCTGAAGCCTGAAGAGCGAGGCGCAGGTGTCGGTGTATGGATCATGGGCTACAGGATTGCCCTTCTGGTGGGCGGTGCTTTGGCTCTCATCCTCTCTGATCACGTGTCCTGGAAAATGGTTTATTGCATCATGGGTCTCCTCATGGTGATCGGCTGTATTGCCACGCTGCTCGCTCCCGAGCCTCTCAAGATAAATCCTGCAGGCGAGACGGTCGAGGTCCCGAAGAGTCTCCACGAAGCCACAATTGAGCCCTTTCTGGAATTTTTCAGGAGACCCGGCTCTATCGAGATTCTCCTTTTTATCATCCTCTATAAGCTCGGGGATATTGCCGCAGCCCAGATGACTACACCGTATATCCTGAAGTATGTGGGTTTTTCTCGAACAGAACTTGGGACTATTTACAAGGGCTTTGGCATGGCGGCGACAATCGTGGGTGCCCTCATAGGCGGCGGTCTCATGTCCAGGTGGCCCCTGAAAAGATCCCTCTTTGTCTTTGGGGTGCTGCAGGGGATATCGATACTAACTTTTATCCTGCTCGAATTTACCGGCCGCGAGATATGGGCCCTGTCCGTGGTCATCGGGATTGAGAATTTCTGCGGCGGCATGGGGACGTCGGCATATACGGCATTCCTCATGGGTCTTTGCAACAGGAAGTTTACTGCAACCCAGTACGCCTTACTAAGCAGTCTTATGGCAGTGGGCCGAAACGTGACGGGCGCGCCGACAGGTTACCTTGCCGACGCCGTAGGATGGGTGATGTTCTTTGTCATCTGCACGGTTCTCGCCGTTCCCGGCTTGCTACTCCTTCTGCGATATAACAAATGGGTGGTTGAAATTCAGAACTAAAACCGATCTATTCCTGCAGAGCCCTCTCGTATGCTGATGCGGAAAACCAGCGGAAGAAGCGGCTATTGATAATGGCAAAGGGAGCACCTTCTCGATTGTCCAACTGTCTCTTGTGGATTGCCGCGTCTTTGTCCTTCTCTATGTCATACTCGGTAAAATCGATCCCCTTTGACCGAAGGTAATCGCGCGCCTTACGGCAACAAGGGCACCAGCTGGTCGTATAAAGCAATATGTCCGCTTTATTTTTCCTTTCGAAGGAGCCTGTTGACACTTCTTTGTTTCTGACTGGCGTCGGTGCCGTATCAATGCTGCCCACCCTGTCTGTCCTTGCAAACTTTTATATCTCCGGGTGATTTAGCCGCAGGCGGCGGCAAATCTGAAATATGCATCTCTCCTCTATCATCAACCCATTTGTAAATCTCGGCCGCTATCGTGGCCGACAGATAAAGTGTCAAAGCCAAGGGAATGAAGACAAATGAAATTATCCATTTCCCTGACCTTTAAGAATTGTTTGTTTTAATCCTTCGCGGCATGCGTCTTCCTAATTCTTCCTCCAGCGGTTATTTGAACATGAATTGTGTCATTGTCCCTGAACTGAATACGTTGGGGTCCACCATTATATTAATCAAAGATGGTTTTCCGGAACTCTTGGCCCGTTCAAGGGCAGGGCGGATATGGGAAGGTTCGGTGACATGTTCGTTGTACCCGCCCATGGCCGTATCTTTCCATCTGCCGGTAGCGAACCTGATTCCATGCGGCGTTGTTTGCCACAACACCGATTACAGGCATATTGAAACGTATGAGTGTATCATAGTCAAAGCCCGTCAGTCCGAAGGCCCCATCACCGAAGAAGACAATAACCTCCGTATCAGGCATGGCCGCTTTGGCTGCAATGGCAAACGGCGTCCCCACACCGAGGGTACCCAAGGGGCCGGGATCGAGCAAGTGACCCGGCATGCACGGTGTGACTGCGCTGGCGGACATTGTGACTACATCCCCGCTATCGGCGACAAAGATCGTGTCTTCCCGCATGAATGCCTCAAGGCGCAGGGGATGGATCGGTACACCGGCGGATTCAAGGTACGGCCGGTCTTTATCGAGCATTTTTTCAAGCTGGCACAGTTCACCAAGCCATCCTCCGCTCAGCCCTCGAGCCGTGAATGCTTCGATAAGTTGCGTGAGTACCGCTTTGATATCACCCTGAATACCGATCGTGATTTCCCGGTTATGTCCCAGCTCACTGTAATCTAAATCAATTTGAATTACCTTCGCGTCTCTTGCGATGCGGTTGCAGTATGCCAGTCTGAAATCAAAAGGCGTGCCGATAACCATGACCACATCGGCCTTGGAAAGGGCGTGCCTTCGCGAGCGTATCATAAAAGAGGGGCAATCTCCGCAAAGGCAGCCCCTCGCAGCGCCGTTGAGATAGGTGGGGATGCAGGCCTTGTCTACAAATGACGAAAGCTCGTCATAGGCGCTACAATACCATGCCTGCGTGCCCGCGATGATGGCTGGCCGCTCGGCCTTTTCCAGCAGTTCTGCCGCCTGTTTGATAAGAGCGGGGTCACCGTATTGACGTTCCCGAGAACGGATGTACGAAGGGAAGGTGACCGTATCCAGATCTACAGCGTTATCCAGCACGTCTATGGGGATTTCGACAAATGACGGTCCCGGACGGCCGTTATACGCCTCTCTTAGGGCAGAGGCGATTAATTCGGGAATGCGTTCCGTATCGGAAATAGAGATGGAAAGCTGGGTTATGGGTTTCGTGAGCGCAACATGGTCGAGCTCCTGCAGCCCGCTTTTAGAAGCTGCTTCCGGGGGGCCTGACCGCCGATTATCAGCATGGGCACCTGGTTGCGGAAGGCATTGGCTACACCGGTTATAGCATTGGTCACGCCGGGCCCAGCCGGCACTACAGCGACACCGGGAACGCCCGTAAGCCGCGTCCATGCCCCACGTCGATGATCCTAACCCCCTCATCCACAAAGCCATTAAAGATATGGATAATGTGGCCGCCGGAAAGAGTAAATACGGTTGTAACACCTATCTGCTTTAGTGTATTCGCTACTAGTTACCCACCCGTAATCTGTGCCATCGAGCTTTTCCTCCTGCTGCAAGGTCTGACAGACAGGACGCCTGTCGTGAGTGCAAATTTCGCCACATGAAATTTTCATTCAGTGTAAATTTTATGTGAAGAAATATTTTTCAACGTGATTATAGGAAACTAGGTTCCATGTGTCAGACGATTAACTTCAAACGAGAAGAATAGAAAAAGCGGCGAGGAGAAGCATCCCTTGTGTTGTGACATCCAGACCCAGTACAGGAATTAAAACAAGGCTGCCAAGAAGAGAGCCGGCAGATCCGCCCAGCAGGTCCGCCGCATAGAGGGGAGAGATTACACTTCGCTGGTCTTTTATTTGGTAAAGGCTCGCGTATGCAAAAATGCCGGAAACAAGAAGCCCTGTCACCGTAAGGAGCCATGAAGTCTGCAACAAGCCCGTTGCGGCGCTCATCGTTATACGAGTTGCTGTAACTACGCACAAGAAGCAAAATCCGACAAGCAGCGCCACGCCATACCACTTGACCAATCTTGGCCGATTGGCATACTTGGCCATCAGCCTATCGATGCTCATTGCACCAAGAGCAAGCCCCGCCATGAAGCTCGTGAGCAGGAGCCCTATATCCTGATAGAGTACTCCGTATTTTACCTGATAATAGAGGATGAGGATTGTCTCCAGAATCATGCCGAGAAAGCCTGCGGCAGCTACGAGTAAGACACGACGGCAGGAAGGCACGAAGCGGGAGAGCAGGAATAGAAGAGGCAGGCTGGTCCAAAGCAGAAGCGGTAAGGCAGGCCTTGCAGCGACCTTGTCCGGGAGGGAAGAAAAATCGATAAGGGCAACGCTGGGGAAAAACTTTGAAAGCCAGATCGTCAAGGCATACTGGTAGCAGACAGGTCTGATGTCGGTGTTTGCGGGTGCAGAATCTTTTCGGAGCAGATTTCTGATTTCAGCAAACCTGTCATTGGTGAAGAGGTATCTGATGTAATTCTGTGAAATCAGGCGTGTTGCAATTCTCCGCTCCTGCAGACGCCGGGACATGATTTCCGGTGTCCGCGGTAATGGTTCGCGAGAGGCCGTGACAATATTCGTTTGTCCCGGAAAAAATAATATCTCGGGGAAAACAGTCTTGAGAGCATGGCAGATGCTCACCGTGCGCTGCGTCAATGGCAGTGTCCAAATGTTTTCAGCTGAGCGGAGCCGGAAGGCAAGAATGCCTCCGGGATTGAGTTTCGCAGCGCAAAGCTCGAAAAACTCCTTTGTATAAAAACGGTTTGCCTGGCCTGATGTTGGTTCCGGCATGCCGACCAATATGAGATCGTATCTGCGGCTGTCCTTCAGAAATCGTCGGGGATCGGCAAGGGTAATGCGGACATTCGGTTCCCTGAGAGATTTCTGAATGTCATCAGGAAGATGCCGCATGACCAAACCGAGCATGACGGGATTCAGTTCAACGTAATCGATTCTCTTTGGTTTGTATTTCTGCATCTCTCCGACGATCCCTTCAATCCCGCCTCCTAAGATCAAGACCTGCTCGGGATTTGCATGCTGGAGCGTCGAGAGATGAGTGAAGTATTCAGCTTCCGTTCCTTCCGTATCAAAGGCAAGGGCGTCATTTTCGAAAACGGAGATTTGCCCATATGCTTGGGCCACTGTGATTCTGCCGTATGGAGAATCTTTACTCTCAAGCAAATTCGGGTGGTTCCAGGCAACCATTAGATGATCTATGGGAGACGCCTTCCAGGTGAGCAAGAGAATAACACCGGCGAAAACTATCGCCGTCCATTGCAATGGCGATCTCTTCATTGGTTTTAAAAAGACGAGAGGGGTAATGACTGAGGCAAAGGCACATGTGAAGGCTATGGAGAGGTTCTGCATACCCCACATGAGGAATACTGTTGAAGTCAGGCCCCCGACCAACCCGCCAAGACTTTCGATAGCATAAGCAATGGCCACTGTTTTCCCCTTCGCGACGTATAACTTTGCCGTGAACTGGAATAGAATACCAGACAGTATCCCCGCAGGCATGAGTGAAATAACCGCAATCGTGACTTGTTGGGGGAATGTGAGGTACGCACCGGGTACTCCTCCGAAGAGGAGACGGCTTGAGCGGATGAATACGATATCGAGAGGGAGAGTGATTCCGAAGATTATAAAAAGCAGCGCTAGGGCTTTATCTGATGGAAAATCAGTGCGGCGGCCGAGAAGTGCCCCTACGGCCGTCCAAAAAAGCCAGACGCCGAGGGCCAGGAGATAAATCAACTCGACTCCATAGAAGGAGACGTTTAATTCCCTTAGCAGAACTACCTGTCCCAGAATGGAAATGAGCCCAATGGAAAAAAGAGAGATCATCATGGAGGTTATTTGAAGTCCGCCTCGCTGAACACCACTGCCTGAAAGGTTAACAATTGCGCGTCCTGTTTCCAGCTTCCCTGTGGGAGCCCCGCCTTTGCGCAGAGGTTATCTAGCATTTCTTCACGCGTCCATCTCTGTTCTGTAGCGACCTGGGGAAGGAAGACTGCCGAACGCCCCTGTTTGATGAGCACAACACCGTCCCGCCCGACGACTATTTCCGCGGCGCCGGACACCTCTTTTAAGGGTGTGAGTACTGATATTTCGATTTCGATTTCACTGAGTTCATCCGGAGTCACCGGGCTGAAACGCCCGTCATTAAATGCTGCATAGTATGCCATGGCGCCTGTCAGCTTTCCGAGTGGTTCATCTCCTATTATACGGCCGATGCAACCTCGGAGCTCATTTTTCTTCTTGAGAGTTACAAAAACGCCCCGTGGGTGCTGGAGATTCGCACTAAAACCCCTAGCCAAGGGAACCGTATCAGTCGAAACTTTTCTGGATATGGTTTCCCTTGCAAAAGCAAGCAGGGCCCTTTTGTCGGAAGAGTCAAGCGATTCGTCAAAAGGGTAACGGGAAGGGACGTCCCCTTTGCTTATGTTCTTCTCCCCGCCGTTCTTTGTTAGGACAACGGCGCCGTAGCCGACGACCTCTGACCGATCACCTATGGAAACGTCTCCCGAATTGGCATAGCTTACAACTACACCACGGGTTGCGCCCAAAGATTTTGCCGCTGCCATCGCTACCATGATGGGGGCCTCACCACAGGCGCACGTGTAGAGTTTAGGAATGCGTCTATCCATCTGCGAATGAATCTCTGATTGTAATAAGGCAGGGTCAAGCTTTGTAATCGCCTTGAGGGTTTCCCTGTCCACTGCGACCGCATCCTCCTCCGCCGGATAGTGGGAAAGATCGGAACTGGCGACTATCAATGCACGCTTGTTCTTCAGCACCTTCGCTAGGGCTTGGCCAAAGCGCGTACACATCATTATGTCTGCTGAGCCAACGACAACAGGGACGATCTTTGCCTCGGGAAAGACGACCTGTACAAACGGTATTATCACTTCTACGGAGTGTTCACGCGCATGTAGTGATCTATCCAACACGCAATCGCCGGGATCCGTCGCCAAGAGTTGGGATATGACTTCTCTCTCTATCGGAGCAATGCCAAGGGGTGTGCGAAATCCTGTTCCTGGATGGAGTGAAATTTTTTCAAACCCCTGGCTTGTATGATTTGTTCCCAAGATGACGATCACGTCGTACCGGCTGTCCTTCACCTGTCTAAACGCGTCGGCGCATATCTGGCCGGAATAGATGTAGCCCGCATGTGGAACGATAATGGCTACGACATCTTTGGCCTTGGCCGGCAGGGCGTCCTGAAGAAATTTTTCAATGGCGAGCTTCAGTTTGGATGCGGAATCCGGGTAGAACTTTCCCGCCACTGCAGGTTCGCGAACGTCAGCGTCCAACGCTTTATTTGCCTGACACGCAAGAGCAAAACCAAGACTGATGACGAATAATACAATACACCACCTTAGTATTTTCATATTTCGATGACCTCTTTCTATACCCAGACGCCCGCGATTTTCCAGTTGCAGAATTTGTACTGAAGCGGGCATCCGGCGGTAGCAAGGGAATACGCCTCGGCACTGGGGAGAAAATGATAAAAGGGTTTCTTCTCTATTGGATCAACATGTATGCTCACCGGCCGGCCATAGACGAGGCTCCGCAGCCCTCCCTTAACATTCACGCGCGTGCGGCATGTGCCCCGTTTGCCTTCACCGATGATACAGTTGTGGGGGCACAGGAAGCATCTGACCGCGTTGTCTTTGTGCAGGGAAGCCCAGTAACGCGCCCTGGGCGCCGACTGCACCAGCTCATCTATGATATTGCCTGCCAGGGCGACGTCGAAATCTGCTCCTGACAAAAATCTCTGCCAGGACGGATCAGAGAGAACTATGCCTGCACCGCCAATGATGGGGGCAAGCTTGGCACAGTTTGTCAAAAATTTGCGTCTTGAAATCATGACATTGTTATTTGTGTCCGTCCGCTGCCGCTTTGATTCCTTCTCGTATAATCAGGATAAACGCTGCGAGAAGTCCGAGGTTGACTTTTTTCTCCGGCGAATAATCTTAAAATTGCCCATTGTAAAGCTTCTTGTAAAGTATAAGGGAAATGTGGCCGGCAAGTCAATGGGAAGAAACGACGGCTAATCATATTGACGAAAAGGGAGGGAGGATGTATAGTGACTTGGAGGGAACTCTTATACATATCAGCGTTTTGTGCGGCATCAAAATATGTACAGACACTCCCTCGTAAGAGAGAACTCAGGAGTCAAAGGACGTAACTTAAACCGTCACAGGAGTTTTATTTAATCGTTATCTCCACAACATGGCAAAATTTTCCGATACGGTAACATTTATTACAGGGGCTTCTTCAGGCATAGGGGCAGCCTTATCTCTGGAGGTTGCGCGTCAGGGCGGTGATGTCGTACTGGTCGCGCGTCGACAGGAACGATTGCAGAAATTCGCCCGGGAGATTGAGTCAATGGGACGGCAGGCGCTCGTGGTTCCCTGCGACGTGAGCAAAGATAATGACCTTCAGGCTGCCGCAGAAAAAACAATAGATAAATTTGGCCGCATCAACTATGTTGTTGCCAATGCCGGTTTCGGTATTGCGGGACGCTTTGAAAAGCTGACAGTTGAGGATTTCCGGCGACAGTTCGAGACGAATGTTTTCGGCGTTTTGAAGACAATTTACGCGACGCGGGAACACCTCACTACCTCTCGCGGATGTCTAGTAATCATCGGCAGCATTAACGGCTATGTCGCGACTCCGCGCCTCTCGGCGTACTCAATGAGTAAATTTGCGCTCCATGGGCTTGCCGAATCCCTCTGGCATGAGTTCCGGCGACAGGGCGTAGGCGTGGTCCTTATTGTTCCCGGTTATGTGCAAACAGAGATCCGTCAGGTTGATAAATGGGGTGTGCATCATCCTGCAACGAAGGACCACATTCCTGAATGGCTGCAGATATCGTGCGAGGAGGCTGCGCGCCAGATCGCGCTGGCGATGTACAGGCGTGAGCGTCAGAGAATTATTACCGGTCATGGCAAGATCGCCGTCTTCCTTCAGCGTCATTGCCCGACACTCATGTCCAGGATTATCTCCGGAATGGGTGCAAAGGGACTCATCTGACTCATCTTCTGAAGAAAGCGAGAACTTTTTCGAGAGAAAAACAGTTCAAGATATGCTTGGGTTCACACCAGCCGCGCCGGGCGATGCCGATACCGAAGCGCATCAGTTTCAACTGGGCTGCGATGTGGGAATCTGTCCCGATAGCGAGCATGACACTCAGTTCCCCGGCGCGGCGGATGTGGATATCCTTGAGGTCGAGGCGGCTTGGCATGGCATTGATCTCCAGTGCCTTCTTGTGTTTGGCTGCTGCCTTGAAAACAGCTTCCATATTGACGGCCGTCGGTTCCCGCTCTCCTATGAGGCGGCTCGTCGGGTGCGCAATGATATCAATGTGAGGGTTTTCAATCGCCTTTATAATGCGCCTCGTGATCCGTTCCTCATTTTGATTGAAAGATGAGTGAACGGCGCCGACGACACAATCAAGCTCCGCTAACATGCGGTCAGGCATATCGATAGAACCGTCCGCTCTTATGTCGACCTCCATGCCGGAGAGAATACGAAAGCCTTTTAATTTCTGATTGAGCCTGCGAATTTCCCGAACCTGTTCTTTTAGACGTTCTTCGGTCAATCCGTGCGCTATACCGAGCCCTTTGGAATGATCGGTAATTACTATGTACTTATAGCCTTCATCCTTTGCAGCCAAGGCCATTTCTTCGATGGTGTTATTACCATCGCTCCACATCGAATGCGCATGAAAGTCTCCCTTAATATCCCGGAGATCGACGAGGCGGGGGATTTCGCATTTTTCCGATAATTCGATTTCTCCCTGATCCTCTCTGATTTCTGGGGGAATGTATTGCATTCCGAGGCGCTTGTAGAAGGCCTTTTCCGTGGTGAATTTTTCCAGCTTGTCATGGGCGACATCCGTGATCCCGTATTCGCTGAGTTTTAGTCCCTTCTTCTGATACTTCGTTCTGAGTGCGATATTATGCTCCTTGCTACCCGTAAAATATTGGAGAAGCGATCCAAAGGAGTGGTGCTCTACCATTCTTAAATCCGCCTGGAGACCGGGTGAGAGGATAACACTTGCCTTTGTAGGCCCTTTGGCCAGGACTTCCTTTACAACAGGGAGAGCAACAAATTCATTGATAACCTTCTCCGGATTATCGGCGGTTCCCATTATATCTATATCTCCGACTGTTTCTCGGAAACGCCGGAGGCTTCCTGCTGGGATCATGTTTTTGACCCCCGGAAGCCTCCTGAGACTATTTAAGACGTCCTCAACAATGGGCAGGGCCTGACCTATAGGGATGCGCTGATCCTTGCGGCGCATTGCCTGGATCTTGTGGAGCAGGTTTTGCGCAGTCTTGTCCCCCATCCGGAAGAGATTGGCAACCTTTCCCTCCTGTATCGCCTCTTCCAATTGTTCTGCCGATGTTATCTTCAGCTCCGATGAAAGAAGGTGCGCCGTCTTTGGCCCGATGCCGGGAATCTCCAGTAGACGCGTTATACCCTCCGGAAATTCGTTCTTGAGGCTTTCGTAGGCCCCGAGTTTTCCCGTCTTTATCAGTTCGGCGCTCTTCTTCGCTATTGCATCGCCCACACCGGGAATTTTCTTAAAGTCCTCTCCCTGTTCTAGCATGACTGCCATCTCTTTGGGGAGGTGTTCGATAACCTGGGCGGCCCGCCTGTAGGCCCGTATTTTGAATACGTTCTCCCCCTTCAGTTCGAGGAGGTCGGCCATATCATGAAACACCTTGGCGATTTCTGAGTTCTTCATTTCTCAAATATCTCGCTATGTAATTCAGCCGGTTCTGCATTAGCTAATGATTATACTATTCAATATATGCCGATTCCGCAATGCTAAATTCAATGAGACCTGGCCTTGCATTTCGCGGCAATTACTGCTCTCCTCCTTTACATTGAGATAAATCGCAAGAGATGGTAAATAGAACAGCGATAAATAATGCTATGCCATTTGTTTGTTAAATTCTGTTCCTTGAACCAACACGATATGAATTGGGGATCTGCCTTATGAATTACTTTGCCGAAGTTGTTTTTTTTCTGATGGGAGCCTGTCTGGGGGTATTTGGCGTTTATCTGCTGCTGAGATCGAAAGGGGCCACCCTGACGGAGCGACTCAGAAACAGGGAGGCGCAGTTGCAGGAATTGCAGTCTTCTCTTGATAAGACGAAGGAAGAGGTTGCCGGTCTGCGCGAGGAGGTTAAACTCCAGTCGGAGAGACGCTCAGCTGTGGAGGAAAAGTGTACACGCATACCTGAGATGGAGTCTGCAATTCTGTTTAGGGAAAAGAGGATCACGGAGATACAGGGAGAGAATGCGGATTTAAAGGCAAAACTCTCAGAGCTTGAGACAAGACTTGTAGAAGAACGAAAGGCGGGAGAAGAAAAGCTCAAGCTCCTTGATGAGGCCCGGGAGAAATTGTCCGATGCCTTCAAGGCGGTCTCTTCAGACGCACTCAAGAGCAGCAATCAATCCTTTCTTGAACTGGCGAGGGAGACCCTGGAGCGATATCAGGAATCCGCCAGAACCGATCTCATGACAAGGCAAAAGGCCATTGATGATCTCGTCAAGCCTTTGAAGGAGTCTCTCGAGAAGGTAGATAACAAGATCATGGAGATCGAGCATGCACGTACTACCTCCTACGTTTCGCTCACGGAGCAGATAAAGTCGCTCGCATCAACTCAGAATCTGCTCCAGTTGGAGACTACAAACCTTGCTAGGGCCCTCCGTGCGCCCACCGTGAGGGGACGCTGGGGTGAAATCCAACTGAAGAGAGTTGTGGAGATTGCCGGCATGCTTGAATACTGCGATTTCCTACAGCAGGAGTCCGTTACGACTGAGGACGGTCGCCTCCGCCCGGATATGGTCATCAAGCTTCCCAATATGAAGAACGTTGTGGTGGATGCAAAGGCGCCCCTGCAGGCTTACCTCGAATCGTTGGAATGTCAAGACGAGGCCAGCCGTGTCGTAAAATTGAAGGAACACGCGCGGCAGATTCGCACACACCTCACGAACCTGGGGACAAAGACATACTGGGATCAGTTCAAGCCGACGCCCGAGTTTGCCGTGCTCTTTCTGCCCGGTGAAACCTTCTTCAGCGCAGCCCTCGAACAGGACCCAGCCTTGATTGAATTCGGCGTCGATCAGCGTGTCATCCTCGCAACGCCTACCACCTTAATCGCACTCTTGAAGGCGGTTGCCTATGGCTGGCGCCAGGAGAAGCTTGCTGAAAATGCAGAGGAGATAAGCAGTTTAGCCAAGACCCTGTATGATCGTATCGGTGTATTGGCAGAGCATTTTTTCAAGACGGGAAAGAGCCTGGATCAGACGGTGGAGCTTTATAACAAAGCCGTCGGCTCTTTGGAAGGGAGGGTGCTTGTTACGGCGCGGAAATTCAAGGAACTTGGGGCTTCGACAGGGGCAGATATAGTTGTGCTGGAAACCATAGACAGGACTACTCGGTCGCTGCAATCACCCGAAATGTCCGTTGAGCCGGTTGAATCGGATAACAGTGAAGACTAGGAAGGAAAGAAGGGGCCACAAAGAAGAAAGTTTATCTCTTCCTCGATAAAAGCTGACTATGTTGCGCCCATGTAAAACTTCCAAAATAGAAAGTCGAACGTCACTTTATCAGAGCAGATCGCCGGATGTGAGATGAAACATGCTACTCGCTGACAGCTTATTCCCCGCTCATGCAGCCTGCAGTTGCCTTCCTTGAAGTCAAGCGTCAGGCAATTTTGACTTGCATACTTCCTTCAAACTGTAATAGTTATTTATGTTTATCAATAAGAGAAGATATTGGAAAGTATAAACCTTTCTGCTCAATAGCATTTGTATTGAATTAGGTTGTATCTTCTAAGGTGTTTAGCAGTCTGAATTGAGAATTCTACCAGTTGTGATTATTTTTTTCGCTTGTTTGAATGAACGGGTGGTCCCATTTCTTGAAAGAAGCAACATAAAGAACATCAGCAATAATGTCTTTTAATTCTCTGATATTTTTGATTTTCGCGGCAGTATTTTTCGCGCTGTGGCCGTTGATGAGAGAGGGAAACTCGCGCCGCTGGTCTTTCATCATCGTTTCATCTTTTATCTTTTATGGGTGGTGGGACTGGCGATTCCTGTTTCTGCTCATCGGCACCGGCCTTGTTGATTTTGTTGCGGCGCTGGCGATGGAGAAGTGGCCACAAAACAGGCGCCTCTTCCTCATCCTGTCGCTTGGCTCGAACATCTCGGCATTGATGTTTTTCAAGTACAGTGGATTCATTGCGGAAAATCTCGATCATCTGCTTTTAAATTTTGGCATAGCCTCTCATCTGCGAGCGCAATTGCCGGATTTTGCCTTAATCCTGCCGGTAGGGATCAGTTTTTACACGTTTCAGTCCATGAGCTATACAATCAGTGTGTATTGGCGACAAATGCCAGCGACGCGAAACATCCTTCATTTCTTCGCCTACGTATCCATGTTTCCGCAACTGGTTGCCGGCCCGATTGTTCGTGCAGTGGACCTGCTGCCGCAGCTAACGCAGCACAAATCAACAACGGAGGAGGATCAATGGGCAGGGACAAAGCTTATCATCCGTGGATTCTTTAAAAAATTGGTTATTGCAGATCATCTGGCGCCAATTGTTACGGCTGCATTCAGCAGTCCTGTCCTGCCTGACTTTCAAATATACTGGTGGGTAATGGCGGCGGCATTCGCTTTCCAGATATACTTTGATTTCAGCGGCTATAGTGACATTGCGCGTGGCTTGGCGCGTTGGATGGGCTATGATTTGATTGTCAACTTTAATCAACCATATACATCAATATCTCTACAGGAGTTCTGGACACGCTGGCACATCTCGCTTTCAACGTGGTTTCGGGATTACGTCTATATTCCGTTGGGGGGATCACGGCTTGGAAAGTTGCGGTCTCATATTAACATGTGGATCACGATGCTGATCTCAGGCTTATGGCATGGTGCGGCGTGGCACTTCGTTATGTGGAGCGTATGCCATGCTTTTTTTCTGAGCATTGAGCGGATTACCAAACTGCCGAAGGCGCTGGGCATCTCCAAGATCGGACAGTTTGTGTCTTACGTACTGGTCATGGTGCAGGTCTTGGTCGCTTGGGTTTTTTTCCGTGCGGAGAATGTCGCTCAGGCTTTCCAGATCATAAAAATCATGTTCACCTTCAATGCGAAACTGCTGACTGGCACGATTCCCGATGGTATTGAACTGATATCCATGCTGGTGCTTTTTGAATTGATGATGTTTTTCAAGATAGATGCATTGAAGATAATACCACAGCAGGCACGGCGGATAACGGATCCGGTATTTTGGGCTTTGGCCATTGCGGCAACAGTATTTTTCCGTGGACCGGGGACTACGTTCATATACTTCCAATTTTAATGACGGCTTTGAAAATTGTCCACATGCTGTGTTAGGCTTAATCCGAACTGTCATCCTGAACTTGATCTAGGATCTATATACGAATGATTAATGGATAATTATCTATTACCAGTTGAGGAACATTTATTATTTTTCATTATTGGCGGGTTGTTAAATGTTGCGTAACCGTACTTTCTCGACATTTCTGATTGTTCTGCCAATCATGGTTCTGGTCGGCTTTCTCAAGCCACTGCCTATTGACCAATTGCAACGAAACCGGAATATTGAAAATCGGTTCTGGATGGCAAAGACACATTACCGGCCTGCTTATGACGTGGTGATGATGGGAGACTCCCGCATGTACCGCGGCCTTTCACCATGGGTCATGAGCTGTGTTCTTCCTGGTTGGCGTATACTGAATTTCGGATACAGCTATGGCGGTTTGAATTCGGTGATGTTCCGTGCAGCCGAAGCGAAGCTAGACCCGGCCAGCAAAAAGAAAACAATTATCCTTGGCGTGACGCCTCTTTCACTTACACCCTCCGCTCTCAAGAACGAGCATTATAATGAGACGAAATACAACGATTATATCTTCACCAGCATCTTTCCTCCTCAACTAGAGGATTTCTTTGCACCGATCCTGGTTAGTTATCTTTTCAGGGAAAAGAAATTGCCGGATCGCCTTTACAGGCAGGTTTTTCACGGTGATGGATGGGTGGCATCGTGGACTGTCCCCGAAGATACACAGGAGGCACTTGTATCGTACCGCGAAGTATTCAAAAATAACAGAGTTAGTCTCGACATCGTCAGAGGCGTCATGGAGCAGACTAGTGATTGGGTAAGCAGGGACATCATGGTTTACGCATTCTGTCCACCCACTAGTCCAGCCATGAAGACCATTGAAGATGCTATGAGTGGGTTCGATGAAGCATCTTTTATCCGGCAATTTGAAAAGGCCGGAGGCAAATGGCTTGCAGTTCCCGATAAACCATACCACAGCTATGACGGTAGCCATCTGGATAAAGATAGCGCCGTGAAATTATCCGCATACCTCGCGGACTCCATCCGGAGAAACGTTATGGATTATAGAAGAATGAAATGATATAAAATTACATTATTTAAATACAGAAGCAAGAATTGGGAAGATTCATCGCTGCAACAGAAATTTTGGTGCGTTACGCCGATGCTGACACATCTCACGCACAGTATTTGCGGATAAGATGACGTGCCGTAAGCACTGGATGTTTGAAAGTCATCCTCGGCCCTGCAAATCGCATAACTCTCTTATTTGAGATCGCGTGTCCGGCTTGAAGCAGTGAATAGTGCATTCGGCGCAAACGGGTTTATTTACTCCGAATTTGCGTTTTCTTATCCTGTTTTCGGTATAATCCGAAAAGTTCTGACATCCTTCACAAAGTTTGCATCTATGATGGTGATGTCCGCAGAAGATCTCAACCATTATGAGAACTGTCTTAATTGCGTTCTCCAAATTATTACCCATAAGCAGGAAGAGTGACAATTATGATGTCACCCAGCATCCCTTGTTATCAATTGCCTGAGCTTCTACATTACGGAAGGCGGCATATTTTTGAAAATGCGCCCGTCGGGCGAGTACTCGACAATCTTGCCGTCTTCCTCGATCATGACGGTGAGAATGGAATCAACTTTCTTATTCTTCGTGGAGGCGATAATTTCCTGTATCGTCTTGTAGCGGGAGAGTTCTTCAATTGTCACCAGGGTGGGAACGACCATATCAAATTCCTTCCGGCGAAAGCCCTCGAGGATTTTCTTCGGGGTAAGCCAGACGTGTCTCGTTAATTCAATGCCGTCATGGAGGGCCTCCTGGTTTGCGGGCGCCTCGGCAATAAAGAATCTGACATCATAACGATGCGGCAGCAGCTCAGGTGTGATCCAGTGGGAAAAGTAATGAAGATGATCTGTTGCAAGTGTCAGTCCCTCAGTCAGTAGTATGGTTTTCAGAGTGATTTCTCGTGTCAGCAATTTCTTGCGATATGAACGGAACCGGCTCCGTACATCCTCTGAATCGAAAGACATCAAAGTCCCGTCACCATGATAGGCCATGAGCAGGCCGACTTCTTCAAATGTTTCCCGGATGCCTGCCACCCATGCGCCAATGGCTTTTTGGGGCATTGACATATCGTGAAAAATGGCCTGCGCCTTCTTCGCGTCCATGCCTTTGCAGAGGCTCTCTATGTCCGGCGAATAATCCTCCTGATCCAGACAGCCTCCGGGAAATACATAGGAACCCGGTACGAATTTGCTGTCCATGTGTCTTAAAACCATGAGGACCTCAAACGTTCCCGGGTCTCTCTGTGATATACGGAGGATGATTACCGTTGCGGCATCTTTCGGTTTAACGGCCATATTTTCTAACTGCTGGGATAGTGATATTCCGCAAGTCGCCTTAGAGGATGTGACCTCAAGGCATCACAAGCGCAAAGGCGCAATAGATGCCTACGATTTGTCTTTTTTCATTTTAATGGAATCATATCCGTTTGTAAACCCCTTTATCGCATAAGTAGACCATGTTCATTCTTTGCACAAACGAACTTTTCTTGACTGACGGCAGATATGATAATATATGCTGATTATTAATCCAAGGAAATGACAAGGAGAGGAACATGGCTTTAGGTTATCAGCATACAAAATGTTTCAGAAGAAGTTCAGGGATTTTTTTATTTGCTTTGTGTACGACATTTCTCACAGTCGCACCTGCCTGGTGCGATGTGCCCAATATGCTTGAACCGACTTCTCCATCTTCGATGCTCACCTTAATTAAGATAACCGGCCCGTTGGATTTCTGTGGAGAGCCTGTTCCGCTTGATAATCCTGAAGTACGGGAGCGACTGGAAAAGGAGTTACTGGTTGCTCTCTGGAATCGTCCCCAGGTCATCCTCTGGATGAAACGCTCCGGACGCTACATGCCCTATATCGAAGAAACGCTGAAACAGAATAATATGCCCATGGACCTTAAATATGTGGCTATTATAGAAAGTTCGCTTACGTCCCATATGAGTTCCTCAAAGGGAGCGAAGGGGAGTTGGCAGTTTATGGAGGGGACGGGGAAGAAGTATGGACTTAAGATTGACTCAGACGTTGATGAGCGGAGAAATTTCTTTTCCTCCACCCGGGCCGCCATCAATTATCTAAAAAAACTTCACGAGGAATTAGGGTCGTGGACGCTTGCGGCTGCCGCCTATAATATGGGTGAAGAGGGTCTGAAAACGGAAATGCTCCTTCAGAATACGAGCAATTATTATTATCTGTACCTCCCCGTGGAGACGCAGCAATATATTTTCCGGGCGATTTCCGCAAAGGAAATACTATCTAATCCCGAAAGATATGGATTCAAGTTGTCCAAGGAGGATATTTATCCGCCCCTGCAGTTTGACCGCATTGAACTTCTGTGTGATCAGGAAACGCCTATTTATCTGGTTGCTCAGGCTGCGAAGACATACTTCAAGGTGATTAAGGATCTGAATCCTGAAATCAAGGGATATTATCTATCCAAAGGGAAATATGACATCCTGCTTCCGAAGGGCGCCGCTGCCGGATTTCAGACAAGGTATGAAGACCTCGTGAAGAAATGGCAGGGAGAGCGCAAAGAACATGTCTATGTAGTCAAGAAGGGAGAGAATATTTCTTCGATAGCCGCCGATTTTGGCGTGCCGCTGCCGGCCTTGCTCATCTGGAACCATCTGGGGTCTAAGAAACAAGTGAAGCCAGGTGACCGGCTCCTCATTTTTCCAGGGGAAAATCTGAAAAATAATCAAGAAAGCAAGTTGATGCCTTGACAATTTCAATTTAGTGACTATTAATTATCAGCGAGGAGGAAAGAATGTTATGAAATTCAAACCCTTAAATGATTACGTGTTGGTTTCCCATGTTAAAGGGGAAGAGAAGACGTCAGGCGGCATTATTATTCCCGATACGGCAAAAGAAAAGCCGCAGGAAGGAAAGGTAATCGCTGCGGGTCCCGGCGTACGGGACCGTAACGGCAATCGTATTGCTATGGAAGTGAAGGAAGGGGACCGGATTTTATTTGGCAAGTTTGCCGGAACGGAGATCAAAATAGACGGTGTTGAGCAGGTCATTATGAAAGCAGATGACATATTTTGCATTATTGGCTGATGAAAGGAGGTTATAATTATGGCGGCGAAAGAGATCAAATATGACGCGGTTGCCCGTGAAAGGATTATGAAAGGCGTTGAAACCCTGGCCGACGCTGTAAAAGTGACGCTTGGCCCTAAGGGACGCAACGTTGTCATCGCAAAATCCTGGGGCGCCCCGACAATTACCAAGGACGGAGTAACTGTAGCAAAAGAGATCGAGCTTGAGGATAAATTTGAGAACATGGGTGCGCAGATGGTGAAAGAGGTCGCCTCTAAGACCTCTGATGTGGCAGGAGACGGCACTACGACTGCCACTATTCTAGCCGAAGCTATATACCGCGAAGGATCGAAACTCGTAGCCGCAGGCATGAATCCCATGGCTCTGAAAAGGGGTATCGATAAAGCGGTGCAGATTGTTGTCAATGAATTAAAGAAGATCTCCAAGACGATAAAGGACAGGAAAGAAATTACCCAGGTCGGCACAATCTCCGCCAATAACGATGCGACCATCGGCGAGATCATTTCCGAGTCAATGGAAAAGGTGGGCAAAGAGGGCGTCATTACAGTGGAGGAAGCGAAATCAATTGAGACGGCACTGGAAGTTGTTGAAGGTATGCAGTTTGACCGCGGTTACATCTCGCCCTATTTTGTGACGGATCCGGAGAAAATGGAAGTCAACTTGGAGGATCCATATATTCTTCTTAACGAGAAAAAAATAAGCAACATGAAGGATATGTTGCCCATACTGGAGCAGATTGCCAAGATGGGCAAGCCCCTAGTAATTATTGCGGAGGATGTGGAAGGCGAGGCACTGGCAACGCTTGTTGTCAACAAGATCCGCGGCACCCTGAAATGTGTGGCGGTGAAGGCGCCCGGTTTTGGCGACAGAAGAAAAGCCATGCTGGAGGATATAGCCGTGTTGACGGGGGGAAAGGTCATTTCAGAAGACCTCGGCGTGAAATTGGAAAATATTACTTTAAAGGATCTCGGAACATGCAAACGTCTGCACATTGACAAGGATAACACGACCATCATCGACGGAGGCGGACAGAAATCCGACATTGAAGGAAGGGTGAAGCAGATTCGGACTCAGATTGAGGATACTACGTCGACCTACGACAAGGAAAAATTGCAGGAACGCCTGGCGAAATTAGTCGGCGGTGTTGCGGTCATCAAGGTCGGTGCGTCAACGGAATTTGAGATGAAGGAAAAAAAGGCGCGTGTAGAGGATGCATTGAATGCGACGCGCGCCGCTGTAGAGGAAGGCATCGTACCTGGCGGCGGAGTCGCATATCTAAGGAGTTTGCCTGCCTTGGCTAAGGCAAAGGTCGCTGAAGATGAAAAGTATGGGATGGATATCGTTAAACGGGCTATCGAAGAGCCAGCGAGGCAGATTGCCATAAATGCGGGGTATGAAGGTTCCGTTGTCGCTGAGAAGATTAAGGCGGGTAAGGATGATTTTGGATTCGATGCGGATACGGGAAAGTATGTGAATATGACAAAGTCAGGGATAGTTGATCCCACGAAGGTATCCCGTTTTGCCCTTCAGAACGCCGCTTCCGTGGCTTCGCTATTGCTGACTACGCAGGCCATGGTTGCCGAGAAACCCAAAAAGAAAACCGCGCCGCCAATGCCGGGAGGCATGCCACCCGACATGGGAGATTATGACTACTAAAAGCAAAATCCCCCCTGAACCTTTTTCAAAAAGGAGCGAGGGGGGGTTTTTTGCATTACGACAGTGAAGAATTCGTAAGGTCTTTGGCCGTCTGTATCAGGCCTTTTAGCAAATCAGACATCTTATCAAAGTCCAGCGTGTCGATGGTGTCCGCAACTGTGTGATAATTCGGATTTCTGAAAAAAGCGGTATCTGTTACCATGATGGCAGGAAACCCCATTTTCCAGAAGGATTGGTGGTCGGAGAAAACTACACCGGGAATAGAACTTAGCATAGACAGGGTTTCGACGCGGATGCGTGAAGTTGCCTTCAGAGAATTATTGACCTTCTCGACGAGATTTCTCGAATTTAGATTGCCGATTATGGCTATGAAATTTGGGGTAGATGGATAAAACCTGCTCATCATGGGAAGCGGGTATGATTGCCCGTTCTTTTCATTGGTGTAATATCCGAGCATCTCAAGGCAAACCATAGACGTTATGTTTTCATTCTCCGCTTTAGCTTTCCTTGCGTAGATATAACTTCCCATTTGTTCAGATTTGAATATCGGTGGTTCTTCAACTACGAAGAAAATCAACTTCAATGTCCTGTCAGGTGAAAAGTCTTTCAATGCCCGGGCAATTTCGAGAAGAGTGGCAACGGCGCTGGCGTTTTCATCAGCGCCGGGTGTTCCATACGCGGTATCGTAATGAGCCCCGATAATTACAGTTTCGTCGGGAAGCTTTACCCCATTTCTTGAAACGATGATGTTGCTATATTTCTTATTACTGTAAGTGAAAGTTTGAAGGCTAGGCACATAGCCGAAGGCCTTGAGGCAGTCGACAATATACTCTTTTGTCTCTTCTATTTTGTCATATTCATATGCGCTTCTTGAACCGATATCGACAGTTAAATATTTTATATGCCTGTGCAGCTTAAGGGCATGGCCGATAAGCGTCGTGTCGGGCCTCTTGACTGAGACGGAGGAGGTAGACTTTACTTTCAGCAGGGAGTAGGTAAGATATACCGCAAGAAAAATCATGAACCATACGAGATAGCGAACTATTTTTTTCTTCATTGTCATAAATCAATACCAGTTATTCGCTAAATGTTATGTGCCACTCCTGCCTCTATTATAACCAAAAATGAATGGCGAGAGAAATAAAATATGAAACGTCCGGATGAGATGGCCTGCACGATCCGGAAGAAAAGAAATCATATACTTTCTCGTGGCTTTTTCTCTTGAAAATAGCCCTTCTTTAGGATATAAAAAAAATTAACGGGCGGTTAACTCAGGGGGAGAGTGCTACCTTCACACGGTAGAAGTCACTGGTTCAAATCCAGTACCGCCTATAATATTAATGGGTTACATGGTGACATGTAACCCATTTTTTTGGCGGGTGTACTTATGGGTGCACTTTTGAAAATTCACTTTTTTATGTAACAAAGACCAGCTTTAGGAAACCCGGAAATGAGAAAAAGAATGAAACAAACTAATGGCCGGGTATTGGCTGCACCTCAAGTCCTTACAATAAAGTTTTATCTGCAGCTTATCCGTTAATTATTGAAAGAATCAAAATGTGACGTTTCGTTTTTGTAGAATGTATCATCCCGTAACACGCAGGCAAGATCAGTAAAATACGAATCGCATCATCTAGACTGGCCCTGCTTTTTTTATTGTTTATGCATTTCAAGCCGTAAGTGCGCCACGAGGCTGCACAGGAGATGAGGGGAGGTCCCTCGAAGCCGGCTTGCAGGAGCAGGCTTCAAACCACCTTAAGCTGCAGTGGTAAAGAGCCACTGTGGTGAGCATTAAGGAAAAGTCAGGGCAACGACCCTGTCAGGTAAGATTCAGGGAGGCGAGCGCAAGCGAACTACTTCTGAGGTGTCGAAATGAATTGGATGATATCAGAACTGGGGGGCTTACGATACTCCAGGATAAGTTCAAGGGGGACCTGTTTACTGCTTGAGCGGCATCCGGCATAAAGGTAGCGCGAACCTGATTCAGGCTCCTGTGTGGAACGTGGGAACCTGTCGTCCCGATGTTAAGGGAGAAATTCAAGTGGAGGACCCACAAGAATGAGAGTACCGATGCGGGGCACGGGGGCGGACCAACTCGTATTAGTGAAGAAGTTCCTGTAATGGGAATGGAGCGAAGGGGTTGGATCATCTGATCTTATTGTTTGGTCAACCAGGGATGGGAGGAACCAGGTGATAAGATAAAAACTGCTAAGTTATTTTGGCGGTTGGATGATAAGAGCCGGATGACGGGAGACTGACACGTCCGGATCCGTGGGAGCGTGGGGGTGAAATTCCCCCGCGCCACCCGACTCATCGGTATAATCTAATCACGTAGATTGAGGAGTAGTAGGGTATGCCGTGTAAAACGTATGACTTGTCGGTTAAAGTCCGACCGTGGGAGTTCGGTAGCTCGCCCACGTAGCTGGAGGGAGGTGTAAAGGGTAACCTGAGGTACTAAGCTTTCAACAATAACCAATAGAAAGAGTTCAATTTGATGCAAAGGGAAGATTGGCGGGGGAAAGACCCTGAGGGTCTTGACCTAGTGCCTCTGATCGCGGATTAGAAAACCATTAGACTCAGAACCTATGGATCCTGAGTTGCCGCTGACCATCTTCCATTTACATGGTATTTTCATTGTATTGCCTGTAAAATCAGCGGTCATGTAGCTCACGCTCCAGATCTCTTGTATTTGGGATCTATACGTTAATGTGAGTATGTTATCCTTAAAGGCAATATCCGAAATCGTTTTATAGAGCGTCATACCAGCAACAGAAGTAGGGGGAGCACTGGCGGTCAGTTTGCCGTCTTTGATTTCAAAAATTATGCGCTGCGCGTACTCGCTGCCTATCACCCCATCAGCCGCAGTTATATAATATGACCCCTGCACTTTCTCCACCGACGACAGCCCAAGCAGCCGTTCACATCCATTCTTATTTCCCATCTTGCAGGCCTTATCGTAATCTGCATTGGCTTTTTCCGTGTCTTTGGTCATGGCACGAGCAAGTCCCCGCAAGTAATAGAAGTGCGCGTTATTGGGGGCTAGGGCGATTGCTTGGTTCATATCTTGGACAGCCATATCGTACTGCCCCTTTTGAGCATAGATGATAGCCCTGTTTTGGTATGATATGGCCTGCCAGAAACCTTTTGCCGCTATCGCCCTGGTGTATTCTTCCAGCGCCCGATCGAACTGCTTCGTGGCGGCATATGTGACTCCTCTGCCGAGATAACCCAACTCGCTTTCGGGATCAAAAGTGACTGCTTTGCTGAAAGACGCAAGCGCCTTAGCATACTGGTTTTGAGATAAATCGATCACCCCCTGTGCCCAAGCACCGGCGAGTGTTTGCGGCTTTAAGAGTGCTACTCTCTTAAAATCCTCAACTGCCCGATCTATGAGAAGTTTATCGTTTTGAAGTAGTCCCTTATTATAGTAAGCAATTCCGCGCCTGTCGTATGCTTCTATGTAATCGGGATTGAGGGCAATCGCATTCGTGTATGCCTCTATCGCCTGATCGTGCTCGTGATTCAGGTTATAAATGGATCCTTTCTCAAACCATTCGTTAGCCCGAAATAACCGCTCGTCGCTTTCGATTAGCACCTCGATCTTTTTCTTATTCTTTTCGTTGCGCGTAGCCAGTAATTGTTTTTTTAGGATAGCTATTTCCTTGCGGCTTTTCTCGTATTCCCCCTGTATCTTCTTGTAATCATTGATAACGGATTTTTCCTTAACGCGTGTCGCCATGTTCTCCATTTTTTCCGGGCTAACCATGGCTTGTATTTTTACCCAAAAACGAAATCCGTCACCGACTATTGTCCTTTTCTTTTCCAAGATGGTGACCTGCATGAGACCTGAAGCAATGACCTTGACCTCGTCCTCGGTCAGCTGATAATTTTTCGTTCTGGAATAGCTCTCAACATAAGTACCCGCCTCTTCCAATGCAGCTCTTTTAGCATTCAGTAGAGCACGACTTTCAGCGACACTAGGAGTCTCTCCGTCTCCCATGTTGTAGGTTCCTTCCGAAACTATATTTTTAATTTCCGCATACGTTGCCATAGGGAAAAGCAAAATGAGAATTATGGCTAATTTCATAACAGTCTTCATGGGACTATCCTTTCCAAATCCACATTTGTCTGAATAGGATTGATCAATATTTCAGATCTTCATATACTTCCTCAAATTTGCGGGCCGTATCCCGAAATGCCTTTAATACGCGGGGATCAAAGTGTCTCGGCAGTGTTCTTTCATCACCTCTGAGCATTATATCTAATGTTCTTAGGTGATCAAAAGCGGGTTTATAAACTCTCTTGTTCCGCATGGCGTCATACTGGTCTGCAACGTAAACTATCATTCCTTCAATGGGGATTGCGGCGCCCTTCAGTCCCTTGGGGTACCCGCTGCCATCAAATCTTTCATGGTGAGTCAGTGCGATAGACCTGCCCATTGTCAACTGAGGATGGTTGCCAATGATCTTAGCGCCATATGGTGCATGCTTCTGCATCTCAACAAATTCATCGGATGTCAACTTACCGGGCTTCTTGAGTATGGCAGGGGGAATGTGTATCTTCCCCACATCGTGCAGAGTCGCTTGAACTCTTATGGCCCTCACAAATTCGTCCGGCATCCTGAGTTTTTTAGCAAGGATAGCGCTGTACTCGCCTACTCTTAATATGTGGTTTCCCGTATCCTCATCATTCGCTTCCGCAGCCCTGGCAAGGGCATAAACGGTATATTCAAAGGCGTTGTCCACCTCTTTGATCTGTGAGGAAAGAGATTTCAGGAAGAGAATATTGAGCACCACGCTGTCTAATACCGCGGCATCATATGCCGACACTCCCCTGCCGTAATTGAGTGCAATGATGCAGATATCCCTGCTCAAATAGCAGACTGCATTGGAGACGACGATTTTGAATGATGCCATATCATCAAAAAAATGTTGCAACTCCGAATGGGGAATATCTTCAGCATTATAGAATATTGTTCTCGATTTGCCCTTTTCAGGCAGATTGAAAATAGTGGAGAAGTTTGATTTGGATTGAAGGAGCGCCCTGTCCAGATCGTTATAGGAAAACTCATACTGATTCCAGCTCCAGGTATTTTTTTGATCGTTCGTTCCCACCAGTACGATTTTCGGCTTTTCCGGATCATCTGCGGTCTGACGTATTATCCGGGTGACGACAGCGTCTATTTGGGATAAAAAATCGAAAGACAAGGGATTGAAATTTTCTAATGTCGCTTTGCTGGATGCGGTCAAATTGGAAATATTCGTGTAAGCCGTGTGCAGGTTATCTGCGAGGCCTTTCATCTTGAGAAGCATTTTTATCCTTGCAAGCACTTCACCCTGATCAAAAGGTTTCGATATGAAATCCTCAGCTCCGGCTTCAATACCTTTGATCCGGTCCTGTTTTGATGTCAGTGATGTAATCATTATGACGGGAACACGCATGAGCTTTTCGTTCTCCCGTATGAGTCTGCATACCGTGAATCCATCCATCCCGGGCATCATGACGTCCAGGAGCACAAGGTCAACGTGTTTTCTATTGAGGAGTTCCAGTGCCATCTGACCACCATCCGCCGTGACAACTTCGTAGCCATGCGGTATCAAGACAGCCCGGAGGAGCGACAGGTTAACCGCTTCATCGTCCACACATAGAACACTTGGCATCGTGCAAATCATAATTATCTCCCGTCATTCTCTTCTTTCACGGACTTTACTTGCCACCTTTTCAAGAAAATCATGAATGTCTACGGGTTTTGACATGAAGCTGTCAAAGCCTGCTTGGACAGCTTTCTCCCTGTCACCGGTCATTACTGCGGACGTCAGCGCAATGATCGGAATACTTGCCGTAAGAGGATCTGATTTCAGGATGCGAGTGGCCTCAAGGCCATCCATAACAGGCATCTGGATATCCATTAGAATCAGATCCGGTTGCTTTTCCCGTGCTATTTCGACACCCTGTTTTCCGTTTCTTGCTTCAAAAGTGACGTATCCGTTGACCTGAAGCAAATCTCGAAAAAGCTTCATGTTCAGGGGTTCATCTTCTACGATTAATATGACTTTGCTCATACGTCACCCTCACGTATTTGTAAGAGATAATCTCTTTTTGAACGATTGCCCCCTATGCTTCCTCGACCGTCACTTTGCGTAGGACCTTAGCTTTCCGCACTAAGCGATGAATTTCCTCGGCGATTGACATTGACCGGGAGGGTAAAACTGAACTGGCTGCCTTTTTCTTTCCCCTCGCTCTTCAAACGCATCTTTCCACCGTGCAGCTCCACAAGCTGCTTTGACACTGATAACCCCAGACCGGTTCCCGGTGTCTTGCCCGTTAAACCACCCCTGATTTGATAAAAGTTTTCAAATATCTTCTCCTGATGCTCCGGTGGTATCCCTATACCTGTATCCATTACACTGACTTCTAAAACGTCATTTCCTTCTTGCCGCATGCGCAGTGCTGAAAGGGTAATGGTGCCGCCGTTAGGCGTGAACTTCGCGGCGTTGGAGAGCAGGTTAAACACTATCTGCTTGATCTTTCTCTGATCGGCGAACATCTCTAAAGCCAACAGCTCATTGGGAATATCAACCTTTAGATCTATCCCGTGCTTATGCGTCTTTTCCTTGATCATCACCGTGCAGCTCGCAAGAAGATTCCCTATTTCTACCGGTGCGAGTTCCAATTCCATCTTGCCCGCTTCAACCTTAGAGATGTCGAGAATATCGTTTATCAGGTTGAGGAGATGCTTCCCGCTCTCCAGAATATCCATCATGTATTCTTTCTGCTTTTCATTGAGGGTGCCGAAATAGGCATCCAGTAAGACATCGGAAAAACCGATTATTGCATTAAGCGGCGTTCGAAGCTCATGGGACATGCTGGCGAGAAAATCACTCTTGGCCTGACTGGCTGAAACGGCGGCTGCTCTTAACTCTTCAAGCTCTGCGTTTTTCGACTCCAGTTCATTGGTGCGGATACCTACCATCACTTCGAGACGTTCACGATCCCTTCGCAATTCCGCTTGCGTGCGTTGATGCTCTGAGTTATCAAAAATTGTGGATCGGCTCATGATATAATTGCCGTCCGCGTCCTTAACGGCTGTGGCATTCAGGATCACCGGCAAGATAGTGCCGTCCTTGCGGATTACATCGAATTCCAGGTTTCCGGCCCAGCCTCTTTCTTTAAAAGCCGGATATATTTCCTGGAACAATTGCCTGCTTTCCGGTGTTGTTATGTCGGAGAATGTTTTCTTTCCAATGATCTCATCCCGGGTGTATCCAAACCATTGAAGTTCGGTGTCATTCATGCGGAGAAAGGTTCCGTCCGGCCCCAGGGAATGATAACCGCATGGGGCGTTATTATAAAGGTCACTTATCTCTGCTGCGTAACTCCTAAGCTCCTCCACCTCCCGTTTGCGCTCGGTGATATCACGGGTGACGCCGAGAATGCCTACTAGTTGCTGATCTTCATCTCTGATAAAGGAAAACCTCACCTCCGTCCACACGGTGGTCCCATCTTTTCGCATCATTTCCAACTGAAGCATCCTGGATATGGGAACATCTCTACGTCCGGATTTTTCCAGATCCATGATTTCGGATAAGGTCTTCACGGCCAGATCCCAGGAGGAGGGAGTCAATGTCTCATTAGATGGTTGTTTCAACACCTCTGCCGGTTCATATCCCCTAAGGATTTTTACGGAAGGGCTGATATAGGTGTAATTCAGATTCATATCCAAAAGGAAAATGACGTCATTTACATTATTGGCCAGCCGGCGATATTTGTTTTCACTTTCCTTCAAAGCCTCCTCCGCCTGCTTGCGCTCGGTGATATCGCGCCCGATACCCAGCAGGCCGATGAGCGTTCCCCGGGCATCGTGCATCGGTGTCTTGATGGTTTCCAGAAAGGCACGATGACCATCGTCTGCGAAGGTAATCCATTCATCGTTGCTGGTGGGGCTCCCCGCCGCCATGGCTTTACGATCATGCTCGAGGAAGGAGTCCGCAAGTTCCCGGTCTACAAAGTCGTAATCGGTTTTTCCAGCGATATCTGCTTCCCTGGCGCCGAAAAAACGCTCGAACATTGTATTACATGAGAGATATGCGCCATCTTTGTCTTTCAGCCAGATCAGGTCAGGAATAGTCTGCACCAGTGTGCGCAGGCGGCCTTCACTATTGCGTAGCGCCCCCTCCGACCGCTTACGAGCGGTGATGTCGCGGATGATAGCCTGATAGAACTTCTCCCCCTCAACTGTAATGGCTCGCGCACTGATTTCTACCGGGAATATCGTTCCATCCTTTCTGCGATGCGCCGTTTCGTAAACTAGGCCATTCCCCTTATCCACCTGATCTATCCAACCGGGAAGGGATGGTATGACTTCAGGATCATAGACCTCCCGGATGTTCATCTGAAGCAGTTCGTCGCGCGTGCACCCATATGCCTGAATGGCGCGCTCGTTGGCTTCAACAATCTTCCAGCCCTCATCCACCATCAGGATAATATCGTTGGCGTATTTGGTGAGGAACTCGTAATGCTTTGTAAGAGCTTCATGCTCAAGTTTCGCCTCATACTGTTTTCGGTAAAATCGGGCCCGCTGGTGACGCCAGACAAGAGCTGTAGCTGTTCCCGCCGATATGATCAACGTACAGACGATAATAAACATCATCCAGAAGCGCTCGTTAACGGGGGCATAAACCTCATCAGTATCGATCTTGGCGATGACATACCAGGGAGTATCGGGAACGGCTTTTATTGCTGCAAGGACGGGGATGCTACGGTAATCCATACCCTCAACGATCCCTTCCTCACCGCGGGCTGCCATGGCGGCAGGCAATTGTTTCTCGCTGATGGGCATACGGAAGGTGAGAGCCGTATCTTTCTTATGGCGGAGTTCGTTCAAAAATACCACTTCATCTCCTTCCCGGCGGACGAGAATGGTTTCCGCTGTGGGACTGGAGGTCGGCCATAATTGAATTATGGAGTAGAGAGTCTGCTGAGGATCGATCCTGAGCAGGAGGATGCCCACGGGGATGTTTTCATGCCCCTGAGGGATGATGAGCGGAACGAAAATGTCTATATGAACGAATTGCTTTACCTGCTCCCGATAGAAATCAGAGAAGATGATTTGTTTTGTTCGCATGGCCTTTTCCGCCAGGGCGGCAGTATGGCTCCCGACCAGCCGGGTTTCATCGCCCCAGTACAGCCTTACCCGTTTATTTGTATCGAGCAGAACGACACTCCTGCATTTATAGCTTTCTCTCAGTGATTTTATCCAGAGAAGAAGCTCCTGCCTGATCTCGTCTGATGATGGATTTTCCAGGAACTGTCGAATCCTATGGATGGTAGGGACATTCTGTTGAATGACATGTGCATCTTCTATGCTCTCCTTGCGCCAGCTGACAATCTCCCGCACTTTCAGCTCAGCGATGGCGGAAAGATCATTATTGTCGCGTTTTTTTAATTCTGCCTTCTGGGTCGCATACAACACATATCCTGACGTTATAATGCCAATGACCAGAAGGGCGAAAATAAGGATCAGATGCAAGGGAATATGGTATTTTTCTTGTTGGTCTAACATTGGTTCTTCACCCCCTGTACTTTTCCCTGTTCTTCTCTCCCGTATTCCGGCATGATAAGAAAAGGCCATCTATCGGGGGATTTCTTGCTTCTCTTGTGCTCGTACATTAATTTATCCGCCTCTGCCATGAGTTCATCGATCGAACACGGATTTTCAGGATCATAGAAGGAGGAGCCTGCACTGACGGAAAGTGTGTATCTCCGGTTTTCCCGGCGGTTATGTGTGTCAATGAGATTCTGCAACCGGGTAGTAGTGATTTCAGAATTTATGTCCGTGGTATCGATGGCAAGGATAGCGAACTCGTCTCCTCCCATGCGTGCAATGATGTCGGATGATCTGAAGGTCTCCTTAAGTACATCTTCCATTTCCATGAGAGCCCTGTCTCCCTCCTCATGTCCCAGCGTATCATTAATCCATTTCATCCCGTCGATGTCGGTAAAGAAGAGCAGCATTCCCCTTTTAGTCCTGTCGGATAGTTTCATCTGCTGTTCCGCAAACATTATAAATCCCCTTCTGTTATATAGTCCCGTAAGCAGGTCGGTTATCGATAAGGTAATGAGCGCTTCCTCCATCTTCTTACGTTCCGTAATGTCCATAGAGTTCCCGAGAATTGCCCGCTTTCCCTCCCAGACGATTGACGTTACCGTTTCCATGATCCACCGGGGATGTCCCTCTTTTGTTATTATTCTGAACTCATAGGGGATTGTGCGTTTTCCACGAAGCATCTCTGCGGTATTCTTCTGCAACTGCTCTTTGTCTTCGGTGTGCACAAGACTTATCGCGTCCTTTTTGAGCAACTCCTCCATGGTATAACCGCTGTAGGTGACGGCGTTGGAGTTGAGGAAACAAAATTTACCGTCCTGCACCACGTAAACGCTGGCGAAGGACTTCTCCGCCAGGGTTCTGTAAAGTTCTTCACTTTCCCTTATGATTTCCCTTGATCCGGCTGCATTATAATTGATGATGAGCGGTACTAATATAAAAGTGCAGATCAATAGTGTCAAAACCACGCCAACTGACTTGTAGATCAGTATCCTATCCATTGGCGCCATGAGCACAATAGACCATCCTTCAGGATTGATGACCTTACGTGAAACCAGATAATTAGTTCCGTAGAGCGTAACATACATTCCGTCAGTTACTTCCTGTGACATGACTGACTCGAAGGGTTTCTCACCAAACTGTTTAGCTGCAAGCAATTCCCGCTGCGTTTCCTGATTTATCGGCCATAGACTCTTTAGAACCATTTCATTTTCACCGGACAGAAATATTATTCCATGCCGATTGATGAAGAAACAGTAACGGTAATGGCTCATGAGCGTTTCTATCTCATCAAGGTCTTTCTTTATGACGACAACACCAGCTATTGTGCGGTTGTTATCCCTCACAGGACAGGTTGCATAAAAGCCTCTCTTCAAGGAGGTCATACCGAGGGCAAAATATCGACCATGGTTTCCTTTCATCGCCTGTATAAAGTAGGGACGGAATTGATAAGATTTGCCTACAAAGCTGTCCCGGGCATTACGGTTAGAAGAAGCGATAACCATCCCATTGCTATCCATGAGATAGGTGTCAGAAGCATCCATACCAGCCTTATACCGGTCCAAAACCGAATTTGCATTCATGATATCGTGATCCTTGCGGGAAATCAGCGCGGGCGCTATCCAGGGAGCACCTGACAAAGACCTCACTGCCCCTTCGATTTTTTTCATTTCACTCATCAAGTGGGCAGATAGTAATGCTATTGCCGATTCGTTATCCTTGATGATTTCCTGCCTGGCTCTGTCGCCTAAATAACCCGTCGCAAACCACCCTGCGCCGACTGCGATACCCAGGAGAATCAGAGAGAATATAAGCCACGGATACCGAAATGGTTTTTTTAAGTTAAAGACAAACGTCAGCATCAATAATCTCCCGGACATAACTCAATTCCAGCGGGGTTCGAAAACCCCGCCTATCTCTTAGTGCAATCACAATGGTAATTCTCCCTGAGAAGGATCATGAGCCAGTTTTCTCAGTACTTTAACAAAGCTTTCAATTTCCGTTACCTTATCGAAAAAATATTCCGCGCCAAGTTCCCTGCATTTCTTCCGATATTGCGGATAGGGATAGTTAGTGAGCATGATGACAACAGGCGGTGAGTGTTCTTTCTTGATTCGTTCAAGGACATTTATCCCATTCTCGCCAATGAGGCGAATATCTAATATCACCACATCAGGTTTCTGTTTTAGTATGGCTTCGACAGCATCCTTTGCATTCGTGGCCTGGCCTACGAATTCCAATCTCTCAATACTTGACAGAATACCTCTCACCCTTTCAACAACGAGTTTTGAATCATCAACAATAAAAATCTTCATAGATGCGTCCTTGAAAAAGATTTCTCTTTCGATCGAAATGACAAATCGCTATATGCGACGAGAATAAAACATTTATTCCTATCCGTCTGTCAGGAAAGCCTGATTTTTTTGTAGGGATTTCCCTACAAAGAAGTGAACAAAAAGTTAAATACGTTAAGGAATGGAGACAATGTTGTGGAAGATTGTTCCTGATTTATTGCTCGATAAGTTTATTCTTTAATGCGTAGCTGATGATTTCCGCATTAGTAGTCATTTTCATCTTCTCGAGAAGGCGTGTGCGGTAGGTGCTTACTGTTTTTTCGCTGAGATGTAATTCTTCGGCAATTTTCTTTATTGCTTTTCCCTGGGCAATCATGCGCATGATTCCAAATTCCCTATCAGAGAGTTTTTCATGGCGCGGTTTCCCGGAGGCGTCGATATCCGTGATCAGTCTCTCTGCAAGAGATGAACTGATATACTTTCCTCCGGATATTATCTTTCGGATGGCTTTTACCAGTTCATCAGGTGCGCTCTCCTTTGTCAGATAACCGGAGGCGCCCGCTTTTATCACGCGTACCGCGTATTGCTCCTCGGGATGCACGCTCAAAATGAGCACGGGCAGCTTCTGGTATTCGTATTTTAACTGTTTCAAGATTTCTACCCCGCTTGCGCCTGGCAGAGAAATATCAAGAACGACTGCATCGCAATCTATCGTGCGGATTATTTTAAATGCCTCCTGCGCGCTCTCCGCCTCACCAACAACTTTTACGTCAGGCTCCTCGTGAAGTATCTGTTTCAGTCCCCGTCGCACAACGGGATGGTCATCCACGATGATGATTCTGATCATTCCGTGAACCTCCTTTCATATGTGATGCTTTATTTATTTCTTTTTCCTGATTTCCCCGGAATTTTCCCTGTCCCTTCTTGTGACTCAAATGGAAATTGCACTAAGACGGTTGTTCCTTTAGATGGCTCACCAGAGAAATTGACTGTTCCTCCGAGAAACAATGCGTGTTCGCGCATACCGATGAGTCCAACGGACTTCGTGTTATGAATATCATCTTCGCTTATTCCCTTTCCGTTATCATGCACTTTCAGCACTAAACCGCCTGCCACTTTATTTAACGTCGCGGTAACTTTTGTTGCATTTGCATGGCGGGCCACGTTGGTCAGAGACTCCTGAAAGATACGAAACACTGCTGTGGAAAGTTCCTCATCCATGTTGATGTATTCCAAGGTTGAGACAAATTCAGTTTGAATACCCGTTCTTTTCTGGAATTCCTGGAGCTGCCATTCAAGAGCTGCAAGAAGACCAAAGTCATCCAGGATGCTCGGCCTCAGTTCCGTTACAAGCTTGCGTACCGTACCAATCGTTTCATCAATGAGTTTTGACATCTCAAGCATTTTACTCAGGAATGAATCTCTCTTTGTTTTATCCCGGCTCTTTGGTGCGCTGCTTGCCAGAAAGGAGAGGTCAATCTTTAATCCTGTCAACGCCCCCCCCAACTCATCGTGGATTTCCCGGGCGATCTGTTTTCTTTCGTCCTCACGCACGGATTGAAGCCGCCCGGAGAGGGCGCGTAACTGCAGATGTGATGCTCTTAGTGCGTCCTCCACCCGCTTGCGTTCGGTGACGTCTTCTATCGTCCCATCGTAATATACGATATTTCCCTGTTCATCGTGGAGTGCCTTTGTGTTGATAGAAACCCAGACCAGCTCTTTCGTCGGGTGTTTGAATTGCACCTCGAAGCCTTTCACTTCTCCTTCAGCAGCGATAAGCTTTTGAAGCCGCAATCTGTCTTCCGGGTTCGCATAAATCTGATTTGCTATGTCGGTCACTTTTTCCGTCATCTCTTCCGCCGACGCATAACCACATATCTTCACAAATGCCGGATTGACGATGATAAACCTCCCTGCTGGCGTTGATCGGTAAATACCTTCCACGGTCATCTCGAAAATGTCCCGGTACTTTTTCTCTGATTGTATCAGCGCTTCCTCTGCCCGCCTGCGCTTGGTGACATCGTTGTATAAGACTTGAAATTGTCTCTCACCATTCCAAAGTACTTCTTTGCGGAAGACATGGAGATGCCGGACTTCACCATCTTTTTTTACGATGCTTATGTCGTATTCGGACGGTTCATGATCGCCTCGCTGTCTTTTCTCCCTTCTTATCTGGAATTCGTCATAGCTCTCCGGGGTGTAGCGCTTCTGAGGGGGAGTTGTTATGAGTTCCTCAATGCCGTCGTAGCCATAGAAATCCAGAACGGCCCGGTTGGCATAAATTGTCTCACCTTCTATGGTCACGATGCGCACCCCCAGCGGGGATTTATCCATAGAATAGCGGAAGTTCTCTTCAGCCCGTCTCAGCGTCTCCTCCGCCTGCTTGCTCTCGGTGATGTCTCTTATAATAGACCATAACCCCGTAATTCTTCCTGCTTCATCTTTAGTAGCCCATACTCTCATAGAGACAGGAAACACCGTACCGTCTTTCCTTATATATTCTTTTTCGTAGACATCGGAATAACCCGTTTTGAGGATCTTATTTATAACTATATTTCTTTCCATCTCATGCCATTTTACCGGCGTTGTCTGCTGATAAGTCATACTTTTTATTTCTTGTTTCGAATAACCGAGCATATCTAAAAAAGCCCGGTTACATTCAATAAAATGGCCTTTGATATCTGCCATCGCGATTCCGTCCTGGGTGGAATCGTATAGACCGTGGTATTTTATCTCGCTTTCGCGAAGCGAGTCTTCGGCACGCTTGCGTTCTGTAATGTCCTGTGCGAGCGACAGCATATATTGCTCGCCAGCCAGTTCGATCACTTCCGCTGCCATGAGCATCTCGAAAACAGTGCCGGACTTATGCCGGAGTTGAAAAGGAAAATTCCGCACTGTTCCCTGGTCGCGTATAATGCTGATGAGCTGGTCTCGCTCGCCGCGATCGACCCAAGTGTTCAATTCAAACGGGGTACGATCAATGGCTTCTTCCCGTGAGTAGCCTGTCACCTTTTGCCATGCACTGTTGACATCTATGAGGCGATTATCCTCAAGTCGGGTGATAGCAACGGTGACTGGGCTGGCGTTAAAGATCTTAGCGAAACGCGCCTCACTTTCCCGCAATGTATCTTCTGCTTTCTTGCGGTCAGTAATGTCATTATATATGTTCACAATCTCGCCAGTGGGCAGCTTATGAACGTAATTCTCTCTCCAACTTTCTATTCGTTCGTCTTTGTATAGGGAAACAGGGTGATGCTCGGGCTTTCCGGTACTCCAGACTCTCTGGAATACTTCAAATAAGCCCATATTCGTGATACTGGGAAAAACATCGATGACGGACTTTCCGATGACGTCTTTCCTGTCAATCTGTTCCGCTTGTTCAGCAGCCTTGTTGAAATTCCTGAGTACAAAGTCTTTCCCATCGGCTGTTGCCTCATAAACAGCAACGCTGCTGCTCATATTCTCAAACAGTTCTTTGAACCTGTACTCGCTCATAATCAATGCGTTTTCTGCCTGCTTGCGCTCGGTGATGTCACGGATGATCATGCTCGTCTTTGAGTCACCGTTGTGATCCGTGAAGATGGCTGAGGATATTTCGCCGGGAAACAAGGTGCCATCTTTGCGGACGAAGGTGAGTTCTCCCCGAAACATGCCTGTGCGCACTCTTTCCTCCAGCGCCGCCGACAAGCGTGGGTCTGTCAAATCAATCAGACCCGCCCTGCCGATTCGGCATATTTCCTCTTCCGTGCGCCCGAAGATTCGACATGCTTCAGGGTTTGCCGCCAGAATTCTTCCATCAGGCGCCGTAAGTAGGACGGCATCGATGCTGTTATCAAAGAGCGAGCCGTATCGATCCTCGCTCTCCCGCAGCGCCTCCTCTGCCCGCTTGCGCTCGGTGATATCGAAGGCGAAATGCATATAGAGATCTTCCGCTACCGGAATCCAATAGGCATCCCAGAAAATCCCCAGTGCTTCGACTTCCAAATGCTGCGCTTCGCCGGTCGCCCATAAGGCCGGGGCCAGACACCAGGGACAAGGATCCTGACGCTGCCCCCATGTGCTGAAGCAGTGAGTACCAGGAAGGGCGCCGACTTTGACCGCCGCGTTATTGGAAGCTATGATTTCCCGGGTTTGGGGACGCAGCAAAAGTGCAACGCAGGGAAAAGCATCCAAAAGAGTCTGATTCAAATGTGATTTCTCCCGCAGCGCCTCCTCCACCCGCTTGCGCTCTGTGATGTCCTGTGCGAGAGACAGCACATATCGCTCGCCGGCCAGTTCGATCACTTCCGCTGCCATGAGCATCTCGAAAACAGTGCCGGACTTATGCCGGAGTTGAAAAAGGAAATCTTGCGCCGTTCCCTGTTCCCGTATGGTGCTGATGAGCCTATCTCGCTCGCCGGGATTGACCCAACTGTTCAATTCAATCGAAGTACGACCAATGACCTCTTCCCGTGAGTAGCCTGTCACTTTTTGCCATGCACTGTTGACATCTATGAGGCGACCATCCTTAAGTCGGGTGATAGCAATGGTGACTGGGCTGGCGTTAAAGATCTTAGCGAAACGCGCCTCACTTTCACGCAGTGCGCCATCCACCCGTTTGTGCTCTGATTCCGATTGTTCCAACTCTGCGATCTTCTGCCTTAGAGAAGCCAGTTCCTGAATCAATGCCTGCTTTGTCTTGAATTGATCTTTCATCATGGTCATTCACGGTCCGCCAAAAAAACAAAACCCCTCTTTCTTCCGAAAAGCGGGGTTTGATTGATCAATTCATAACACCCTCAATAAGCGTTAGGGTTTTGAATTTTATGTACTGAAATTACACAAACTCCGATAATTTTATCACGACTTTGATTAGTAATCAACGGCTAAAGTTAGGGGTAAAGTTAGGGGCAGGAGCAAATCAGTACTTTCAAAAAGATTCACATCAGGTGCGTTCAGAACATCTACAACCACTCTCCTGATTTAATATAACGAGCGTCCTTCTCACCTTGTAACACATTTAGAGTTAGTGTTCTGCAATTTCTTTGGCGAATACCGGCTGAAGTATAGTATAGAATGTCTGAATCAGAAGATCAATAATACGGAAGCATGAGCGCGTCCTTTAAGCAGAAAAAACAAATCTTCAAGATTTGTGCGTTTCATCCGGTATTCAAGAAAAAGTTTAAAAGACCATATGTAGATATTAGGTATTTGAAGTCGCTTTTTTTGAGGTGAATTAAATACGATTTCCTTCCCTGATTGTTTCATGTCGATATTTTTTAAAGGCAGATTTGAATGGGTAGGTAAGAAAGATTTTGACATAAAAATGATAAAAACATGCCAAAAAGGACCGTTGACATCTATGGTCAAAATTGATAGGTTCTCGGATCGATTATGACAGTCTTAGGTGGGTGTACCTTTGGGTGTAACTTTCTTTCAAAACGCGTCTAAATGGGGGTAAAATGTGCACCCAAAAGTTTGTAAGTCATTGATTTATAAGGCAAGTACGTATCATTAACCACCTTCACACGGTAGAAGTCACTGGTTCAAATCCAGTACCGCCTACCAATGATATCAAACGTTTAACCATATTCGGTTAATCTTTATTCATAAATAAAATCTGAGCAAGTTCTATAAGAATTGCACTTTTCGGCTCCAGAAGTGGCTGTACGGATTCACACTTCTTGCAATTTAAGCAGATTTTATATCCGGGCTGTCTGTAAAGTTCTTTCCGTATGGCCACCCTTTTCCGCTCAGGGCGCCTTTCTTATTTCGCGTTGTAATTTCGAAAGATATTTTTAAAACTACATACTGAGAGTTTAAGAGGTGTTCATCGTGGTCGCTGCAGGCGATAAGAAGATTCTAGTTGTAGATGATGAAGCGTCCATCCTCGCTATGCTGAAGGAGACTCTCAGTACCGCCGGCTACAATGTGCGAAGCGCGAAGAATGCCGATGAAGCGCTTAAGATTCTTAAAACAGAGGTCATCATGGTCATGTTCTTAGACCTCAGGCTGCCAGGAATGAACGGTATAGATCTCTGCTGGAAGATTCGAGAGAAGGATAAAATCTCCATTATCTATGCCTTTACCGGATTCAGCACTTTTTATGGTCTCCTGGAATGCCGCGCTGCCGGGTTTGATGATTTTTTTGTCAAGCCCGTATCCAGCAAATTGCTCTTGAAAGCGGCCAGGGATGCATTCGAAAAACTTGGAAGATGGAAAGCCCGTGACTATGATCTGATATGATACGCCAATGAGCTATCCTTTATCGCCTTTGATCATTTAGAGTTCAAAAGACATCCTAAACATCCAAATGCGGCAGTGCTTCGCCTCACTTGACAGTCCCTTCGTCAAGCGACGGATATTTTCAAAGTTCCCCCCCTGCCTAGGATATCGTGAAGATGAATATACCCCTTGAGGCGGTTCTTCCCGTTCACAACGGCAAGGGTAGTTATCTCTTCCTTTTGCATATATTCTATAGTGCGGGCAAGAGATGCGTTTTCCTCGATGGTCTTCGGTGATGAAGTCATTACATCATCGATAGTCTTGTTTATAAAATCCGTGCCACGCCGCACCAGACGTCGCAGATCACCGTCCGTCAAAATTCCCTGCAAAGAATTCTCCCTGCCCGTAATGAGAACGAATCCCCTGTTGCCTCTGTCCATTTCTTCAATTGCCTTCACGGCTGACGCACCGGAACGGACTTTGGGAATCTGTGCGCCTGTTATCATCACATCTCTTACCTTGGCCCTCAGGCGCTGCCCCAGATTTCCCGCAGGATGAAATCTATGAAAATCCTTCTCATTAAATTTTCTTTTCTCAATCAGAACAGCCGCCAGAGCGTCTCCCATGGCTAAACACGCCGTAGTGCTTGAAGTCGGGGCCAAGCCGAATGGACAGGCCTCTCTTTCCACGCCGACATCGATGACTACATGACTTGCCCTTGCAAGCGTCGAGGAGAGGTTGCCGGTGAAGGAAATGAGGTGCGCACCTATCTTTCTGATGCTGCCGATGATCATGTTGAGCTCGTCGGTTTCACCACTGTTTGAAATTGCCAGCATGACGTCATCCTTTGTGACAATGCCTAGATCTCCATGCATTCCTTCTACGGGATGGAGGAAGAGGGCGGGTGTACCTGTGCTCGTAAGCGTGGCAACAATCTTCTTGCCGATCAATCCAGATTTGCCTATACCGGTAACGATAACCCGGCCTTTTGATTTGTAAATAATTCTGACTGCTTTATCAAAGCTGGCGCCCACTTTGCCGACAAGATCTAAAATACTCTCCGCTTCTATCTTCAGAACCTCTTTAGCCCGCTTTATTGATTGACTTTCTTTCATCGGATGCTGATGACCTCGCGAGAAGTGAAAAATCGAACAATATGATATACAAGACGAAGGCTATCAGAAATTAAAATCGATGACAAGATCGATTTTTGTAATATAGCCAGGATATTCTTGTGACATTAATTGACATCTTAAGGCCAGTTAATTATACTCCTAAAAATTTGACCGCGACTGTCAACTTTCCGATGTCAATGGGCTTCAAAATTATCGGGAATGATCAGGACTGAATATGACCGTCTTTAAAGTGAAATGGCATTGGATAATCGGTATTGGATTCGTAATACTGTTTTTTTTACTGCTTGCCATTCGTCTCGATGTTCTTAATTGGCGGCGATACCAATTATTTTCGTCAGGAGACGGCAAAGCATCTAATCTTTCCGGGGTCCAGGAACAGGAGGAAAAAGAATCGTGGATGAATATTACTCAGAACGGGCAAAAAATAGGATATAGCCACAGGCTTTTTTCAAAGACCGAGAAAGGGCATCACCTTTCGGAATATGTTTTTCTGCAGATCAATACGATGGGCGTAGTCCAGGGGATGACGATTAAGACGGACGGAGACATGAATCCCGATATGACAATGTCTTCTTTTGATTTTGACCTCCGTTCGAGCCTCTTCCGTTTCCAGGCGCATGGGGTTGTAAGCGGCAAACAGGTTACACTTTATACGGAAACTTCCGGCTCAGAGAAGAAGACAGTGATCAATCTCAAGGACGTGCCCCATCTGGCCAACGGCATTCTTGAGTCTGCCGATATAGCGGAAATGAAAGAGGGAGAGAGCAGAACTGTTAATGTCTTTGATCCGGCCACCATGGGTCAGAAACCTGTGAAACTAACCATGTTGGGAGATGATGTGATCACGATTATGGGTCAAGGAAGAAAGACCAGAAAAATATCTGTTGATTTTATGGGAGCGAAGCAGCTCGCATGGATCGGAGTGGCAGGTGATATCTTAAAAGAACAGGGCATCTTGGGAATAACCCTGGAACAGGTTACAAAAAGTCAGGCGTTAGCTGGATTGGCTCTCGCTGCTAGCGCTGACCTGACACAGATTGCTTCCATTCCTTCAAATGTGGTCATCGACGATGCAGCTGCGCTATCGATGCTTAAGGTCAAGATAACCAATATAGAGAAGAATAATCTCAGACTAAGTGGAGGCAGACAGACGTTAAGAAAGGATACATTGGTGGTTCAGAAAGAAACGATTCCGACGCGCCCTTTCCGGGTGGCTAATATTGCGGGGAATGAAGGCTTTCTGAAATCGAGTCCATTTATCCAATCTGACGACCCGAAGATCGTGAGCAAAGCCATGGAAATTGTCTCTCCTGATGACTCCGTTTCTGTGAAGGCTTCAAAGCTTGTGGCGTGGGTTTATAAGAACGTGGAGAAAAGACCTGTACTCTCCGTCCCCAATGCCCTTGAGACACTGAACAATCTCGTCGGCGATTGCAATGAACATGCAGTCCTGCTTGCTGCGTTGGCACGTGCTGCGGGCATTCCGGCACAGGTGGAAGTAGGACTCGTTTATCAGAGGGGAAGATTTTATTATCATGCTTGGAATGTACTTTTCATCGGAACATGGGTTACTGCAGATGCCGTCACGGATCAGATGCCGGCGGATGTTACACATATTCGCTTTGCTCGCGGGGAGGCGGATCAACAAATCGATTTGATCGGTGTTATTGGCAAGGTGCGGCTGACTGTCCTCGATAAATCCAGATGACGGCCTCATCAATAGGGTAAGGATTGATATGAATGATCTCAGAAACCACAACATGATCGAATTGAAGAATCTTACCAAACGCTACGGTAATACTCTGGCTGTAAACAATCTCAATCTTTCCGTATCGAAGGGTGAAATATATGGATTCATAGGTCCTAACGGTGCGGGCAAGACAACGACGATACGTATTATGGGCGGAGTCCTTGCACCAACCGAGGGTCTGGTTGTTATCGACGGGATAAACATGGCCGATGATCCGGAAGGCGTTAAGCGACGGATCGGTTTCATACCTGACAGGCCCTTTATCTACGAGAAGCTGACAGGAATGGAATTCATGAGGTTCTCTGCAGACCTATATGGCCTGGATGAGCGGGTATTCATGGATAAGGCGCAAACTATGTTGAAAAAATTTGCGATTTTTAACTGGGCGGATGAACTTATCGAATCCTATTCCCACGGAATGAAACAGCGCCTCATTATTTCTTCGGCCCTCCTTCATGATCCTACCGTCATTATTGTCGATGAACCGATGGTAGGTCTCGATCCTGCGGCAATAAAAATGGTTAAGAATATGTTCCGGGAACTTTCGCGCGGGGGAATGACAATCTTCATGTCGACCCACACCTTAGCGGTTGCAGAAGACATCTGTGACCGCATCGGTGTGATTCACAGAGGCTGCCTTATCGCCACCGGTACTACAAGGGATCTCAAGAGGGATGCAGGAGTGGAAGAGGCAGACCTGGAAGAGGTGTTTTTAATTCTGACAGAGGGGCAGCAGATTTAATGAGAGAGATTCTTGCCCTTTTGAGGCCACGCCTTTGGTCTTTTAAGAATGGAAGTTACTCAAGGGATGCAAAGAACCGCAAATTAAAGGGGTTCCTTTTCGGTACGGTAGGCCTGCTATTCTGGGCGGGAATCTTCGCCATCTTTTATCGCGTACTCGTCTATTTTCAAGGTATTGAGGGTTTTGGGGACGTCCTGGCCCGTAAGCTCATGTCCATGGTGCTTGTGACTTTATTTGCACTCCTTATATTCAGCAGTATAATAACTTCTCTCACGAAGCTGTATCTCAGCAAAGACCTGATTCTCGTCCACTCCATGCCAGTGTCCACAGCGAAGGTATTTCTTGCACGCTGGTTTGAGAGCACCATCGACAGTTCCTGGATGGTCATTGTGTACATGCTGCCGGTATTTCTCTCTTATGGCATCGTATATAAGGCGGGATTATTTTTTTATACGACTGTGGGTCTGACAATGCTGCCGCTATGCCTCATTGCCTCAGCCATCAGCGCGGTTGCCGTAGTTCTGGTCGCTGTGATACTGCCGGCAGGGCGCCTCAGGTCCTTCTTCATTTTCCTAGGCTTTGTACTATTTTTGATTCTGCTTATGGCATTTCGCCTGATGAGACCCGAGAGGCTCGTCAATCCTGACACCTTCGCCTCTCTCATACTCTACTTCAAATCTCTCGAGACCCCGGGCTCACCTTATCTTCCGACGACGTGGATTTTCGATAGCATACAGGCTGCTCTTCAAGGACAGGTCGGCAGTGCGGTCTTTGATCTCATTCTCACCTGGAGTTTTGCCGTTGGCTCTATCTTCGTAATAACCTGGGTTTCAGGGGCAACGTATTTCACTGGTTACTCAAAGGCGCAGACTACAGCCGGACGCCTGTTTCTATCTCGCGGACGCAGGAGCCGGAAACGGGCCTATATTTTGAATCATCTATCAGGAGCCGTGAGAGCCTTTACCGTGAAGGAAATCAAGACTTTTTTCAGGGATCAGACACAGTGGCCGCAGATATTTCTTATCGTTGCCTTGATCGTTGTCTATCTTTATAACTTTTCCGTTCTGCCCCTCGACAAGTCTCCCATAAAGACCGTATACCTTCAGAATATCTTTTCCTTCCTGAACATGGGACTCGCGACATTTGTTCTCACTGCAGTGGCGGCGCGATTTGTTTATCCTGCCGTGAGTATGGAAGGAGAAGCCTTCTGGATTGTACGGTCATCTCCTGTCAAGATACGAATGCTTCTCTGGATCAAATTTTGCGTGTACTATGTGCCCCTTCTCGTGCTTACGGAAATCCTGATCGTCGTCTCTAATATCCTCCTTCATGTAACGCCGTTCATGATGGTTCTCTCGATCACGACGGTCTTTCTGATGGTTCCGGGGATTGTATCCATGGGGGTTGGTTTTGGCGCGGCCTATCCTGACTTTCAGTCTGAAAATCCGGCACAGTCTGTAACAAGTTTCGGCGGTCTCCTCTTCATGATTCTCTGTGCAGGTTTTATTGCTACTGTTATTGTTCTCGAAGCGGGGCCCGTCTATACGGTCTTTATGGCAGGATTTCACGGGGCGAGCCTATCCACCCTTCAGTGGATATGGATTATTGTTTCTTTTGCTCTGGTTGGCCTTCTTTGCATTATTGCAGTCATAGTGCCCATGAGCTGGGGAGAGCGTTGCCTGAGCAAAAATGATTAGCCATTTTATCGCTTAGGTGAAAACAGTCCAAAGAATAGCATAAAGAAGGGCAGGGATAAAGTTTCCTATGCGGATCTTGGTAAGTTCGAGTATATTGGTTCCGATACCTATGATGAGGAGACCGCCAGAAGCAGTGACGGCTTCGATAACGGCGGGGTTTTGCATAAATATAAGCTTTGAAGACAAGAGGGTAATCGAGCCTTGGACGATAAGAACGGATAGAGCAGAGAATGCCACGCCGATACCGAAGGTGGAAGCGAAGGCAATTGAGGCTACCCCGTCAAGCAATGACTTTATATAGAGTATGCTCGCGTCTCCGGAAGAGCCGTCTTGGATAGAGCCGACGATCATCATGGCGCCGGTAAGATAAAGAACCGAAGCTGAAACGAAACCCTGCACAAATGTTGAAGAGTCGGAGCGGGCGCGCGCCTTAAGCCATCGCCCTAAGGATTCAACACCCTGCTCGATTCTCATCAACTCCCCTGTAATTGCGCCCAACAGAACGCATCCGATTATGACTATCGGTTCTTTTCCGGAAAGCGCCATTTTGAAGCCCATGAATACGACAGAAAGCCCCAGGGCCTGCACGACAATCGTCTTGATCCTTTCCGAAAGTAACCTGCCGGCAGAAATACCTATGATGCTTCCTACAATGATGGCTCCCGTATTAACAAGTGTTCCCGTCAATAGTAAACCCCTTTCATATTTCTATGCCTTAATATTCATATATGCGGCTAATATCCTATATAATCGTTCACCGTCCATCTACAACTTTTCTTGACGACTCACAACCGATTGTTTTTAGGGTTTGAAATACGAGGGGATCAAAAGATTGGGCTTTTGATACCTCTATATTTATGTTAATTGAAACAGCGAAAGTATGGTCATATCTTATTGACGTGAGAAGAGGGTAGGGAAATGACGAAAGCGGTGTTCCTGTCTGACGCCCATTTAAAAAATCAGGTTGATGACGGCTATCATCAAATCGTGAAGTTCCTGGATTTGCCGGATGATCATGTCGATGATCTCTTTATTCTCGGGGATCTGTTCGATTTCTGGTTTTGCCGGGACAGTCGCATCTATCCCGCGTTTAGCAGCGTTATCAAAAAGCTTGCCGATCTTAAGAAGAGGGGAATACGCATTCATCTCTTCGAAGGGAACCACGATTTTTTCCTTGCAGATTATTTCACGAAAACGCTTGGCATAACAGTTTTTACCGGATGGGCTAATATCGATCTGGATGGCAGGAACGTACTCATATCACATGGGGATACCATAGATAGGACAAACAAGAAGTATATTTTTCTGAGGAAGCTCCTGAGGAGTGGAATGTTTTACAGGATGCAGAGGATCATCCCTCCATCTCTCCTGTGGATAATAGCTCGCGCAAGCTCTGCTGTGAGCAAGGAACTTACAATTCAGACTGAAACTATTATTGCAAAGAAGATGGAGGCGTTCGCCCTAAATAAGTTTCACGAAGGTATTGATGCCGTAATCGTCGGTCACTGCCATATCCCACTTTTGAAGGAATATGAGATCGGAGGACGAAAAAAAACTTTTGTGACCCTAGGTGACTGGATCAAACACTATTCTTATCTCTGTTATGAGGATGGCTGCTTCACATTATCATATTACAAGTCTTTCTTGACATCTAAAGGGGACAAGACCGCGTGATGCCTATCCGGAGACAGCGAGCAAAACTGGACACAGTTGGCCATGTGTGCTAAGTATAAAACCTATCTTTTAAAGGAGTTGTGATGAATTTCGGAGGGGTTGACCCTGCATTTCCATCTTTCGAAGAGTCAGCATTCATAGTCTTGCCCATTCCTTATGACCTGACGTCAACGTATCAGTCTGGGTCTCGTAGAGGACCTAATGCTATTCTGGAGGCTTCCAGTCAGATGGAGCTCTATGATGAAGAACTTTGCAAAGAGACTTATCTGGCCGGCATTTATACCCTGCGGCCGCTAGAGTCTGATGCGCGGGGCCCGGAAGAGATGGTGAATGCCGTGAGGCATGCGGTCGCTGATATTCTCTCATCCAACAAGATTCCCGTCTTGCTGGGGGGTGAGCATAGCATTTCATTTGGCGCCGTTCAGGCGTTCAACGAAAAGTACCCCGGGATTTCTGTCCTTCAACTTGATGCACATGCGGACCTCAGAAATTATTATCAATGCAGCCCTTACGGCCATGCATCTGTCGGCCGCCGCATATCTGAAATCTGCGGGCTTGTTCAGGCCGGTGTCAGAAGCATGAGTGCAGAAGAAGCCGCTTTTATGAAGGATGGCAAGATAAAAACCTTCTCCGCGGATTTTATACTTGAACAAGATAACTGGTGGGAAGAAATATGTGAAAATTTAAGCGGTGATGTTTACATCACTATTGATGTAGATGTTCTTGATCCTTCTGTCATGCCCTCAACAGGCACTCCTGAGCCGGGGGGCATTTATTGGAAGGACATCTTACGTATCATGAGAGAGGTATCAAAACGCTGCCGGGTGCGAGGCTTTGATGTTGTTGAGCTATCACCTATTCCCGGCATGGTTGCCCCCGATTTCATTACTGCGAAATTGATCTATAGAATGATGGGCTATTTGACCGAGGCGAAGCAGGCAGGAAAATTGTAAATACAGGGAGCAGGCAAATGCTTACTGACTACCTGCAGACGTCAGGGTCTATGCGATTTCCCCGATTCTAGGCTTTCTTGTTCTCATATTTCTCACCCTGATTTCCGTTCTGAGGGGCGGGCAGAATACCACAATAAGTTTTTTGTCGGTGTCTGTCTTGCAGGCGCATTGGTTAACACCGACATGGTGCTGCTTTCAACCATTCCGGATAGGACCCTCGCCCTTACTTTCGACAGGACACGCCATTTTTTCTCTGTCCTTGCCCTGCCCGTGTATATACGATTCATTCATTCTCCGTGAAAAGTGAGGAGGGCAAAGGGGCTGTCTTTTCGACAGAGATCCCGCGCAAGCGGGGAGAAACACGAAAAATACCTTGACAAAGCACAGGTGTTGGTTTACAAAATCACACTCATTTGTGAAGAGTTGAGATGACGCGGGGTGGAGCAGTCTGGTAGCTCGTTGGGCTCATAACCCAAAGGTCGGTGGTTCAAATCCATCCCCCGCTACCAAGAATTCCTCCGCAGGAGAGATTTTGCGGTTTATGCGCCCGGAGGGGCGCACTTGGCGCGATTCAGCTGGTTAAGTTGACCGGAGAAGCCAGCCTGAAGCAGTTTAAAGCCATGATATTAGCCTTTTTCTCCGTTCGGTATTTTGTCGGTCAACTGAGGGGTTTAGACGAAACCAAGAAGTTGACGCTGCTGCGTCCAGTCTAGAGGTAAATCAATCCGTTTGGTGAGCTTTTCAACACTGAGATCAGTGGGCTGCCGCCCCGCTATGATACTATCAATAATATCAGGGGCAAGAAAGGCGAGATTCATTACCCGGGAAACATAGCTGTTGTCGACGCCTTCCTGTGATGCGATTTCAGCCATATTGTGCACTCGTCCCGATGCCAGATCATTGAACCATTTATGGGCGCGAACGATGGTTTTCAGCAATGTCTGGTCCACTCTGGACGGTCCGGCACCACCAATTATCAACCGCATCTCCATTCCCCGCCGTTTTAGACGCATAGGGATATCGCGAATGATGGTTACAGCGTTGGAGTCCATCTCTGGTACCACGAGCGGTGCCAGAGATAGCGTGAGGCGTATCGTATCCTGCCGCAACTCCACGCGCTGGATGAATCTGTTGATTAAGTCTGCAGTATCGGGTTGAATCTTTTCGGCTGTATTAAGTGCAGATGGAATATTTTGCGCTGCGATCCCAGATTCCTGTAGCGCGGTGGTAATGGCAACATTATCAAGGAGGATCTCTGATACTGCATGCGCGATCACTTGCTCAATTTCCTGCCCCGGTAATCGCCAGCCGTTTGATGAAGCATCTTTCGGTCCTGCCGCAAGGCTTTGTGAAATATAATAGCGGTAGCGCCTTCCTTTTTTATTAACGTGGACAGGTATCAGCCGCTCGCCTGAGACATCGAACAATTTTTTGGTTAGTGGACAGGAGACGGCGTTACGTGAACGTGTTTTATGTTCCACCGAATTGCTTGCCATATGCTGCTGCACCTGTTCCCATAATTCCTGATCGATGATTGCCTCATGCTGACCCGGATGGCAGGTTTCCTTATGACGTATCTGCCCGATGTAAATCGGGTTGGAGAGAATATTGTAGAGTGTCCCGCGGGAAAATGAACAACCGCCTTTCTGCCCGCGAACTTTGGAATGAATCCCCTGCCTATCGAGATCTTCTTTAAGCAGGCGGACACATCCAAGCTCCAGGTAGCGACGGTATATATGCTGAACGGTTTGGGCTTCCTTAGTATTGATCAGCAGTTTACGGTTCGTGACGTCATAGCCGAGTGGGACGAATCCGCCCATCCAGATCCCCTTTTTCTTGGAGGCGGCAACTTTATCTCTTATACGTTCGCTGGTAACTTCCCGTTCAAACTGCGCGAAGGAGAGTAGGACATTCAATGTAAGTCTTCCCATGGAACTGGTAGTATTGAACTGCTGTGTGACCGAGACGAATGAGACACTGTGCTTGTCGAAACGCTCGATGATTTTGGCGAAGTCGGTTAGTGACCTGGTCAATCGGTCCACCTTATACACGATCACTACATTTACTTTCCCGGTCTCAATATCTTCCAGCAGTCGTTTCAGTGCCGGGCGCTCCATATTGCCGCCACTGAATCCCCCATCGTCATAGTGTGCTTTGAGAGCCTGCCATCCCTCATGCTTCTGGCTGGCAATATACGCTGCACACGCTTCCCGTTGCGCATGCAAGGAATTGAAGTCCTGCTCCAGCCCTTCTTCTGAGGATTTGCGAGTATAGATAGCACAACAAAGCATTGGCTTGGTGTTCATGCAACTTCCTTCTTCTTCAGCCCGAAGAATAAAGGACCGGACCAACGTGCACCGGTAATGGCGCGCGCCACTTCGGAGAGTGAGCGGTAGCGTTTGCCATTACATTGCACACCGTCCTCAGTTATGATCACCTCATAAGTTACCCCATGCCACTCACGCAACAGTCGTGTGCCGGGTTTAATGCTGATTACACGCGATATCCGCTGCTGTCCTGGTACATTGTCTTCTGCAGCCTTGTCCAGAAAATGGCGAGTGACAGGTTTCAGTCCGCCCAATGCATGTTCCTGCATACGGTGAGCGATGGCATGCATCAGAAAATTATTTCGGACTCTGCATGGTGGATCTGTGCCATACAGTGTCCGCCATTTTTCTATCAGCGCTCTGTGGTCAAGGGCAGGAAGGCCTGCTAATTCGCAGACAAGCTTTCGCGTATTGAGGAATAAATGATGCTTCATATGGTTCGGGAGGCGATGCGATAAATTCGCCCGCGCTCTTCTTCTTCAGAAGCGATGGAAAGTCCTAGCCGTTTTTTCAATGCACCGGACATCATCCCGCGGACACTATGCCGTTGCCAGCCAGTCGCCTTGGCCATATCATCGATAGTGGCGCCGCTGGGACGCTCCAACAACTTAATCAGCGTCGCCTGTTTGGACTCTCCCCGCATCTTGCTGCTTGCATCGGGAATTTTCTTACCGCATTCAGCATGCCGTTTAGGTGTGGGCTTATTCCGCTTTACATATTTCTTGCTCTTTTTGGTATTTGCCATGATTGGTCTCCTTCGGTTATGGGACGGCATTATTGCCGTTTGATGGATACCAACGCTCTGTTCGCTCAGGAAGTCCAGTCCTTTCTGGTAAAATCAGGTGCAAAAAATGCCGAAGCACCACAATTGCTGTAAAAGCTGTATTTTTGTTAATTTTTCTGGATATCCGGCTCTTGCATACTTGCCTCAGATATCTTTCTTCCTGTTGTCAAGGATATTTTCCTCCCTCCTTTTTGGAAAACTTGCTGTTTCCTGATTCAATCATGATAACACACATCGGGCATAAGTTTCCGTTGTGCTCCTCATGGGCAGCCACCAGCTCCATCCACATTGCTGGCAGGTCTTTGCTGCAATTGTCCGCTTTGCAAATCTGGCAGATATACTTTTCCGCTCTGCACATGTAAAACACCGGCACTCTGTTCACCTCCTATAATTTATACAAGTGCCATGACGAATTTCTCGAGATCTATCAACGTCACTCTCTTTTCTTAATCCTCAGTTTTGATAAATAACGACTGCTGAATGTTTGTAATAGACTAATATTATCTTAAAAAAAGGGCATATTTAAGAGAATGTATGAAGTACAAAAAATATTTTCGTAAAAATATCGATTATAGAGAAAAGTATCCTTATGCATGAACTCTTAAATATATTTTCTTAAACATACTGGCTAATAAACAATCCTCCTTGCAAGTTGCACTTCCTAAAATCATCTGAATCCTGTATATGTCAGTAATCGATGGCGGCGGATGAAACAGCTCTCTTGTTATATTCCTTAAATTGGCTTAACCCGATGCATGTGAGAGATGGTTGCTAAAATGAATAGGCCATTTATGAGACACCATCATGATTCCCTTACTCAGCAGAAGATCGATAAGATGCCTGTAGGTCAGTCAGATCGTGAAAAGAAAAGATTCCCTGTTCCCATCAGCCCCTTGATCCATTCCGCATTACGAGCCATATATGCAGGCGGTCCGAAAAGCACATGGACGTCGGATTTATATGGCCGTCCCTTGTACAAATACGAAACAAGGGCGGGACATGTAACGTTCTTCTTTGCACCTCCACCCGATTTCGGGAACCGCTTTCATCACTCCATAGCATTATACTATACACCGCGCCTTGATTTCATCTATTCCGGAAGCCTGAGAAACGCAGTCCACAATTTATCGGTGGAGACTGCGGATGTATTTTTGATTCTCATGTCACGGATTGCGGAACTGCCGGACCCCAAGAAAGGAATCGCCAGTATCAGTCTTGACGACATTGCGCAATCGCGCGGCGTTCGCCTCCGGCATGGCAGCAGACAGAATCTCTATGAAGACTTTAAGCAGGAGGTATTGCGGCTTGCCGACATGCGCCTCACCATGTCCTGGAGAGACTATAAAACCGGCGGGGAAGTCACCTTCGGAAAGGAACGGCCGGACAGGCTTTTGGACATATTGGATATCGAGTATAAGCGCGAAGCGGAGAAGTGGACGTCATTTCGCTTTCGCTGCGGCCAGGCGCTTTCACATTTTCTCGACCCTGAGGGACTGTTCTGGATCGGGTATTACAGCAAAGCTCTGTTGCACCTGAGCCCTTATCATGATGCCCTGACAAAAAAACTCGGAACATACTGGATAATGGTCGGTACTGTCGCTGAGAAAAAGGGGATGCTACCCAGCGCCACACCGAAGACTATTCTGAGTTTCTGCGGCGAAGATATAAACTGGCGGCATCCTGGACAGACGGTTGACGCGTTTATCGAAGCCCATCAGCGTCTCGAAGACTTAGGCGTGATAGAAAGTATTCCGGTCTTAGAGCCGATGGCGCGGAGCAGAGGATACTTCAACGACTGGCTTAATACGGCGCTCACGGTGAAGTTATCGGAAGACCTCTGGCAGATAGCCGATACCCCCAGAAGAGCTAAATTGCCATTTCGTCAGAAAAGGCCGGTCCGGGGAAGAAAGTACAGGCAGGAGTCACGCGCTTCTGATATTCCAAAAACTGCAGAAGATCTGATTGCCGATCAAACGATTATCAGGCAATTCAGGGCTGATAACTACTTGCGCCAGGCGGAACTGGCCAAGGCATTAGGTGTGGCGAGACAGACCCTCTCCAACTACGAGAGGGGACTGCACACCCTGCCTGAAGATAAGGCCGTCAGAATTCTGGATATCTGGCATCGGAAGTCTCAATAGTAATCTCCGCTGTAACTACTGGCTTTTGACCCAACTCCCTATCCATATTTGTGAAAACCAACCCAATCCCTGAGCAAATCAAACCCATTCTGTAAGTTTGTTAACTCTCATAAAGAATCAATCTCAAGTGTAATCGTGCTTTCCCGGGAGATTAACATTGCTAATAATATCTAATCATCAGGGTCAGCCGATCAGGCTGTTTGTTACAATCCATGAAAAATTATTGCCTAATCAGTGGCTGACCTGCTTGGGTTCTTATCAAAAAGGAGGCGTCATTTATGAACAGAAAAGACCGAATCAAAATCCTGCAAAATAAAATCAGCGAACTGGGGTTGTGTGGCGCCCTGCTCTGCTATTCCCGGGATATATTATACTACACAGGCACAGCACAGCCTTCATACATGGTCGTCCGGCCTGATGATTACGTTTTGTTTGTCAGAAGCGGTCTTGAATTCGCTTTGGACGACGTCTTTATCAACAAAGGGAAAGTGCGGGAGGAGCGCCGGTTGGCAAACGTATTCAAAGAAATTTTTGTTGGACGGGACTCGGGGAGTAAACTAATTGGTACGGAACTCGATATTTTAACGGCCGAACAATTCAAGGATATGGAGAAGATATTTGCCGGCTATGAATTTATGAATGTGTCTCCCCTCATTCTGGAGCAGAGAAAGACGAAGGATCCCTCCGAAATGGAGAAAATCAAAAAAGCTTGTGACGCGATTCACCAAGGCCATGAAGCCGTCCTCTCCACGATGAAAGAAGGCGTTACCGAGCTCGAACTTGCCGCCGCTGTAGAGAACGCACATCGGCTGGCAGGACACGAAGGCATCTTCTTTATACGGCAGCCTGATTTCTTCATGAGCCGGGGACCCATCTCATCAGGATCTAACCTCTTCAAAATCAGCGGCGTCGTGTATACCATCACCGGCGTGGGATTGAGTCCCTCAGTGCCGGCCGGCCCCTCGTTGCGAAGAATATCAAAAGGGGAGCCCGTAATCGTCGATATACCGCTGCATGTCAATGGGTACCACGCAGACCAGACAAGGACGTACTGTCTGGGAAAGGCCCCTGATGAGATCAAGTCCATGCACAGCGATCTCGTAACCATAGCCGATTACCTCATCAGTCGCATCAAGCCGGGGATGAAGTGCAGTGAAATCTACAGCGCTGCAGTTGAGAAGGCAAGAGAACTCGGAAGATCGGATCATTTTCAGAATTTTGGCAAGGGGAAAAAGTCCCGTATTATCGGTCATGGGATCGGCCTGGAGCTGAACGAGCCGCCCGTTCCTTCGGAATACGACCGGTCTGAGGTTGGCGATAATTACGTCGTGGCATTGGATATTCACATGATGGACGAGGCTGCCGGGGTTGTTAAGCTGGAGGACATGATTCTCATCAAAGAGGGGGGGAACGAAATCATGACAAGAAGCCCCCGCCGGCTCTTCGAGATAACATAAACCATATATTTTCTTTTTGGCGGCGTCGGATGCGGGAACGATGAACGGGTAAAAAGAATACAGGAGGGATGGTGAAATTATGCAGTATATAAATGGCAGCAACGATCAGGGAATTGTTACAGTCCGCATAAGCAGGGGGAAAGTGAACGCCCTTAATGAAGCAGTGATTGATGAAATGACCGCTTGTTTTAAAGAGCTTGCCGGCGATGCCGGAGCAAGGGCTGTTGTCCTCACAGGGACAGGGAAATTCTTTACCTTCGGTTTTGATATCCCGGAGTTTCTCAGCTACCCCAAAGAATCATTTATCCGTTATCTCACCAAGTTCACAGATTTCTATACTTACCTGTTTCTGTATCCTAAACCGGTGGTTGCCGCTCTCAACGGCCACACAATCGCCGGAGGCTGCATGCTTGCCATCGCCTGCGATTACAGGATCATGGTTCCCGGAAAGGCAAAGATTTCCCTCAATGAAATCAACTTCGGCTCGTCACTCTTTTGGGGAAGCGTTGCGATGATGAAACTCCTCCTGGGACAGAGGAATGCGGAAAAGGCGGCATATACCGGGGCAATGTATTCGGCGGATGAAGCACACCAGATCGGACTGATCGATCAAATCTCATCAGAAGCGGATTTGGAGGTGGAAGCGAAAAAAATCGCCGGTCAGTATGCTGAAAAAGATGGGGCAGCATTCAAAAGCATCAAGAAACTTCTCAGAGGTCCCATTGCAGAAGAGATCATGAAAAGGGAAAGAGGCTCTATACTCGAATTCGTCGATATCTGGTATTCGGAAAGCACTTGGAAAAACCTGCAAGAGAAAAACATACATTCTTAAAGTGTTCTGGCAAGATCTTGCCGATAAGGCACTGTCAGTAGTATCCCGGATCAGGATATTCGCCGTAGACATCACGGTATACGTCACAAATCTCCTGGATGGTTGCAAAGTCTTTCACGGCCTCTATGCAGCAGGGCATGACATTCTCACCCCTCTCGCAGGCATTTTTGAGATTCTTGAGACATTTGTTCACAGCCCTGCCGTTCCGCTTCCTGCGAACCTTATTGAGCCGTTTTATCTGTTCGATTTCGAGAGTATCTTCCACCTCAACGGGTTTAATGGATATCTTTCCATTGGAAGTATATTTGTTTACCCCTACCATGATCTTTTCACAGGCATCTATCTGCCGCTGAAATTTGTACGCTGCATCGGCGATCTCCAGTTGCGGGAAACCCTTTTCAATGGCGACGGCCATGCCGCCCATCCTGTCAATCCTCTCGATATAGTCCCAGGCCTGTTGCTCCAATTCGTTCGTGAGCGCTTCCACAAAATAGGAACCGGCAAGCGGATCGATTGTATTGGCAACGCCGGTTTCCTCTGCAATGATCTGCTGGGTCCGGAGGGCGAGCTGCAGGTCATGATCGGAGGGAAGGCTGAGAACCTCATACAACGAGTTTGTATGGAGCGACTGGGTTCCTCCCAGGACAGCCGCAAGGGCTTCCAGCGCGGTTCGGACGAGGTTGTTGTAAGGCTGCTGGGCGGTGAGAGAGCAGCCCGCTGTCTGTGTATGGAAGCGCATCCACCAGGACCGGGGTTTCCGCGCTTTGAAGCGGTCACGCATAATCCTTGCCCACATCCTCCTTGCCGCCCGAAGCTTTGCAATTTCTTCAAAGAAGTCAATGTGGGAGTTGAAGAAAAAGGAAAGTCTCGATGCAAATGAATCAACGTCGAGTCCTTTTCTCCGGATTACGGCATCAACATATTCTATGCCGTCGCGCAAAGTAAAGGCAAGCTCTTGAACTGCTGTAGATCCCGCTTCTCTGATGTGGTATCCGCTGATGGAAATAGTGTTCCAATTGGGGACATGCTTAACACCAAATTCCACGGCATCGCAGACAAGTTTCAAGGACGGTTCGAGGGGACACATCAAGGTCTTCTGCGCAATAAATTCCTTGAGCAGGTCGTTCTGGATGGTTCCGGATAACTTGGCAAGCGGGATGCCTTTCAAGTCAGCAACAGCGCAATACATGGCCCAGATGACGGTTGCAGGCGGATTTATGGTCAGGGAGGTTGTCACTCTGTCCATGGGAATTCCTTCGAGGAGGACTAAAAATTCTTCCAGGGAATCAATAGCGACACCGCATTTTCCGCATTCTCCGCGGGCTTTCGGCGAGTCCGTATCATAGCCCATGAGGGTTGGAAAATCGAAAGGAATGCTGAGACCTGTTTGTCCATCTTTAAGAAATTTGCGCCATCGCCTGTTGGTATCCTCAGCAGTGCCCATCCCTGACAACATCCTGTAAGTCCAGTATTTCCCACGGTAGCCTGTCACTTGGTTCCCACGGAGGAACGGAAACTGCCCCGGATAACCTATGTCATGGGTAAAGTCCAAGTTCTTAATATCATCAGGCGTATATAGCCGCTTGATCTCGATGCCGGAATTGGTGGACCATTCAGATTTCTGGTCGGGGTTCTGGGCAACACTCCTGCGAACCTCGTCTTCCCACTTTTTCTTGAGTCTGCTTGATTGATCGAGCAATTCTTTTGCAAAATACACGAGTCAATCGCCCCTTGTCTTAAAAAATTCTTTCGATTTCATAAGCCAGCTCAGTCTTTCCTCTGTCACCATAAAAGCAGGTGGTGTTAGGAAGAACTTGCTTTGTTCTATGCGCCAATGCATGCATTTCTTCGGGCGTGGGAACACGCCAGGGCAGACCCTGGATGGGCAGATAGGCATCTATTCTGAAAGGGATGGATCGGTCCACGGAAGAGATGAAGGCGGCGATCCGCAAAATTTCTTCTTCATCGACGTAGCCTGGTACGAAAACAGTTTCAACGTGAATTGAAACAGACTTGGACGAGGAAATCTCAGCGAAGTGCTGCAAGATAATCCTGTTATCGACTCCTGTATAGTCCCGGTGTAAGGCCGGCGTGACAGCTTTAATGCTGAAGATAACTTGATCCAGCATCGCAAGCGGAGGCAATTTCCTGCCGTTGGTGAGAAGCACAAAAGAACAAGCCTTCGACTGCTTTAGAGAAGCCAGAATCCGGGACAGAAGCGGGTCACATACGGGTTCTGCGCCCATAAGGACGATCTGCTTTAATGACAGCGGATCAAGAAGGTGTATGAGTTCCTGTAAAGCCAGAAAACGACTGGGCCGCTCGCTTATGTATGCGGGATCATAGATGCGTAAGCGAGTTTCGGGAAGATGGCAGTCAAAAGCCTCTTTCTTAAGAAGGCAAAGCTTGCAGCTCAAATTGCATCCCCAGAAAAAAAGGCAACATACACCATATTCCCGGGAGTAGGTTACATGGTAGATATTTGTCCGCGTTGAATTGTTCTCTATCATGGCACAGTCTTAAAAAATGGCCATTCCCTTTAATATGGTATCGCCTGTTGAAAGAATAATAACGCACACGCGGGGAAAAGGCGATTAGTTTTTTGACTATCGCATTTAGAATCCATCCATATAGCAGCGGACAGAAATGTCGTTTGCAACAATCCATAGCCATTATACAACATGGCTTCCAGTTTCGGCGACCATTCCTTGTCACAAAATTCCTAAACTCTGCTTCTTAAGGCTATCGGCCCTGGCGAAATCAAAATTCATATATGCTTTCTCCACGGACGAGGAATCATCGGGTAATGCGCCGGGTTATGAGGGTTTCGCGCCCTCTGCGAACCAGGAGCTGCCCCACGCTTCTGATATTTTCTTCGCTATATACCGTGAATTCGTCACGGTAATATTCTTTGAAGATTTCCTCAGCCAGGACGTCGCCCTTCTTTTCTTCATTCATGACCCTCGACAACATATCGAATGTTGCTTGCCGCGATTCTCTGAAAGCATTTTTTGCAGCTGAACCGATCAATGGTCCCTGATGACCGAATCCCAGGATATGCGGGTTGAGTGATTTCATGTAATCGATGGCGTTTATATAGTCTGAAAAATCAGTCAGGAATAGCGGCAGGAACTCCTGTCCCGGAAAGTGAAAGCCGAGAGAATCTGAAAGTATCAATGCTCCCATGGCCGGTATATGTATAACGATGTTACCCGGTGCGTGTCCTCCAACCTTAATGCACCTTAGGGATATCCCACCGAGGTCAATGTCGTGCTTATCTTTCACGGTAATGTGATTTTCCGGAAATTCAAATTTCTCAATCGGAGGACGGCCATATTTTGTACCCATGTTGTATAGACGGTTTGTCATGAACCGGTCTTCTTTTAACATCGTTTGCAGGGCCTTGGGATGGGTCAAAAATTCTTTTGCTCCCATGCCGGCAACAACCACGGCATCCGGGTATCTTTCCCGCAGGGCTCCCAGTCCTGTTACATGGTCGGCATGCGGATGCGTTATGATCAGATAAGTCGGCGATATATCCAAAGCCTCCATCTGCCCGATGACCCTGTCTGCGATCGCTGAAATGCCCGCCTCAATAAGCGCTGATCCGTTCTTGCCTTGGACAAGATAGAGGTTAAAAAAATAATTTCCCAACATCCAGATGTCTTCCGTTAATGCCAACGGAGTAACGCGCAGTATTCTTGTCGCCGGTGCTTCCATGAGTTCCTCCAAAACATGAGAGTTAATCTAATCGGCACTGATTTGCAGGTGTCTTTTAGCTACCTCCTCTGCAAGAGTGACAGGGTCCGATTCACCTTGAAGCAGTTTATCAACCATGCAATCCATCTCTCCTTCCATAATTAGTCGGTTTAAGATTGGGTTGAGAATACATAAAACAAGAGCATCGTTTAATTCATGAAATGACCGGCGACGGTTGCAATCGCCGATCACATTGTTGTCGAAGAGATACCGGTGATGACCCAAGATCGTCGTCGCCAAAGCTTCAATTCCCTTTCGGAACTTCGCAGGTTCGAAGACGCTTTCAACAGTGAGGATCGGAGGTCGCCATTGGCCTAATCGGCTTGGCGACATGTCGAGAATGGCCATCAGCTCGCGTTGAAGTTTATGAGTTCCATCACGGTCTGCCTTGTTGATAACGTAAATATCGGCGATCTCCATGATGCCGGCCTTGAGGGTCTGAATCTCGTCTCCCATCCCGGGAACGAGAACGAGCACAATAGTATGTGCATAATTCATTACCTGCACTTCCTGCTGACCCGCACCCACCGTTTCCACCATTATTAGTTCTTTGCCCATGGCATCGAGGACATGGATTGCTTCGCCAACGGCCTTCGACAGACCTCCCAATGAGCCCCGTGTGGCCATGCTTCTCACAAAAACTCCGTTATCTTCCGCGTGCCGCTGCATGCGAATTCTGTCACCCAGAATTGCGCCTCCCGTAAAGGGGCTGGTGGGATCGACGGCGAGGACGCCCACGGTTTTTCCGATACTGCGGTTCCATTCTATGAGGCCGTCAACCAGCGTGCTTTTCCCGACGCCCGGAGAGCCGGTAATTCCTATAATATGAGCATTCCCCGTATGAAGGAAAATGTCCTTGATGATTTGCCGCGTTTCCGGAATATCATCTTCAATATTCCTTATGAGACGAGAGGCGGTGCGAACATCTCCTTCCCTGATCTTTTTTAATCTTTCCATAAGCTCATCCCTTTTGTTTGTAATACTGAAGAGCAGCCCATCCGGCAGAAACTCCTTTATCTCTTAAGTGATGAAGACTCCGAGCCTGAAGGTAATCAAACATAAAGAAGATAGTTTGGATGACTATACGAAAAGGGTAAGGTTGCAAATTGCGTGATTATCTTTATTAGAGATGTTAATTCGCCCGGAAAGTAAGGCAGAATCTAAGGAAGAAAATATTTTGCAGTTAACAAGCCTCATGGATAGGTGAAAATTGGTCAATAGATAGGTGGGTTGCATGCAAGGTTTTGGATATCGAGGGTTAACATATGTATTACGGTCTTTCTTGTCTCCTGAAAGTCATTCAACGTAAGTCAGAATCACGATAATTTTGGATGATCATTGAGGATAAGTATAATGGGTGAACTCTTAAATATATTTTCTGAAGAATATTGGTCGAAAAGAAAACTATCCCTTATGTATGAACTCTTAAAAATACTGGTTAATATATTTTCTTCCTTTGCCGTTGATTTTGTGGTTCAGATAATCAATACAACACTTCACTCGGTAAGCGCCAAAACAATCGCAGAACTCTAACTTAAAATGTGTTACATCTCGGGAGCAGGTCAGGGTCTGATTTCATTTTTTAGACTACATTTGATCACAAAAATGATAATCCCATCTGATTAGATTTTCAGGATGCCCGTCAGGTAGGTGACTTCCCTTCAGATGACCCCAGTACTGTTTCAATTTCTTGATTGGAAAAACCCCTTCCCATTAAGTATTTTTTTCTTTCCTCACGGCTGGAGATTTTCAATTCATCGAGTACATAATTTATTTCTAGCAAGGTTTCTCTGTCTTTGGGAGAAATCTTAATAACAGAATGAAAATTGCGGATAGCTTCGTGGAACATCTTATTATTCTCATAGGCTCTTCCTAGTAAATAATAGGAGTCCCTATCATCTGGAGATAATATGATTGCCCTTTCAAAATATTTTATAGAGTCATCATAACGTCCTGTCTCCAAATGCACCTGGCCTAATCCGGAAAGGGCTGACGTATCAGAATTGTCTATTTCAAGTGTCTTTTCGTAATACCTCTTGGCTTCGTCATAGTCACCTTTTGCTAGAGATGTATCGCCTAACTTGCCAAAAACATTCTTTTTTTGCTGTATAGAATATGGAAACATTTGCACATACCGAAAGGCTTGTTCATATTTTTTCTGAGCTTCGGTGTAGTTGCCGTGGTCATAGAATACAGATCCTTCATTTATTAGATTTTCAACTGTATTTCTAAAGTGCAAGAACGAGATCAATGCCCCTGCAATCAACAAACTTAAAATTAAGACGGAAATCAGAAAATTCCTTTTGACCCACTTTAATGACTTACCAATTATACCAACGGGCTTTGCACTTACAGGTTTTGAATCCAGAAAATTTAGAATATCTCTTCTCAAAAGGTCTGCACTGACATAGCGCTTTTCGGGCCTTTTCTCTAAACACTTCATTACAACAGCGTCTGCGTCTTTCGGAAAATTTTTATTTTGACTGCGAATCAGGGGTGGATCTGCATTCATGATATTGGCTACCGATTTAGACAAACTTTCCTCATAGAAGGGATGCTTCAGGCTCAATAACTCATACAGAGTAACACCTAATGACCAGATGTCTGTATGATGATCAATTCGATTTGATTGAATTTGTTCTGGTGCAGCATATGCTATTGTACCGAGGAAATCATTCGATTGTGTGGTAACAAGAGCTTTAATATCTCTGGCTAATCCAAAATCTACCAGTATCGGAATACCGTCTGCAGTAAGCATTATATTGGAAGACTTTATATCGCCATGAAAAATATTGTTTTTGTGCGCATATGTCAGAGCATCTAATACTTCTGAAAATATTGAAAAGATAAATTTGTAGTAAGGTAGGTTCCAAAAAGATGGGTCGCGCCGGGTCATAATAGAATTTTGTGAACCATGTCCTGTACGATCTGATTTCAGTCTGACGAAGTCTTCATGAGACTGAATGATTTCTCTCACACATTCAGCATTGATTTGGGATGACGGTATTCTTTTCAGGGTGGCTATTATTTTATTTAGAGAAAGCCCGGGAACAAAGGCCATTGAAATATAATAAGTGCCCTTTTCTTCGCCATAGGAATAGATAGGAACAATATTTGAGTGGGCGAATCTGGCTATGATTTTGGCTTCCCTCTTGAAGCGGGTGAGTATTCCCGAATCAAAGGATAAACCAAAAGGCAAGATCTTTAGAGCCACAAATCTTTCAAGCGAAACCTGCCAGGCTAGGTAAACTATACCCATCCCACCGCGGCCGATTTCCTCGTGAATAACATAATCTCCGATTTTTTCGCCTATCAGACTCTCGACATCAAAATTGTCATTTAGCAACTTAATGAGATTGTATTTTTGTTCAAAGACCTTTTCCCATGAAGGGTACTTGTCGCAGTATTCCTTTAAGATTCCTGAATCATCGCCGGAAAGGCATTTTTCTACGAATTCGTTTAAAACGTCTTCCTGCAAACCTTGTATTCCCATCATTGACGAAGCTCTTGAAGTGTTGAATCCATTTCTGCCAATGCCAGAAGCTTAGTAAAAGCACGCTTGAATTGTTTTCTTACAGCGTCTTCTTTTTTTTGTAACATCTCGGCTATCTCCCGGAATGTCAATTCTTCATATTTATATAAAATGATTATTTCTCGCTCCTGATCTTCCAGTTTCAACATGATACCGTCAATGGCTGACGCAATATTACGTCTGTGGAGATATTGCGTTGGAGAAGTATTTGTAGCACGTATAATATCGACTAGTCTTAAACCATCATCTGAACCCATCTCATGTATCTCGTCTAACGACTGTTCTCCACCTGGAGCAGTTCTTTTCTGAGCCAGCGCATGATCAAGAAGATCCTTGATTCGATTTTCAACAATTTTACTTAACCAGTGGCAAAAGGAACCTTTGGTCATGGACTTAAAATCCTGAATATTGCGGAATGCAGTGATGAAAACTTCCTGCAGAACATCCATTGACTGCATTTTTAATACATTCCTGGTTTTATTGTCCAACCTCAGTCGTACAATCCTGAGAATCTTCCCCTGATAACGTGCCAAAAGCTTATGGAGAGCTTCAGAATCACCAAGTTTACATTGGTCTATGAGGACTTCTGTCTCAGCATCCATGATGAAATTTTTTCTACAATGTGTCCGGTTTTTTTTGCCAATTCCGTTTTAATAAATAAAGGCAACTAAAATACAGTTTTCGAAAGGAGAAAGGGAAAATGAAAAAAGCAATGTTGATAATCATCGCATCATGTTTGGCGTTTACTTTCATTTGTGAGAAGGCTTGGGCTGATGGAGTAAATGGGTACTACCGCACTAATGGAACTTATGTTGAACCATATTACAGAAGCCACCCAAATCGTACTGTAACCGATAACTATAGTTTCAAAGGAAACGTTAACCCTTATACCGGTCGAGAGGGCAACAACTACTACAGGCAGAATCCAACAAGCCCTTATTACGATGGGAGAAAACAGTATAACTGTGAAACCATACAATATCATAATAAATATCACAATAGATAAAGGCAGATATAACTGTAACAGCATATCAGTCGGATACGTCAGAACGATCAGACATTAAACGTGCTGTTAAATTTCAAATGAAAGGAGGTGATATTATGGCTTTTCGAGACGACGTTTACAACCGGGCCGGTGGCAAATGTGAGTGCAAAATGAAGACCTGCGGCCATAGTGGGCGATGCCCGGCGATGTTGCGTGGCGAATGGGAGATCCACCGAATCACTGCCGGGGGACCATACACGCTCAGCAACGTTGTGGCAATGTGCCAAGGGTGTCATCGGAACACTCCTAGTTACGGCGCTGGGAAAAGCTAAATTCTTCCGCACAACTCCCTAGGGACTGCCTCGTAAGTGGCAGTCCTCAAGGAAGACTCTTGGTGCGCATATTATGGTCGAGATACCCGTATAAGACAGGGCATTTGAGGATTATGACCGATCCATACAACCTTTCAAAGGAGGGCGTACAGTGCACAATGTATTTATTAGCTATCACCACGACAAAGATCAGGACTACAAGGAACATCTGCTAGACCTTAATGATACATATGACATATTTCGTGACTACTCGGTCGACACAGGTGATATAGATAATGATTTAGATGACGAGACAATCAGGGAGTTAATTCGTGATAGATACTTGCGAGATTCAACGGTAACCGTGCTACTGGTTGGAAAGGAGACCAAGAATCGCAAGCATGTTGATTGGGAAATCTACTCCAGTATGTACGATGGCGAGGTGAACAAGAAGTCCGGTATACTTGTTGTGAATCTTCCTACGATAAGTTGCAATTACTTCACGGCCGCACACGCAGGTGAGAAGGAAAGAGTTTATCCTGATATCACCAACTGGATATCGATTGACAGTGGAATTGCGTATGAATCCCGATATCCATGTATGCCTGCCCGAATCATCGATAATCTACTGAAAAAGGACGCCTTGGTATCTGTGGTCGACTGGAACAGAATAAAAAATGATCCAGATACACTTTCCTTCCTGATTGAAGTCGCGTTCAGAGACAGAGCCGCTTGCAAGTACGATTTAAGTAGACCTATGAGAAGGAGAGATTCCTGAATATCTTAAAGGAGGCTGACAGATGCCGGAAATATCGGACGGTAGCTTCACTATAAACTTTGGTGTGGTCAAGTTAAAGGGTAACTTGTCTGAACAAGACAGGCAGTGTGCATGGAAACTGTATACTGAGATTGTTACGCGAGTGGCAGTCTCGGGGAAACGGCGGGATGGAACATGTAGTGATTTTTCAGGTGAAGTGATTGCCGAAAGTCTCTCGTCTTTGCATGCGTTCTTCCGAGAGGCCAGGCAAATCATGAAAGACTTTCCAGTAGGAAAGCTGAAGGAAAAGAACCAGAGCCATCTTGGAATCTTGATCCACGATCTTCTTACGGATGTTCTTCGTCCTTTTCTCGAGAAGTGGCAGGCGGATTTTCGTGCATGGTGGGAGCAACAGAATCACACTGAGCAATCATGGTTTGAACTTCAGGAGAAATATCCAAAGCACAAAGAATTCCTGGATAATTGGATTCATCTCAGGAAGCTGATGCGTAAACTGGAGAACAAACTGCGGGATGAATACAAACTTAAAAGAATAGATTGAATGGCAGTATATGCAACTTATAAAGAGGAAATATCGGTTAAAAAGAAAAGAACCCTTTTTGTATGAAATATTAGAAATATTTTCTTAAAGGTTCTCGACAGTTTAACGAAAGGGGGTGGAGTGAAATATATTCCCTATCAGAAGTCCCTAAAAAGGCTTGACTGATTGAATATTTAGATATACCTTGGCTCAAATTTTGAGCGGATATTGAGGACAGTGTTGTAGCACCCTTTTAACCCATCAACTAAGAGGGACATATGGACTGATCTCGCGAAACCCCGTTTCTCAGAAAGAGAGCGGGGTTTTGTTTTTTTTGTGACATACTGACATCATAAATTAGATTTGATATGACCACTTCGAAAAAAATACTTGCTACAATTATTTGCCCCGAGTGTCAGACAGATTGGCGTGATACTGCTCCTGGTTCGGTAGAGTGTCCTAACCATGAATGCCGACTCGCATTTGAAGTTGACAATTACGGAACTCCCATCCAATACACAGTTCCTGTCAAGTGTCCTCACTGTGGGGATGATTGGTATGATGATGCTCCTGGTCTTGTCGAATGCCCAACCTGTAAATCAATAATTGAAGTGGACGCACGTGGTAATGAAGTCAAAAAAGATACCTCGGCTATAGAATGCCCGGAATGCGGAGAGAAATTGTTTGACAACGCGCCCGGAGCCTTCAAGTGCGCGGCATGCGACCACGAATTTAATGTTGATGAAGACGGTAAACCTATTACAGATAAGGCTCTGAATAAAGTTTTAGATAAAATGTCTCCACCAATCGTAAAAGCTTTGAACTATCTACGCCACAAACTGCTTGATCTGACAACGAGAAATCGTTTGCTTAGCTTCAAGGAAAGTAGCCGGAGTCTCCGTATCATTGATGATGCAGTTGATGACGTTTATAGAATGTTAGTTCATGAAGGGGCGAGTTTGGAACTTATCCCCTCAAAGGAAATAGATGATGAAAAAGATCTACAACAAAACTTAGAGCTATCATCGGAAGCAAGAACAAATCGGCAATCCAGCCGGGTAACGGATTCACACGTACAGAAACATGGATCAAAGCTTCAAACTCCTTTCACACCGCAACCTCTTGAGAGACGATGTAGAAGATTGCTTCAAGAATCTCGTACCGCAATTGAAGAAACGGGTAGTAACATGCTTTTCTTGGCAGCCGGATTTCTTAATTGGTATGAAGATGAAAGTTCGTCAATGCAAAATCAAGCTCCGTTAATTTTGATACCTGTCCGTATTGAAAGAGCACGCATAAATAGACGCACGAACTGTTATAGCTATATAATCTCATATACTGGCGAAGATATTGAGACCAACCTATCTCTCACAGAAAAATTGGATCATGACTTCGACCTAATTTTGCCTGAGATTGATGAGGATGTAGTACCGTCAAGCTATTTTACTAAAATTGATCGGGCAATCAGGGAAAATCAGCGTTGGTCTCTCAGCCGCGAGATGCTGCTCGGAATGTTCAGTTTTGCAAAGATATTGATGTTCAAGGACCTTGATAATAATCGCTGGCCCGATGAGTCACAATTAACTGAGCATGAAAACGTCATGCAGATTTTAATGGGAAAGACAACCGGTGAGGAAAATTTCGACCCAATATGGGGTGAAGAATATTTTGTTGACAAAGATCCCCGATCTCAGAAAACCCCATTGATTCTTGATGCAGATAGTTCACAACTGTCATCTATCATAGATGCTTTATGGGAACGAAAGAACATAGTCGTAGAGGGACCACCAGGAACCGGAAAATCACAAACCATAACGAATCTGATTTCAGCATCCCTAAATGAAGGTCTTTCCGTCCTTTTCGTTGCTGAGAAGAAAGCGGCATTAGATGTCGTAAAATCCCGGCTTGATAACGCCGGACTCGGTGTTTTTTGTCTAGAATTGCACAGCCATAAAACACAGAAGGGTCAATTGCACGAAGATATTGCGAAACGTATATCCCAAAAATACCCCGACGCAGACATAATTGATCATGAAATTGAAGATCTCTACCACGAATCCTCAAAGATTCAGCAGTATTCCAATGTCGTAAATCAAACGGTTGGTCCACACAAGGAAAAGATATTCGAAATCTTCTGGAAGGTAGAAAGATTAAAAACAGAAATCCCGCCTATAGACCTTCACCTTTCCGTCAAAAATTCACTCATGATGACACGACAACAAATTGAGAACAGAGTTTCAAAGCTTCAAGAGCTCGCAAGACTTAGAGAAGATTTACCGGATTCTGCAATAACTGCTTGGCAAGGGTTTCGACCCTCTACAATTCTGCCAGGAGACGAGCAGTCAATATTGATGGCATTAGTATCTTTAATCGCTGAAATCGATAAACTGTCTGCCTTTTTAAGTAAAGAATGCTTCCAGGAGCTTGGTATCGAATTCACATTGACCTTATTACGTGAACTAGTATCAATCAACTCTAGCTTGTTAGACCAGACACCAAGAGATTTTGACTCGTTTATTGGAGGCAAATTTCTCGACTTGGAAAATGTGAAGGTCATCTCAAAAATGGCTGCTGACATTCAAATATATCGAGAATTAATTCTTAAATGTGAAGATTTCATTCAAAAGAAGGGAAATGTATCAGAAGAACAAATTGAAAAATTGGCTAGCACTGCAAAGATTTTAGTCAAGATGGGCTATGGTGAAAAAACACCATCCGAATTAAGCATGTTGGTAACTTTATTAAAAAGAACTTGTGACGATATTCTGGAGCTTGAAAATTCGATCAAGCCGACTCACGAACACTTGTTTAGTCCTCCCTATAGATTTAAAGACGTCTCACATATTTGTAACATAGCCCAAGTGCTCAAGGAGGCACCTAAAGATATTTTAATATACGCACATGCAGAGCATACCTTGCAGCTTGCGGATGACCTATTTAAGAAAGTGCAAATTGAATGTAAAGAATTACACAAGTACTACAATAGTTTTTCAAAGCTCTTTGAGATGCAGCTCTTACCGGAAAGTAAAGAAATATTGTTATTGGCGCAGGAACTTAAAAGGCATAAGCATCCATTATTTGCGATATTTTCAAGAGATTATCGCAAAACGAGAAGATGCATAAAAGGTTTTTTAGTTGAAGAAAAGAACTTTAAGAAACGAGATATCGTGGAACAACTTCGCAGCATAGCACATTTACTTAACTTACTTGAAAAAGTGCGGATGAACGAGGATTACAATAAGGTTTTTGGCTCTCTTTATAGTGGAATTGATACTGACTGGGCGCGTTTAGAATCCCTCATAACTTGGAGTCAGAAATTTCGCGAGATTGTTGGTTCTGAAAGGAATGCATACTCGTTGATGCAGAACATTGGTGAAGTGAGAGAAAGAGTCGCTGAAACAAGTAAGAAATCGCACGATATTTTGACGCGAATATTGAGTACATTAAATGAAAATGCCATTCCACTGGATATGGATAAGAAATTAGAGGCAGAGTTAGAAGATTTACAAAAGAGAATAATGACATTGGATGGTCACTTATTGAAAGAGTTGCTCGAAGTTGAAACGTTACACGATGTGAAAGTGACTTCGATCCTTAATGATGCCAGAAAATATCTGTCTGCAACCAAACTACTTAGAAGTATCGAAGGTAATCAACAGTATGTTGATCTTCTAGGTGCTGCCTTTAATGGAATAAATACTGATGCTCAAAAATATCTATTAATGGCAGAGTGGGTGAAGAATTTGATTACAGAAAGTCAAATACCTCCAATAATTATCAATTGGTTAGTATCATCAGATACTAGCAGCAAATCAGCAACGATAAGGGAGGTGCTATTTGCCAACAAGGAATTTATCGAATGTCATAAAATGCTGTGTGAACGGTTGGAAAAATTTGGTGCGCTGGATGAGGATGAATTTTTTAGTAGAGGAGAACTCACGATATTCAATTTGCGAGATAAGTGGGATGTCTGCGTTAATGCAATTCCGTATCTCATAACATGGTCCGAATATTGTCGTTGTTACAAAGAAGCATCTGATTTCGGTCTAGCTGATATAGTCAATTTAATAGAGTCAAAAAAAATTGTGGAGAAAGACTGCGATACACTTTATCGCTTCATTGTTTATAGTGGTATGGCCAACGACCTTATTCGTAAGCATCCTGAGCTTGCTTCATTCACGCGTGCAAATTATGAGAATATGATTCGTCGTTTTGTGGACATAGATAAGAAGATTAGTAAGAGGTGGCAGGAACGCATCGCCTATAATATTTCCAAGAAGGAAGTACCGCGAGGTGTCGGAAGTGGTTATGTTAGTGAATATACGGATTTGAATCTACTTCTTAGAGAAATACAGAAGCGAAAGCGGCATATCCCAATAAGACAACTCTTAAAACGAGCTGGCGACGCTCTTCAGGCGCTTAAGCCATGTTTCATGATGAGTCCGATGTCAGTCGCCCAGTATCTTGAACCAGGCAAAATTAAATTTGACATGGTCATTATGGACGAGGCGTCACAAATCCGTCCAGCTGATGCAATCGGTGCAATAGCTCGATCTGAGCAATTTGTAATTGTAGGTGACCCAAATCAGTTGCCTCCAACAAGCTTTTTCGAACGAACTGGCGGAGAAGATTATGCAGAAGAGGACTCTACCGCTGTTGAGGACATGGAGTCGATCCTTGATATTTGTCTTGCAAACTACCAAAAGAGACGTTTGCGGTGGCATTATCGTTCAGAGCATGAGAGCTTAATCGCTTTTTCGAATCGTCAATTTTACGATGATGATTTAATCGTTTTTCCCGCTCCTCATAACGATTTCGGCAATAATGGAATATTTCATCATTTCATAGAGGGAGCTAAGTATCAAAAGGGTCGTAATCGATTAGAAGCTGAACGTGTAGCAGATGCTGTTACAGAACATTTTAGTAATCATTCGGCCCTCAGTCTTGGGGTGGCCACCTTCAATAGAGAGCAAGCTGACTTAATACAAGATGTTCTTGAAAGACGTCAAAAGGAATTGCCATGGCTTGATAACAAATTGAAAGGCATGGATGAATCGTTGGAACCTTTCTTTATAAAGAATCTTGAGAATGTTCAGGGTGATGAACGTGACGTAATATTTATTTCTACGACATATGGACCCGACGCTCAGACTGGCATAGTTTATCAACGATTCGGCCCAATTACAGCGGATACAGGCTGGAGACGGCTAAATGTTATCGTGACGAGGGCAAAAAAAAGACTCGAACTTTTCACATCCATGCGGTCAACAGATATAAAATTGGGAGCAACTTCATCTCGAGGAGTGCAGGCACTGAAAGCATATCTTGAATATGCTGAAACACGTATACTGCCGACGGACATAGTCGAAACTGAAAGGGAACCCGGAAGTGATTTTGAAATAGCCGTGGCAAGAATTCTACGTAATAATGGCTACAATATAAAACCACAAATTGGTGTTGCCGGATTCTTCATAGATATAGGCGTAAAACATCCGGAAAGAGAGGGTGAATATATTTGTGGTATTGAATGTGATGGAGCATCATATCATTCGGCTAAATCAGTTCGGGATAGAGACCGGCTTCGTCAAGAGATTTTAGTACGCAAGGGATGGAACATACATCGTATATGGTCAACAGATTGGATTAAGAACAGGGAAAAGGAAGTCCAGAGATTATTGCACAATCTGAAAAAAATTGTTGATAAACAGCAACCAACAATTACTGCAATTAGAGAAACGCCAAAAGAGCCGGGGAAAACACCGTCTGGTAGGAGCGCAGTTGTAGACAAGGTAAGAGTAAATCTGCGAGATCTACTTTTGAAGTATAATGAAGAAAATATAATTCCACGATACCCCGATCAGTTAACTGGTATCTTGAGAGATGAAATATTGGATTATGTTATCAAGTTCAAACCCCTAACAAGAGCAGAATTCTTAAAATGCATTCCTCTGGCTTTGAGAGAAAAGACCGACGGGCAGCAGATGCAGTTTATAGATGACATTTTCGATATTATTGACGACTATGTCTCCTTATATTCGGAGGAAAATGTCTCATAAAATATTTGAATCATATTAATCAGAGAGGCTATTTTGCTCTTTGCATGGGCGAAGCTCGCACTGTGCAATATTCATGATGAATTTTTAAGATAATGCATATTATCTTAAAATAATTAACGTTTGTGAAAGAATCTTGATACTTGCTTCCTACTTATCAGCAACTCGCCCCAAGTAGTTGTAGATATAGTACTAACAGTATGACCAAGGAGAAGGTGTCTATGGATCCTGTTGAAGTCATTATCTTGGTACAGCGCCGACACCGGTGGACCGCGGAACAGAAGAGGGGCATGGTGATGAAGACAGAGCAGCTTGGTATGAGCTTATCGGCTGTGGCCCGAAAATATGAAATCCATCCCAGCCATCTTCCGCTGGCGGAAACTCTTGCAGGAGGGTGCTCTTTCGGCGATGAAAGCCGATGAAGAGGTTTTATTTATGAAGCGATGACAGATATATGAGAGGACTGTAAAATGCTGGCGTTGGGACACATTGAATTATGAGAAACACAGCAATCGAATCATTCGCTAAGGACTTGGTTTGTTTGACCGATCAGCTCTGCGAGATTCAAAAGCAAATACGGGACAAAATCTCGACCTATGCAAATGAGCGGAAGCTTAAAGGTAATGAACTTGTTGCTTGGCTTGGTGAGATTTATGTAAAACTGCTTTATGACGGTTTACTTGCGGACGAAACTGAGGAACCTGATGTTTACTGCAAAGACGGTAAGCAAATATCAGTGAAGACACGGAAGGGAGTGTCAGCCTGGAATCGAACAAGTGGAATTCCCCGAATGTACGGGGATGGAATACCGACTCATTTGGCTTTTGTCCATTTGCATGATAATTACGCTCTTGACCGAATCTGGCTCTTCCCATGGGAAGACCTTATTAGAAACAACCGATTCAAGCAAAAGAAAGTACGTGGTAACGAACTGGATTATTATTTCATTCTTAATGAAAATCGTGATCTCAAGTATCTGGTTTATAAGAATAGTCCCAACAATGCCATCAAGACCGACGCCGGATAGTGCCGATCATTATTCCGCAAAGCTTTGTGGTGGCGCGGCTTATGGCCATCGTTAGGCTGCGACACAAATAATAATGGGAGAATAATTGCTTGAATAGATACCCGGTTTACGAGGAAATCCAGTTGGAGAGTCATGTATTCCCAGGGATCGCCCGTAGACGCATGACCAAATTCACCGGTTCGCTCTGCGCTGAAGTGGTTCGCAAATACTTGGCTGAGAGTGGTATTCATGTATCCTCTCGTAACGTATTTGTCGCCGGTGTGCCTATCGAAATTGACCTGATCATTCCGCACCCTTCCTCTCAACCAAAGTACGGTTTGATCTACGAGCCAGAGGATGTTGTCGGGATTCTTGAAATAAAGTTCAGCGGTGCCTATTCCCAGGATGTGGCCCCCCACTTGAAGGAGCAGTTTGCTCGGATAAGATCAATTTGCCCCGGGGCGCGTTGTGCCTATCTAACAGTATGTGAAAACCTGCGATACAAAGGTCGAGTAACAACAGATAGGCTTGGGTTCCAAGCGTTCACTCTCTACTGGGTGAATGGTAAAGGTCAGGTCGAAAGGCTCGGCGATCCCTGGGAATCAGTTGTCCGGTTCTTTAAATAGGACTTGATTCAATTTAAATAAATAAGTGCCTAACCACTTCATTCAGCCGACTCGTTACACTCGCGGCTGATCACGGTGTTAGGCATCATAAGTATGCTACGAGCACCAAATGAGTAAGATACCTGGTCACTTTCTTCCAACATACTCAGATGCATCGCTGGATGATGCCCTATTCCATTATACAACCGCAAATGGACTAATGGGTATCCTCAACACAGGGGAAATCTGGAGCTCTGCGTACTACTGCGCCAACGATGAATCAGAGCTGGCTGCAGGCAAGGGGATTCTTGGGCCACTGTTTAGATCAAAGACATATGAGTTGATCAAAGCCAACGACCCACGTGTGCTAACACTCGCCCGACGTGGCGTAGACGTACATGAATACGCTGAGCACTTCGAGCAACACATCGTAGGGGTGGTACTCAGTTTGCTCTGCGCGTATATTACCTGCTTCTGCAAACCGATCAGCAAAGAAGACTTTTATAATGGTCTTCTAAGTCAGTGGCGAGGATATGGCTCGGATGGAGGCTATGCACTGCACTTTAGCCGAAAGAAACTTCTTGCGGCAATTGAGAGTGTAAATAAGACCGAAGGGTTGGACTATGATCTTCAAGATGTCCACTACACAGTCAAGAACCCAATGCGAGATGATGTTCTTAGACACATGGATGCCTTTGTCAGCGAATACATGCGCTTCTTAGATGGGCTTGCGGAGCCCATCGACTCAAGCAAAAAAACAATGCGAAACCCAGTTTCAGGCTTGCCAGGTGGACCACTGGAAGCTTTTCTTAATTACTTGGTGTACACTAAAAACGAGCACTTCATGGAGGAACGTGAGTGTAGACTTAGTCTTATTCAGCCTGTCTCCGCCAGCGCTGGTTGCCTGCCCGTCCAATACTTTAATCGAGGTGGGCTCTTGGTTCCTTACATAAAAACTCCAACTTCGAGCTTTAACGTTCCCGATTGCCTAGAATGGATCATTATTGGTCCCGGCCCTCGCATGGATGCCCGATTCAAGTCTGTTAGCCAGTTGGTAAGACAATCCGGGCGAGAAATCAAAGTGCGCGCATCGCAAATCCCCTTTACAAGGTTTTGATGCTCTGTTTTCTGCTATTGTGCAAGTGAAAATATATAGATAAGAATAATCTTGGTACATGGGTAACATTTTTTTTGTGAAAGCCTAACTACAAGATCCAGACGGACGCGGGCGTGCTGCCCGCGCCGCTGATGCTGGCCGTTGGGCCTGTAGGAAAAGTCCCCGTCCTGGATTTGGGGGGGAATGTACAGAAAAGCGACCGCGCAGAAATCTCCACAATCGATGATCTCATGCTCGGGAGGGGTAAAGTGACTCCTGAAAATAGCGTCAAATTCGTCAAGAAGACTTTTTCTACAGACTCGTTAGCGACCTATTAGGAGGAGAGACATATGAGAACCAAGGAAGGTATCGAAGCATCAGCCGCAACTTATCGTAAAGCAACCAACCAAGTCGCAAAGAAGCTTAAGGTTGATCCTGAACACACCAAGTATCCCAGTGATGATTTCAAAGAAATAGTCAAATTGATTCCAGAAAAAATAAGAAACAAGGCATTGAAATGGTACAAAATGGGAATCAAAAGAGGCCTGACTGAGGCCACCGATATGATGGCCGATGGAAAAATATACAAGAAAGGAAACACGGTATATTGTCCTGGTAGCATAGATATTAATGTTAAGACAAAATTCAAGGGGGAAGACTGGGTTAAGAGGAGTTATAAATTCACGGCTACGCACATCGGTTTCGAGTAGTGTCCCCTGGTTTCGCTAACCAATGCATGGAGCGGATCGGAGAAATACGGCGCTTCTCCTTCCGCTCATGCTGCCGTTCCGCACATTTCCATTGGCAATCATTAACTTTCAGTTATATGCTCGCCCAGCATTCAGTAGTGGCTATAGTCGTCAATCATTGGAGGAGTTCTTGAAAAGTGGGGCCGTAGTGGGAGCTAAGTGATGATACCGCCCAACCAGTGTATCCAGGCGGACACGGTGACGCCGCACCGCTAATGCGCAACGTTGGGCTTTGGATGTGACATGAACAATTGCCTCTTCTGTTTAAGTGACGGTCCGTTCACAAGGCCGGAGCACATCATCCCGGAGGCGCTGGGAAACGATGATCTCATCCTCTACAACGAGGTCTGCGACAAGTGTAACCAGTTTTTCGGGTCCAAGATTGAGAGCTTTGCGCTTGGGAAGACTCCTATTGCATTCTGGCGGACGTTTCTCGGCATACGGAAGAAACGAGGGCTGCTTCCTCATGCTGACCTTAGCCAACCGAAGAAGCAAAAGGGGGGCCTCCCTGCTGTTCATGAGTTGCACGATAATTTCGTCGGCTTCACCTGCCACGACGATTACTCCGTTTCGGTAGATGTCGACGACTGCGAGATCATTCGAAGCATCCGAGACGGCACACGCTCACAGCTCAGTTTCGTTTTCACGCCACTAGTCCTATCGATGATGGGACGTTTCTTGTGCAAGATTGGAGTCGAGCTTGTGTGCTTGGATAATCCAGAGCGTGCTCGGTCTTCTGCCTTCGATGGATCTCGTCGTTTTGCACGAGAAGGCAAAGGCTGCGATCTCTGGCCCATCTTCCATGGTCAGTTCGGAACCTTAAACGATCTGAAGAAGCGATCCTTGGACTCGAAGGGAGTTCTCGCGGAGACGTTATGTTATCGCTACCGCTTACTTGAAGTTGGGACTCTTTACACTCTTCTCGCTCTTACAGTAGGAACGGATGTTTGGGTAGTAAGTCTCAACGACGCATATCCAACACCCGTCATTCGTGAAGCAATCCCAGACACCACTTTGGAGTTGGTCTGGTACTCTCCAGAAGAAACAAAAGGAAGCCCAATGAATTGATGGAGCCGACCGCTTACAGCGGACCAGATGATTATTACTGCATGATCAAATTATTCATATTCAAGACTCTACTTATGGAAAATAATTGTCAGCGAGCTGCAAAATGATAGAAATAACAGTTCAGCCAATACATTTTGAGGATCGGAGTGGCCAAGAGTTCGAGCGCCTCTCATTTGCTTACATCTTGCGTACAGAACAATGGGACTCTATCGACTGGTATGGTCAGCTTGGATCGGAACGAGGGCGTGACATATGGGGGGTCTTATCTAATCGCGGATGGCGTTCTACTGTCTGTTATCAATGCGCTAATCACAAACGCTTGGAGTTCAATAAGGCGAAAAAGGACATCGATAAAGTATGCTCCGGTCCCAATAAGGTACCCCATAAATTTGTGCTGATTGTGGGCGGAAAAGTGTCTGCGAACATGAAAAACCGCATTATCAAATATGCGGTTAGCAAAGGTATGTCTGATGCTGAGGTGTGGAGTGGCCCAGAATTTGAGGAGCGGCTTAGAAAAGACACGCCATCTCTCATACGAAGATTTTGTGATGGTATTGCATTTCCTGAGAAGGTTACAGATCTTTCTACTTTCATCCTGGAGGCCAAGGAACTTGATGATGACAAGTTGATGTATGCGTATGCCTCCTGTTTTGATAGGCCAGCCTTTACAACTCCTTTCCGTCTAGAAAGCAATTTGGCAGACTTCAAGAAGGCAATTGCCGACACGATTGAGGCACTGCAAACGGGAGTTCACCGGTTGCGTGACGGTACAGTTATCAAACGCCTTCCAAGTATAGCGGAAATATGTAACGCGAAATTACGGCAAGGGCTTAGAAATATAGTGATCGATCTTCAAAAGTTGCGCGCCGCCTATGACACGCTCGTAAGCTCCGGAGATATCAGACCATGTAGTTGTGGTCATAGCGATTGTTCAGTTCATTTCCTGTCATCAAAAGCATCTCACGAAATGGACAGGTTACGTAGCATCATCCTTGATAAATTGCACCATATCCATCCCGAATTTAAGATTAAGATGTGGTAGGAGCATTCAACACCAGGCATCGGCGAGAAAATCTGCAAGTAATGGTCTAAAGAGCCCTATGAAAACTTTAGAGAAGAGAAGATTCATGCCAATCGATGTGGGAAGTTGGGAGCAGTTCGAAGAGAAGTTGAAAGAACTTCAGAATAAGAGACTCCAGAGTAAGGAGGCAACTGCTATGCGAATCTCTCCTTTCCTCTATCGCGGGCAGAGTAATGCTTCGTGGCCTCTCTTTACTACTCTTGAACGCGAGTTACAGGGGATGGATAATGTCACATTCAGCCGCTACTTTAGAGTAATTACCAGAATCAAGCCGGGAATTGAGACCTTTACTGGACGTCACTGGAATGTCCGGGAGTATCCTAAATTTGAGAAATGGGCCAAGGAAAAAGACATAACCCTGATGCTACTCGAATTAGGAAATCCCCTAAATATTGATGAATATCGCTATATGACCCATCTGAGGCATCATGGCTTTCCTTCGCCTCTTCTGGACTGGACTCGATCACCATACATTGCGGCCTATTTTGCGTTTAACGAAGTTAGCGGAATGCCAGTTGACCAAAGACCGGATAAGGTTTCGATTTACGTTTATTGGGAGTCATCAAAGGGGTTCAGAACCCATTCACATACTGCTGGCAACCCGTACATACATACTTTTGGGCCGTATGTTAGAACTCATCAACGACATTTTCTCCAGCAGAGCCAATACACAATTTGTATCGCTTACTCGGACGAAGACGAAGAGTGGCGGTATGTTCAGCATGAAGAAGCTTTCTTTCGCGTCGATGCTGATCAGGAAATCCTTTTTCAGTTCACTATACCTTCGATGGAATGGAAAAAGGTTATTGCGCTACTTGATGCCTATAACCTAAATGCATATTCCTTGTTTGGCTCAGAAGAGAGTCTTATGCAAACTCTGTCTCTCAGAGAGTTCCATCTAAACGAAAATGATCTCTGATACGATAGATGGCATTTGACAGGGGAACGGTAGAGAGGTTTTTCCAGATGATAGGTCAGTGGGCTGAGATCAAGTCGGCGTTTCCGAATACTACAATCAATTGACATGCCTCGCTGATTGCTGACATTGCTGAATAATGAAAGTAACCGAACGATGTGCAATATGTGGCTGTAGACTCCATCGAACTGAAAGGACTTACGCCCTTCCAACAGCCGAGGGAGGTTCACATGTATCAAAACACCATTTTGGGGGCTGAAAGATTTTTCGGACGCATATTTGATAAATGCCCCTGGGGAGTCGAGGGAGATACGACGATTCTCTGTTACGATTGCCATGAAGAACTTCTTCACAATCCAGTTTTTCTGCCCGTGAAATTGCTGACTTCGCTGAATTGGTAAGAGAACGATTTCTTAACGAAGATGAGAAAACAGAATCTAGAGATAAGATTGCTGGTCGAATAAGCCTGCTTCATGAGGTTATTCAACAGGGGATGAAAGTATTGAAGAAAAGATGATTTGCATTGTATTTAAGAAAATGCATATTCTCTTAGAAGAAGAGCCTCGCCGATATTATCATCTTAGAGTTTGTTTGACGTTTATTCATTATGCACAACTGAGAGTAATAGGTGTCTGTTAGTCAGATGCTTATTGCCACTCGTCTATGTAAAGGAATACGATATGAGGATATGCTTTCTACGAATCGAGAATTTCAGAGGCATAAAGAGGGCGGACATCCCAATACCATCACACTGCGCCTTTCTGGGACCAAATAACTGTGGGAAAACAACCATAGCTCATGCACTGGCAATGCTTTTCGGACGAGAGCGGTGGTACCAAAGCATTTCCGAACATGACTTTTATGGCGGCAACCCCCAACCCGACTCACGTTTCAACATCGTAGGCACCCTCACAGGACTGCACCCCACTAGCAAAGACCCCTCCGAATTTCCTGAGTGGTTCAACATTGAACGTGGCGCAAGAGTAGCTTGGTGGCACGAAACTCAACGCAGAGTGTCATATGAGACAGATCCGACAGAAGATGCAGAATTAGCCATCGAGGTTGGGCTTTCAGGCAGATACGATGATGACATCTGCGAATTCGAATTTCGAAGATATTTCTATGATGGCGAGACAGACCCGTTTACACTTGATCCATTCGTACCTTTCCCTAGCAAACTGCTGTCGAAGGTGGGTTTCTTTCTAATTCCATGCCTCAGACACTGGGAGTGGCTCCTTTCGTTCGGGTCAGGTCAATTTCTGAAGCTGCTTCATGAAATTGGCGGGGTACCTGGTGAGCAAATTAATGCGTTTAAGTGCGAGATGCGTAACCCAAATACCAAGATTGAGGAGGCCGGATCATTCAAGGAACTATTGGAAGAGCTCGAGAAAGAGTTGCGAAGTTTTGCACTTCTACCGGAGTCCTCCAAAATCGTCTATCGGACCACGCAGCTATCTGCACGGTCTGTGCTTGAATCGCTTGTTCCGCATGTCGAAAATGAAGATTCCAGCATCCTGCCCTTTTCACGACAAGGAGCAGGCTTCGCATCGATTCAGCTGATATTAGTACTCTTGCAGTTCGCAATACGGAGGAAGAAACTGTCAGAAAACACGATATTCGTAGCTGAAGAACCTGAATTACATCTTCAACCATCTCTTCAAAGAAGACTCATCAACCGTCTTCGTGCGTACAGTAGTCAAACAATAGTCACAACACACTCTCATCATGTTGCATCCATGTTCAAGCCGTCTGAAGTAGTTCATCTAACGAATAATGTGGGTATGCTTAAACCAGAGATTGTATACACGGGAAACATTCACGAAAGCGAATTACCTAATCAAGTGCGACAGCTGTATTTACGGGAGCGTGCCAACTTTTACGAGACTTTGCTCGGACAGTACATTTTGATTCCGGAAGGTAAATGGGATTGGCAATGGCTGCGTCTGTGGATACGTCTAGCTGAAGCAACAGCTGCGGAGGAACAACCACTGGAAGGAGTGCAACCAGACTGGTCTCTTTCAGCACTCGAAATTGTGCATACAAATGATTCAGCTGTCACGACGTTTGTGAAAGAACTACGCAGGTTCAGGAACGATATCGTAGCTCTGATTGATGGTGACCCCGAGGGTAAGAAAAAACTGAAGGATATATCAGAAATGGACGAATTCTCAATGCCGAGAGCCATCATCCAATTTGGTACAAACGGCGAAATTGAGGATGCTGCCGCATGGATAATGGAACCTATGCTTGAATCACCGGGACCGATCCTTACCGAAGTGCTCAATAACGTGCAAAAGCCTTGGACAGCACAGATACTAGGCCAGCAGCTTAAGTTGTGCGAGCTTGAGGGAAAACGACATAAGGAGAACTGGGAAATACATGAGAATCTGGTTTGGGAAGCATATGGTCATGCTGCATGTCGTGCTCGCGCCGTAGCGTTCTTAAGCGATATCGCTAGAATATGCGCCGGGGCCAAACCTCAATTACAGGGTTGGAAGTCATCATTCGTAGCTAGGAGCAAAATGCCACTTCACGTCGCCAGTTTTATAAGGGACACCGTTACATGAGTTCTCTTCATTATATAACGGGTGCGGCGGGCACTGGAAAGACACATGCCTTGGCAGATTTCTTAGTGAAATGGTTTGATAACAACGTCTTGGCAAAGCATCAAGCGGTGTTAGCAATCACAAGAATGCACGGAGCCAGAAAACGTCTTCGGGAGCGCTTAAACGAAAGGTCAATAAGTGCTCGGTTTTCTATCTCGACGGTAGACAGCTTCGCCCTCCAAATCATCAATCGGTGGCGCCTCACTTTCGGCTATAGTTCTCCGATTGTACCGGGTATTGAGGGCGCTTTTACAAAAGACGAGATTGGATATCGGGCAACATTCGAAGAAATTATGAAATCTGCCGCAGACATTTCGGCGTCCCCAGCGGTAGCCAAAACAGTAGCTAACAGCTTTCCGATTATTCTGATAGATGAGTTTCAAGATTGTACTGATAATCAGCTTGCACTCATTCGGAATTTAAGAAATTACGTGGACCTAATACTAGCGGCCGACCCTTTTCAGGCTCTCGATGGTAACGAGAGCGCATGTAAATGGGCCCTTGGATTCGAGGGCGATGAATCCGTGAAATTTACACGACTTGAAGGCTCAAGACGTACTAAATGTTCTTATATCCTTGATGCAGCCGACGCACTTCTCGAGAACCGCTGTGCAATATACAGACGAGATCCTTTGCCGGTCTTCTTTGCGCCAACATATAACGTAGCTACATGGAAGTTACTGCCGAAACTAACTGAGCGAAACGTTACTGCGGCACTTATCTATCCTGCTCATAGTGTTCTGGTCAACCTGACTAATTCAGTGAAACGACAGAGCGATAAAAGGATTGCTGAAGGCAAAAAAGCAATCCGATTTCCATGGCGTACTCAGATGAGTGATGCAGAATTGGAAAAACAGGCGTGCGCAGAATTTTCTGAGGCAAGACAACAGAGAACGTGGGATAAAAATATGACATGGCGCAAACTTCACGAACAAGCACAATACATATCCAAAGCTAAAGGGTATAATGAAGTTCCAGAAAAGCTCTTTGGATACGTTGTGACCTCGTTCATTCACTCGAGGAAGTTCGTTGCAGTTCGGCCGAACAAATTCGAGGCGACAACCGTGCATGGTGCCAAGAATCGAGAATTCGACCACGTGTATGTAATTTGGGACAATAACCTATGTACTAAAATTGATGATGATCGAAAGCGTAGACTCTTATACAATGCCATTACTAGGGCAAGTATATCATGTCGTGTAATTGCAATAGGTAGCAAGAATCAGATCAGAGCGTGCCCGGTATTATCATTACTTGGTGAACCTAAAGATTCCCTTGGCACTAAGTTACGTAAGTAACGTGAATGCCACGACACCTGTTTTAAGAATGTTGAATATGCAGCGTCCGGAACCGCTTCTGATTCTGCGACGAGATTTTTAGAAAAGAGTATTCCTTTAAAGAAGTCGCGGTTAGCTATGATGAAACAACGCAAATCTCAGCATAGTCTAAAAGATCTCAAAGGTCTGAAAGAAAAGATCGACGTTGAAAATGGAATTTCAGCCGCGGCAAATGGTCAATATGAGGAAGCAATCCAATGTCTTTCAAGATACGCTGCTAAGAAAGAAGTTAAACTAATACTGATAAAATGTCACAACAATATTGGAAAAGAATATGCTGGTAAGAAGAATTGGTCTGACGCTCAACAGCATTTTAAAAGAGTTGTTGAGTTGGGCGGCAAAAATCAGTTCATTGAATGTCGCCTTAAACTATTATCGAACATAATGAGAGAAAAATATGTCCTTAAAGATTATTACATAAAAGCGAAAGTGCTCAAGACCCTTCGTGTCCCGAATATAGAAAGAGAGGCATATCATCCATATATTGACTCAGTCATATGTGCGGGCATTTATAAATGGAAAGGAGACCCTCAAGCATCTGATGATTGGTCCATGTTACTTCGCAGGATAAAAAAGGCACAATCAGAAGAAGCTAGGGAAGCTGGAAGAATTGCAGCAATTACTTTAATGCAATGCATATCACTCGAGACAAGGATATTTGAGGAAGTTGATCTCATTGTTCCTGTACCGCCTGATCCTGAGCGGTTTAAGGAGCGAAAATTCAATATACCAACTCTTATTTCTGAAACGATTAGTAAATATTCAACAGTCCCAATAAATGATGATGTCCTTATTAAGAAGTATTCGACTCCCAAGAGAGCAACATCTTATTATATAAACGTGGCTTTAGACGTCTATAAGCCTTACCTCATCAAAGAAAGGGAGATATTGTTAATTGATGATATTACTACTCATGGACATACATTTAGAACTTGTGGCAAGAAATTGAAGGAATCTGGTGCAAGCCGAGTTTTTGCGGCAGCATTAGCACATTCAGAACCCACATCGGATTGGTAAAAATGAATCCTAAAAATCTTGAATATATATTCTGGTTAAAAAATCTAAAGGGTTTAGGACCTGTTGCCGTTAGGTCATTAATACAGCACTTTGGTAGTTCTCGGTTAGTTTTCGAAGCTTCAGATGCACAGATAGTAGATTTCATTAAAACTCAAAAAAACCTGAGAAGCCCAATGGCAAGGGCAATTGTTGAAGGGCGTGATCGCATGAATTCTGCCCAAGAGGAGGTTATTTCATCACTTGAAAAAGCTGAAAAGTTCAAGGCGAAGATTATCTCAATAGAGGACGATGATTATCCGAAGATTCTTAAGAACTGTATTGGCGAACCGCCTCCCATTCTCTTTGTCAAGGGTGATCTGGGCAGGATCGGTGAATTGTCCATAGCTATTGTTGGTACTCGCAAACCAACACCAAGGGGACTGTCTTTTGCCAAGGCAATAGCATCTTCGTTAGTTAAGGACAATTGGACAGTCATTAGTGGCCTCGCAAAAGGTATTGATGCAGCTGCCCATATGGGAGCATTGTCTGATGGTGGAAATACTATAGCGATTTTAGGGTGTGGAGTTGACAAGATTTACCCGTCTGAAAATAAATTCATTTATGAAAAGATATCAGAATCTGGCGCTGTAGTTTCTGAGTTTCCATTTGGAGCACCGCCAAGTGCTGAAAACCTTCGCAGGAGAAACAAGACGATTGTGAGTTTTTCACTGGCAATTATTGTCGTTGAGGCGCCAATCGACAGCGGAGCAATGATAGCAGCAAAGTTTGCAATGGATCAAAAGAAACGCATTTTTTCGCTTATTCCAGAAAACATTGGTCAAAAGGAAATATCCGGGGTATTGAAGTTGTTATCTGCCGCAGAAGCTATACCTTTAGAATTATCGCCTTCTTCAAAGGACCTCATCAAAAATTCCGTTGTATACCAAGATAAGACTAACGTGACATGGGACCGATACATTACGGAACCAGAAAGGGCAATTCTTAGGGACCAAGTAGAGGGCATGAGGCAAAATTGGCTTATGGTCACTCTAGAGGCTCAAAATGAATCCTCTGAAGGATATTTTACAAACCAAGCCAAGGAACTTCGCAATAGGCTTCAAAAATTAAGCGATTCGGGTTGGCATAGTGTCCAATTGCATAGGCTGGACGCGATATTTGTAAAGAAGGTACCTTCTACAACTCCTTTAGGTAAAACTCTCAGAGCAAAAATTATTGGAGCTCTTACTATGATAGCTGATGACATAAAGTCTAACTTGTTCATGAACCAGTGTAAATATCGAAAGGAACTGGAGGGGAAAACGATAAAATCCATAATATTTGATTTAGATGGGGTAGTAGTTGATACACGAGATGTAATCAAGAGTGCTTATGAGAGGGTTATTTGTACTTTTTCAGATACGGAACTTAAACACAATATACTTCAAAGTCTCATCTGTTTCTCACCCAAGAAGGTTTTACGCATATTGCTCCAAGATAAATATACTGATCTAATGTACGAAAAGTACAAAACGTATTTCGATGAGGAAATTTACAGAGTGAAGATTCCGAGTTCAGGGAAGGACACCATTCAAACTTTTAAAAACAAGGGAATAGCTGTTGGCCTTATAACATCGCAATCTAAGGCAAGAATGGACAAGATACTAGCTTTAACTAAACTTGATGACTTGTTCATGATAAAAATGCATTGGGGAAGCACACCAAACAAGAAACCTCACCCGGAACCTTTATTAAAAATGTTAAATTGCTTTAATGTTAAACCTTCAGAGAGCATATACATAGGTGATACCGCTCAAGATATAGATTTTGCAAGAAATGCAGGAGTTATTCCGCTTATTGCACTTTGGGCAAATACTTGCATGCTTGATGAATTACTTGAGCACAGTCCCTCTTATTTTCTGACAAATTATAATCGACTGCCTGTACTGACTTCATGAATGGTGAGAAGTTTGTTGTGATTCGTAATACTGACAAAATGCAAGTGATATTGAAAAAACCACACACAATGGTTATTGCAGTAAGAATAGTAAATATTTTTAAGAGATTATCAATTATCTTAAAAATAATAGCTGCCTGTAGGGGAATGGTTGCAGTAAATTGAAAACAGGTAATGATTTTGAAAAGCCCTATCATTATGAATTATAGTTTAGAGAAAAGAGTAACTCTCCCGCTAACCCGCCACGCTCTTCGCGGCCAGGTTTAGCTGGTTCCTATCCCTATATTTTGTCAATATATTCTTCAATAATTGGTAAAATATTTCTCTGTGTATCGGGACAAATATAATTGGGCGATACAGATACACTCAAATAAGATATTTTATTTATATTTTTGTAGTCACTTGGTTTTGAGAGTTGGAAATCAATCGTCTCATCCTTACGGACAATTTTATGTATTTTGTTTCGTAAATCGAAAAAATCCTCTGTGACAAGATTATCGCAAGCAACCATTTGTATTTTATTAGTTGAAATATCGAAGTCTTTAAACCAACAGGCAAGTAAGTCAGCTTCATACTTTTCGTGATGGATATAATGAAATTTACTAATCCATCCCATTGCAAAAGCGAAAATTATATAATTTCCTTCATTCATCTGTTTCAAAGGTATAGAACTTCTTTTCTTGATTGGTAAATGCATATAACTGTTAATCATTTGAAGCCAAACATTATTCCCAAAGCCCATGTCAGAATGAGCGTCCAAGTGATCAACTTCGAATGGAATTTTCAATCTATTCTGCTTGACCAGCTCCCGCCAAAAATAAAAAGCTTTGTCATGTGTTTTAAAAATTCTTCCCCGAACTCGAGTAGAAAGACCTATGTGATTTTCTAAATAGTCTCTTACATCTTCTTCACACCAATGTTTCAAACCATTTTTTCCATTTTGAATACTGCAGAAATCTCTGACAACATCATTTTGAAAAAAATCTAAGTCTAGATCAATTATCTTATCCATTTTCCCTGCCTTAAAGGCTTAACGATGAAGTTCTGCGGACGGGCACACGGCGCTTGCCGACTTAATGTCCTTATATGTAAGCGTTGATACCGTCATTCCAACATTGAATATCACCCCGGCAAAATATTTACAGCCGCTATGAATGCATCAAGTGTTCGGTTTTGCCAAACGCAATCCCATAAGTCTCTGCCTGCTTCATCCCACTGTCCATGTGATGCCTTCTCGTCTCGATACTTTCTGAATCTGTTGTAGATAAAGGTCAAAACCTTGTCCCATAGAATTTGTGGCATATCGGGAAAGTTTTTGCCAAGATCATAGTTGATGGCACCGCCAAAACAGGCAAGTGTGAAATAATATTCACTGTTGGAGAATACCCCTGATGTGTAGATGTCCTTTGCTACAGTTTCCACTTGGTTCTCTGGAAAAGCTCCTACTGCACGAAGTACTCTCTGCAAGTCTTCCTTCTCTGGCTCAGTCCATGGTCCGTTTAGACAGCATGTGCTTCTTTTCACTTCAGCAATGATGATATAAGGCCTGTCCTTGATTTGGAGAAACGGTTCATCATCAATCATTGGATTGGGTTTCAGTTCAGCGCGAAGTGGAAAGCGCACGCCTAGAATATCTGCGTCGGTGCGCTGATTGCTTCCCGTGTCGGGATGAACTATGAAGTTCTGAATAGTTAGGAATCCATTAAGCCTTAGATACCAATAGGCGAGATTCTCAGCAGTAATTTGCATGGCATCACAATCCCGTATGTGCCTGTTTGGTTATCCTGATGTTCGTCAAACCGCAAACTATTTCTTTATGTCCTCTCTACCTCTCCAATGATCTATTTTACAATGTTAGTGCTGACTATCAATGGGATATTGTTCACAACAGTTGTAACTACGCTTTCTGTCTCATGTATAGGGGGCCGCGTAGTTAAAAAGAAATCCCATCTGGCATATCACGGCGAGCCTATCTTAATTGAAAGTTCAATATAACTTCCTCTTTAATGCGCTTCTGCATCTTCTCACCAGCCCTGTCACAATTTGGTGGTGGAAGGTAACGACGGCTCTGCAAAATTGGGCGACTGGATTTGTTCATGAGTACAAAACCATTTTGCTTTGCCATTCTTTGAAAAGCTACAGAGTTTCTGATGAAGACTCCCATTATTGTGCAATCTCCAATAACGAAGGTTGCACGGCAATCTGGCTTGAGAACTCTTGCACACTCTTCAAAAATCTTATTTATATCCGCTAAATAACGATGGATCATACGTATGTATTTTGTGTTCAAATATTCCACGTCACCCATTTTGCTCATGACGTCTTGTATTATTTTCGAATGACATAGTGAAGAAAGGATTGTTGAACCAGTAGTGGCAGCTCGTGTTGATCGTAGTCCAGCAATCGTATGCCCCATCCATACCAGCGAAAGTTTATGTCCTCTAATATAATCGATCGCGTTTAAATATGGTGGAGAAGTTATTATCATATCTACACTTTGAGATGGGAGTGGCAAGCATCTAGCATCACCATAAGATATATCAGCTTCAGGCCCTTTTGCCGAATCAGCTGTAAAAGGGCTCTTATCAGCTATATAAGACACTGAGTGCATAAATTTGTCGAAAGGATGAATTGGCGCTTTTTCATAAACCTTATGCGGTCTGCTATGAGAAACATCCATAGCTAAAGATACACCTATTTTTTTTGTAATTATCAAGCGGGAGAATGCAGACCAGAGAAGAGCTCTTTCATTGTAAGATTTTATCTGTGCGATACTCGTCGCAAGCGCTGTAAGCTGCCTGCAATTTTCTTCATCAAACCAAAAATCTATGAATTGGCGAGTCTCGGCGTCTGCGCCTGATGGATAGCAATCTTCTATTTGACGTCTTTGAGCAACTTCCATCGCTCGCTTAAGTACAATGTAACCTTTACGTTTCAGTGCATCACGATCGACATCTGAGCACCATGCCCGCGAAATAACAAGTGCCAACGGATCAATATCACAACCAATTGCCTGATGCCCTCTTGCTCTTGTATAAACTAGAGACGTTCCCGATCCAGACATAGGATCCAATATCGTTAGCTGCTTTTTCTTCTTAGGCAGTGCATTCCAAACAATTGACGGTGCCATACGTGCTGGAAATGGGTGGATGGGTCTGATTAAGACAGATGGAGAAGCTTTAATCATATTTTTATTGTTTTTCTTTCTTCTTCTGGATAATCTCCTATTGCCGCTCTAATATCTTCTAGAACGAGATCAGGCCGTCGAGTAATCTCTACTGTATTATCGCGTGCAAACATTACACCACCAGCCATTATCTGCATAGCTTTGCAGCATTCAATCAGCTCCTTTTTTGAGATTTTTACAGGTGGCTTGCGATGCATAAGCTCAGTCGCAACTGCTGAATATTCTATTGCCTCATCTGGGCGATCGTTTGCTAATTTCCAAATTGTTTCTAGGATTTCCTTGTGCGGCCTTGTTTCAGATTTCTCTTTGGCAATGCCATCAACCCAAGTCTTACTATCTTCTGGAGTGATGCACGTCATAAAAAGCTTCCTTAAAGTAGTAAGTCCAATCTGTTTTGCCGGAATCAGGCGTACTAATCGGGAAAGGTCGTCTATATGCATCAAAGTTATTGTCTTCCCTGTAGATTTTTTGTGCTCAGTTATCTCTTTGACTGAAGCCGAATCTTCACCTGTGGATGTAGCGAACCCATTGCCAATCACTATATGATGATCACATGCATATTCCTTCATGTGTCGTGCAATGCCTGATACATTAAGTCTATGCGCATCGACAATCTGTCCACTTTTAGCTTCAAGTCCCACTTTGTATCTCTGGATTGTACCTTCTAAAGTCGCCGCTAGATATGCTTCAGCAGTACCATCTGGTTTTCCTTTTCCTCCAATTCTAATCACATTTGCAAACCCAATGGCTTCAAAAGCTGCACGCATTTCTTCTTCAAGTTTATTAGCATCATCTTTCGCATCCGATAAGGCAAGAGCAATCATCCCAGCCGTTCTACGCGCAGACGATCTAACAAATTGTCTTAACAACTCATCACGTCTTTTCAAAATATCACGAATTTTTGATTCTTCTAAACCTATAAAATACAGATGCGCTTCCATCAGAATTTCCGCCATTGCTAACATTTCAAGAGGAAAACTGGTTCTTGCATTTGTGTAAAATTCTCTGAATGAGGCAACAAACGGATGGGCAGCATTAATCAGCAATTTGCTATTTTCAATATCGTAAACAGCAAGCCCTTCTTTCGAGTCCAATTCCGAAAGCTCGATTGACTTAAGAAGACCATCTGACTCAGCTCGTTCTTCAAGCTGTTTGAGAAACTCTTTTCTTTCATTTACCGCAAGCCCTCTAGGAAAATGCATGTAGAGGGGTGTCGCTTTATTCTCAACTGCTAGCTTAGCTAGGGCGAGAAGTGGTCTTCTCGTCATGCTGCCGGGAGCAGAATATATTCTATCTGATATTAGAGCACCCGGTGATTGAGACCTCTCATAATCAACAAGGCGGTTCCGAGCCAAATTAAAAACAGCATGCAAAAAGTCTTTAGCTTGGTTATATAGATCACCTTGTTCCAATGCTTCTCTCGATGACCTGAGCACGTCATCGAGAGCATCGATATTGACAACCGCCCGCAATCTCAGAAACGTGCCATGCCTTAAGAGATTTCTTTCAATTCCAAACCCTGGATCATCTGTGTTTATCAATCGGCCCCTTACATAGACGAAAAAGCCATTACTGCGATTAATATTTTCAGACTTTCCACCTGAAATGTCGTCGACGTATAACTCAACATAACCTGTAATACGTCCAAGTTCCTCTTGAGAAATTCCATATCGATCAACTGAGACTATGGGCACAGATTCATCTTCAGTAGCCTCAAAGTCTTGAGGACAAGGTTTAGGTAATTGAATAATGTCTTTGCCTATAATCCATTTTTGTATAAGTGAATTAGAGATTTTGGCAGGTTCAACTTTATCCCCGTCTAGGTAGAGTTTAAAATCATCCCGGATCGGCATTGCGGTTCTGAGAATCCATTTGAGTCGTCCTCTTTGAATGCTTCGCCCCATGCGTTTGAGTTTAGACATTATGGCAACTGTCCATGTGTTGGATGCTTTTTTCCCAAACAGATTTAAGGCTTGATAACCAGGTTTCTTTCCTGAAATCCAAGGTCTTAAGATTTTCTTAGCTTCATCTTTTGTGAGTTGGCGAAGAGGCAGTTTAATAGATTTTTCATTAAAAATGCCCTTCTCTTGCGCAGTTCTTGCCGCTTCCGATCCTTTAATCTGCAAAGAGCCAAAATCCATTGTAACTGCAAAATATTTTCCATCTTTCTTGCATATATGCGTTAATTCCGAAGCTAATACATATGTAGCAAGCTTCCCGATCCCGAATTTGCCAATAGGTTTCCTCCTGAGAGACTCTTTCGCTGTCCGCCGCGTACTCCTTCCAATAACCCAATGCTCTTTAAGACCGTCAGCATTCATCCCCTCACCATCATCAATTATTGCTATTGTTGCTTCTTCACCTCTAAGATCAGGGGATAGTATTATTTGCACATTTTGAGCGCCCGCATCAAAAGCATTGGATACTAATTCCTCAATTGCCTTGTTTGGGCTGGAGTAAAGTCCTTCGGAGAATAACTGGATGATTCGAAGGCTGATACGCACTTCAATCTCATCAGTTTGCCTTCCAGCATTTACATATGACTCATGAATGATTTTTTTCTTCTCAGACATTGCCTTGGATTTTCCTTTTGCAGTATGTGCTAACTTTTCGTAACACTAAGATTCAAGCATATCTAGTGTTACATCAGCAACCTTACAAGTGGCGCATAACACGTGAATAAGCGGTACAATTTTATATTAGGGATCAATGACTTGCATATAGTTAAATGATTTATGATTTTCATTTGCTGATATAAAGCCAGCGTCTTTGATTATCACAATCTACGAAGGAAATCTACTCTGAATCCTTAAACTGGTCGAGTCAGAAAACATTGTCATGTGCCGTGGCTGGGAAAATAAATGCTCAAACCCTGCATGTCGCTCTACATAATCAATGGACGTACTCATTGGCAGATCATTTCGCTTTGTATTTGGAAGCTTCGATCTCCAGTCTTCAGCGTTGCTTACTACAAGGAAGTTGCGTTCAAAAAATGCTTTGAACTAAACACCATTTAAAAGGCAAATTTTTAAGAGTATTACCATTAGCTTAAAAATACCCATTTAAACCTCTAAAGAATGGCTTCTTCCTTGTTGTAGACTTATTATTTTTCTTCCATACATCTATTCAATCGGAAATACTGAAAATCAAATTGCCATTTGATGATGGTTGAAGTATAAGAAATATCAAGTCATTAAATAGGGGGGATATTTCTATGCGAGCCACGCCTATAAGAATCTTCCTTGTCCTGTTTATCCTTGTCTTAATCTACCCATCTTCATTGATTGCAGCGACGGAGCAGCGCATCGCCCTAGTCATCGGCAACAGCGCTTACAACTCGGGGGCATTGAAGAATCCAGTCAATGATGCAACCGATATAACTGCAACCCTTCAGCGCCTTGGATTTTCTGTAATAATTAAAAAGAACGCAAGCCAGCGGGTCATGGAAGAATCGATTCGAGAATTTGAGAACAAACTGAAGAGAGGAGGCGTAGGTCTCTTTTACTATGCAGGCCATGGCTTACAGGTGAACGGGGTGAATTATCTAATTCCCATTGCTGCCAAAATCAATGAGGAATCCGACGTGAAATATGAGGCCATAGACGCCAATAAAGTGCTCGATGCAATGGCTAATGCGAATAACGGTCTCAATATCGTTATTCTTGATGCATGCAGAGATAATCCATTTACCCGCAGTTTTCGCGATGCCACACGAGGTCTGGCAATTGTGAGCAGCGCTCCTGTGGGAACATTTATCTCGTATTCCACCGGTCCCGGTAATGTGGCAAGGGATGGTGAAGGGAGAAACAGCCCCTATTCGGCAGCTCTGTCAAAATACATGAAGGAACCGGGTCTAACTATCGAGCAGGTATTCAAGAAAGTCCGGGCAAAACTAGACAGGGAAACCGGCAATAAACAGGTACCGTGGGAATTGTCGTCACTGCGGGGAGACTTCTATTTTGTGGCGGGTTCCTCAAAGACGGCAACAGATGTCATCACATCAGGAGAGACGGTCACAGAAAAGGATGAATCCAAGACAGCATCCACAGATGTGCTTGATGAGGAGCGGAGAAAAGTTGAGTTGGAGAAGCAAAGACTGGAGAAAGAAGAAGCGCTTCTTATAGAAAAGAAAGCATTGGAGGAGAAACGGCAGAAAATAGAAGAAGAGAAGGCTGCTCTGGAGGCAAAAAAGAGTACAACGCTGGCCATGACGAGCCGCCCTTCTGTTTCCACAGGCAACGAGATTAGACAGGAAGGGATGTTACTGGGTTGTTTTAAAGATCAGGGGTATGGTGGGGGATGGCTTACCGAAGGACGTGATATTAATGGATATTATGTCGTTAATGATTCCTCAATGACAACAGATAATTGTATTTCGATCTGTAAAAGCAAAGGATTTAAATACGCGGGAGTCCAATATTCAAGCCAATGTTTCTGTGGCAATTCATACGGGAAAAGTGGTCTAGCAAATAATTGTAATATGACATGTGCTGGTAACTCAAGTCAAATATGCGGTGGTGAGTGGGCTAATAGTGTTTACGCTACGGGTATTTGACACACATGAAGTTAATTTTTTTCTTGACAGGGGAATATTACCCCTTGGCTCTTGGGAATTCATGATGGAAAGCAGGGTTTACAACCTTTACCGCATCAGGAATAAATGGGATGGTTGTTAACGCATACATAATCTATCGATCCACAGGTCGCATTGCCTCACGCTGGTGATGTTTGCCAGTACTCTGTTTCAATCCATAATCATCAGTTCTGACAACTGCCCGCCACTTGTAATGAGATTCGTAAATATGCGAGTAACCGGGTAGAGAACTTGATCAACGCACATGTACCGCTTGCATTCATCGGGCATCCAACTCACAGGACTTATATTCCCTCACAGAAAAACCCCCAGATCAATCGGAGCTAGGATAGCCCATTACGGCTTCATAAATACGCTTCTGGTAATGATCGGATATTGATTCTGCGAAAGCTTTAAGAAATTCAAAATTAAACTCACAATAATTGCCGACTCTAGCTTTAAGTCTATGAGATATAAATTGTACCGTATTAGACTTTACTTCAGTTAGATCACTCTTTACCGGGAAATCTCTCACCTCTTCGTCAAATAACTTGCCCCAGCCATGACAGAGTTCTTCTATTAGCCCGTAATCATTCGTGTAGACTTTTTCGCCAATCGAAGCCATGCTGGTATTCAGCAGCACCAATATGTATCTCATTGTTCCTTCATAATTATAACCTTCTTCATAATAATGCCAAAGATTTTCGTGAAAGTAGAATCGGAAGCCGTGTTCCCAGTCTTGATTGTTATATCTCGTCCTTTTATGCTACATTACACTCAGAAATAAATAAGAATAGGCCCTGTAGACAGGAAGGTAGCTCATAAGCATAATCAACCAATTAAGATGCGCTACAACGTATGGAGACATATCATAAAGAGCATCAGCGGGTAGAAGACGAAATGGTAAAATGGCTCCCTTGCATGAATTGCGGTGCCTGTTGCATCGCCTTCCGGGCATCCTTTTACTGGGCAGAGGGGGATGATGCCATGGAAGGGGCCGTCCCTGTCGATCTAACGGTGAAGATGAATGCTTTTCGCAGGGCCATGCGCATCACCAGCTCTCATGATCAAAGCTGCATTGCACTTTATGGGACACCGGGCCAGAGAGTACAATGCACAATTTACGAGCGCCGTCCCTCCGTGTGCCGGGATTTCGAGCCTTCCTGGAAAGCAGGAATCCACAATTCTCGGTGCGATGAGGCGAGGGCTGTCTTTGGTCTTGAGCCTATCTCGCCGGATTCCTGGATTTATAGGTGTATGCTCTCCAGGGTTGTATAACAATAGGTCCATGGGACGATGTCAGCAGTACTAAAAAAAGTGATTAAATAGTGACTCATTTTGTAAATCTTTTTACATATGATAAAGGAAGGGCAATATGAGTAAACGAAATCCAGAAGACGCCAAACACGCTGTGAAAAAGGAAGTGGAAGTTTTAAATAAAGAACGGACTGCGTTGAAACGAGGTAAAGAAGATGCCAAGGAATGGGTAGAAAAGGCCATAGCCTTTTACAAACATTCCGGCAAAAGGATCGCTTTGGCTGAATACTCGAATCCTAAGGGGCCTTTTGTCCAAGACGAAATGTATCTTTTTGTGTTGAATCCCTTCGGGACCATGCTGGCACACGGCGTCAATGAAAGATTTGTAGGAGAGGACTTCATTGACCTTAAGGATTCAGATGGCAAGAGTTTCATCAAAGAAATCATAAACACCTCCAAAACAAAAGGCAGCGGTTGGGTGGTTTACAAATGGTCCCATCCTGAAACCAAAGAGATAGTGCCCAAGACTGTGTACTTTAAGAATGTCGATGACCTGATCATTTGTAGTGGCGTCTACAACGCTATAAGAGGAAATATGTAGGGCGATACTCTGAGTAACATAGGAAGAGACCGAAGCCGTATATTAAGTCAGTCCGCAAATATTGAATGCAGCGACGAAACGATCGCCCATATACCCCCAAGAGCCTCGCTGCCTCATCCTGTGCCAGACGGCTTTCTGTCCATCCTTCATAAGCCTCTTTGAACCGCATCTTCCGGATCTCCTGCATCAACTCTGTCAGTCTCATCTGTCACTTCCACAGTAACTTATAAACCGCACAGATTATGTGCTACAACTCCGGACATTTTATTTGCTTCTAACAAAAATGAATTAATAACTTGACAATTATATATCATAGTGATATATTACAGACAAATATAATCATATGCGCGAGGATACTATGACGCAAATAAATAAAACGCAATATGCCATTCTCGGCATGCTCAGTATAAGACCGCAGTCGGGGTATGACATCAAAAAGCAGATAAGCAGGAGCATCGGTTTTTTCTGGAATGAGAACTTCGGCCACATTTATCCGATCCTGAAAAGGATGGAAAAGGACGGGCTCGTGACAAAACATGTGGAAGATTCCGGCGACCGCCCGAGGAAGAATGTATTTACCCTGACGGAGAAAGGGAAAAAGGGGCTGAAGCATTGGCTTAAATCACCGGTGTCAGAACAGCCGCTTCGAAACGAACTGCTCCTGAAATTATTTTTTGGAGCCCATCTTGAAGAGGCCGATATTATGGCGATGATTAATACGGAGAAGGAAAGATCAGAAAATCTGATCCGCCTGTTTGATTCAATTGCGCGGGATTTGCCGGCCGACCGCCCTCAGGACCTGCCGTACTGGCTAATGACCATGAACTTCGGGAAAAAAAAGGCGGTGATGACTATTGATTGGTGTGATGAAACTGTAAAGGCAATAAAGAAAATGAAAGGGAAAAAGGTCAATCCATAATGGAAATTATAACGAGGAGATTCAGGTTATGAGCGATGAAGCATATCATGTATTGCGCGAGGTCCTTGATACAATCCCCAACGGTTTTCCGTCCACGACGAGCGGCGTAGAGATCAAGCTGCTTAAAAAAATATTCACTGAGGAAGAGGCTGCCCTTGCGACAAAACTAAAAATCAGATTTGAATCAGTCAGCGATATTGCGGCCAGAACGGGTATAAACAAGAGATATCTTGACGAAAAACTCAAGGAAATGGCCAGGAAAGGTCAGCTCTTCCGCTTCCGCATCGGCGAAGCTTCCTTCTACAAGCTCCTTCCCTTCGTTTTCGGCATCTATGAATTTCAGCAACGCAGGATAGACAAGGAATTCGCTGAACTCTTCGAAGAATACACCGAGCAGGCCTTCGGCAAGGAATTTTTCAGCCACGCGCCTGCTCTTATGAAGGTGATCCCCATCGGCGCGGACGTGACTCCTGAGTCCACCGTCGAGCCCTATGAGAGCGTGGTGAAACTCATCGAGGGGGCCAAGTCCTGGGCTGTACAGAACTGCATCTGCAAAAAGGAACGGGGTCTTTTGGGGCATCGGTGCGACAAGCCGATGGAGGTATGCCTGGCTTTCGCCCCAGTGGAGAATGTCTTTGACAACTGGGAGTCGGGGAGGGCCATCACCAAGGAGGAAGCATATAAGATATTGAAGCTTTCCGAAGAAGCCGGTCTGGTGCACATGACGTCCAACACCGCCACGGGCCATATTTACATCTGCAATTGCTGCAAGTGCTGCTGTGGGCCACTTCGGAGCTTCAGGCTCGTAAGTAAAAACGCAGCAGCCAGGTCAAATTACGTTGCCGTGGTGGATATAGATAAGTGTACTGCCTGCGGCCTGTGCGTGGACCGATGCCAGGTCAACGGGGTCGAGGTCGATGATGTTGCCGTCATCGGAGACTGCATAGGCTGCGGCCTGTGTGCCTCCACTTGCCCGGCTGAAGCCATCCGTATGGCGCATAGGGACCGAAGCGATCAGTTGGATGTGCCGAAAGATGAGTTGGAATGGTTTGAAAAAAGGGCCAGGGCGAGAGGCATCAACGACAGCTATAAGAAATTATTATAGGGGGGCGGATATTAGTAAATTATCCTTTGATGAAATGAGAAGTCTTGGATGGAGAAGAATCATAGAGAAAAAATGTCGGCGTCTATGCCGGCTATTTCCCTCTTTGAGAAATAACCTAAATTTCTAGAGGGGGGAACGCTCCATGAAAAACATCATTCTGCTGACATACAAATAATTTCGCTTCGTGCATCAGATATCAAGATTTGAGATGAAATCTGCATGAATTGTATTTACATGTCCATGATTTGTTTTTTCTTCCGGAATAAGAAATAAGGAATAGAATTGAAATATTATGTTATTAGGCAAAATAGGTTCATTAATTAGAAACTGAATAGACATCGTATTTGATTCTAAGCGCCATATGTCAGAGGGGATCAAACATAAATGCTTAGAGATTTAAGAAGAAAAAAGCATTATATCGCACTTGCGGTAATAATCATTACTGGTCTTACAATATCCCTTATTTCTTTTGTCATAATTCTAGGAATTGAGCAACAAAGAGTGCGAGAACTTTTTGAACGGGTGGCAGATGAGAGATTTGCTGCATTTCAACGGGAAATCGAATCCGACTTGCAGGTGCTTGAATCAGTCAAGGTTTATTATACCATTCATCAGGCAAATCACCGATCGGAATTTCACAAGCTGGTAAATCCCCTTTTATTGCGTCATCCAAGCATTCAGGCGCTTGAGTGGATACCGCGAATAACCGATTCTCAGCGAGCTATTTACGAGGCAAGGGCGAAGGAGGATGGTTTCCGTAATTTTCAAATCAGTAACCGGAAAAACCAGGGGGTAATGGTAAGATCTCCCCGGCGTAGTGAGTATTATCCTGTCTATTTTGTTGAACCTTATAAGGGAAATGAAATCGCCCTCGGATTTGATCTGGCCTCCAATGCTACGCGTAAAGAATCGTTGGAAAGGGCGGGAGATACCGGTCAGATGGTTGCTACCAGACGAATAAAACTGGTTCAGGAGACCTCCGGTCAGTTCGGATTCCTGGTTTTTGAGCCAATCTATGAGAAAGATTCACGATCAGATACCATTCCCGAACGTCGAAATAACCTGAAGGGTTTCGCCCTGGGTGTTTTTCGGATCGGCGACATTCTGGAAAAATCCCTAACCTATCTGATGCCCGTGAACATTAATATCTATCTGTATGAGGCATCCATCCTGGATGACGATCATTTTCTATATTTTAGCCAAACTCGTTCACAGGGAGAACATCAACTAAATGACCAGAAGGCCGCAAGAGAAAAAGGATTTGAATATCGGAAATCAATCGATGTTGCCGGGCAGAAATGGCTCGTTTTATATGAAACAGGTCCTAATTATATAAGACAAAACATAAGGCCGGTGCCATGGGTTATTTTAGCAGGTGGATTGCTTTTCACCGCGGGCTTATCTGTCTATCTGCTAGTAAATTTGCGCCACAGCGAAAAGCTTTCAATTGCCAATGAACAGTTAAGAGTTGAAGCCCTTGAACGCAGGCAGGCAGAGGAAGCACTCAAAAAAAGCAATGTGAGTCTTGCTGAAGCCCAGCGGATCGCTCACATCGGAAACTTGGAATGGAATATTCAAACCAACGAAACATATTGGTCAGATGAGCTCCATAGGATCTTCGGAACAACTCCCAAAACATTTATCGGAACGTATGAAGCGTTCTCTGAAATGATTCATCCCGATGATAGAGATTTCGTGAAAGATGCCATTAACAAGGCTCTAAACGAGAGCGCAAAAGCTGTCTGCAACCATCGTATCGTACGAAGCGACGGCTCAGTACGTGAAGTCCACGAGATATTTGAAATGATTTCCGATGGTACTGGGAAAACCATTAGAATGATTGGCACCATTCAGGATGTAACCGAGCGGAACGAAATTGAAAGAGAGTTGCAAAGAGCGAGAGATCTTTTGCTCCAGTCGGAGAAACTCGCATCCATCGGACGCTTATCGGCGGGGGTTGCCCACGAGGTCCTCAATCCCGTGAATATTATTTCTACGGAACTCCAATTATTGCAGACAATGGAAAACATGCCGTTTGATTCGCTGGAAGAATTAAATATCTGCATGACTCAAATAAGCCGCATCGTTGCCATTACTGAAAATCTCAAACAGTTTTCTCGCATCCCCGAAAAAAAAATAACCATGGCCGATATCAACGATGTCATCGCTGATATTCTGACTTTATACGAAACGCAGTTGAAGATAGAGGGAATAGAAACAGAGGTGCAGTACCAGCCCGATTTGCCGAAAATCAACATGGACAAAGACAAGATAGTGCAGGTTATCCTGAACCTGATTACAAACGCCGTGGCTGCCATGGAAGGAAAAGAGAAAAAAGTGTTGCGCATAACAACGGAGAGGGAAACGATGTTCAGGGATCGTGATCAGTTGAAAATAATGATTGCGGATACGGGCACCGGCATCAAGAGTGAACATATGTCGACGATCTTTGATCCTTTTTTTACCACCAAGAAGCAAGGAAAAGGAACAGGACTCGGGCTTTCCATATCATACGGAATTATTCAAGACCACGGCGGGAGAATCTGGGCGGAGAATAATGAATGGGGAGGGGCCACTTTTTTTATCGAGCTTCCTATCATACAGGATACAGATAACAAATTTTCTTAAGATAGGGGAAAAGATAAATTCTAAAATAGCGTCATTATGATAACAGCCGTTATTGACGAAGAACTTGCCAGGCGCGTGCTTCAATTTGGCGCTAACGACTATATTATCGAACTTTTTGATCTCAATCACGTCGAAACATGTGTGATGGTGAAAATGATTCAACTTCTGGCTTCATAAAGGGGATCGAGACATGCCGGCAACAAAAATACTTATTATAGACGATGAAGAAAAATTTTGCCGCTCCTTAAAGAAAGCTCTCGAGATCAGAAGCATCTTCAATGTGCTGACAGCGACGCGGGGAGATGAGGGGATACGGCTGGCGAAGATTCACAAGCCGGATGTTATCCTCCTCGATGTTATGATGCCCGGCATGGCCGGCACCCATGTGGCAGAAGATTTATTGGAGGATCCCACTACCAGATCCATTCCCATTATCTTTGTGACGGCTATCGTCAAGGACGAAGAACTTAAAAAAAGCGGCGGCATTATGGGCGGTCGCAGTTTTATTGCCAAGCCCATTATGATTGGCGAATTGATAAAGGCAATAAACGCTACTTTATTCCGGTGAAGCGAAGGCAAAAGCAAACAACGCATAGGCGGTGATAGTCACACCACAGGAAGCGATCTATTGATGTCGATAATGCTATGCTTTTCGAAGATCTTCTCCCCTAAAACCGGTCCAGTTTTAGGGGGGCAAGTCAAAACTCCAATTCAATCGGACCGAGGATAGCCCATTACGGCTTCATAAATACGCTTCTGGTAATGATCGGATATTGATTCTGCGAAAGCTTTAAGAAATTCAAAATTAAACTCACAATAATCGCCGACTCTAGCTTTAAGTCTATGAGAT